>ERZ1034980.22-NODE-22-length-193132-cov-641.625295_pt1 | contig 193132 bp, 160 predicted proteins | sample MGYA00520622_ERZ1034980 | MGnify/ENA primary metagenome ERZ1034980 (study PRJEB33766, sample SAMN09781791) | gut metagenome | biome: gut microbiome | host: Homo sapiens | place: Madagascar | study: EMG produced TPA metagenomics assembly of the PRJNA485056 data... | reverse complement strand
GCGGATCGACCTGTTGTTCTGGTTCCGCATTAGCCTGTTGCTGTTCCAGCTTGCGTGCTTTGGCACGGGCAATAGCGGCTTCGACGGCAGCTTTGCGCGGATCGACCTGTTGTTCTGGTTCCGCATTAGCCTGTTGCTGTTCCAGCTTGCGCGCTTTGGCGCGGGCGATAGCCGCTTCAACTGCAGTTTTACGTGGATCAGCAACGGTTGCAGCGTCGTTAGTTTGCTGCAGTTCTGCCTGTTTCGCTCTGGCTTGCGCTTTACGGGCTTCCCGTGCTGCAATAATTGCACTGTTATCCGGGCGTTCGCCCGCTTTAATCACAATAGGCTGTGTAGCCTGGGCCTGTTTCTCTTTCACCCGCGCCAGAGCGGCAGCAATCGCATCTTTATCTTTGGCTGCAGGTTGAACGGCTGCGCTCTTATGTCGTTCAAGGCGAGCCGCTTTTTCGCGCTCCAGACGAGCCTGGCGCGCTTCGAAACGCGCTTTGGCTTCTGCGGCGCGCTTTTCTTCCTGACGAATAGCCGCAATTTCAGCTTTTTCCTGGCGGAAATATTGCACCAGGGGAATATTGCTCGGGCAAACCCACGCGCAAGCTCCACATTCAATGCAGTCGGCAATGTTATGCGTGGTGGCTTTATCGTGTTGCTGACCTTTGCTGAACCAGTATAGCTGCTGCGGCAAAAGATCCGCAGGGCAGGCGTCAGCACAGGCACTACAACGGATGCAATTTTGTTCTTCCTGTGGTTCGCCAAGCTCATTGGCAGAGGGAGCCAACAGACAGTTGGTAATCTTTACGACCGGGACATCCAGCCATGGCAAGGTAAAGCCCATTAACGGGCCGCCCATAATCACCATTTGATCGGCAGAGGGGCAGAATCCGGCGTCATTCAATAAATGACGCACGGGCGTCCCCAGCCGTGCCCAGACGTTGCCCGGGCGAGCGATTGCTTCGCCAGTCAGGGTTACGACACGCTCGGTAATCGGCTCGCCATCAATAACGGCACGTTTCACTGCATAAGCAGTGCCGACGTTTTGCATTAATACGCCGATATCGGATGAACGCCCGCCATGTGGAACCTGCTTCCCGGTCAGAATGTAGGTTAATTGTTTAGCACCGCCAGAAGGATATTTGGTTGGAATCACCCGCAGAGAAATATCGTGAGAGTCCGCCAGCACCGCGCGCAGCATGGAAATCGCCTGCGGTTTGTTATCTTCAATGCCGATAAGAATTTCGCGTGGCTGCAGAATATGCGCAAGAATGCGAATACCCTCTACGACCTGAGCCGCGCAATCCTGCATCAAACGGTCATCGGCGGTAATGTACGGCTCGCACTCAGCAGCGTTGATAATCAACGTTTCAATCTTATCTCCGCCACCCTGCAATTTAACGCCTGTCGGGAATCCCGCACCACCCAGCCCGGCAACACCAAACTGATGAATGCGCTCAATTAACTCTTCGCGACTGCGAGAGCGATAATCGTCCCAGCCGTCGCGCGGGATCCAGCAGTCTTCGCCATCGGCATCAATAATCACGCTTAATTCAGCTAAAGCTGAAGGATGAGCCGTAGAGTGGGGCGCAATAGCCGTAACGGTACCCGAGGTGGGCGCGTGAACCGGCAGCATTTTGCCGCGTCCACGGGTAAGCGGCTGGCCGCGCAGTACTTTATCGCCGACGCTAACGCACAACTCACCTTCAGCGCCAATATGTTGTTTCAGTGGTATGACAAAACGCTGCGCCAGTGGTACCTGGCGCAGGGGCGTACCGTTGGACTGGGTTTTCATCTCCGGTGGATGGATGCCGCCGTTGAAATCCCAGATTTTATTTTTTCTGAATGCAGAGAATAACTTAAGCATGGTGTTCCACGGGAATGATACGCACGGGAATGGTGTTCAGATCCCATTTCCAGGAGTCAGGTGTTTCTGCAACCGGTTGCAACGAGATGCAGTGCGTCGGGCACGGATCAACACATAAATTGCAGCCCGTACAGAGATCACTCATTACCGTATGCATGGCGCGGGTAGCGCCAACGATGGCGTCTACCGGACACGCCTGAATACATTTAGTGCAGCCAATACAGTTATTTTCATCAATAACCGCCACCATCCGCGCAGGCGTTAGCTCTTGCGCTTCGCCATCCAGCGGCTGTGGCTCGACATTAAGCAACTCAGCAATTTTTAGCATCACAGCTTCGCCACCTGGGGCGCAGCGGTTAATTTTTTCACCGTTACAGCTGATGGCTTCCGCGTAGGGGCGACAGCCGGGATAACCGCACTGACCACACTGGCTCTGCGGTAAGATTTCGTCAATTTTCTCAACGACCGGATCGTCTTCCACCGCAAAACGGCGGGAGGCATAACCCAGAATGGCGCCAAACGCCAGGCCCAGCAGGCTCACGGCGGCAACGGCAATCCAGATAGCATTCATTACAACTTCACCAAACCACTAAAGCCCATAAAGGCCAGAGACATAAGACCTGCGGTAATTAACGCAATGGCATTACCGCGAAAAGGTGCCGGGACATCAGCCACAGCGAGGCGTTCGCGGATGGCGGCGAAGAGCACCATCACCAGCGAGAAACCGACAGCGGCGGAAAAACCGTACAGCGCCGACTGCAAGAAATTGTGCCCGAGATTGATATTCAGCAACGCCACGCCGAGCACGGCACAGTTGGTGGTGATAAGCGGCAAAAAAATCCCCAGCAGACGGTAAAGCACCGGGCTGGTTTTGCGCACCACCATCTCGGTGAACTGCACAACCACAGCAATCACCAGAATAAACGCCAGGGTGCGCAGGTAAATCAGATTAAGCGGGATCAAAATCCACGTATCGATAAGCCAGGCGCAAATAGACGCCAGCGTCATTACAAACGTTGTTGCCAGCCCCATGCCCATCGCGGTTTCCAGCTTTTTGGAAACCCCCATAAACGGACAGAGACCGAGAAACTTGACCAGTACAAAGTTATTGACCAGTACAGTTCCGACAAACAGTAACAGGTAGTCAGTCATTTTTCGGCCTGAAATAAAAAAGCCGCCTATTATCCGTTAATCCAGATCAGGCGACAACAGGTTAACTGTAAGGTTATTACGGATTCACAAACGTCGCTTTCACCCGCGACGAGCGTTTGAAATAGGGGACGATCAATGCGGTTGCCAACAAAGTAAACAGCAACTGGCGAACGGCTATGCCATCTTCTACGGGTGAAAAAGCGAACGCTTTTACTGCCAGCAATACGGAAATAAGCAGCCAGATAATATAGTGTTTAGGAACACAACGCCGACGTTTAAAGAAAGCGATGGTCAACCACAGTGTGTAATACCACATGGCGATAGCGGTAATAAAAGAAACGCCCCATAAGATTTGTGTCGTCAGTGCTTGTCCGCCGAGCGTTTGAAATGTTTGCGGAGAAGATAACGCAGCGGTATACAGCAACAACGCCAGCGTCGTACTTAACAGAGCGACTAAAAGCCAGGCCAATGGGCCAAGCAACCAGCCTCCAATACGTTGTGGCGTTGTGGTGGTCATAGGTTCTCCAGAATAGCGACGCAAACAGGCAAATCTAATTTTAGGGGCGTTATTATAAGGCTTTTATAACCGATCGCTACTTTCTTTACTGGACATAGTGCCAGACGGACTTCGGTACCTGGCCGAGGTCAAACAAACGCCCGCCAGAAACCAGCTCTGCGCGGCGGTGATCGGCAGCACGATACATATTGATCAGTTCCTGATCATCCGTCAGAGTGTAATTAAGATGGTCGTAGAGTTTTTCCAGACTTTCGAGTGAACTGATTTTGCGAAATTTTAATAAGTAGTCCTGAACAGTCATAAAAGGTCCATAAAATAATTAATACCAAAGGAGTAGGTATTATTAGTGATGATAAAATTTCACCAAAAGTGAACGCGTGTGTTATTACAATAATAAGAATGCGCTGATGGCAAATATTCAGAGATGAAAAACTGCTCTGAAAAGAGTAACGCGCTTTACTATCCCTGACAATCACCAACAACATCGAACAAGATAATAAATTCCTGGTTTAATATCCGACAAGTGAAAACATGCACCCGGACGGGCAGCATGTCGCTCTACAAGCGCAGAGCTTACTTGTGTTGTACCGTAGTACTCTGTTCAGGTGGCTGATAGTTGTCAATGTGACTCGCCACGCCAAGAAGAATGACTGAAACGACAAGAACGATCCAACCTGTTAATTCAATAAGACGATTCATTACAGCCCACATCTCTGTTGATTGATCCATTAACTTCAGGGGGTAAATGTTACTTAGCAATAATAGCTCCAGCAAGATTTTTACTGAGGTTTTTGCGATATTTAGCTTTTGTCGTTGGAAAATTCGCTATTTTTTTGACTTAAGTTAAACAACATCCCTTATTGCTGGCAGGTTATTAAACTGTTGAGCGAGGGTAAAGGATAGTGTCAAATAGCCATCATACTTCAATGAGAGGCAATGACATGAGCGACAACATCCGTGTTGGGTTGATTGGGTATGGTTATGCGAGCAAAACCTTCCATGCGCCCCTGATTGCGGGCACGCCCGGGCTGGAACTGGCGGTAATCTCCAGCAGCGATGAAACAAAAGTAAAAGCCGACTGGCCAACGGTTGCGGTTGTCTCTGAGCCGAAGCATCTGTTTAACGATCCCAACATAGACCTGATTGTCATTCCTACACCCAACGATACCCATTTCCCGTTAGCCAAAGCGGCGCTTGAGGCGGGTAAACATGTGGTCGTTGATAAACCCTTTACCGTGACACTGTCACAAGCGCGAGAGCTGGAAGCGCTGGCAAAAAGCCTGGGGCGTGTGCTGTCTGTATTCCATAACCGTCGCTGGGATAGCGATTTCCTGACGCTAAAAGGTTTGCTCGTGGAAGGCGTACTGGGTGAAGTTGCTTACTTTGAGTCTCATTTTGACCGCTTCCGTCCGCAGGTGCGCGATCGTTGGCGTGAACAGGGCGGTCCTGGCAGCGGTATCTGGTACGATTTAGCACCGCATCTTCTTGATCAGGCCATTACGCTATTTGGTTTACCGGTCAGCATGACGGTTGATTTGGCACAGTTACGGCCCGGAGCGCAGTCGACCGATTATTTCCACGCCATCTTGTCCTATCCGCAGCGGCGAGTCATTTTACACGGTACCATGCTGGCAGCTGCTGAGTCAGCACGTTATATCGTGCATGGATCCCGAGGCAGTTATGTGAAATATGGCCTCGATCCACAGGAAGAACGTCTGAAAAATGGCGAGCGTCTGCCGCAGGAAGACTGGGGCTACGATATGCGTGATGGCGTACTTACCCGCGTGGAAGGTGAGGAACGTGTCGAAGAAACGCTGTTGACAGTACCAGGGAATTATCCGGCTTACTATGCGGCTATTCGTGATGCGTTAAATGGCGATGGTGAAAATCCGGTTCCGGCAAGTCAGGCAATCCAGGTAATGGAGTTGATTGAGCTGGGCATCGAATCCGCCAAACATCGCGCGACGCTGTGCCTTGCGTGAAAAGAGGATGGTGCAATTAGCACCATCCATTTTTGTTACTTCGCAGCGACTTTTTCTCGCAGTGCGCGTTTTTCCTCTGCGCTGAGGAAAGCCATTTCCAGACCATTAATCTGCGCCTGGCGGATTTGCTCGCGGGATAACCCAGCAGCCGGCGCGGCAACGGTATATTCGTGAATGATATCCACTCCCTGTACGCCGGGATCGTCAGTGTTAATGCTGGCACGAATGCCATGCTCAAGGAACATTTTCAGCGGATGTGCCGCCAGCTCTGCCACGGTGCTGGTCTGAATATTGGAGGTCAGACAGGATTCAATACCAATTTGCTGCTCGGCGAGAAAATCCATCAGCGCCCGATCTTCAATGGCTTTTACGCCATGTCCAATACGTTCCGCCCCCAGTTCACGAATCGCCTGCCAGATGCTTTCCGGCCCGGCAGCTTCGCCTGCATGGACGGTAATATGCCAGCCCGCATCACACGCGCGGTTGAAGTGAGAAAGGAACAGACTTCCCGGGAAACCAAGTTCATCACCGGCTAAATCAAGTGCGGTAATCTGGTCACGGTGGGCTAAAAAGGCCTCCAGCTCTTGCTGACAGGCGGCTTCACCGAAGGTCCGGCTCATAATGCCGATAAGCTTCGCCTGCACACCAAAGGTGCGGCAACCTTCACGTACGCCATCGATCACCGCTTCGACAACACCCGCTACAGGCAGCTGATGTGCCATTGCCATGTAGCCCGGTGAAAAACGCAGCTCGACATAGTGCAGGCCGTTACGGGCTGCATCTTCAATGTTTTCAAATGCCACGCGGCGACAGGCATCAAGAGAGGCGAGAACTTTAACGCCCCAGTCAAGTTTGGTCAGAAAGCTCACAAGATCGGGTTCGTTGGCAATGACCTGAACGTGGGGAATCAGTGTTTCCAGGGATTGTGCAGGAAGCGAGATATTATACCGGCGGCCAAGTTCAAGAATGGTCTGGGGACGAATGTTGCCATCAAGGTGGCGATGGATATCAGTTAATGGCAGGGTGGTATCAATCATGGTCGCACTCTTTTTCTGGATATAAAAGTGCGCACCATTATAAAAACAAAGCAGGGTAAAAATCCACGATTGCGCAACGATTTTTTACGTTGCGCAATTGGGGTTAACGAACAGCGCGGATGGCGTTAATTAATCCAGCAACACCTTTTTCCAGTTTCGAACGCGGGCACCCGGCATTGAGTCGGACAAAACCACGACCTTCTTCACCGTAGGTATATCCCGGCATGATCGCGACCTTTTCTTGCTCGATAAGCGCTTTTTGCAACGCGTTGTCGTCAATGTTCAATGGACGTAGATCAAGCCAGGCCAGATAAGTGGATTGCGGGATCTGCCAGTTGAGTTCAGGAAACGCAGCGTTCATTTTATCTGCGATATACGTCAGGTTATCTTTCAGATAGACGCGTAAGGCATCCAGCCACGGCGCGCCTTGCTGATAGGCGGCGATATGAGCAGTTAACGCCAGTACCGAAGGGGAAGAAAGCCCATCACGTCCTTTCAGTGCCGATAAATAGGCATCGCGGCTACTGCTATTTTCTATAATCCCGTAAGCACCGGTCAGGGCGGGAATATTGAAACTTTTTGATCCCGACGTTAGCAACGCCCAGTCTCCGCGCGCCACATTACACCATGGAATATGCGGCTGCTCGCCCCAAACCATATCCATATGGATTTCATCGGAAATAACCCGCACACCATGACGCTCGCACAGGTCAGCCATGATCTCCAGCTCATCGCACGTCCACACTTTCCCGGTAGGATTCTGTGGGCTACACAGGAGCATAATTTTACATTCTGGTTTCGCCAGCACGGCTTCCAGCTTGCCCATATCGCAAAACCAGCCGTCAGCCTGCTTCTCTAAAGCAACGGGCATTACTGTGCGCTGGTTACCTTCAATGGCCTTGTAAAATGCGTCATAGGCTGGTGTGTGGATCACCACGCCTTCACCTGTTTCAGACCACTGACGAATCAGTTCTGAAACCATATAGATAACAGAAGGGCCATACACCACCGACTGAGGATCGATGGCGGTGTAATGCTGGGTGGAAAACCAGTGGGCAATAGCCGCGAGAAACTCATCGTTTTTCCAGCGGCTGTAGCCAAACACGCCGTGTATCAGGCGCTGATTCAGCGCCTCGATAATGCAGGGGGCAGTGGCAAAATCCATGTCTGAAATCGTGAACGGTAACAGGTCAGCAGTGCCGAAACGGTCAGCGACATAATCCCACTGCGTACACCATGTGCCATGACGATCCACGACCTTTGAAAAATCGAACATATCTTATCCTTATGCCTGGACAGTACGCATCAGACCGACCATTTCATCTTTTACTGACTGAACTTGTGGCCCGATAACAACCTGCAGGTTATGTTGATTAAGTTGTACTACGCCAATTGCCCGATTGTCCTTCAGTGCCTGCACATTAACAAGCGACATATCTTTTACAGACAAACGCAGACGCGTAATGCAGTTATCGAGACTGACAATATTGTCGGCACCGCCTAAGGCTTCGAGGATTGCCGGAACGTTGTAACCTGATTTACCCGGCGCACCGGCAACGGCTTTTTCGATTGAACTGGCAACTTCACTATCGCGCCCCGGGGTTTTGAGATTGAAGCGGGTGATAGCGAAACGGAAGATGATGTAGTAAACGACAAACCAGATTGCCGCCACTACTGGCACCATGTACCACTTGGTTGACAGACCATGCAAAATACCGAACACCACAAAGTCGATGATATTGCCGTCGGTATTACCGATGGTGACGCCGAGCACAGACATGACAGTGAAGCCGAGGCCGGTTAACAGCGCGTGGATGACATACAGAACTGGCGCTACGAACAGGAACAGGAATTCCAGCGGTTCGGTCGTGCCGCCAACGACACAGGCGATCAGGCCAGAAATCAGCAGACCTTTAATTTTATGGCGATTTTCCGGGCGCGCACAGTGATACATAGCTAACGCTGCACCTGGCAGACCGCCGAGAAACGCAGGCATTTTACCTTGCGAAAGGAAACGCGTGGCGCTTTCAGAAAAACCGTGAGTGGTTGGGCAACTCAATTGCGCCTGGAAGATGGTCAGTGCACCGCTGACGGTTTGACCGCAGACTTCCTGCGTGCCGCCTGCGTCGGTAAAGCGAATTAATGCCACCAGAATGTGATGCAGACCAAACGGCAACAGCAGACGTTCACCGGTACCAAACAGCATCGGTCCGAAATCTCCCGCGCTGTTGATCATATGGCCTAAGCCGCTAATACCCATGGCGAAAATCGGCCAGACTAATGGAATCACCAGGCCGACAAGACCCATCACCAGCGAGGAGATGATTGGTACGAAGCGCGTACCGCCGAAGAATGCCAGCGCATCCGGCAGGCGGATATTATGGAATCGCTCATGCAGCATCCAGACGATAATACCGGCGATCACCGCACCGAGGATCCCGGTGTCGATCGACTGGATCCCAAGAATGCTCTGGATGTTATTGGCTTTCAGAACCGCGGCGTCCGTGGTTGGCAGAATGCCTTTATTGGTCAACCAGAAGTTTACCGCGAGGTTCATTACCGCATAACCGACGAAGCCAGCGAATGCCGCTACGCCTTTGTTTTCGCGTGCCAGACCCAGCGGGATGGCGATACAGAACATGACTGGCAGGAAACTAAAAGCAAACGAGCCAATCTTACTCATCCAGGTAAAGATAGCCTGCAACACGGGGTTGCCCAGGACCGGGATCAGGGTGATGACATCATGACTGCTAAGAGAACTACCAATGCCGAGCATAATGCCGCAGAACGACAATAATGCCACGGGTAACATGAAGGTTTTGCCTAACTGCTGGAAGAACTCCCACAGCGTGACTTTCGGTGCTGTTTTCGCCGTCATAAAACGACTCCTCGTAGAGAACAATCTGGATTCAGTAAATTGCGCGAGAAGATAAAACGTTTTATCAAATTTTAGTGAGGCATAAATCACATTACGCAACGATAATAGCGGGTATAAGATAAATAAAAGGTAAAACGTTTTATCTGTCACATAATCAGGGAGTAGGTCATCTGCATGGCTACCGCCAAAAAAATAACCATTCATGATGTTGCGCTGGCTGCGGGCGTGTCGGTAAGTACCGTTTCGCTGGTGCTAAGTGGCAAAGGGCGAATCTCTACCGCCACAGGAGAACGCGTTAACGCCGCCATTGAAGAGCTGGGATTTGTGCGCAATCGTCAGGCGTCGGCGCTGCGCGGCGGGCAAAGCGGCGTCATTGGTTTGATCGTCCGTGATTTATCTGCGCCGTTTTACGCCGAATTGACGGCCGGATTGACGGAAGCTCTGGAAGCGCAGGGACGGATGGTTTTTTTGCTTCACGGCGGTAAAGACGGCGAGCAGCTGGCACAGCGGTTTTCACTATTACTGAATCAGGGTGTCGATGGTGTGGTCATTGCCGGGGCTGCAGGAAGCAGCGATGACCTGCGACGGATAGCAGAAGAAAAAGCTATCCCGGTGATTTTCGCTTCCCGTGCCAGTTATCTTGATGACGTTGATACGGTACGCCCGGACAACATGCAGGCTGCACAGTTGTTGACGGAGCATCTCATTCGCAATGGGCATCAGCGTATCGCCTGGCTGGGAGGGCAAAGTTCCTCATTAACCCGGGCAGAACGGGTGGGGGGCTATTGTGCGACTCTACTAAAATTTGGCCTGCCGTTTCACAGCGATTGGGTGCTGGAGTGCACTTCCAGCCAGAAGCAAGCCGCGGAAGCTATCACGGCGCTTTTACGTCATAACCCGACCATCAGCGCCGTGGTTTGCTATAACGAAACTATTGCGATGGGGGCATGGTTTGGTTTGCTGAAAGCAGGGAGGCAAAGCGGGGAAAGCGGAGTCGATCGTTACTTTGAGCAACAGGTTTCGCTGGCGGCATTTACCGATGCGACACCAACCACACTTGATGATATACCCGTTACCTGGGCCAGCACGCCAGCGCGGGAACTTGGTACCACACTTGCGGATCGCATGATGCAAAAAATCACCCATGAAGAGACGCATTCACGCAATCTTATTATTCCCGCCCGGCTCATTGCGGCGAAATAATCCTCTCTTTATCTGCTATACCTGGTAGTGTCCTTTCCTCAAGGTTAATGATAAAAAATGTGGCACACAGGCGGTGCCTTTTATTTTTACTGAAGTTCACAGGAGGTTTATGTGTTTAATTCTGACAACCTGAGACTCGACGGAAAATGCGCCATCATTACAGGTGCGGGTGCAGGTATTGGTAAAGAAATCGCCATTACATTCGCGACAGCTGGCGCATCTGTGGTGGTCAGTGATATTAACGCCGATGCAGCTAATCATGTTGTAGATGAAATTCAACAACTGGGTGGTCAGGCATTTGCCTGCCGCTGCGATATTACTTCCGAACAGGAACTCTCTGCACTGGCAGACTTTGCCGTCAGTAAGTTGGGTAAAGTTGATATCCTGGTTAACAACGCCGGTGGCGGTGGGCCTAAACCGTTTGATATGCCAATGGCAGATTTTCGTCGCGCTTATGAACTGAATGTATTTTCTTTTTTCCATCTGTCACAACTTGTTGCGCCAGAAATGGAAAAAAATGGCGGTGGCGTTATTCTGACCATTACTTCTATGGCGGCAGAAAATAAAAATATAAACATGACCTCCTATGCATCATCTAAAGCTGCGGCCAGTCATCTGGTCAGAAATATGGCGTTTGACCTGGGTGAAAAAAATATTCGGGTGAATGGCATTGCACCGGGGGCAATATTAACCGATGCCCTGAAATCCGTTATTACACCAGAAATTGAACAGAAAATGTTGCAACACACACCAATCAGACGTCTGGGCCAACCGCAAGATATAGCTAACGCGGCGCTGTTCCTTTGCTCGCCTGCAGCCAGCTGGGTAAGCGGACAAATTCTCACCGTCTCCGGTGGTGGGGTACAGGAGCTCAATTAATACACTAACGAACCGGTAAACAGCCGTATGTGTTGTTTACCGGGATAGCGTGTGCAATTCATCAACGTCTCTGCTAAACAACTGGCAGCCAAATCACGGCTATTGGTTAACCAATATCTGGATAAAAAGCTTACGAATTGAGTGTGCCTTCGCACTATTCAACAGCAATGATAGGCGCTCACCTGACAACGCGGTAAACTAGTTATTCATGCTAACTATAATGGTTTAATGATGGATAACATGCAGACTGAAGCACAACCGACACGGACCCGGATCCTCAATGCTGCCAGAGAGATTTTTTCAGAAAATGGATTTCACAGTGCCTCGATGAAAGCCATCTGTAAATCCTGCGCCATTAGTCCCGGGACGCTCTATCACCATTTCATCTCCAAAGAAGCCTTGATTCAGGCGATTATCTTACAGGACCAGGAGAGGGCGCTGGCCCGTTTCCGGGAACCGATTGAAGGGATTCATTTCGTTGACTATATGGTCGAGTCTATTGTCTCTCTCACCCATGAGGCCTTTGGGCAACGGGCGCTGGTGGTCGAAATTATGGCGGAAGGGATGCGTAACCCACAGGTCGCCGCCATGCTTAAAAATAAGCATATGACGATCACGGAATTTGTTGCTCAGCGGATGCGTGATGCCCAGCAAAAAGGCGAGATAAGCCCAGATATCAACACGGCAATGACTTCACGTTTACTGCTGGATCTGACCTACGGTGTACTGGCCGATATCGAAGCGGAAGATCTGGCGCGTGAAGCGTCGTTTGCTCAGGGATTACGCGCGATGATTGGCGGTATATTAACCGCATCCTGATCCTCTCTCTCTTTCCGCGGGCTGGTGACAACTGAGCCCGCGTTTCATATCGTAATTTCTCTGTGCAAAAATCATCCTCCCCGGGATCGGAGAATCCCACCTAAATATTCATCGTAGCAATATATCATGAGGGTTTATCGCTCCCAATATGTTCGAGCGAACGTTCGATTGCTTATTTTGTGGCTTCTGTCAACGCTGTTTTAAAGATTAATGCGATCAATATCACGCTGTGGGTATTGCAGTTTTTGGTTTTTTGATCGCGGTGTCAGTTCTTTTTATTTCCATTTCTCTTCCGTGGGTTTCTCACAGATAACTGTGTGCAACACAGAATTGGTTAACTAATCAGATTAAAGGTTGACCAGTATTTTTATCTTAATGAGGAGTCCCTTATGTTACGTCCTGTAGAAACCCCAACCCGTGAAATCAAAAAACTCGACGGCCTGTGGGCATTCAGTCTGGATCGCGAAAACTGTGGAATTGATCAGCGTTGGTGGGAAAGCGCGTTACAAGAAAGCCGGGCAATTGCTGTGCCGGGCAGTTTTAACGATCAGTTCGCCGATGCAGATATTCGTAATTATGTGGGCAACGTCTGGTATCAGCGCGAAGTCTTTATACCGAAAGGTTGGGCAGGCCAGCGTATCGTGCTGCGTTTCGATGCGGTCACTCATTACGGCAAAGTGTGGGTAAATAATCAGGAAGTGATGGAGCATCAGGGCGGCTATACGCCATTTGAAGCCGATGTCACGCCGTATGTTATTGCCGGGAAAAGTGTTCGTATCACCGTTTGTGTGAACAATGAACTGAACTGGCAGACTATCCCGCCGGGAATGGTGATTACCGATGAAAACGGCAAAAAAAAGCAGTCTTACTTCCATGATTTCTTTAACTATGCCGGGATCCATCGCAGCGTAATGCTCTACATCACGCCGAACACCTGGGTGGACGATATCACCGTGGTGACGCATGTCGCGCAAGACTGTAACCACGCGTCTGTTGACTGGCAGGTGGTAGCAAATGGTGATGTCAGCGTTGAACTGCGTGATGCGGATCAACAGGTGGTTGCAACTGGACAAGGCACCAGCGGGACTTTGCAAGTGGTGAATCCGCACCTCTGGCAACCAGGTGAAGGTTATCTCTATGAACTGTGCGTCACAGCTAAAAGCCAGACAGAGTGTGATATCTACCCGCTGCGCGTCGGTATCCGGTCAGTGGCAGTGAAGGGCGAACAGTTCCTGATCAACCACAAACCGTTCTACTTTACTGGCTTTGGTCGTCATGAAGATGCGGATTTGCGCGGCAAAGGATTCGATAACGTGCTGATGGTGCACGATCACGCATTAATGGACTGGATTGGGGCCAACTCCTACCGTACCTCGCATTACCCTTACGCTGAAGAGATGCTCGACTGGGCAGATGAACATGGCATCGTGGTGATTGATGAAACTGCAGCTGTCGGCTTTAACCTCTCTTTAGGCATTGGTTTCGAAGCGGGCAACAAGCCGAAAGAACTGTACAGCGAAGAGGCAGTCAACGGGGAAACCCAGCAGGCGCACTTACAGGCGATTGAAGAGCTGATTGCGCGTGACAAAAACCACCCAAGCGTGGTGATGTGGAGTATTGCCAACGAACCGGATACCCGTCCGCAAGGTGCACGGGAATATTTCGCGCCACTGGCGGAAGCAACGCGTAAACTCGACCCGACGCGTCCGATCACCTGTGTCAATGTAATGTTCTGCGACGCTCACACCGATACCATCAGCGATCTCTTTGATGTGCTGTGCCTGAACCGTTATTACGGTTGGTATGTCCAAAGCGGCGATTTGGAAACGGCAGAGAAGGTTCTGGAAAAAGAACTGCTGGCCTGGCAGGAGAAACTGCATCAGCCGATTATCATCACCGAATACGGCGTGGATACGTTAGCCGGGCTGCACTCAATGTACACCGACATGTGGAGTGAAGAGTATCAGTGTGCATGGCTGGATATGTATCACCGCGTCTTTGATCGCGTCAGCGCCGTCGTCGGTGAACAGGTATGGAATTTTGCCGATTTTGCGACCTCGCAAGGCATATTGCGCGTTGGCGGTAACAAGAAAGGGATCTTCACCCGCGACCGCAAACCGAAGTCGGCGGCTTTTCTGCTGCAAAAACGCTGGACTGGCATGAACTTCGGTGAAAAACCGCAGCAGGGAGGCAAACAATGAATCAACAACTCTCCTGGCGCACCATCGTCGGCTACAGCCTCGGTGACGTCGCCAATAACTTCGCCTTCGCAATGGGGGCGCTCTTCCTGTTGAGTTACTACACCGACGTCGCTGGCGTCGGTGCCGCTGCGGCGGGCACCATGCTGTTACTGGTGCGGGTATTCGATGCCTTCGCCGATGTCTTTGCCGGACGAGTGGTGGACAGTGTGAATACCCGTTGGGGAAAATTCCGCCCGTTTTTACTCTTCGGTACTGCGCCGTTAATGATCTTCAGCGTGCTGGTATTCTGGGTACCGACCGACTGGAGCCATAGCAGCAAAGTTGTGTATGCATATTTGACCTACATGGGACTCGGGCTTTGCTACAGCCTGGTGAATATTCCTTATGGTTCACTTGCTACCGCGATGACCCAACAACCACAATCCCGCGCCCGTCTGGGCGCGGCTCGCGGGATTGCCGCGTCATTGACCTTTGTCTGCCTGGCATTTCTGATAGGACCGAGCATTAAGAACTCCAGCCCGGAAGAGATGGTGTCGGTATACCATTTCTGGACGATTGTGCTGGCGATTGCCGGAATGGTGCTTTACTTCATCTGCTTCAAATCGACGCGTGAGAATGTGGTACGTATCGTGGCGCAGCCGTCATTGAAGATCAGTCTGCAAACCCTGAAACGGAATCGCCCGCTGTTTATGTTGTGCATCGGTGCGCTGTGTGTGCTGATTTCGACCTTCGCGGTCAGCGCCTCGTCGTTGTTCTACGTGCGCTATGTGTTAAATGATACCGGGCTGTTCACTGTGCTGGTACTGGTGCAAAACCTGGTCGGTACTGTGGCATCGGCACCGCTGGTGCCGGGGATGGTCGCGAGGATCGGTAAAAAGAATACCTTCCTGATTGGCGCTTTGCTGGGAACCTGCGGTTATCTGCTGTTCTTCTGGGTTTCCGTCTGGTCACTGCCGGTGGCGTTGGTTGCGTTGGCCATCGCATCAATTGGCCAGGGCGTTACCATGACCGTGATGTGGGCACTGGAAGCTGATACCGTAGAATACGGTGAATACCTGACCGGCGTGCGAATTGAAGGGCTCACCTATTCACTATTCTCATTTACCCGTAAATGCGGTCAGGCAATCGGAGGTTCAATTCCTGCCTTTATTTTGGGATTAAGCGGATATATCGCCAATCAGGCGCAAACGACGGAAGTTATTATGGGCATCCGCACATCAATTGCCTTAGTACCTTGCGGATTTATGCTGCTGGCATTCGTCATTATCTGGTTTTATCCGCTCACGGATAAAAAATTCAAAGAAATCGTGGTTGAAATTGATAATCGTAAAAAAATGCAGCAGCAATTAATCAGCGATATCATTAATTAATATTCAATAAAAATAATCAGAACATCAAAGGTGCAACTATGAGAAAAATAGTGGCCATGGCCGTTATTTGCCTGACGGCTGCCTCTGGCCTTACCTCTGCTTATGCGGCGCAACTGGCTGACGATGAAGCGGGACTACGCATCAGACTGAAAAATGAATTACGCAGGGCTGATAAGCCCAGTGCTGGCGCGGGAAGAGATATTTACGCATGGGTACAGGGAGGATTGCTCGATTTCAATAGTGGTTACTATTCCAATATTATTGGCGTTGAAGGCGGGGCGTATTATGTTTATAAATTAGGTGCTCGTGCTGATATGAGTACCCGGTGGTATCTTGATGGTGATAAAAGTTTTGGCTTTGCCCTGGGGGCAGTAAAAATAAAACCCAGTGAAAGTAGTCTGCTTAAATTAGGTCGCTTCGGGACGGATTATAGTTATGGTAGCTTACCTTATCGTATTCCGTTAATGGCTGGCAGTTCGCAACGTACATTACCGACAGTTTCTGAAGGAGCATTAGGTTATTGGGCTTTAACGCCAAATATTGATCTGTGGGGAATGTGGCGTTCACGAGTATTTTTATGGACCGATTCAACAACCGGTATTCGTGATGAAGGGGTGTATAACAGCCAGACGGGAAAATACGATAAACATCGCGCACGTTCTTTTTTAGCCGCCAGTTGGCATGATGATACCAGTCGCTATTCTCTGGGGGCATCGGTACAGAAAGATGTTTCCAATCAGTTACAAAGTATTCTCGAGAAAAGCATACCGCTCGACCCGAATTATACGTTGAAAGGGGAGTTGCTCGGCTTTTACGCGCAACTCGAAGGTTTAAGTCGTAATACCAGCCAGCCCAATGAAACGGCGTTGGTTAGTGGACAATTGACCTGGAATGCGCCGTGGGGAAGCGTATTTGGCAGTGGTGGTTATTTGCGCCATGCAATGAATGGTGCCGTGGTGGACACCGACATTGGCTATCCCTTTTCATTAAGTCTTGATCGTAACCGTGAAGGAATGCAGTCCTGGCAATTGGGCGTCAACTATCGTTTAACTCCGCAATTTACGCTGACATTTGCACCGATTGTGACCCGCGGCTATGAATCCAGTAAACGAGATGTGCGGATTGAAGGCGCGGGTATCTTAGGGGGTATGAACTATCGGGTCAGCGAAGGGCCGTTACAAGGGATGAATTTCTTTCTTGCTGCCGATAAAGGGCGGGAAAAGCGCGATGGCAGTACGCTGGGCGATCGCCTGAATTACTGGGATGTGAAAATGAGTATTCAGTATGACTTTATGCTGAAGTAAGAAAAAACGCCGGAGAGAAAAATCTCCGGCGTTTTGGCTGTGAATTACTGCTGCGGAATAGCGGGTACAGCCGGAACGTTTAATGTCGGCATCGCAAACATACCCACGAAATCTTCCAGTGGCATTTTCTGCCCGTTTAACGTTATCTGACCGTAAGCATATTGCAGGCTGGTGGTGATGGTATTGTCCTGCAAGGTGGTCAGACGGAACATCTGCCCCATTGCTGATGCACCTTCAACTTGCTGTTTCGCCAGTTTTTTCGCTTGATCTTCCTGATAACCTTCCAGCTTCGCTACCTGAGTCATCAACTCAGTTGCCATATCCACCGGAATGGTCAGTTTCGCATCCAGAGATTTAACCGAACGATCTACTTCCTGCGTCAGCGTTTGCGGCGCTTCTTTAGTCGTTGCCGGATCTTTCAGGAACAGCGACAGATTCAGCGCACTTTCACCCTGACTGTTTTTCCAGCTTAGCGGCGCGATAGTAATCACCGGATCGCCTTTCAACATCAGCGGCAGGGCGCTAAAGAAGGCTTCCGTCACTTTCTCCTGATAAAGTTCGGGATTGTTGGCAATTTCTGGCTGTGCCAGCAGCGCCTGAGTTTGCGCGTTATATTGCTGGCTAAACTGATGCCAGGCTTCACCATCAATCTGGCCGACTTTTAAAGTCAGCTTGCCACTGCCCAGATCCTGATTCTGTACCTTCAGGCTGTTTAGCGAGTAATCCAGTTGGCTATTGATCGTTTTACCGTCATTGACCAGATCCGATTTACCGCTGATCTCCATGCCTTCCAGCAGTGCCAGTTCTTTGCCTTCCACTGAAATGGTCATTTTTTCCAGTGACAGTTTTTGGTTTCCTACGCGCTCACCAAAACTTGCCAGCGTGCTGGAACCGTCGGTTTTCAGATTATTAAAGGTCAACTGCACTTTCTGGTTGTATTCGTTAACTGCGTCTATCCGACCACTTTGCGCCTCTCCGGAAAGGGAGATAGCTTTGCCGTCTCTGTCCGCATTTAACTGGAACTCGCCGCCGCTAAAGGCGACTTTTTCATCCTTTTGCTCGTAATTCAGCGGCTTGAGCGAAATATCGGAACTGGAATCTCCGCTGTAACCAATGCGGGAGTTAATCTCAAAAGGCGTTTCACCTTTTGCCATATCAAACAGTGGCTTGTTAACTTCGTTATTAACCAGCGTGGTTTGAATTGATGCCATCGACGGGAGCAGGTTCAGTTTTTTTAGCTGGGCAAGGGGGAAGGGACCATGATCAACCGATTCGTTGAAGATGACGCTCTGACCGCTTTTAATCCACGGATTTTCTTTCCCGGCAATGGGTTTCACCAACAGTTGCAGCTGACTGCTGAATACGCCGCGATGATAGTTTTGATAACTCACTTCCAGGTTGGATTCAGGAGCGGTCAGTTTGAGTTGCGCGTTCGCCTGCGCGACCATGTCTTCGAGATGGGTTTCAATCTTCTTGCCTGTATACCATGCGCCGCCTGTCCAGACTACGCCTAGCGCAACAATGACGCCTACCGCTACCAGCGATTTATTCATAATGATTATCCATAAAATGAAATCAGGCGGACTGGCCGCCTGAAGGTGTTATAAGCCTTTAATAAGCTTAGCAAGAGATGTTAATTTTTTCAGTAAGCTCTTACAGCTTGTTGTAAACACGCGCTAAACGACCGTGGCCTTTGACAGTCACCGGTGATTCGTTGGCGGCAATAAACGCTGATTCACCCGGTTTAAGCTGTAACTGCTGAGAACCTTTACACAGCGTTGCATCGCCTTCGACGCAGAACAAAATGGCGGCACTCTGCTGGCTAATGGTGGTTTCTTTATCACTAAGGTCATGCAGCGAGAAGGCAAAATCATCCACAGGAATCGGGAAGTCCAGTTCTGCACCTTGTTTCACCGGCTGGGTCAACAACTGGTTAGCCGGTTTGGCTTCGAACTTCACATTGGCAACCAGTTCCGGAATATCAATATATTTAGGCGTCAGACCCGCACGCAGCACGTTATCGGAGTTCGCCATCACTTCCAGCGCCACGCCTTGCAGGTAAGCGTGCGGCGTTTCAGCGAACAGGAACATCGCTTCGCCAGGATTCAATTTCACCACATTCAGCAACAGCGGGGAGAACAGACCGCTGTCATCCGGGTAAAATTCAGAAATTAAACGAATCGTTTGCCACGGTTCACCCTGCTGGCTGTCGAGGGCCGATTTTAAAATCGCCAGCGCGCGGGATTTTTCTTCACCCTGCATATTCAACAGGCTGGCGAACAGTTCGCTTAAACGTTCGGCATCAGGCTGTTGTAAAAAGTGAGCAATCGCCGGATGTGCACCTGCGACCGGCTGGAGCAGGGAGACAATCTCGGAAAACTCACGAAACGCGTTCATCGCAAGGAAAGGCGTCAGCGCAAAAACCAGCTCCGGCTTGTGGTTAGGATCTTTATAGTTACGCTCGGCGGCATCCATCGGAATACCTGCGGCATTTTCTTTGGCAAAACCGATTTCAGAATTGCGTTTGTTTGGATGAACCTGAATGGAGAGCGGCTGTGCTGCGCATAATACTTTGAACAGGAAAGGCAGTTCGCCAAAGCGTTTGGCAACGGCATCTCCCAAAAGAGTCGCTTTATCACTCTCAATCACATCACGCAGTGAAACGATATCTCCGGCGGCATTCTGCACTCGTGAACTGCTTTTCGGATGTGCGCCCATCCACAGCTCGGCCATCGGCTGGCTGGACGGATTTTCCATACCATAAAGTTCAGTCAACGCCGTTTTGCTGCCCCAGGCATAGTTTTGCACTGAGTTAATGAGTTTTTGCATGATCAATCCCTGTTTTAATGTGGAAATTAATCCCGCTATTAAAGCAAGAATCCTACGGGAAGTAACCTGGAGCCGCAAAAAGTCGTACTAGTCTCAGTTTTTGTTAAAAAAGTGTGCAAGATATTGTTACTCGCTTTTAACAGGGCAACGGAACACCCGCCCAGAGCATAACCAAACCAGGCAGTAAGTGAGAGAACAATGTCAAACAAACCCTTTCATTATCAGGCTCCTTTTCCACTCAAAAAAGATGATACTGAGTATTACCTGCTAACCAGCGAACACGTTAGCGTATCTGAATTTGAAGGGCAGGAGATTTTGAAAGTCGCACCCGAAGCGTTAACTCTGTTGGCGCGTCAAGCGTTTCATGATGCGTCATTTATGCTGCGTCCGGCTCACCAACAACAGGTGGCCGACATTCTGCGTGACCCGGAAGCCAGCGAAAATGATAAATATGTGGCGCTGCAATTCCTGCGTAACTCCGACATCGCGGCGAAAGGCATTCTGCCGACCTGTCAGGATACCGGCACCGCGATTATTGTTGGTAAAAAAGGGCAGCGTGTATGGACCGGTGGCGGTGATGAAGCGGCGCTGGCACGCGGTGTCTATAACACTTATATCGAAGATAATCTGCGCTACTCGCAAAACGCGCCGCTGGATATGTATAAAGAGGTGAATACCGGCACCAATCTACCAGCGCAGATCGATCTTTATGCCGTTGATGGCGACGAGTACAAATTCCTCTGTATCGCCAAAGGTGGCGGTTCGGCAAACAAGACGTATCTGTATCAGGAAACCAAAGCGTTACTAACGCCGGGGAAACTGAAAAATTACCTGGTTGAGAAGATGCGCACGCTGGGTACGGCGGCCTGTCCTCCGTATCATATTGCGTTCGTTATTGGTGGAACTTCTGCAGAAACGAACCTTAAAACGGTGAAACTGGCTTCCGCTAAATACTATGATGAACTGCCAACGGAAGGGAATGAGCACGGACAGGCGTTCCGCGATGTGGAACTGGAAAAAGAATTGCTGATCGAAGCGCAAAATCTTGGTCTGGGTGCGCAGTTTGGTGGTAAATACTTCGCTCACGACATCCGCGTGATTCGCCTGCCACGTCACGGCGCATCCTGCCCGGTCGGTATGGGCGTCTCCTGTTCTGCTGACCGTAATATCAAAGCGAAGATCAACCGTCAGGGGATCTGGATCGAAAAACTGGAACATAATCCAGGAAAATATATCCCGGAAGAGCTGCGCAAAGCGGGAGAAGGCGAAGCGGTGCGCGTTGACCTTAACCGTCCGATGAAAGAGATCCTCGCACAGTTGTCGCAGTATCCCGTTTCTACACGCTTATCGCTGAATGGCACGATTATCGTCGGTCGTGATATTGCTCACGCCAAACTGAAAGAGCGGATGGATAACGGTGAAGGGCTGCCGCAGTACATCAAAGATCATCCGATTTACTATGCGGGTCCGGCCAAAACGCCGGAAGGTTATGCCTCCGGTTCTCTTGGCCCAACGACCGCCGGACGGATGGATTCTTATGTCGATCAACTGCAAGCGCAGGGAGGAAGTATGATCATGCTGGCGAAAGGCAACCGCAGCCAGCAGGTGACGGATGCCTGTAAAAAACACGGCGGTTTCTACCTTGGCAGTATCGGTGGTCCGGCCGCTGTATTGGCGCAGGGTAGTATTAAGAGCCTGGAATGTGTTGAATATCCGGAACTGGGAATGGAAGCCATCTGGAAAATTGAAGTGGAAGATTTCCCGGCATTTATCCTTGTGGATGATAAAGGAAATGACTTCTTCCAGCAGATACAACTCACACAGTGCACCCGCTGTGTGAAATAAACAGAGCCGCCCTTCGGGGCGGTTTTTTTACATGGCACGAAAGACCAAACATTTGTTATCAAATAGTAAATAATGAGTGAGCTAAAAGTTGCTTAACGAAAGCAAAACAGAAAGAAAAAATTAATCAGGTGAGGAGCAGGCCATGAATACAGTACGCAGCGAAAAAGATTCGATGGGGGCGATTGATGTCCCGGCAGATAAGCTGTGGGGCGCACAAACTCAACGCTCGCTGGAGCATTTCCGCATTTCGACGGAGAAAATGCCCACCTCACTGATTCATGCGCTGGCACTAACCAAGCGCGCAGCGGCAAAAGTTAATGAAGATTTAGGCTTGTTGTCTGAAGAGAAAGCGAGCGCCATTCGTCAGGCGGCGGATGAAGTACTGGCAGGACAGCATGACGACGAATTCCCGCTGGCTATCTGGCAGACCGGCTCCGGCACGCAAAGTAATATGAACATGAACGAAGTGCTGGCTAATCGGGCCAGTGAATTACTTGGCGGCGTGCGCGGGATGGAGCGTAAAGTTCACCCTAACGACGACGTGAACAAAAGCCAAAGTTCCAATGATGTCTTTCCGACGGCGATGCACGTTGCGGCGCTACTGGCGCTGCGCAAGCAACTCATTCCGCAGCTTAAAACCCTGACACAGACACTGAATGAGAAATCCCGTGCATTTGCCGATATCGTCAAAATCGGTCGAACCCACTTGCAGGATGCCACGCCGCTAACACTGGGGCAGGAGATTTCCGGCTGGGTAGCGATGCTCGAGCATAATCTCAAACATATCGAATACAGCCTGCCGCATGTAGCGGAACTGGCTCTTGGCGGTACAGCGGTGGGTACTGGACTAAATACCCATCCGGAGTATGCGCGTCGAGTAGCAGATGAACTGGCAGTCATTACCTGCGCTCCGTTTGTTACCGCGCCGAACAAATTTGAAGCGCTGGCGACCTGTGATGCCCTGGTTCAGACGCACGGCGCGTTGAAAGGGTTGGCTGCGTCACTGATGAAAATTGCCAATGATGTCCGCTGGCTGGCCTCTGGCCCGCGCTGTGGAATTGGTGAAATCGCAATCCCGGAAAATGAGCCGGGCAGCTCAATCATGCCGGGGAAAGTGAACCCAACCCAGTGTGAGGCATTAACCATGCTTTGCTGTCAGGTGATGGGGAACGACGTGGCGATCAACATGGGTGGCGCTTCCGGTAACTTTGAACTGAACGTCTTCCGTCCGATGGTGATTCATAATTTCCTGCAATCGGTGCGCTTGCTGGCAGATGGCATGGAAAGTTTCAACAAACACTGTGCAGTGGGCATTGAACCGAATCGTGAGCGAATCAATCAATTACTCAATGAATCGCTGATGCTGGTGACTGCGCTTAACACCCACATTGGTTATGACAAAGCCGCCGAGATCGCCAAAAAAGCGCATAAAGAAGGGCTGACCTTAAAAGCTGCGGCCCTTGCGCTGGGGTATCTTAGCGAAGCCGAGTTTGACAGCTGGGTACGGCCAGAACAGATGGTCGGCAGTATGAAAGCCGGGGGTTAATCTGCAACATACAGGTGCAGCCGTGGAATGATCAAACGAAGCGGCTGCGCCTGTGGTTTATAACGGTGCTGCACATTGTCGGCATCGTAATTTAACAACTCACCAACGTCCGGCACGCCCGCGCCATTATCCCGATTAATCAGTGCAATCAGCGGCGTAGGGCAGGCGTGTTGTACTTGTTTTTGATCTCCTTTGTACCAGACGCGGGCAATCGGCTGCACTTTCACCGGACGTTTGATTTTTAACTTCGCGTTCTGTGGCAGGGCAGCGATATCCTGATATTCTCGCTCCAGTTTTCTTTGCCACTCCTCGCGCGTCCACGGTGCGACACTGCGTGGTGATTTCAGGCTTTTTTCCAGCTGTGCCAGGACTTCATCACGATGCAAATTTTTAATGATATGTTTATTAGCCCAGCCAAAACGTAAAGTGGCGGGGTCGTGCAGAACAGTGAGCGTGCGGTAGGCATTAAGGGTGATCAGCCCCGGCAAATGACGATGCACCCATTCAAAACGTGCCGCGGTGGGGAGTTCTGATTCAACCGTGACAATATGCTCGAACGTGGTCTTGAGTTTATTGATGTGCTGAATATGACTGACCAACGCTGCTTGCGAAAGGTTATCGACCTGGTAACACAACACGCCAGGTAGACGAACAGCGGCCTTGCTGCTGCGATTTTCGGACTGTTGTTGAATAAATAAATGGCGGAAATGACGCAACGCCAGCGACTGCGCGTCGTTGCCGAGATGTTGTTTTACCTCAATACGATTAAGCGGATTATGCTCATCCTCTTTTTTTACCTCCGGCAAAGAGAACACGCGGGCAACCAATAGCTTGTGTTGCTCAAGATGAGCGGCAAATGCAGCCAGCTCTTGTTCCATCTGGCGAAAAGTAGTGTTGAGTCGGTCTACGAGATCGTAACGCGCCATAATATTAACCACTTTAGTTACAACATCCTTATTTTATAGCACAATGGTGGTGACTTGACCACCGTGCGCATAGTGTCAGGCAGAGGTAAATTGCGGGATGTTATGCCATAACGGCCAGCTAAACGAGAAGCGGGCACCACCCAGTTCGCTGGTGTCACAATTAACCGTACCGCCCATTGCCAGTGCTATAGAGTGGACAATTGCCAGCCCCAGCCCGCAGCCGCCGGTTGAGCGATCCCGGCTGGGATCGAGGCGAACAAAAGGTTCAAAGATATGTTCGCGGTTTTCTGGGGCAATCCCTGGGCCATCATCCTCAACAATTAATGTCGCTCTATTCCCCGACAGTAGCAGGCTGGTTTCAACCGTTGAATGACAGTAGCGCAGGGCGTTATTGAGCAAATTATCCAGCACACGCTCCATTAAGCGCATATCCAACGCCGCATAATGGCCTTGCGCGAGCGTTTTTATCCGTACCGTTTTATCGGGCGTTACTGCCTGAATGTCTGCCAGATGCGTTGACAGCCACAACGGCAGGTCTGGTTCGCTAAGATGAAGCTCGTTTTGTGGGCGATCGAGTCGGGCATAAGTCAGAAGCTCTTCAATTAAAGCTTCAAGTTGACTGATATCGCGGTTCAACGCCTGGGATTCGGCGGCGCTCAGGTTATCGCTCATCTCCAGTCGATAACGCAGGCGCACTAACGGTGTTCGCAGTTCGTGAGCGATACCGTCAATAAGCTGTTTTTTGCTGGCAATCAAGGCGTTGATATTGTCCGCCATCTGGTTAAATGCAACACCAAGTCGTTCAAAGCTCGAACCCTCATCAAAGTGGATACGTTCATTGAGATGCCCATCGCCAAATCGTTGCGCCGCTGCTTCCAGTTTTAACATATCCTGCCAGTGCGGACGCATCCAGATAAACACCGGAAAGGCGAGGGAAATGGCAATAAAAGCGATCAGGGCGATATCCAGCAATCGCATCTGATGGAGGTAATAAAGATAAGGAACAGGACCAACTGCCAGCACGTAGTGGCTGCGCGGGATACGTTGCAAAAAGGTGTACTGATCGTCCAGAGCGACAATTTCGCCGCCACGCAGCCGGTGCATGGAAATATCATCAAGATGGTATTTACTCAGCGGCTCGACACGCAGATCGAAAGAGAGATTTAAATCCATCTCTTTCAGCGTCTTACCCCAGTCGTGTGGGGGGATCTCACGCAATTCGCTGCGCATCAGATACAGCGAACTGTTCATCAAATCATCCAGCGACTGTTTGCCTGCGCGTTCGGCGGTAAATTTGTACACCAGCCCGACCAGCAGAGACATCACAAGGAAGCAGACAAACAATAACAGGTAAAACTGGATAAACAGTTTTTTCATCGCTTATTCCCACGCATGAGGCGCAAAAAGATAGCCTTTGTTACGCACGGTTTTAATACGATAAGGTTCTGCGGCGTTATCGAGCAGTTTTTTTCTTAACCGCGAAATAGCCACGTCCACGCTACGATCCAGTCCGTCATAACTGACGCCGCGTAAATTTTTCAGCAATGCATCGCGGTCCATGATTTGCCCGGCATGGGTAGCTAATTCCCACAATAATTCGAAATCAGCTGTCGAGAGCGAGATTTCAGTGTTAGCCAGGGAGACTACGCGGTTGATGGGATCGATGGTCAACGTGCCGAAATGCAGGGCTTTGTAGGGAGTCAGAGACGTTTCCTGAATACCTTTGGTCACTGTGGCTTGCTCATTCTGACGCAAATGCAAGCGTAAACGCGCTAGCAAAACAGCAGGGGGCGTCGTTTTGAGAATATAGTCGCAGGCGCCCATTTCCAGTGCCAGGATGTGGTTCATATCGCTATCGAGAGAGGTTAGAAGAACAATCGGTCCGGACCACTTTGCGCGTAAATCACGACAAATGGTCATGCCGTCCTTGCCTGGTAGCATGATGTCGAGTAACACCAAATCCGGATTTTCTCGCAGAATAGTTTCTTCGGCCCGGTCGCCGCGCGGCTCTACGGTAACCTGCATATCATGTTTTGCCAGGTATGCGGCAATCAGTGCACCGACTTCCGCATCATCTTCCACAAATACGATAGTGTTCATAACATTCACGGTAAATATAAAAACGTCACAATACACCGCACTGTTTTTACTTACTATCAATCGTTTCTAAACAAGGTTTCATCAGGTATTCTACTGATGACTTGTTATGGAAGTGTTAAGGTAAAAGATGGGGCTGGTAATCAAAGCCGCGCTCGGTGCGCTGGTAGTGCTGTTGATTGGTGTTTTAGCAAAAACGAAAAATTATTATATCGCCGGGCTGATTCCACTTTTCCCGACCTTTGCGCTTATCGCGCATTATATTGTTGCCAGCGAACGCGGCATTGAAGCCTTACGCGCAACCATCATTTTTAGTATGTGGTCGATTATTCCCTATTTTGTTTACCTGGCGTCGCTATGGTATTTCACCGGAATGATGCGCTTGCCCGCTGCTTTTGTTGGCTCTGTTGCGTGCTGGGGAATAAGCGCATGGGTGTTGATTATATGCTGGATTAAGCTGCATTAACGCAGATGACGACCGCCATCAAGTGGGAGACTGCGTCCGGTGACAAAGCAGCTGGTAAGTAAGTAATCGACCAGGTCGATCACTTCTTTCTCGCCAGGCGCGGTTTTCATCAGTGATTTATTCAGCGCCTGTTGTCGATATTCGGCATCATCATGTTCATTAAACAGGATCAGCGATGGCGCAATAGAATTCACTTTCACTTCCGGTGCCAGCTTGCGGGCAAACGAGCGGGTCATATTATCCAGTGCCGCTTTGCTTGCAGCATAGGCAATATGTTTGTCGCTACCGCGCTCCACCACATAATCGGTAAAGTGAATGATATCGCTGGCGGCGTGTCCGTGCCCACGCAGTAATCTTTCCAGAGCATGGTTGAGCAGGTATGGGGTATTAACGTGGATCTGCATCATGCAAGCCAGTACGTCGGTCAGTGGCGCTCCCGGTTTTTCCGCCATCCACGCGCTGGCGTTATGCAAAATAGCACGCAGACCATGGGTGCTTTTTAGTACTTCATCGGCAAACGCCATCACACCGTCGTTGGTCGAAAAATCAGCCTGAATACACTGCGCACCTGCGTTAATCAGTCCATCAATGGCGGGATAGTGCGTCCGATAGCTGATAATCACCGGTTGCTTTTGATTAATGAAATGCCATGCGAGGGCGAGGCCGATGCGACGACCACCGCCAGTAATTAATATTGGCAAGGGTTGGGCTTTACCCATCGTTATCTCCTTTGCTATCCAACGATGGGATGAACGTTATCCCACCAGCATCCAGGTCGCCGGAACTGAGGCAATTAACAGCATGCCAATCAGCACCATTTCCTGACGGTTCAGTACATTATCATGGGTATGCGTTTTACGCGCGTACAGGAAAACCAGCAGCCCCGGCGCATACAGAACAACGGATAACAGCAAGTGCATTGGACCAGAGGCGTACAGTAACCATAAGCCATAAATGCAGGCACCGACACCTACCGCTTTATGCAGTGGACGGGTTGCGATTTTCAGCAAGAACGCGCCGACCAGGAAATAGGGCACCAGAATCATTTCTGAGGCGATGGTCAGCAACGTGTTGTAATCGGAACCGGTCAGCCAGATGAGTACCAGACAAATTTGCACGCAGATGTTGGTCAACCACAGTGAGGCGGATGGCGCAGCTTGTGCGTTCTGGCGCGCAAAAATGCGCGGGAATGCTTTATGAGTGGCTGCCAGGAACGGAACTTCTGCTGCCATGATGGTCCAGCTTAAGTACGCGCCGCAAACGGAAACGATCAAACCGGCAGCGATGATGATTTCGCCCCATGGTCCCATCATTTCCACCATCAGACCGGCCATTGACGGGTTACGAATTTCAGCCAGCTCAGGACGTGCCACCACGCCCAGCGAAAGCAGCGTTACCAGCAAGTAAACGCCCAGAGCGGAGAGAACCGCCAGCAGTGTCGCTTTGCCAACATCACGTTTATTACGCGCACGCGCAGAAACAACCACGGCACCTTCCACACCAATGAAAACCCACAGGGTGATCAGCATGGTGTTTTTCACCTGTTCCCAAACGGGTACGCCAAGTGCAAGTCCGGTGAAGTCGAGCTTGAAGGTATCCAGTTTGAACATCATCATCGCCAGCACAACAAACAGACCCAGCGGCAACAATTTTGCCAGTGTTGCCACCAGGTTAATGCTGGCAGCGGTTTGCACCCCGCGCAGGATCAAAAAGTGAACAATCCACAATAAAGCCGATGCACCGACTATCGATTGCCAGCTATTACCATCGCCAAACAGGCGCAATTCCGGCGTGTCCGTAAAAAAGCTTAACGCGGAAAAAACGATCACCAGATAGGAGACGTTGGCGATGACTGCGCACAGCCAGTATCCCCATGCGGAACAAAAGCCGATTAGCTCGCCAAACCCTTCGCGGGCATAGGTAAAGATACCGCCGTCAAGTTCGGGACGAATGCGCGTGAGGATCAGCATGGCAAAGGCCAGCAATAAAATGCCAGCGCCAGTAATACCCCAGCCGATGAGCAGTGCTGCCGGGCTGGCAACTGCCGCCATATTTTGCGGCAGACTGAAAACACCCGCGCCCAGCATTGAGCTTAATACCAGCGCGGTGAGTGCGCTCAGTCCCAGTTTCTTTTCCATCGATATCCAGTGATTAAAACGTGATAAGAAGAATAAATATTAGGGCAAAACGCATAAAAATGGAGTTTGCCACTGAAGCGCGGGATTTTACGAAGAGATGTGTCTGCATGCAATGGTCGCGGGGAAATTTGTGACTAAAAATGCGAAAGGCGGCATCAAGCCGCCTTATAGGAGTAACTGAATAGTTATTTATACAGATCTGCGCTGACGGTCAGGTTATTACCACGTTCCTGCCACTGGCGGGTGATGTGGTAATACTTAGCACCTTTCTTCGCGGCACGTTTCGCAACCTGATAGGAGACTTCGGTCATGTTGCCGTAGTTGCCAGAGAATTTGATGCTGTCGAACGGGACCATCATCGCTGCGGTCGCTTTGTTCAGTTCTTCGACTTTAGTGCCATCCGGGAGCGTGACGGTGTAACGCCCGCCTTTTGATGACTGGGTTTCAAAGAAGCGACCGACTTCAGAACTTGGTGATGCGGTAGTCGCAACACCCGGGATCTCAACTTTCTTCGCAGCTTCGCCACCGGCAGCCAGAGCTGCACGTCCTGCTTCGGAATCTGCCGGGATCACATCCGGGCTCTGGACGATACGTTTCTTAGCATCTTTTTTATAGATGAATGCAGTAATACGCTGGTTGCCGCCCTGGTTGGCATCGATTTGACGAACGATGTAGAAAGAGTAGGCACCTTTCGCTTTTGCTGCTTTGGTGATGGCATCATTGACTTCTGGCTGGCTACGATAGAAGCCCTGGACGGTGACCGTGTCAAACGGTTCAATCAGAACGGCCTGATCTTTCGGCAGTTCGACAACTCCGTTAATTACGCGATTACTTGTTTCTTCTGCTTTTTCAGCATCGGCTTTATAGAGGTCAGCGACCACACGCCAGTTACCGCTGTTACCAAAATCAGAAGTGTCGACAACATAAAAAGAGGCGGCACCTTCTTTATCTGCGCGACGAGAAACGGCTTTCACCGCTTCGCCAATAGCATTAAAACGACCGGTAACCACTACACGGTCAAAAGGTTTAACCGCTGCCGCTTGCTCCGGTGTCAGTTCTGTTGCTGCGTTAACGGAGAATGCCGTAGCAGAAAGCAGTGCCGACGCCAGGAGGGTGTTCTTAAGCTTCATAAAAATAATCCTTCGCCTTGCGCAAACCAGGTACTGGTATTGTTATTAACGAGAAACGTGGCTGATTATTGCATTTAAACGGTGTAACTGTCTGCGTCATTTTTCATATCACATTCCTTAAGCCAATTTTAATCCTGCTCAAATGACCGTCTATGCTTAAAAAAACAGCCGTATCAGCATCAATACTACTGAAGCAACTGAATTGTATAAGTTAATTTAATGTTAAGTAGTGATTCGTACCGGGGCGATGTCTCGTTTTACCCGACCGTCGAAGACAATTATCAGTCTTTATCCAGCGTTCTAAGGTGTTTATCCCACTATCACGGCTGAATCGTTAATATTTTGCGAGTTCACGCCGAAATACTGATTTTTGGCGCTAGATCACAGGCATAATTTTCAGTACGTTATAGGGCGTTTGTTACTAATTTATTTTAACGGAGTAACATTTAGCTCGTACATGAGCGGCTTGTGTGGCTCCTGACACAGGCAAACCATCATCAATAAAACCGATGGAAGGGAATATCATGCGAATTGGCATACCAAGAGAACGGTTAACCAATGAAACCCGTGTTGCAGCAACGCCAAAAACAGTGGAACAGCTGCTGAAACTGGGTTTTACCGTCGCGGTAGAGAGCGGCGCGGGTCAACTGGCAAGTTTTGACGATAAAGCGTTTGTGCAAGCGGGCGCTGAAATTGTAGAAGGGAATAGCGTCTGGCAGTCAGAGATCATTCTGAAGGTCAATGCGCCGTTAGATGATGAAATTGCGTTACTGAATCCTGGGACAACGCTGGTGAGTTTTATCTGGCCTGCGCAGAATCCGGAATTAATGCAAAAACTTGCGGAACGTAACGTGACCGTGATGGCGATGGACTCTGTGCCGCGTATCTCACGCGCACAATCGCTGGACGCACTAAGCTCGATGGCGAACATCGCCGGTTATCGCGCCATTGTTGAAGCGGCACATGAATTTGGGCGCTTCTTTACCGGGCAAATTACTGCGGCCGGGAAAGTGCCACCGGCAAAAGTGATGGTGATTGGTGCGGGTGTTGCAGGTCTGGCCGCCATTGGCGCAGCAAACAGTCTCGGCGCGATTGTGCGTGCATTCGACACCCGCCCGGAAGTGAAAGAACAAGTTCAAAGTATGGGCGCGGAATTCCTCGAGCTGGATTTTAAAGAGGAAGCGGGCAGCGGCGATGGCTATGCCAAAGTGATGTCGGACGCGTTCATCAAAGCGGAAATGGAACTCTTTGCCGCCCAGGCAAAAGAGGTCGATATCATTGTCACCACCGCGCTTATTCCAGGCAAACCAGCGCCGAAGCTAATTACCCGTGAAATGGTTGACTCCATGAAGGCGGGCAGTGTGATTGTCGACCTGGCAGCCCAAAACGGCGGCAACTGTGAATACACCGTGCCGGGTGAAATCTTCACTACGGAAAATGGTGTCAAAGTAATTGGTTACACCGATCTTCCGGGCCGTCTGCCGACGCAATCCTCACAGCTTTACGGCACAAACCTCGTTAATCTGCTGAAACTGTTGTGCAAAGAGAAAGACGGCAACATCACTGTTGATTTTGATGATGTGGTGATTCGCGGCGTGACCGTGATCCGTGCGGGCGAAATTACCTGGCCGGCACCGCCGATTCAGGTATCAGCTCAGCCGCAGGCGGCACAAAAAGCGGCACCGGAAGTGAAAACTGAGGAAAAATGTACCTGCTCACCGTGGCGTAAATACGCGTTGATGGCGCTGGCAATCATTCTTTTTGGCTGGATGGCAAGCGTTGCGCCGAAAGAATTCCTTGGGCACTTCACTGTGTTCGCGCTGGCCTGCGTTGTCGGTTATTACGTGGTGTGGAATGTATCGCACGCGCTGCATACACCGTTGATGTCGGTCACCAACGCGATTTCAGGGATTATTGTTGTCGGAGCACTGTTGCAGATTGGCCAGGGCGGCTGGGTTAGCTTCCTTAGTTTTATCGCGGTGCTTATAGCCAGCATTAATATTTTCGGTGGCTTCACCGTGACTCAGCGCATGCTGAAAATGTTCCGCAAAAATTAAGGGGTAACATATGTCTGGAGGATTAGTTACAGCTGCATACATTGTTGCCGCGATCCTGTTTATCTTCAGTCTGGCCGGTCTTTCGAAACATGAAACGTCTCGCCAGGGTAACAACTTCGGTATCGCCGGGATGGCGATTGCGTTAATCGCAACCATTTTTGGACCGGATACGGGTAATGTTGGCTGGATCTTGCTGGCGATGGTCATTGGTGGGGCAATTGGTATCCGGCTGGCGAAGAAAGTTGAAATGACCGAAATGCCAGAACTGGTGGCGATCCTGCACAGCTTCGTGGGTCTGGCGGCAGTGCTGGTTGGTTTTAACAGCTATCTGCATCATGACGCGGGAATGGCACCGGTTCTGGTCAATATTCACCTGACGGAAGTGTTCCTCGGTATCTTCATCGGGGCGGTAACGTTCACGGGGTCGGTGGTGGCGTTCGGCAAACTGTGTGGCAAGATTTCGTCTAAACCGTTGATGCTGCCAAACCGTCACAAAATGAACCTGGCGGCTCTGATCGTTTCCTTCCTGCTGCTGATTGTATTTGTTCGCACGGACAGCGTCGGCCTGCAAGTGCTGGCATTGCTGATAATGACCGCCATTGCGCTGGTATTCGGCTGGCATTTAGTCGCCTCCATCGGTGGTGCAGATATGCCAGTGGTGGTGTCGATGCTGAACTCGTACTCCGGCTGGGCGGCTGCGGCTGCGGGCTTTATGCTCAGCAACGACCTGCTGATTGTGACCGGTGCGCTGGTCGGTTCTTCGGGGGCTATCCTTTCTTACATTATGTGTAAGGCGATGAACCGTTCCTTTATCAGCGTTATTGCGGGTGGTTTCGGCACCGACGGCTCTTCTACTGGTGATGATCAGGAAGTGGGCGAGCACCGCGAAATCACCGCAGAAGAGACAGCGGAACTGCTGAAAAACTCCCATTCAGTGATCATTACTCCGGGGTACGGCATGGCAGTTGCGCAGGCGCAATATCCTGTCGCTGAAATTACCGAGAAACTGCGCGCTCGTGGTATCAACGTGCGTTTCGGTATCCACCCGGTTGCGGGGCGTTTGCCTGGACATATGAACGTATTGCTGGCTGAAGCAAAAGTACCGTATGACATCGTGCTGGAAATGGACGAGATCAATGATGACTTTGCTGATACCGATACCGTACTGGTGATTGGTGCTAACGATACGGTTAATCCGGCGGCGCAGGATGATCCGAAGAGTCCGATTGCTGGTATGCCTGTGCTGGAAGTGTGGAAAGCGCAGAACGTGATTGTCTTTAAACGTTCGATGAACACTGGCTATGCTGGTGTGCAAAACCCGCTGTTCTTCAAGGAGAACACCCACATGCTGTTTGGTGACGCCAAAGCCAGCGTGGATGCAATCCTGAAAGCTCTGTAACCCTGATGGCCTCTGCGGAGGCCGTCACTCTTTATTGAGATCGCTTAACAGAACGGCGATGCTTTGACCTCCCGCTGTTTGTTCAAGCGCAATTTTGACAATAATTGTTAACGGCACGGAAAGCAGCATACCCACTGGTCCTAACAACCATCCCCAAAAAATCAACGACAAAAATACCACCAATGTGGAAAGCCCCAGCCCACGTCCCATGATGCGCGGCTCCAGAATATTGCCGAAGACCAGATTAATTAGCAGATATCCCGCCAGCACCAGCAATGCTTCGTAGAAGCCATTAAACACCAGTACCTGAGCGATAGGGGGGATTGCCGCGAGAACTGAACCAATATTAGGGATGTAATTAAGCGCAAAGGCCAGCAATCCCCAGACAAAAGCGAAGCGAACATCGAGTGCGGCGAGCATCGCCCAGGCGACCAGGCCGGTGATGATGCTGATGGCTGTTTTCAGCACCAGGTAATGAGACACACTGTCAATCGCACGCTGAATCGCCGCCATCCCTTCAACCGGACGCGCCATCATTTGCTGAAATTTTCCGGGCAATTGTGGCACTTCGAGCAGCATAAACAACACCGTCAGCAGCAATAAAAAGATTGATGACATGGCATTAGATAACTGCGTCAATAAGTTAGTGAGCAACGTCATCGCCGCGTTCGGATCAATATAATGCGCCAGCTGGTCAACTGAGACGTCAATCCCTACGCGTTGCAACAACGGTTCAAGCGCTTGCAGCGGCGTCATAATAGAGTTGCGATATTGCGGTAACGTCCGCGTCAACTCGTTGAGCGCGGAACCCAAGTATGCTAATAGCAACACCATCGCCATCACGATGATGGTCATCAAAATCGACACCGCCAGTACACGCGGCACTCGCCAGCGGACCATGTGTTGCACCAGCGGGTTAAGAATAACAGCAATAAATAATGCGAGAATAAACGGCACGATGATCTCGGCGGCAAAACGGATACCGCAGAGAATAATGACCAGCATTCCCAACATAATGACGATTTTTAGGCCATTGAGCGTGATGATCGGCTTTGCCATGCTTGTCCCCGTTTTTTCTTCCTTTGCTAATAATAATGTCTTTTTCGCTCCGTCATCATAACGAAAATCAAACCGCTCAGGTAAAGAAGTGAAAATATTTTGAGTTAATTCTTAAGCTATGATACAAATCAGGCGTGTTCAACTACCGAGGACAATTATCATCCGCGATGATGAGAAGCAACACTGCGGATAATTGTAATATTATGGACAATTTGTTCAGGACGTTATTTTCTACATTTACCCATCTTCGTACCTCATCCACTATCTTGCTCGTAGGTGAGCAGCACTGGCGCAACGCGCTTTAGTCCTTTCTTCTGCTTAAGCTTGCGCTATGCGCGGGGCTTGACCACTTTACTTTGGTTTCGCTGAATTAAGCGAAAATTAAAATAATTCTCTTGCAGGAGAAGGACAATGTATATTTATTGGATTTTATTAGGTCTGGCTATTGCTACAGAAATTACCGGTACGCTGTCTATGAAATGGGCGAGCGTCAGTGAGGGAAATGGCGGCTTTATTTTAATGCTGGTGATGATTTCTCTGTCGTATATATTTCTCTCTTTCGCCGTTAAAAAGATCGCCTTAGGCGTGGCTTATGCTCTGTGGGAAGGTATCGGTATTTTATTTATTACCTTGTTTAGCGTTTTGTTATTCGACGAAAGTTTATCGCTGATGAAAATTGCCGGGTTAACCACCCTGGTGGCCGGGATTGTGTTGATCAAATCAGGTACCCGTAAAGCGCATAAACCTGAACTGGAGGTGAACCATGGCGCAGTTTGAATGGGTTCACGCCGCCTGGCTGGCATTGGCAATCGTGCTGGAAATCGTTGCTAACGTCTTTTTGAAATTTTCTGACGGCTTTCGTCGCAAAATATTTGGCTTGCTCTCCCTGGCGGCGGTGCTGGCTGCCTTTAGTGCGCTTTCTCAGGCCGTTAAAGGGATCGACTTGTCTGTCGCTTATGCATTGTGGGGCGGGTTTGGTATTGCCGCCACGTTAGCCGCAGGTTGGATCTTGTTTGGTCAACGGTTAAATCGTAAAGGCTGGATTGGCCTGGTGCTGCTGTTGGCTGGAATGATCATGGTGAAACTTGCCTGATGAACACGCTGCCCGCGCTGTCGGGCAGCGTTTGAACATTATTTTTGCGACAGTTGATCCAGCTTGTCGCGAAAACCGGTAACAGAAATGGCCCGGTTATCGGCGCGCCAGCGATCTTTCGCGGCAGGAGCCGAGCTTTGCACCCCAATTAATTGCCAGCCGTCATCGGTATGCAACATCAGAGGCGAACCGCTGTCACCCGGCAAGGTATCGCACTGATGCGACATCACCGACGTTTGCGCCCAGCCAGTCACTTCACAGTTTTGATGACTGTACAACGTATCGAGATGATCTTCAGGGTAGCCCGCCTGAGTCACTTTACGACCAGCCGCTTTTAATGCGGCGGTAAGCGCGGCTTTATCTCCCTCAAATAACGGCAACGGTGTAATGCCAGAAGGGGGATTACGTAGCACAATCAAACCGAAGTCCCACGGCGCAGCTGCGGGAGGTACAATCCAGCCATCCCCATCTGCTTTTAACCGCTTTCCCAGTGTCGGATCAACGCGGCCTTCTATGTCGTGGATCTCATAGCGCCAAAGACCTTTATTTGACACAAAACGCAGCGCTACCGCTTTATCGGCTTTACCCTTTGGCGGCGTCAATAAACAGTGTCCTGCCGTTAATGCCAGATTGGGTGCAATCAGCGTCGCCGTACATAAATTGCCGCTGGCCGTTTCCAGTTGGCCAACCGCATCCCACGGTGATTGGGTCGTGTCATTCACTGGCACACGATCATCATGACCAAAAAACAGGGTGCTGACCTCATCGTTTGCCGATTTGGCAACGTCTGGTTTATCTGCAAACACAAAAGCAGACGTCAAACTAATTGCACCCAACACTACAGCAATGGTTGTACGCATATCACACTCTGGTGGGTAATTATGATTATTAAAAGCAAACCCTCATAAATACTATAGACGGGACGGGATGAAAGTGGGAGTAAAATCAGATAACTACGATCAGGAAAGATAAAAACGGGCGGCAATCAGTGCGCATAAAATAAGGATGATAAGAATGAACTCAAAGCGATAACGGCCCACCATACTACCCTCCGCTAAAGGCGGTGCTAAACGTTACCCGCTTAGCACCGTAATTTTCAGGCGCGAGGGGGCGCGCCAGCATTACTGTTGAAAACTTACGCTGCGGGTTGTACAGCAGGTTTTGCCGGTTGCTGATGGCTGTGTTTCTTGGCGTGTTTCTTCGCTGCCTGCGCTTTTTGTTCAGGAGCTTTCTGTTCAGCTTTCGCATTTTTATGATGCTTTTTAGCCGCCTGCGCTTTCTGGGCAGGTGCTGCTTTATGCTGTTTTTTATGATGTGTAGTTTTCGCCGGCGCTGCTTTGGTGGTCGTCGCAGTCGGAGCAGGTGTGGTCGCAGTTTCTGCAGCAAAGGCGGCAGAAGACAGACCCATAGCAGCGGCAACAACCAGAGCTAATACTTTTTTCATTGTCATACCCTCAATTTGTTTTTTCATTTAACCCCACTGCGGGGCCGTTGAAATAACTATATCCCTGGGAATGGCAGACTTCCGTGAGTGGTTGGTTTCAGCGTGTAACGATATGTACAAACGCTGAATAAATTACAGCGTTGATAATAACGTATTGTGACTTAAGGGAAATTTAGCTACCAATAATAGTAGTCTTGATCGGGTTAACTATTTTACTACTTACAAAGCGGTAGAATAACTGCGCATCAGTAATAAATGACACACAGCAAAATGAATCCGTTTATTTGGGTACTTATAATCCTGATGACACTAGATGCGCTGCGGGAATTGGCTGGCGCTTCGTCTATTTTAGGATGGCTATTAACGTTGGTTTGAGCAGGCAATAAGTCCGGATGGGTATTTACCGCAGTCCGGACTTATTTTTCAGGCGTGCAGACGACGATGCAAACGCGTCCCGACCAGCAGAGCAATGACCAGCATCAGAGCAATAAATGCGCCGACGCCGTTCCAGCCATAGTTATGCCAGAAAACACCACCCAGCGTCCCGGCAATACTCGACCCCAGATAGTAACTGAACAGATACAGCGAGGAGGCCTGGCCTTTAGCGCGTTTTGCTCGGGGGCCGATCCAGCTGCTGGCTACTGAGTGGGCTGCGAAGAATCCGGCTGAGAAGAGTAACATTCCGGCAAAGATCAGCCACAGCGAGCTAAATAAGGTCATCAGTAAACCAAACAGCATAACCCCCGTCGAAAACAACATCACCGGACCGCGCCCATAGCGGGTGGTCATGGTTCCGGCTTTGGGTGAGCTCCATGTACCGGTCAAATAGGCCAGCGATAATAAGCCAACCACAGCCTGACTGACATGCCAGGGGGAGAGCATCAACCGATAGCCGATGTAATTAAACAGCGTGACGAACGACCCCATCAGCAAAAAGCCTTCTGCGAACAATAACGGTAATCCCCGGTCACGCCAGTGCAGACGAAAGTTGATAAATAACGTCTTAGGGCGCAGCGAAGTCGGGCGAAAATGGCGTGATTCAGGGAGGATTTTCCAGAACATCAACGCCGAGGCCAGCGCGAAACAACCGATTGCCGCCAGAGCAATTCGCCAGTTGAAAAAGTCCGTGAAGACACCGCTAATTAAGCGTCCGCTCATGCCGCCAATTGAGTTGCCGCTGATATACAACCCCATTGAAAAGGCCACGAAACTGGGGTGGATTTCCTCGCTAAGATAAGTCATGCCAACAGCTGCTACGCCACTTAACGAAAGCCCAATCAAGGCGCGCATAATCAAAATGCCGTGCCAGCTGGTCATCATTGTCGAAAGTAACGTACAAATGGAGGCCAACAGTAGCGCCGTGACCATCACTGGTTTGCGACCAATGGCATCGGATAACGGGCCAGTAAACAGCAAACCGATAGCCAACATCGCCGTTGAAATGGACAGTGAAATACTACTGTTCGCGGGCGTTAAGCCAAACTCTTGTGAAAGCACCGGAAGGATAGGTTGCACACAATAGAGAAGTGCGAAGGTTGCCAGTCCGGCAGAGAACAGCGCCAGGGTGACGCGCATAAATTGCGGCGTACCGCGTTTAATAAATTGATTTGGCTGAGAAATGCTTTGCTTGTCAGTGTCGCTTGCCGGAGCGCCATCAACAGTTGTAGTACGGCTCACTTGAAATCCTTGCTAAATATGCCTGTGGATCAGGCTTATGAATAGATTAGGAAAATGGAATTGTTCTGTCTAATATATTAATAATCTCAAATAAGATGTTTTAAATATGAATATTGAACTTCGTCATCTGCGTTACTTTGTTGCTGTTGCAGAAGAGCTGCATTTCGGGCGCGCCGCTGCCCGCCTGAATATTTCGCAACCGCCGCTAAGTCAGCAGATTCAGGCGCTGGAGCAACAAATTGGTGCCCGACTGCTGGCACGAACCAATCGCAGTGTATTGCTGACGGCAGCAGGAAAACAGTTTCTTGCAGATAGTCGGCAAATCCTGTCTATGGTGGATGACGCTGCCGCTCGCGCTGAAAGGCTGCATCAGGGGGAAGCGGGGGAGTTGCGTATTGGTTTTACTTCGTCCGCTCCTTTTATTCGGGCGGTGTCCGATACGTTATCGCTGTTTCGCCGTGATTATCCTGATGTCCATTTACAAACCCGCGAAATGAACACTCGCGAGCAAATCGCTCCGCTCATTGAAGGAACGCTGGATATGGGATTGCTGCGTAACACAGCGTTACCGGAGACGCTTGAACACGCAGTCATCGTCCATGAACCGCTTATGGCGATGATCCCGCACGATCATCCCCTGGCAAATAACCCGAGTGTAACGCTGGCTGAACTGGCGAAAGAACCCTTTGTCTTTTTTGATCCGCACGTCGGGACAGGGCTGTATGACGATATTCTCGGGCTGATGAGACGTTACCATTTGACGCCCGTCATCACTCAGGAGGTGGGTGAGGCAATGACCATCATCGGTCTGGTTTCCGCTGGTCTGGGCGTTTCAATTTTGCCTGCGTCATTTAAACGTGTTCAGCTCAACGAAATGCGCTGGGTGCCGATTGCTGAAGAGGATGCGGTTTCTGAAATGTGGTTGGTCTGGCCGAAACATCATGAACAAAGTCCAGCTGCGCGAAACTTTCGTATTCATCTGCTGAATGCTCTCAGGTGAGGGAAATTTCAGCGAAAAAGCCTGAAAAATGTGCTGTTAATCACATGCCTAAGTAAAAATTTGACGACACGTATTGAAGTGCTTCACCATAGCCTACAGATTATTTCGGAGCGCGAAAATATAGGGAGTATGCGGTGGTTGCTGAAAACCAGCCTGGGCACATTGATCAAATAAAGCAGACCAACGCGGGCGCGGTATATCGCCTGATTGATCAGCTTGGTCCAGTCTCGCGTATCGATCTTTCCCGTCTGGCGCAACTGGCTCCTGCCAGTATCACTAAAATTGTCCGTGAGATGCTCGAAGCACACCTGGTGCAAGAGCTGGAAATCAAAGAAGCGGGGAACCGTGGCCGTCCGGCGGTGGGTCTGGTGGTTGAAACTGAAGCCTGGCACTATCTTTCTCTGCGCATTAGTCGCGGGGAGATTTTCCTTGCTCTGCGCGATCTGAGCAGCAAACTGGTGGTGGAGGAGGCGCAGGAACTGGCGTTAAAAGATGACTCACCATTGCTGGATCGTATCATTTCCCATATCGATCAGTTTTTTATCCGCCACCAGAAAAAACTTGAGCGTCTAACTTCGATTGCCATAACCTTGCCGGGAATTATTGATACGGAAAATGGCATTGTACATCGCATGCCGTTCTACGAGGATGTAAAAGAGATGCCGCTCGGCGAGGCGCTGGAGCAGCATACCGGCGTACCGGTTTATATCCAGCATGATATCAGCGCATGGACGATGGCAGAGGCCTTGTTTGGTGCCTCACGCGGGGCGCGCGATGTGATTCAGGTGGTTATCGATCACAACGTGGGGGCGGGCGTCATTACCGATGGTCATCTGCTACACGCCGGCAGCAGTAGCCTCGTGGAAATAGGTCACACGCAGGTCGACCCGTATGGGAAACGCTGTTATTGCGGGAATCACGGCTGCCTCGAAACCATCGCCAGTGTGGACAGTATTCTTGAGCTGGCACAGCTGCGTCTCAATCAATCCATGAGCTCGATGTTACATGGACAGCCGTTAACCGTGGACTCATTGTGTCAGGCGGCATTGCGCGGCGATCTACTGGCAAAAGACATCATTACCGGGGTGGGCGCGCATGTCGGGCGCATTCTTGCCATCATGGTGAATTTATTTAACCCACAAAAAATACTGATTGGCTCACCGTTAAGTAAAGCGGCAGATATCCTCTTCCCGGTCATCTCGGACAGCATCCGTCAGCAGGCCCTTCCTGCGTATAGTCAGCACATTAGCGTTGAGAGTACTCAATTTTCTAACCAGGGTACGATGGCAGGGGCTGCGCTAGTAAAAGACGCGATGTATAACGGTTCTTTGTTGATTCGTCTGTTGCAGGGTTAACATTTTTTAACTGTTCTACCAAAATTTGCGCTATCTCAATTTGGGCCAGGAAAGCATAACTTAGACTTTCAAGGTTAATTATTTTCCTGGTTTATATTTGTGAAGCATAACGGTGGAGTTAGTGATGCTGAAGCGTTTCTTTATTACCGGTACAGACACTTCTGTAGGGAAAACGGTGGTTTCCCGCGCATTGCTACAAGCGTTAGCCTCCCAGGGAAAAACGGTTGCGGGATATAAACCCGTAGCGAAGGGGAGCAAAGAGACACCCGAAGGGCTGCGTAATAAAGATGCCCTGGTGTTGCAGAGTGTTTCAACCATCGAACTGCCTTATGAAGCAGTTAATCCTATCGCGTTAAGCGAAGAAGAAAGTAGCGTGGCGCACAGTTGCCCAATCAATTACACCCTCATTTCAAACGGCCTGGCAAACCTGACCGATAAAGTCGATCATGTCGTGGTAGAAGGGACTGGCGGCTGGCGCAGTCTGATGAATGATTTGCGTCCGCTCTCTGAATGGGTGGTGCAGGAACAACTGCCGGTGTTGATGGTTGTCGGTATTCAGGAAGGTTGCATTAACCATGCACTGCTAACAGCTCAGGCGATTGCCAACGACGGGCTGCCGCTCATTGGCTGGGTGGCTAACCGAATCAACCCAGGACTTGCGCATTATGCGGAAATCATTGATGTGCTCGGTAAAAAACTTCCGGCACCGCTCATTGGTGAACTGCCTTATCTGCCGCGCGCCGAACAGCGTGAACTGGGGCAATACATCCGCTTAGCTATGCTTCGCAGTGTGCTGGCGGTAGATAGAGTCACGGTGTAACGTCCGCGAAATTACCGACGCAATTACGCAGGCAATCAATAAACCGGGGAGTAGCTGATACTCCCCGGTCATTTCACATATCATCAACGTCGACATAATCGGCGCGTGCGTGGTTGCCGCCAATAGTGTCGCCATCCCGGTCAATCCGAGTAAAAGCGTAATTTCTTCGCCATCAGGGAACCATAATCCCAGGCTACGACCATACAACATGCCAATGGCAAGACCGATAAATAGCGTCGGTGTAAAGACACCACCGGGCGCGCCAGAACCACTACTCGCCAGCACGGCAAACAGTTTACAGAGGAAGATCCCGGCAATGATCATTAACAGTGGCGGGGCGGTTAAAAAGGATTGTACGGTGCTATAGCCGTTGCCCCACACTGCAGGTGTGAACAGGGAAAGCAGACCCACGATCAACCCGCCCAGTGCCAGTTGCCAGGGCGGCGCAAGTTTGAGACTTACAAATCCACGATGACAGGCGTTCATTAACGTTAACAACAGTGGTCCGCACAGACCTGCCAGCACACCTGTACTGATAATCAGCGCATAGTCACGAGCCTGAACCGTCACTGAGAGTTGTACGCTGTAGAGTAACGCGTCGCTATGATTAATCAGATTGCTAACCAGCAACGCCACGACGGCGGAAATAATCACCGGGCCGAGAGAGGCCAACATCATAGTGCCAAACAGCACTTCGGCTATAAATAAACTGCCAGCAAGCGGGGCTCGATAGGCCGCAGCCATTCCCGCCGCAGCTCCACAGGCGATCCATAATTTCCACTCCTGGCGTGGCGTAAAACGTTGGGCAAAACAGGAGGCGGCAAGGGCAGCTAAAAGAATCATCGCACCTTCGCGACCAATTGCACTGCCGCTGGTTACTACCAGCAGAGAGGCAAGCGATTTAACCAGGCTTGCTGCGTAATCAAACTGCCCATCGGTTTGCAACGCTTCCATGTAATCGGTCGGCGCATGAGGGCGTTGCTGGGTAAATTTCTGCCAGCCCATCAGCAACAAACCCGCCGCCAGTCCGCCGAGCGCCGGAGTTAGCAGCCGTCGCCATGGGGAAAGATTTGTCGCTGCATTGACCAGACTGCCGGAGTCATTATTGAGGAACAACCACTCCAGTAGCAGCATTGCATGACGAAACCCGGCAACGGCAAAGGCCGCAAGAATACCGACGACTGTTGCGATAAGCAGACGGCGGAACATAGTGCGCAGATCCGGATAGATGTGTAGATAATGCATGAGCAGAAATGGGCAATGAAACACGGGCGACTATTTTGCGGCAAAAGAGGCCAGCCGCAAAAGCAGTGCGTGCTTTAAGAGATAAAAAAACGTGACACTGTAACGTATTATTGCCGAATCGCGCGTAATCGTCACCATCCGGCAATATTACGGTGATCCTATCGAAACAGCGGTTTAACCGCGACAGGAATCAACAGTTGTGATTGCCATTGCGCCAGCGTTAAGCGAGCGAGTTCACCCAGTGCACGGTAGAAAGGGTGTTCTGCTTTTTCGATAAAAACGTCAAGAAAACGTGTTGACCACGGAAAAAGGTGCCATGCCAGCAATTCTTCGCATTCTGTCTGGCGACCATTCTCCGCCAACCACGCAGCCATCAACAGCAGTGAACCAAAATGATCTTCCGGTTCGTTTTGCTGCATTTCAAACTGAATGCCTTTCTCGCGCATCCACTGACGAAGTGCCAATGTTGAATCGCCAAACAGCACAGATTCGCGATCCAGCCAGACCGATCCCCACGGCGGTGACGGCAGTGCCCACGGGCCGACAAACAAACGCTGCCAGGCCTGGGCGTGAGTCTCTTCACTCTGTGTCTGAAAAGCAGTCACCAGCGGCGCTAATGACGCTTCTGGTAGAGGCCACTGAGTTTCCCAGCTGTCATTGGTGAGTACCGCAACCAGAGGTGCGGCTTCCGCACTCTCTGGAGCGTAATAAAACAGCGCGCCCAACACGCGCGCCGCGACAGAAAAATTATCTTGCTGTGAAAAATGGGTCATTCCTAACATCCTGAAATGTGCGGGTTGCCCCGCACCAATTTGTTAACCTGCAATAGCCATTCCTACCGTCATGTGCAGGCCATAAAAGAGCACACGCCCGATCATCTCACCGCCAAGTATGAGGATTAGCCCCAGAACAAGTCCGGCAACGTGAGGTTCACGGCGACGAATGAGCGGACAAAGCCAGCATCCTAGACCTGCGCATAACAATACCACACGCCAGACCTGTAAGGAGGCGTAATCTGGTACCAGTGCGCTGGCTTGTTGTACGGATGAGTGAATAGACGCCAGAGACAAACCTTGCAGCACAATCACCCCGGCACAAGCGATCAGCGCCAGAACGCTAATGATGGCAAATGGTGTGGTATTAAATGTAACGCGGGCTGCTCGCAGAATTGCGGCAGCAAGTATTGGACCGCTCAACAATACTGTCAGGAAGAAAGCCAGCGTAGTGTAACCGTTATGCCAGGTTGGCACTGTGTCGATTTGATACACGCAGGTCATCATCCAGACGAAAATGACGCCGAGCGCCATGCTGACAAGTAACCAGAGTTTCCCCAACGCTTGCGGCATTTTACCGATGACTGCCACCAGCCACCATAATCCGCCAACGGCAAAAAATATGGAACCGGCAGCAATCTCGTTACTCAGACCAGAATCTCCGATTCGATTCAGCGAGTTAAACGCCCGCAGTGGCGACCCCAGGTGCATGACAGAGGCAATAAACCCGATGCCCATCAACAGCCAGAGGAAAAACATGCCACGGACAATACGCTGACGGTCTGCGTCATTTTTGGCGGCGAACCAGCCAATTCCGCTAACAATCAGCGCGCCTACTACGCATTGACCCAATACGGTAAAGATAACCAGTGGCCATTCATGCCATCCATTTCCCATTTTACACTTCCTCCGGATTAGCCAGATAACCAGTGGTATCGCCGGTCGGGCGGCTGTTGGCGTTAGGTTTGATAACGATATTGGGTTTTGTGAAATGCGCGCGCGGCAGTGGCGCAACGGCAGCCAGAGTGCCGTGCTTCTGGCGCAGCTCTTCAATTGGACCGAATTCAAGTGCACGCAGCGGGCAGGATTCGACACATATGGGTTGTTTCCCCTCGGCGACGCGCGAATAACAACCATCGCACTTCGTCATGTGCCCTTTTTCAGCATTGTACTGTGGTGCGCCGTACGGACAAGCCATGTGGCAGTAGCGGCAGCCGATACAAACATCTTCATCAACCACCACAAAGCCATCTTCACGCTTATGCATTGCGCCGCTGGGGCAGACTTTTGTACATGCGGGGTCATCGCAATGGTTACAGGAGATGGAGAGATAATAAGCGAACACGTTCTGGTGCCAGACGCCATTATCTTCCTGCCAGTCGCCGCCAGCATATTCATAAATACGGCGGAAACTGACTTCCGGGCCAAGATCTTTAAAATCTTTGCACGCCAGTTCGCAGGTTTTACAGCCAGTACAGCGGCTGGAATCGATAAAAAATCCATATTGTGTGGTCATGGGCTACTCCTTAAACCTTTTCGATCTGGACTAGATTGCTGTGCGACGGGTTTCCCTTTGCCAGCGGTGAAGGGCGGTGAGAGGTCAGAATATTGATACTGCCGCCGTGATCGACCCGGTCACCAAACATATCCGCTTTAAGCCACGCACCTTGCCCGATGGCGGTAACGCCAGGCAGAATACGCGGAGTCACTTTTGCGGCAATCAGCATTTCTCCATTAGTGTTAAATACCCGCACGGTATCGCCATGACGGATACCGCGTGCCTGAGCATCAATGGGGTTGATCCACACCTCTTGTGGGCAGGCCTGCTGTAACACATCAATATTGCCGTAGCTGGAGTGGGTACGTGCTTTGTAGTGGAAGCCCGTTAGCTGCAGTGGATAGGTTTTCCGCAGGGGATCGTCCCAGCCATCAAAACCTGGGGTATATGCAGGAAGGGGATGAATAATTTCATCTTTTTTCAATTCCCAGGTATCCGCAATCGTCGCCAGTCGTTCAGAATAAATTTCGATTTTCCCCGAAGGTGTTTTCAACGGGTTTGCCTGTGGATCTTCACGGAATGCGCGGAAAGCGACGTAGTGTTCTTCCGGGCATTTTTTCTTAAAGATCCCGGTCGTTTTCATCTCCTCGTAGTCGGGCATCTCAGGGTTACGTTCCTTCGTTTTCGCATGGAGATATTTGATCCATTCATGCTGACTGCGACCTTCAGTAAAGGTTTGATAAACGTCTGGTCCTAAGCGTTTGGCAACTTCACTCAGAATCCAGTAGATGGGTTTGCGTTCAAATTTTGCTGAGGTTGCGGGTTGGGCGAGGATCACATAGCCCATATTCCCGGCAGATTCGTGAGAGATAAGGTCTTCTTGCTCTGTTGGCATCAGGTCGGGCAACAGGATATCGCAATACTTAGCCGAGGCAGTCATGAAGTGGTCAATGCCAACAATCATCTCGCACTTGCTGTCATCCTGAAGCACCTCATGGGTGTGATTGATGTCGCCATGTTGATTGATCAATGTGTTACTGGCGTAGCACCATAAAAACTTGATGGGGACATCCAGTTTTTCTTTTCCACGAACACCATCACGGGTCGCGGTCATTTCCGTACCATGGTCGATGGCATCTGTCCATGTAAAGACGGAAATCTGCGTTTTAACAGGATTCTCGAGCATCGGGAACCATTCTACTCCCAGATCCCAGCTACCTTCGCGTACACCTGAGTTGCCGCCGTTTATGCCGACGTTACCGGTGAGAACGGAAAGCATGGCAATAGCGCGGGATGTTTGCTCGCCGTTGGAATGTCGTTGTGGCCCCCAACCCTGACAAATATAAGCCGGTTTTGCTGAACCGATCTCTCGTGCCAACTGGATAATTTTTTCTGCCGGGATGCTGGTGATTTTTGCTGCCCATTCCGGCGTTTTAGCTATGCCGTCAGGCCCTTCGCCCAGAATATAGGCTTTATAATGCGCGTTACGTGGTGCGTTGGCGGGCAGCGTTTTTTCATCGTAACCAACACAATATTTGTCGAGAAATGGCTGATCGACCATGTTTTCAGTAATCAGTACCCAGGCAATCGCACAGGCCAGTGCGCCATCGGTGCCAGGGCGAATGGGCAGCCATTCATCTTCACGCCCGGCAGCAGTGTCGTTATAACGTGGATCAATGACGATCATGCGTGCGTTTGAACGTTCGCGGGCTTGCTCGACGTAGTAAGTGACACCACCGCCGCTCATCCGGGTTTCTGCCGGGTTATTTCCGAACATAACGACCAGTTTCGTATTGGCGATATCATCCGGGCTGTTGCCATCATTGGCACCGAACATATAACTCATCGCGGCACTGATCTGTGCGGTACTGTAGCTGCCATAGCGACTGAGAAAACCACCGCAAGAGTTCATCAGACGGTACGGGACGTTCGAGTTGGTGATGTTTCCGCCATCTACGCCTGTTCCGTACAGGACATGTACAGCCTCATTGCCGTAATCTTTCAGGATCCGCCGAAGATTATCACTGATGGTATCCAGGGCTTCATCCCAACTTATCCGTTCAAATTTACCTTCACCGCGCTTGCCGACGCGCTTCATGGGATATTTCAACCTGTCAGGATGATTCATCCGTCGGCGGATAGAGCGCCCGCGTAAACATGCCCGAACCTGATGATTACCGTAAACGTCGTCTCCTGTCGTATCAGACTCCACCCAGTACACGGTGTCATCTTTCACATGCAAACGTAACAGACAGCGGCTCCCGCAGTTAACGGTGCAGGAACTCCAGACCGCTTTCTCTTCTACCGGTGTCTCTGCCGCTCGGACCATTTGGGAAAATGGCAGAGTGAAAGCACTGCTTGCCAGCGCAAGACTGCCAAGTGCGGAGGTTTTCATCAGACTTCTACGGCTGATTTCAGCCTTCATGAGCGCCTCTGTGGTATGGATTTTCATCATTACTCACTTATTGCTTTTCAAACAAAATGTCATGTCAAAATTTATGGTCGTAGTGGGTTATATTTTTTCGATCTCGACCAGATTAGTGTGCTGCGGGTTTCCCTTCGCCAGTGGTGAAGGGCGCAGAGTGGTTAGCGTATTCACACAGCCGCCGTGGTCGATTTTATCGCCAGACATATTGGCCTCGTGCCAGGCTCCCTGGCCCATAGCACTAACTCCAGGGAGAATGCGTGGTGTCACTTTGGCTGGTAGCCGAACTTCGCCACGATGGTTAAACACCCGCACCATATCGCCGTTGGCAATCCCACGTTTCTGTGCATCTATAGGGTTGATCCACACTTCCTGACGGCAGGCTGCCTTCAGGACATCAATGTTGCCGTAGGTCGAGTGCGTACGGGATTTGTAATGGAAACCAAACAGTTGCAGTGGGAAGGTACTACGTTCAGGGGAGTCCCAGCCTTCAAAGGTTGAGGCATAAACCGGCAGTGGGCTTATCACTTCATCTTTTTCCAGTTCCCAGGTACGGGCAATTTCCGCCAGCTTGCTGGAATAAATTTCAATCTTACCGGAAGGCGTTTTAAGTGGATTTGCCTCGGGGTCGTCACGAAATGCTTTGTAGGCGACAAAATGACCATTGGGATCTTTACGCTTATAGATACCCATTTTTTTCAGTTCGTCGTAAGACGGTAACGCCGGATCTTTGGCAAGCATTTTGGCGTACAGATGTTGTAACCATTGTTCCTGGGTGCGACCTTCAGTGAACTTTTGATAGACGTCAGGTCCAAGACGTTTCGCGACTTCACTCAGGATCCAGTAAATCGGTTTGCGTTCGAATTTTTCGCTGGTGACTGGCTGAAGGAAAATGAGATATCCCATGTTACCGGCGTAGTCGTTAGGAATAATATCTTCCTGCTCAACGGTCATCAGGTCTGGCAGCAGAATGTCGGCATATTTTGCCGATGAGGTCATAAAGTTTTCGATGACCACAATCATTTCGCATTTCGATTCGTCCTGCAGAATTTCATGCGTTTTGTTGATGTCAGAATGCTGATTAACCAGGGTATTTCCCGCGTAGTTCCAGATGAACTTAATGGGCACATCCAGTTTATCTTTGCCCCGGACACCGTCGCGGATTGCCGTCATTTGCGGGCCATGATCGATAGCATCTGTCCAGCTGAAGCAGGAGATTGACGTTTTGACCGGATTATCCAGCACCGGCAGGCGTTCTATGGTAATGGTATAGGTCGATTCACGCGCGCCACTATTCCCGCCGCTGATGCCGACATTGCCCGTCAGAATAGGCAACATCGCAATAGCGCGTGCAGTCAGCTCGCCGTTTGCCTGGCGTTGCGGTCCCCAGCCCTGGCAGATATAAGCGGGTTTTGCTGTGCCAATTTCACGCGCCAGCTTGATGATACGGTCCACCGGGATACCGGTAATTTGCGAAGCCCACTGCGGCGTTTTCGCTGTTTTATCATCACCTTCACCAAGAATATAGGCTTTATAGTGACCATTTTTTGGTGCATCTGCGGGTAAGGTTTTTTCGTCATAGCCGACGCAGTATTTATCGAGAAAAGGTTGATCAACGAGATTTTCGTTAATCAATACCCAGGCAATACCCGCAACCAGCGCGGCATCGGTGCCCGGGCGAATAGGTAGCCATTCGTCTTCACGACCAGCAGCCGTATCGGTATATCGCGGATCGATAACAATCATTTTTGCGTTCGATTTCTCGCGCGCTTTTTCAAGAAGATAAGTGATGCCACCGCCGCTCATGCGGGTTTCTGCCGGGTTGTTACCAAACATCACGACCAGCTTGCTGTTTTCAATATCCGTGGTGCTGTTGCCATCATTACTGCCGTAGGTGTAGGGCATGGCACAGGAAATTTGCGCGGTGCTGTAGGAGCCATACTGATTGAGTGAACCGCCGTAGCAGTTCATCAGGCGTTTGACCGCCGAGGCTGATGGTGAAGAGCGGGTCATATTGCCGCCAACGATCCCTGAAGAGTACTGAATATATACAGCCTCATTGCCATATTGTTCGACGGTTTTTTTCAGGCTACTGGCGATAGTATCCAGGGCTTCATCCCAGCTAATCCGTTCGAATTTGCCTTCGCCGCGTTTGCCCACGCGTTTCATTGGGTAATTCAAGCGATCGGGATGATTAATACGCCGACGGATGGAGCGACCGCGCAAACAGGCACGTACTTGATGATTGCCATACTCGTCGTTGCCGGTGTTGTCAGTTTCCACCCAGATCACTTCATTATCTTTAACATGCAGACGAAGTGCACAGCGGCTACCACAGTTGACGGAACAGGCACCCCAGACCACTTTCTCGCTGGCCTGTTGTACCGCTGCCGCTGCACTGCGCAGGGTGAACGGTAAAGAAAAACCGCCTGCAGCCAGCGCCAGAGAACCTATCGCGGTAGATTTAACGAGTGTTCTGCGGCTGATGCCCACCATTTGTTCATTTTTGGACATAACTCACTCCCTGTTCTTTATCGTTATATAAAAGTTTATATATTGAATATTTAGCGCGCTAACAATAGAGGGAGTCTACCTATTTTGGGTTAAGAATTATTAATCCATATCAATAGAAGGGTATGAGTAATAAGGTGGGATTATGTTGTATGTTCAAATCGCCGGATGTGTCGTATCCGGCGTGCAGTCGATAATGTGTTACTGCGGTTCGGCAGGCGCGCCATCTTGGGTAGACTGCGCGGGAGCAGAGACGTTACCGCTGGTGGTACGGGTGTAGAGAATTTTATGCGTATCATTAGCGCAATGCCCGACGACCTGGGAATCAGACTGATCAACCTGGTCATTGGGTACAATACTTAACGTGAAGCTGCTTTCGGGTACGCCATTATTGATAATGCGCTGTGATATATCGCTCTGTATGCGCTCACAGGATCCCGGCGCGGCGAGTACCGCGGGTGAGGCGAGGGCGAGCAGAAGCGCGGCACAGCAGGTTGAGAGTTTCATCATAAGCTCCTTACGCGAAGATAACTTCTTTAAGCATAGCATTTAACGTGTAAAGTACTGTATTTGCTACTATGATTGAGAATCATCTCTACTCTCAGGTGACTGTTGTGAAATACAAATTACTGCCATGCTTACTCGCGATATTCCTCACAGGATGTGACCGCACAGAGGTAACACTTTCATTTACCCCGGAGATGGCCAGTTTCTCTAATGAATTCGATTTTGATCCGCTGCGTGGTCCCGTAAAAGATTTCACTCAGACATTAATGGATGAGCAAGGTGAAGTGACGAAACGTGTTTCGGGGACTTTGTCGGAAGAAGGCTGTTTTGATTCTCTCGAATTACTGGATCTGGAAAATAATACCGTGGTTGCCCTGGTACTGGACGCCAATTATTACCGTGATGCCCAGACACTGGAGAAAAGAGTTCGTTTGCAGGGAAAATGCCAGCTAGCAGAATTACCTTCTGCCGGGGTGAGTTGGGAAACCGATGATAATGGCTTTGTGATTAAAGCCAGCAGCAAACAGATGCAGATGGAATATCGCTATGATGATCAGGGTTATCCGCTGGGTAAAACCACGAAAAGTAACGACAAAACATTATCTGTCAGCGCTACGCCATCAACGGATCCGATCAAAAAATTAGATTACACAGCGGTTACTTTACTGAATAATCAACGAGTTGGTAATGTAAAACAGAGCTGTGAATATGACAGTCACGCCAATCCGGTGGACTGTCAGCTAATCATTGTTGATGAAGGAGTAAAACCCGCCGTCGAACGGGTTTACACCATCAAAAATACTATCGATTATTATTAATGCTATTGTGCGGTCGGCTTCAGGAGAGTCTGACCCGGTGTTTTGTGCTCTGCCAGATACTGATGCTGGAATATGCACATGCGAATGGCATTACGATATTGACCATTAATAAAGAACTCGTGCATCAATTCACCTTCAACCGTAAAGCCAAGCTTGCGGTAAATGTGAATCGCTTTTTCATTCTCTTTATCGACGATCAGATACAGCTTATAGAGATTGAGAACGGTGAAGCCATAGTCCATTGCTAATTTTGCGGCACGCGTTGCCAGACCTTTCCCCTGATATTCCGGGGAGATAATTATCTGAAATTCTGCGCGGCGATGAACATGGTTAATTTCCACCAGCTCCACCAGACCGGCTTTTTCGCCGTCACATTCCACCACAAAGCGCCGTTCGCTCTGATCGTGAATATGCTTATCGTACAGATCAGAGAGTTCAACAAAGGCTTCGTAGGGTTCCTCAAACCAGTAACGCATCACACTGGCGTTATTGTCGAGTTGATGTACATAGCGTAAATCTTCACGCTCCAGCGGGCGTAGCTTAACACTGTGGGCGCTTGGCATAACGTGTCCTTACATTCCTTAAATCAATAACAGGTTAGGGGGTAATAACGCGGCCAGTTCGACGGTCCAGGCAGCGCAAAGTATTTGGCTCCCAGTAGGCATTGATGTTGGCGCTTTGCTCACATTTATCGCGGTTATCAAAAGCGGCGTCGGCTTTATCCCACTCTTTTTCAGTGCGTTTATTCACTTTCTGGCGCAGATTGCGCGTGTCATTCCATTGCTCTTTTTCCATAGCGGCGTGCTGGCGGCTTTGTGCACTGTCGCCAGACTCAATCACCAGTTTGTTAGTTTCGGCATGAACAGTTGTGCTCAATGCCAGTGCGCAAGGCAGCAGAAAAGCGAGCAGGCCGATTCGTTTGCTGAGAGTGATTTTCATAATTCATTCCCTGTATGAATGATTAAAGCTGATTCTACACCATCCACTGCGAACGCAAAACGTTCAAGGAGGGTGTTTATATTGATGATATTATGTCGTCCTATAACTATACATGATGTCAATAAGTGACAAAGATGATTAAAACAACGTTACTATTTTTTGCTACTGCGCTGTGTGAAATTATTGGGTGCTTTTTGCCCTGGCTGTGGTTGAAGCGAAACGCCAGTATCTGGCTGTTGCTTCCGGCAGGGATTTCACTGGCGCTGTTTGTCTGGTTGTTAACGTTGCATCCTGCGGCGAGTGGGCGTGTTTACGCGGCTTATGGTGGCGTTTATGTCTGCACGGCGTTGATTTGGCTGCGCGTTGTGGATGGCGTGAAACTGAGTCTTTATGACTGGACGGGGGCGTTGATTGCGCTTTGCGGCATGTTGATCATTGTAGCGGGCTGGGGGCGAACGTAGGAATATAAATCCATTTTATCAATAAGATACGAGGAAGTGTCAGCTGACAAAAGGTATTCTATTTCATCTTTTGTCAACCATTCACGGCGCAAATATACGCCTTTTTTTGTGATCGCTTTGGTCTTTTCTGATTTTTGCACTTGTATGGTAGTAGCTCAGTTGCGTAGATTTCATGCATTACGACAAGCGATGCAAGGAATCGAACATGAAGATCGTAAAGGCTGAAGTTTTTGTTACCTGTCCGGGGCGTAATTTCGTCACATTAAAAATCACCACTGAGGACGGTATTACGGGCCTTGGGGATGCCACCCTCAATGGACGTGAGCTTTCCGTGGCCTCTTATTTGCAGGATCACCTTTGTCCGCAGCTTATTGGTCGCGATGCACAACGTATCGAAGATATCTGGCAGTTTTTCTATAAAGGTGCTTACTGGCGTCGCGGTCCGGTTACGATGTCGGCCATTTCAGCGGTTGATATGGCGCTGTGGGATATTAAAGCCAAAACTGCCAACATGCCGCTTTACCAGTTACTCGGCGGCGCGTCTCGTGAAGGGGTGATGGTTTATTGCCATACCACCGGTCACAGTATTGATGAAGCTCTGGATGATTATGCCCGTCATCAGGAGTTGGGATTCAAAGCCATCCGCGTGCAGTGCGGAATCCCTGGCATGAAAACCACCTACGGCATGTCGAAAGGTAAAGGTCTGGCTTATGAACCCGCAACCAAAGGACAGTGGCCGGAAGAGCAGCTGTGGTCGACGGAGAAATACCTCGATTTCATGCCGAAATTGTTTGACGCGGTACGTAACAAGTTTGGTTTTAATGAACATTTGCTGCATGACATGCACCATCGCTTAACGCCTATTGAAGCGGCGCGCTTTGGTAAAAGCATTGAAGATTATCGCATGTTCTGGATGGAAGACCCGACGCCTGCGGAAAACCAGGAATGCTTCCGTCTCATTCGCCAACATACCGTCACACCCATCGCGGTGGGTGAAGTCTTCAACAGCATCTGGGACTGCAAACAGCTGATTGAAGAGCAACTCATCGATTATATCCGCACCACGCTGACTCATGCAGGCGGAATTACCGCTATGCGCCGGATTGCCGATTTTGCTTCGCTGTATCAGGTACGTACTGGCTCACACGGTCCTTCCGATTTGTCACCAGTCTGCATGGCTGCGGCGCTGCACTTTGATCTGTGGGTCCCCAATTTCGGTGTCCAGGAATACATGGGTTATTCCGAACAAATGCTCGAAGTCTTCCCGCACAACTGGACTTTCGATAACGGCTATATGCATCCGGGAGACAAACCGGGTCTTGGCATCGAATTCGATGAAAAGCTGGCGGCGAAATATCCCTATGAACCTGCTTATCTGCCAGTCGCACGTCTGGAAGATGGCACGCTGTGGAACTGGTAAGGACGAAACATATGGCTAGTGTTGTGGTCGAAAAACCAGGGCAAATGCGTCTGGTTGAAAGCGTTTATTCTGCGCCTAAAGCTGAGGAAGTTTGTGTCAAAGTTGAGTATGCCGGGATATGTGGCTCAGATTTGCATATTTATCATGGCGCAAACCCGTTTGCGGTTTATCCCCGCATAGTAGGGCATGAATTTATCGGAACTATTACCAGCGTAGGTGACAATATCTCACCGCAACGTATTGGTGAGCGAGTCGTGGTTGACCCAGTTATTAGCTGTGGTCATTGTTATCCATGTTCTATTGGACGTCCAAATGTGTGCGAAAGCCTGAATGTATTAGGCGTTCATCGCGATGGAGGCTTTACCGATTATACTTGTGTACCCGCCACCAACACGTGGCTTGTACCTGACTCTATACCGGCACATCTTGCCGTGGCGATTGAGCCGTATTCGGTTGCAGCCAATGTAACCAATCGTACGGGAGTTTTTCCAACGGATGTTGCACTGGTATATGGCGCAGGTCCGGCGGGTTTAACCATTATTGATGTCTTGTGTAATGTCTGGCAGATCCCTGTCATTGTGGTAGACCAACGTGAAGATCGACTGTCAATGGCGGGACGTTGCGGCGCCACTCATACTTTTAATAACCAGAATGGTTCATTACGGGAATTTCTACACAATAATAAACTAACACCGACGTTAATTATTGATGCGGTTTGTCATCATTCTATTCTGGAAGAAGCTGTAACGTTAATATCTCCTGCGGGGCGAATCGGACTTTTAGGTTTTTCTGCGACACCGTCCGCAATAGCGCAACAAGAATTAACTCGTCGTGAGTTAACCCTCTATTCATCACGTTTAAATTGTCGTATGTTCCCTAAAGTTATTGAGTGGATGGTGAAGGGATTAATTCATCCAGAGAATATTATAAGCCATGTTTTTGATATTCAAGATGTACATGAGGCATTTAAAGTCATTGAGTCTCAACAAGCAGGGCTTTGCAAAGTGTTGTTGAAGTTCCCCGAGTCCTGAATTCATATATAAAAACAACTGTACCTACAAAGGAACATTAATCATGGAAAAGAAAAAACTATCACTGGCACTTTGTTCACTGCTAGGTGGGCTATTAAGTTTTTCCGCTTTAGCCGCAGACGTTACCCTTAAATTAGGGCATCCTGTTAACGAAGACCTCAGTTGGCATAAGGCCTCATTAAAATTTGCTGAGTTGGTAAAGCAAAAAACCAATAATGCGGTTGAAGTTAAAATTTATCCTAATGAATCATTAGGTAAAGAGATGGATATTATTAACGCTATCCAACTGGGAAGCGTTGATATGACGATTACTGGGGAGTCATTACAAAACTGGGCACCTTCAGCTGCATTACTGGCAGTGCCTTATATGATTACGTCTTCAGAGCAAATGGCCAAAATTGTTGATGGTGAAGTTGGTGCACAAATTTCCAAAGATATTGAAGAGCGTGTAAAACTGAAAACTATCGCCTGGTTTGAACGCGGTCCCCGTAACCTGACGTCTAACCGTCCAATTACCAATCCTGAAGAACTAAAGGGGCTGACACTCCGTTTACCGAACGTACCCATGTTCATTAACGTTTGGAAAGATTTGGGCGCACAACCAACACCAATGGCGTTTTCTGAAGTCTTTACTGGCTTACAGCAAGGGGTGATCGAAGGGCAGGAAAACCCACTTTCTATGATTATGAGTGGAAGTTTCTTTGAAGTGCAGAAGTATCTTAACCGGACAGAGCATGTTCGTAGCTGGATCTATCTGGTTATGGGGTCGAAGAAATTTAATAAGCTGAAGCCAGAGTTCCAGCAAGCCATTCTTGATGCAGGTAAAGAGGCCCAGGCCTATGAACACGAATTATATTTACAAGATGAAGATAAATTAATTGAAGCTCTACAAGCGAAAGGTATGACGTTGGTTGATGTACATCAGAACGAGTTTGCTCGGATAGCAAATAAATCGGTTGAAAACTCAATTAATCCACAAATTAAACCTCTTTACGAAAAAGCTCTGGCAACAAAATAATCCTAAAAGGGGGGCTTCCCCCTTTTTTGGGGCTAAAGGAGTTCAGATATGTTTAATAAGTTGTATGGCTTTATAGAACGAAGCTATTTAATTATTGGTACAGTATTGTTAACTGCGCTAATTGGTGTTGTCTTGCTCCAGGTTGTGTCTCGTCCATTACCTATTAGTTCACCCGCATGGACAGAAGAAGTAGCACGATTTCTGTTAGTGTATGTGGTTGCTTTTGGATGTGCATTAGCAACAGGTAAGCGGGAATTAGTCAATGTTGACCTGGTGATAAGTATGCTTTCTCCGACATTAAGAAGAATCCTGGTGCTTATTATTGATCTGGTCATCCTGAGTTGTTCAATAACGCTAATGATTAATTCTGTTGAATATGTTGAAAGTACGATGTGGCGCATGGCAACCACGCTACCTATTTCTCAGGCATGGGTCACAGCATCGGTCATTATCATTACAGCAAATATGTCTCTTTTCACCTTATTCAATTTGATTAGGGATTTTACACCGCAAGAGCGGAAATAGAATAATTTAACGTGAGAACATCGCATGAATCCGACAATTGGTTTATTTGTGATTTTTTTTGTTTCACTTATGCTAGGTGTGCCGGTTATTTTCTCCCTGGCGTTATCCTCAATCTTCTATTTATTGGTCACCGATATGGGACTCGCCATCATGGCGAACCAGTTTTTTAGTGGCATGGACTCCTTTGTACTGCTCTGCATTCCGGGCTTTCTGTTGGCTGGTGGATTAATGAATGGAGGAGGTATTACTGATCGAATCGTTTCTTTCAGTAATGCCTGGCTTGGTCATATTCGTGGCGGATTGGCAATGGCCAACGTCAGTGGTTCAATGATTTTTGCCGGTATCTCTGGCACAGCAGTATCAGAAGCCGCAAGTATTGGCTCGGTTATGATCCCTGCGATGAAACGTAGCGGATATGATGCACCTTTCTCGGGGGCTATTACTGCTGTTGCATCGACAGTCGGTCCAATTATTCCTCCCAGCGTACCTATGATTATCGTTGGTACACTAACCGGTTTATCTGTAGGTAAGCTTTTTATTGCGGGTGCCGTTCCTGGTTTGATGATGGGCTTAACCATGGCCGGAATTGCCTGGTATCTGGCGCGGAAACGTGGCTATCCAAAAGGTGAGCGTGCGAGTTTCCGTGAACGTTTGCATGCAACCCGTGGGGCGATCTGGGCAATTCTGATGCCAGTGATGATTATCGGAGGGTTGGTGACAGGGTTGTTTACTCCGACAGAAGCGTCAGTATTTGCCGTTGTTTTCTCGTTGATCGTTGGCTTTTTTGTTTATGGCGATTTGACCGTAAGCAAATTCATGGCAAGTATGATGGAAAGTATCAGCGGTACGGCAGGCATTTTGATGCTGGTTGGTTTCGCCAACGTTTTTGCCTGGATCCTGACCTCTGAAGGGATCCCGCAGCAAATCGCTGATGGCATGTTATCTATTACAAGCAACAAATATTTGTTGATTCTAATGATTAATCTGCTGCTGCTGTTGGTAGGGATGTTTATGGAAACCATCGCAGCATTGTTGATTCTTTTTACTCCATTACTCTCAGTTGCAACAGCCATCGGCATGGACCCAATCCATTTTGCCGTAATGATGGTAATGAATCTTGTTATAGGTCTGACGACACCGCCTGTGGGCGTGTGCCTTTTCGTTTCGCAAGGGATTGCCCGCGTGTCCTTAGGAGAGATCAGTAAAGCGGTAATTCCGTTTATTACAGGAAATATTATTTTGCTGTTTATGGTTTCTTACATACCAGGACTCTCATTGTGGCTTCCGGCACTATTAGGGATGAAATAATACGCCACTTGAATTGCGTCTTAATAACCTATATCTGACCCGTTATAAAAAGGAATTAAATATGAAAATGAATAAAGAAACTTCCGTTTTCAGACTAGCCTGTATATTACCTTTGTTTATTTTTAGTGCTAGTTATGCTGCAGAATCACTGAATGTCAGCACATCGCTTTCACCGGATGATCCGATTTATAAAGGGTTGCAAAGTTTTAAAAAAGGAGTTGAAGCCAGGACGAAAGGTGAAATAAAAATTAAGCTTTTTTCCAGTGGTCAATTGGGTGCAGATAACGAACTATTACAACATGCGCAGGCGGGAAGTAATGTTGGCGTGGTGGTGGATGGGGCGCGTTTAGCACAATTTGTGCCAGAGTTTGCCATTATTCCAGCACCTTTTGTGTTTAAAGATTACACAGCACTGAAAACATTTATTGCGAGTCCGGTGTTCTTGCAGTGGAGTGATAAAATGGCCAGCAATTCAGGACTGATGCCATTGTCATTCAACTGGTATCAGGGGGCTCGGATGCTGGTCACACAAAAACCAATTACTAAACCATCCGATCTCAATGGAGTGCGTGTTCGTGCACTGGAAGCACCAGTTACCATTGAAACGATCAAGTGTATGGGTGGTTCACCGACGCCACTTTCCTGGTCAGAAGTTTATTCTTCGATTCAGACCGGCGTTGTTGATGCAGCTGAAGCTCAACCAACAGCTGTGTATGGTTCTAAGCTGTATGAAATAACCAAATATATTACAAAAACCAACCACATTCATTTAATGACAGGGATTATTGTCTCACAGAAATGGCTGTCCAGCCTGACTCAAGAACAACAGACCATATTGCGTGAAGAATCGCAAAAAAATGGTGATATCGCGTCAGAGAATACTATTCAGGCAGGTGATAAGATGCTGGGTGAAATGGCAAATAAAGGTATGACAATTTCAGATGTCGATATCCAGCCTTTTGTTGACGGATGTCGTTATGTACCAGAGAAACTAGGGTTGAGCGAGGCATATAAACAGGTTAACTCAGTAATTAATTAAATAATGCAAGCAGAGTTTCGGCTCTGCTTCTTTACTTGAGGCATGTCAATGAATATTTTCCGTAAGGCTGAACTTGTTCTTGCCCGTCTTGGCTTAGTTTCTATTGTATTAATTATTCTGATCGGAGGTATTAGTCGGAGTATTGGTTATCCGGTGATTTGGTCGCTGGAGATAGCAATGGTACTTTTTGCCTGGGTCAGTATGATTGCTATTGACTATGCTTTTCAGACGCGGAGACATATTGGTATCGATGCGTTAACTAATTTATTCCCACTACAATTACAGACATTTTTCCTGTGGTTTAACGAAATTTTTATTCTGGGTTTTTTGCTCTGTGGAGTGTGGTATGGTTTTAGTTTTACATGGACCACACACAATCAGGTACTACCCGTCACTGAGATGTCAATTGCCTGGTTAAACAGTGCTGTGCCGACCGGGTGTTTATTAATGGTCGTAACATCAGTATCATTTGTTTTTCAGGGATGTCGGCAAAAAGTTGTCGTTTCACAGGAGGAAACATGTTGATAGCAGTTATTTTATTTATTGCATTACTCTGTGTTGGTATGCCTGTTGGGATGGTAATTGCAATATCCAGTTTAAGTTATTTCTTTACTGCTGACTTTTTACCTGTCGGTATTGCTTTTCAAAAGTTTTCGGCACCCACGCAATCATTTCCTATTCTGGCGACACCACTTTTTTTATTGGTCGGTAATTTGCTGAACAAATCGGGTGTAACAGGACGTCTGCTTGATTTTGCTCGTGTGATTTCTGGCTGGATGATTGGAGGTCTGGCGCAAATTAACGTCCTTTTGGCGTGTTTGCTGGGGGGAGTTTCTGGTTCGGCAACAGCCGATGCAGCGATGCAAGCGAGAGTACTTGGCTTACCCATGGTGGCACGAGGCTACCCGAAAGCGTTCAGTGCTGTCGTCATTGCTTTTAGCTCTTTGATAACGGCTACAATTCCTCCCAGTATATTAATGATTCTCTATGGTTTTGTTGGTAACGTTTCTATCGGTAAGTTGTTTGTGGCGGGTATTTTCCCTGGATTATTGCTAACAGCAATATTGATGCTGACGAATTATATGCTTGCCCGGAAAATGAATATCAAGCCAGAGACAGCCTCACTGCCATGTCGGCAGGAAGTATGGCACAGTTTTAAAGAAAGTTTTTGGGCGCTGATGTTTCCGGTGGTATTAATCGTTGTGATTCGTCTTGGAATATTCACCACGACAGAGGCGGGGGCATTCATTGTTTTGTATTCTTTTATTATTGGCCGTTATGTCTATAAAGCCTTAGACAACTCTGTTTTATGGGATGTACTCAAAGAAACAATCAATGATATTGGCGTGGTTATGCTATTAATTATGTCCGCAGCGATACTGGGACATATCACGATTCTTGACCAAATTCCACAGCAACTGGCGGAAATGATACTAGAATTTACCGAAAACAAATACGGTATTCTTTTTTTATTGCTTGCATTTATTGCACTTGCAGGAATGTTATTTGATGGTAGTGTGATTATTCTGCTGTTAACACCCATTTTATTACCAATTGCGCTTGAAGCTGGTTTTGATCCGATACATTTCGGTATGATTTTTGTTGTGCTAACTTTATTAGGTGCAAACACACCACCGGTTGGCATATGTATGTACACCGTATGTGGAATATTAAATTGTAGTTCAGTTGCGTTCGTGCGCGCGTCAATTCCGTATTTAATTGCATTTTTCGCATTCATTATTTTGCTGGTTATATTCCCACAAATAGCTCTATTTTTACCTTCATTACTGATGTAATGACCAGAACTTGCCGTTGCGCTATTCATTGCTGATAGATAGCAATATTTATTCATCTTTTTGATTGAAATTTACAGGTGTTTTTATGGAAAACAGACTTCTAAATGCCAGAGCTACACTTCCTAATTATGATCGTTCACAGTTGGTTCCCCGGATTGTTCATTTAGGCTTTGGCGCATTTCACCGTGCGCATCAGGGCGTGTATGCCGATATTCTTGCTACAAAACATTTCAGTGACTGGGGATATTATGAGGTCAATTTAATCGGCGGCGAACAGCAAATTGCCGATTTACAACAGCAAGATAATCTTTATACCGTTGCGGAAATGTCGGCCGATGCGTGGACGGCTCGCGTCGTTGGCGTCGTTAAAAAAGCCTTGCACGTACAGATTGATGGCTTAGAAACCGTGTTGGCTGCGATGTGTGAACCGCAAATCGCGATTGTCTCTCTGACAATCACCGAAAAAGGGTATTTCCACTCTCCGGCGACCGGACAGTTAATGCTCGATCACCCGATGGTCGTTGCCGACGTACAAAATCCCCACCAGCCGAAAACTGCAACAGGGGTGATTGTCGAGGCGCTGGCTCGCCGTAAAGCGGCAGGACTTCCCGCATTTACCGTCATGTCATGTGACAACATGCCAGAAAACGGTCATGTTATGCGTGACGTTGTCACTTCCTACGCGCAAGCTGTTGATGTAAAACTGGCACAATGGATCGAAGAAAACGTGACTTTCCCATCAACAATGGTGGACCGTATTGTGCCCGCAGTGACAGAGGATACGCTGGCGAAAATCGAACAACTTACCGGTGTGCGCGATCCTGCTGGCGTTGCCTGTGAACCTTTCCGCCAGTGGGTAATAGAAGATAACTTTGTTGCCGGACGTCCGGAATGGGAAAAAGCGGGAGCCGAACTGGTTAGTGATGTGCTGCCTTATGAAGAGATGAAGTTGCGCATGCTCAACGGCAGTCATTCATTCCTGGCGTATCTGGGTTATCTTGCCGGATATCAGCACATTAATGACTGCATGGAAGATGAACATTATCGTCATGCAGCGTATGCCTTGATGTTGCAGGAACAAGCGCCGACGCTGAAAGTGCAGGGCGTTGATTTGCAAGATTACGCTAACCGATTAATTGAACGCTATAGCAACCCGGCGCTACGTCATCGAACCTGGCAGATTGCGATGGATGGCAGCCAGAAATTGCCACAGCGGATGTTGGATTCTGTTCGCTGGCATCTGGCGCATGACAGCAAGTTCGATCTGCTGGCGCTGGGCGTCGCGGGTTGGATGCGTTATGTCGGTGGTGTTGATGAACAGGGAAATCCGATTGAAATCAGTGACCCACTGTTACCTGTTATTCAGAAGGCTGTACAAAGTAGTGCCGAAGGGAAAGCGCGCGTCCAGTCATTGCTGGCGATTAAGGCGATCTTTGGTGATGATTTGCCAGACAATAGCTTGTTTACTGCAAAAGTGACGGAAGCGTACTTGTCTTTATTAGCGCATGGTGCGAAAGCGACCGTGGCGAAATATTCCGTGAAGTAAAAAAAGCAATGCCGCCATCGGCGGCATTCACACGCTTAGTTCATGCCGAGACGAATCAGGTCCAGAGGTGCCAGTTTCTCTTCACAACCTTCAACAACTACGGTTTTTCCGCGGCGGATTTGCTCAGCGGTCAGACCTTCAGTATCAATCGACAGGATCTTGCCAGTGTGACCGGTGCCGCTAACCATAACACGGCTGCCAGTGGTGATTGCGTTACGGTTACGATCGTAGGTCGTCATAGGTGTTTTCTCCTTTCTGATTTACAGTCGAAGCCCACGTAACGGGCGCAATATAAATACTCCTGTCGAGTGAAATATTTTTTGTTTTTGATCAAGCTCACATCTTTTTTGATGCATGCATGAGCCATAAGGCGGGGCGAATAGACTCTCACCCCGGATGGGATGAGAGGAAATGAATTACTCTTCGCTAAACCAGTCGCTGTTTTCCTGGCGGATCTGGCGCACGGATTCGCTGATTTCCTGCAAATGTTGCGTCATTGCACGTTCTACCGCATCGCCATCACGTTTTTGCAGGGCAGAGAAAATCTCAAGATGCTGGCGTAACAGCATTTCTGGTGGAGAAACGTGGTCGAAACTCATATAGCGCACGCGATCAACGGTCGCTTTCAGGTTCTCAATGGTATCCCACGCCAGTTGACAGTCGGCAATCTGCGTCAGGAGTTGATGGAAGTTGTCATCAAGTTCAAAAAAATCATCCAGTTGCTTGCGCTCAATGGCAATGCGTTGCTGGTGAAGATTTTGTTCCAGTTGGTAGCACTGGCTTTCGGTAATCATGCTCGCCGCCCGACGCGCCACCGCGCACTCAATGGCCTGACGGATAAAACTGCCGTTGCGCACCTGGGCCATGGAAATTTTGTTGACGTAGCTGCCACGCTGCGGACGAATTTGAATCAGGCCGTTTTCCGCCAGTTTAATAAAGGCTTCACGAACCGGCTGGCGTGACACATTGAAACGAACAGAAACTTCTTTTTCCGACAACGGTGTGCCTGGTGCAATCAGGCAATGGACAATGTCGCGACGAAGAATACGATAAATCTGCTGATTGACAGGCTGTGTGGGATTAAGTTGCGTTTCGACGGTCATTCGTTCTTGCTTGTGAGTGAGTTAACTGCATGAGTCTACCACTTTTTTGTGACAAGCAATAACCCGGCAGTTACGCCGGGTATAAAAATTACTGACGGTGGACATTCAGTCCGGCATAGCTTTGGGTAACCGGCATCATTTCCAGGGTATTGATATTAACGTGAGCAGGCAGCGTTGACACCCACCAGACGGCTTCGCTGACATCTTCTGGCGTCAATGCAACGGTATTTTGATAGGTTTTTTCCGCTTTACCGTCATCGCCTTTAAAGCGGACATTGGAAAACTCGGTGCCACCCACCAGACCCGGTTCGATGTCGGTGACGCGCACCGCCGTACCATGCAGGTCCGTACGCAGATTCAGGCTAAACTGACGAACAAACGCTTTCGTCGCACCGTAAACGTTACCACCGGCATACGGCCAGCTGCCTGCCGTTGAGCCAATGTTAATAATATGACCATGATTACGTTCAACCATACCCGGTAAGACGGCGCGCGTCATATATACCAGGCCTTTGTTGTTGGTATCAATCATCGTTTCCCAGTCTTCAACGCTGGCTTTATGCGCAGGCTCCATGCCCAACGCCAGACCGGCATTATTTACCAGGATATCAATATTGCACCACTCGGCAGGAAGCGATGCCAGCATCTCTTCAATAGCGGCGCGGTTGCGAACGTCCAGTTGGGCGATATACAGATTATCTCCCAGTTCGTCTTTTAACTCCTGCAACCGCTCCTGGCGACGGCCAGTGGCGATAACTTTATGCCCTTGTTGAATAAAACGACGAGTAATGCATTCACCAAAACCTGCCGTTGCTCCAGTTACTAAAACGATCATCTCACTGTTCCTCAACGCTTTTGTGTGTCAATAACATAGCACGTGATGCTTAAGAGCGGGTAATACTGGTTTGCAAGATTGCACTCCGTTATCAGTAAGCCTACGCTATGGAACACCTCGCGTTCAGGAGAAGAAAATGACAACAACGAATCCTTTCCTTGTGCAAAGCACACTGCCGTATCTGGCTCCCCATTTTGATCAAATTGCCAATCATCACTATCGCCCGGCATTCGATGAGGGAATGCTGCAAAAGCGGGCAGAAATTACTGCCATCGCGCTTAACCCGCAAACGCCTGATTTCAACAATACTATTCTGGCACTGGAACAAAGCGGAGAATTACTTACCCGCGTTACCAGCGTCTTTTTTGCGATGACTGCGGCGCATACCAATGATGAATTACAGCGTCTTGATGAACAGTTTTCCGCTGAACTGGCGGAACTGGCTAATGATATCTATCTGAACGGTGAATTATTCGCGCGGGTAGATGCTGTCTGGCAGCGCCGTGAATCCCTGGGGCTTGATAGTGAATCCATCCGCCTGGTGGAGGTGATTCATCAACGTTTTGTCCTTGCCGGAGCCAAACTTGCGCAAGCTGATAAAGCAAAATTAAAAGTACTGAATACAGAAGCTGCGACCCTGACCAGCCAGTTTAACCAGCGGTTACTGGCAGCAAATAAATCCGGCGGTCTGGTTGTGAACGATATCGCGCAGCTGGCAGGAATGAGTGAACAAGAGATTGCGCTGGCGGCAGAGGCGGCTCGCGAGAAAGGTCTGGACAACAACTGGCTGATTCCGCTGCTGAATACCACCCAGCAACCAGCGCTTGCTGAACTGCGCGATCGTGCGACGCGTGAAAAACTGTTTATTGCGGGCTGGACGCGAGCGGAAAAAAATGATGCCAATGATACCCGCGCTATCATTCAACGTCTGGTGGAGATCCGTGCACAACAGGCAACATTACTTGGTTTTCCTCATTATGCCGCATGGAAAATCGCCGATCAGATGGCAAAAACACCTGAAGCAGCACTCAACTTTATGCGGGAAATTGTTCCAGCGGCGCGTCAACGTGCAAGCGATGAGTTAGCCTCCATACAGGCGATTATTGATAAGCAGCAGGGCGGGTTTAGCGCGCAGCCGTGGGACTGGGCATTTTATGCCGAGCAGGTAAGACGTGAGAAATTCGATCTCGATGAATCGCAGCTCAAGCCATATTTTGAATTAAACACGGTATTGAATGAAGGTGTATTCTGGACCGCGAATCAGCTCTTCGGTATTAAGTTTGTCGAACGTTTTGATATTCCTGTCTACCATCCTGACGTTCGGGTGTGGGAAATTTTTGATCATAATGGCGTGGGGCTGGCGTTATTTTACGGTGATTTCTTCGCCCGTGATTCAAAAAGCGGCGGTGCATGGATGGGCAATTTTGTTGAGCAATCAACGCTTAATGAAACGCATCCGGTAATTTATAACGTCTGCAATTATCAGAAACCCGCTGCCGGTGAGCCTGCGTTGTTACTCTGGGATGATGTAATAACCTTATTCCATGAATTTGGTCATACGCTGCACGGCCTTTTTGCCCGCCAGCGTTATGCCACGCTTTCCGGCACCAACACGCCGCGTGATTTTGTCGAATTTCCGTCGCAAATCAACGAACACTGGGCAACACATCCGCAGGTATTCGCTCGCTACGCCCGGCATTATCAGAGCGGGGCAGCAATGCCTGACGAACTGCAACAGAAAATGCGTAATGCCAGCCTGTTCAACAAAGGGTATGAGATGAGCGAACTGCTTAGCGCCGCACTTCTCGATATGCGCTGGCATTGCCTGGAAGAAAACGAAGCAATGCAGGATGTCGATGATTTTGAATTGCGGGCGCTGGTGGCGGAAAATATGGATCTTCCCGCTATACCGCCACGCTATCGCAGCAGTTATTTCGCCCATATTTTTGGTGGCGGATATGCCGCGGGTTATTACGCTTATCTGTGGACGCAAATGTTGGCCGATGATGGTTATCAGTGGTTTGTTGAGCAGGGCGGATTAACGCGTGAAAATGGGCTGCGTTTTCGCGAGGCGATCCTTTCCAGAGGTAACAGCGAGGATCTGGAACGCCTGTATCGACAATGGCGCGGTAAGGCACCTCAGATTATGCCGATGCTGCAACATCGTGGCTTGAACGTATAAACACCACCAATGGCTGGCCTGGATTTATCGCCAGACCAGCCTCGTTATAGCAGTAATTGCAGCAGCTGGGCGAGGGCAAACTTCACCGCTAATGCGAATGCCGTTTCGCAGTCGCCAGCAAAATTACTTTTTTTGTATACTCTTCCGTTATAATAATTTTCAAATTTATAAATCTGATTGTTCTGAAATATGTTTAAGACTCTTCAATCTTCTTAACTTTAGTGAGTTAAATTCTCTGAATATTTGACATCTAGTAGCCTGATTTTAAATGCCTTATAACAATTGGCAGTATTCTTATTTGGCAATTATAAAAATAGCAACCAGACTTAATAAGTCAAACCAAACGCAATTAAGGAGTCAGTATGAAATTTCAGGCCATTGTATTAGCAAGTTTTCTTGTCATGCCTTATGCGTTGGCAGATGACCAGGGCGGATTAAAACAGGATGCAGCGCCACCGCCGCCTCATGCAATAGAAGATGGCTATCGCGGAACCGATGATGCAAAAAAAATGACCGTTGATTTCGCAAAAACCATGCATGATGGCGCTTCGGTTTCACTGCGCGGTAATTTGATTTCTCACAAAGGAGAAGACCGTTACGTTTTTCGCGATAAGAGCGGTGAAATTAATGTTGTTATTCCTGCGGCAGTCTTTGATGGACGAGAAGTTCAGCCGGACCAGATGATCAACATTAGCGGAAGTCTGGATAAGAAAAGCGCTCCGGCCGTCGTTCGGGTCACTCATTTGCAGAAATAAAAATAAATTAGCCTGATGGCCTGAACTACTGGGCCATTAGGGTATTGGGTTATGCTATTTGTCATCCTTTTAATTGCGATAATGCAGAGTTAATTTACAGAATTAAACACTTTTTTATCTGCTGATTTTGTTTCAAATCACAATGTTATCTCAGAGATGACTCATAACTTCGGATTTCTATGAAAATATTGACGTAATTTTGCTTTTCTCCCGTTAGAATAGCGCGCACAAGGAACTGTGAAAAAGGAGTGGCAATGATCAAGAAGACAACGGAAATTGATGCCATCTTGTTAAATCTCAATAAGGCTATCGATGCCCACTACCAGTGGCTGGTAAGTATGTTTCACAGCGTGGTCGCGAGAGATGCCAGTAAGCCAGAAATAACGGATAACCATTCTTATGGACTGTGCCAGTTTGGTCGGTGGATTGATCATCTGGGGCCACTCGATAACGATGAATTACCTTACGTTCGGCTAATGGATTCTGCCCATCAACATATGCATAACTGTGGTCGGGAATTAATGTTGGCTATTGTTGAAAATCACTGGCAGGACGCGCATTTCGACGCTTTTCAGGAAGGGTTGCTTTCTTTTACTGCGGCATTAACCGATTACAAAATTTATTTACTGACGATCCGTAGCAATATGGATGTTTTGACGGGATTGCCGGGTCGTCGGGTTCTTGATGAATCCTTCGATCATCAGTTACGCAACGCTGAGCCTCTGAATCTTTATTTAATGTTGTTGGATATTGACCGATTTAAATTGGTTAATGATACCTACGGGCATTTAATCGGCGATGTAGTATTACGCACCCTGGCAACTTACTTAGCCAGTTGGACGCGTGATTACGAAACGGTTTATCGCTACGGGGGCGAAGAATTTATCATTATTGTCAAAGCGGATAATGATGAAGAAGCATGTCGTGCAGGTATCAGAATTTGCCAGTTAGTCGATAACCATGCCATCACACATTCTGAAGGGCATATCAACATTACCGTGACAGCAGGTGTGAGTCGCGCATTTCCTGAAGAGCCTCTGGATGTGGTCATTGGAAGAGCGGACCGGGCAATGTATGAGGGTAAGCAAACCGGAAGAAATCGCTGTATGTTTATTGACGAACAAAACGTGATTCACCGAGTTTAAGCTCCGTTTAACATTCATTGAGAAAACTGATGCTACTGTGTCAACGATCCGTTATCAGTGCAGGAAAATGCCTGTTAGCGTAAAAGCAAAACACAAATCTATCCATGCAAGCATTCACCGCCGGTTTACTGGCGGTTTTTTTTCGCCGTCATAAAAATCAGGCCCCTTGTACACAGTTGTAACAAGGGGCCGGTTAGGTGAGGGATTATCTCCGTTCATTAGTCATCCCATTTGTGGCTGAAATACGCGGCCAGAAAACCAGAAAATAAAATTATTCCCAGTACGGCCATAAAAACATTCATATTACCCAGCATTATTTGCCTCCGTTTATGGTGTGGTGTGTTTCCTCGCTTACCTTAATTTTCATCTCAATGAGAAAGATATTAGCAGAGGTAACCTAAACGAAGGCTGAATTAAATTTTTATTGTGTTCGACTTAAATCAACAAAGCGCGGGCTGCCCCCACGGTCTTGCACGAATTCCTTTTAACATCAGCACCCACGCAGCAACGATCACCAACGCTAAGATGATAAACAGCGAGAAAGGCGGCAGACTGGTAAGTACTATGCCACTCACTAATGGGTTAATCGCAGCACCAAGCCAGCCTAAAGACTGGGCGGAAAAATAGCTGGCTTTCATTCCTGGCGGCGCAATATGGTCAATCAACATATACTCGCCCGGCGCATAAATGATTTCACCGACAGTAAATACCGCAGCTGACATACCCCACATTAGCAGGCTGTTGCCGGAAAAAATAAAACCGACCAGCCCGATGACGAAACAGAGGGTGCCTGCTGTCATCAGCGCGCGGATGTTAGCCGGGTTAAGGCGGCGGCCCACGGAATATTGCAACGTAACTACCATGGCAGCATTCACCGGAAGAACAACCGCGACCACCTTTTCGGCAAAATCCCCATCAGCAATCACCATCACATATTGTGAAATGCACGAGGCAAATGCGCCGCTAACAAAGGAAGCCAGAAAACCAGAGCAGGTAAACCACAACAGTGCTTTATCTTGTAATAAAACTTTCGGCGACCAGGCTCTGCCTGTTTCCGTGGCGATGATTTTCTCGCTGCGCTTTACCCAAATTTGAATGAAAAGCATGGGAAACGCGGAACAGATAGCTGCCAGCCAAAAGGGCAGATTGATGCTCTGCATCACCAACAACGTGCCGAGCGGCGGACCGATGGTCCAGCCAATGTTGAGCATGGTGTAGTTGATTGAGAAGATTTTCGTTTTGCTGGTGGACGAAAGATTGTCGGCAAACCAGGCTTTCAACACGGTAGCAAAAACGGAATAGGCGCAGTTAATAAGGGCAAAAAAGAGCACCACCAGCGTCACGTTATTCACTAAAGGAATGGCAATAAAACCGTTGGCGAAGGCGGTAATTGCCAGTAACATATAGCGTTTCTTGTCGAACTTATCCGCCAGGATACCAAAACCGAGGCTAAAAACGACGCCAATAGTGAGCGCAATTGTCATCGCATAACCGATTAGATCGACACTCAGGCTGTACTGGCGACTCAAGTAAATGGTCATAAACGGCAGCGTAGCGCCGCGTCCGATGGTTAATAACAACGACGAGGCAAGAAGGGCGCTGGTAGAGCGTCGTAGGGATAAGTTCATTTGTCTGTCCGGCAGTGCGTTTCGTTATGTTTTGTTTTAGAGATGTAAAGGAATAGCATGGCAAAAATCCGAAGTATAGCGACTTATTTGCGCATTAATGCCGTCGTAATCGGCGACTAACGAATCAACTGTTAAAGAAAAGTAAATTCAGCTAAGTTGATTGCTTACAAAAGATGAAATTCAGAGGCGGTAGAATGTCGCGAAAAGATGGGGTGTTGGCGCTACTGGTAGTGGTCGTATGGGGGCTAAATTTTGTGGTCATCAAAGTGGGGCTTCATAACATGCCACCGCTGATGTTGGCCGGTTTGCGCTTTATGCTGGTTGCTTTTCCGGCTATCTTTTTTGTCGCACGACCGAAAGTACCACTGAATTTGCTGCTGGGGTATGGATTAACCATCAGTTTTGCGCAGTTTGCCTTTCTGTTCTGCGCCATTAACTTTGGTATGCCTGCTGGACTGGCTTCGCTGGTGTTACAGGCACAGGCGTTTTTTACTATCGTGCTTGGCGCGTTTACTTTCGGGGAGCGACTGCATGGCAAACAATTGGCGGGGATCGCCTTAGCGATTTTTGGCGTACTGGTGTTAATCGAAGATAGTCTGAACGGTCAGCATGTGGCGATGCTCGGCTTTATGTTGACCCTGGCGGCAGCATTTAGTTGGGCGTGTGGCAACATCTTCAATAAAAAGATCATGTCGCACGCAACGCGTCCGGCGGTGATGTCGCTGGTAATCTGGAGCGCATTAATCCCAATCATTCCCTTCTTTGTTGCCTCGCTGATTCTCGATGGTTCCGCAACCATGATTCACAGTCTGGTTACTATCGATATGACCACCATCTTGTCTCTGATGTATCTGGCGTTTGTGGCGACAATTGTTGGTTATGGGATCTGGGGGACGTTACTGGGACGCTATGAAACCTGGCGGGTTGCACCGTTATCGTTACTGGTGCCTGTAGTTGGACTGGCAAGTGCGGCACTATTGCTGGATGAACGCTTAACGGGCCTGCAATTTTTCGGTGCGGTGCTCATTATGACCGGGCTGTATATCAATGTATTTGGCTTGCGGTGGCGTAAAGCGGTAAAGGTTAGAGGCTAAACCATACGCACAGAATGTGATGCCAGCACTCTGTGCGTCTGCTTTTATCGCGGGAAAAAGTACTTTACCTGGAACTCGAAAATATTGCTGTAAAGTAACGAATAATCCAGCGGAATAGAGTTACTGTCCACAGCCTGGGTCTGAATTTTAAGTATGGGATCCCGTGGGCTGATCCGTAAAATACTGGCGATTTCTGGGGTAGGAAAAGTCGGGGAGAAAGTTTCAAAGGTGCCAATGATTTTGATCCCGCATTCGTTCTCAATATACGAAAATTTGGATTTTTGCATATGTGCTACGGTTAAATCAGGAAAACGTGCCACTGACATCCACGTTTCTTCTAATTGTGCTGCATTATCCTCAATGAATCGCAGTCTCTTTATGTAATAAACCTGCTCACCAGTCACTAAATTCAGCTCAGTCGCAATAGGGGGAGAAGCATCCTGCACTTCAAATTTCATAATCTGACTCCCTGCCTCTTTGCCGCTTTTATGCGCAATTTCACTGAAACTGTTCATGTGATCAATGTGTGCAACAAAATTCTTTTTTTGAATGTATGTTCCTGAACCATGCTTTCTATGAATAATTCCTTCGCCTTCCAGCAAGGATAATGCCTTACGCAGGGTATTACGCGAAACATTATAACGAACAGCGAGTTCAGCTTCTGACGGCAACAAATCACCAACATGCCATGAATAGCCATTGATCTCGGATTTAAGTAAGCGGGCAATCTTTTGAAAAATCACTTTTGCACCTTTTAAGAGCCATTGAAAACAAGGAGTTGAGTCCTGATTGGTTTATCCTATGGCCGAGTCGTTTAATTATCACCCTGATGTTGAACAACTTTAGTGCTGTATTACTGTGATCAATGTACCAGGACGTATAGCTACTGCGGGATATGATATTTACACAATGTAATCTGTTATATACCAGTAAGGGAAAATATGAAAAAGATATTGTTAGTTTGCGCTGCGGGCATGTCAACCAGTATGCTGGTTAAACGTATGATTGATCATGCTAACGCTATTTCACTTGAAGTTAATATTTCCGCATTGGCGATTGCAGAGGCTAAAGGGAAAATTAAAAATAACGAAGTTGACGTTGTTTTACTTGGCCCGCAAGTTCGCTTTCAGAAACCAGAGATTGAAGCTGTTGCACAGGGGAAAATGCCTGTAGCTGTTATCGAGATGAAAGACTATGGCACCATGAACGGACAGGCAGTTCTTGAATTTGCGATGAAACTACTGCAACAGTAAGAATCTAATTTTATTAAACTATTACCTGAACTAACTTTTCACACATCATAAAATGGATATGGCATACATGCTTTATTGGGATGTATAAATATCCAAAACAACAGGTATAAAAAATGGGATTAATGGCCTCATTCGAACGTGGAATGGAACGTTTTCTTGTTCCAGTTGCTATCAAGTTAAACTCACAAAAACATGTTGCAGCGGTGAGAGATGGATTCGTTTTTACGTTTCCAATTATCATGGCAAGCTCATTAATTATATTAATTAACTTTGCCATATTATCGCCCGACGGCTTTATTGCCGGGCTGCTGCATCTGAACAGCGTTTTCCCCAACCTTGAAAAAGCACAAGCTATTTTTACTCCGGTAATGAATGGTTCTGTAAATATCATGTCAATTATGATTGCTTTCCTGGTCGCCAGGAATATGGCGATTAGCTATGAGCAAGATGATCTTTTATGCGGATTAACGGCAATAGGAGCATTTTTTATTGTATATACGCCATATCAGATGATAGATGGGCAAGCATTCCTGACGACCAAATATCTCGGCGCGCAGGGGTTATTTGTTGCTGTTATCGTTGCACTGATCACCAGTGAAATATTTTGTCGCTTAGCTCGAAACCCCAAAATCACCATCACGATGCCGGCAGCTGTACCTCCTGCGGTAGCGCGTTCATTTAAAGTTTTATTGCCAATATTTTTTGTCATGGTGTTCTTTTCCGCACTTAATTATTGCCTGACACTGATATCCCCGGCAGGATTAAACGACCTCATTTACACATTAATCCAGACGCCGCTCAAACATATGGGAACGAATATCTTTGCGGTAATTATCCTGGGGGCTGTGGGTAATTTCCTGTGGGTGCTGGGGATCCACGGACCTAATACCACCTCGGCAATTCGAGAAACTGTTTTTTCTGAGGCTAATCTGGAGAATCTCTCCTGGGCCGCTCAACACGGCACTACCTGGGGCGCGCCATATCCGATTACCTGGACTTCTATTAATGATGCATTCGCCAACTGCGGCGGTTCAGGTATGACGTTGGGGTTATTGTTGGCTATTTTTATCGCTTCTAAGCGTGCGGAATACCGTGATCTGGCAAAAATGTCATTTATCCCCGGTATTTTCAATATCAATGAACCGATAATGTTCGGCCTTCCTATTGTACTTAACCCCATCATGATGGTGCCGTTTATTATGGTTCCTATTGTTAACTGTGCCATTGGTTACTTCTTTGTTTCGATGGAAATTATTCCACCGGTTGCTTATGCCGTGCCCTGGACTACGCCCGGACCTTTAATTGCTTTCCTCGGAACCGGGGGAAACTGGCTGGCGTTACTGGTGGGTTTTTTATGTTTAGGTGTGGCGACAATGATCTATTTACCTTTTGTTATTGCCGCCAACAAGGTCAATAACTTAACAACTAACGGATAATGCCATTTACACAGGAAGGAGATGTTGATGTTTGCAGATGAAGAACTTGTTATGGAGTTACTGGTCAACGCAGGACAGGCCCGTTCTGATGCGATGGAAGCCATACGTTGTGCCGGGCAAAAAGACTGGCAGGGCGCAACTCAGCTAATGGCCAGTTCTGAATCCGCCTGTCTTCAGGCGCATAAGATTCAGACCGCGTTAATTAGTCAGGATGAAGGCTGTGGCAAAATAAAAGTTAATCTCATTCTGGTACATGCACAGGATCATTTGATGAATGCAATATTATGCCAGGATTTAGCCAGGGAAATCATTTCATTAAGAAAAGAGCTCCATGCCTGATTTTTTCCTCCAGTGCGATAGCTGGAGGAAATTATTACACTCTTAAGGATAAGTCATGAATATAAAGACGCTTAACGTCAGCCTTTTGTCTTTTTCTATTATTACAGCATTGTTTCCATTGAACGCGATGGCAACAAAATTAACCATAGAGCAGCGCCTTGAACTGCTTGAAAATGAATTGTCGCAAAATAAACAAGAGCTGAGAGCAACACAGAATGAACTGGGAGTATATAAATTCCGACTTTCGACATTACAAAAAAGCATCACAGAAAATAAATATCAATCGGCCTCGCTTGCCGAAATATCAGCTCCATCTCCCGTTGCTGATAACATCAAAAATGAAAACGGTGAACAGAACTCGTCTGCCGCAGCACATACTATAAATGGATCGCAGCAAATTGCCGTTATTGAAAGTAAAGGCGATAAAACCACTATCGAAAGCGTGACCCTGAAAGATATCAGTAAATATATAAAAGATGATATTGGGTTCAGCTATCAGGGGTACTTTCGCTCAGGTTGGGGTACCGGAAATCATGGCTCACCACAAACTTATGCAGCGGGTTCTCTGGGACGTTTTGGTAACGAGATGAGCGGTTGGTTTGACTTAACCTTAAATCAGCGTGTTTATAATCAGGACGGTAAAACGGCAAATGCGGTCGTTACCTATGATGGCAACGTAGGTGAGCAGTATAACGATGCCTGGTTTGGTGACAGTGCCAATGAAAATATCATGCAGTTCAGTGATATTTATCTGACAACGCGAGGTTTTTTACCCTTCGCGCCAGAGGCAGACTTCTGGGTAGGCAAACATAAACTCCCGCAATATGAGATCCAAATGCTGGACTGGAAAACCTTAACCACGGATGTCGCTGCGGGTGTGGGGATTGAAAACTGGGCACTTGGTGTAGGGCTGTTTGATATGTCCTTAAGCCGAGATGATGTCGATGTTTACTCCCGTGATTTTACGCGTACCAGTCAGATGAATACTAATTCTGTGGATGTTCGTTATCGCAATATCCCGTTATGGGATGATGCAACATTATCATTAATGGCTAAATATTCCGCACCTAATAAAACGGATCAACAACAAGATAATGAAAATGACGACAGTTATTTTGAAATGAAAGATAGCTGGATGCTGACTTCTGTTTTACGGCAAAACCTGCAACGCGATACGTTTAATGAATTTACGTTACAGGTTGCCAATAATTCCTATGCCAGCAGTTTTGCCAGTTTCTCAGATGCCAGTAACACGATGGCGCATGGTCGCTATTACTATGGTGACCATACCAATGGGATCGCCTGGCGTTTAATCTCTCAGGGCGAGATGTATCTTACTGACAATATTATTATGGCTAACGCGCTTGTCTATTCTCATGGCGAAGATGTTTATAGTTATGAAAGTGGCGCTCATAGTGATTTTGACAGTATTCGCACCGTAATAAGACCGGCCTGGATCTGGAATACATGGAATCAGACGGGGCTTGAATTAGGCTGGTTTAAGCAACAGAACAAAACACAGCAGGGTGTAACACTAAATGAATCGGCTTATAAAACGACACTCTGGCATGCATTGAAAGTGGGTGAAAGCATTTTAGGTTCACGACCAGAAATTCGCTTCTATGGCACGTATATCAATATTCTGGATAACGAATTATCTAATTTTAAGTTTAATGAGAACAGCAAAGACGAATTTATGGCCGGCATCCAGGCGGAAGTCTGGTGGTAATCTATTTTAGTTAAGGAGTTGTGTATGTCAGGATTTAAAAAAGGTTTTTTATGGGGTGGCGCGGTAGCCGCGCATCAGTTGGAAGGTGGCTGGAATGAAGGAGGAAAAGGCATCAGTATCGCCGATGTGATGACTGCTGGCGCTCACGGGGTGCCGCGTGAAGTGACAGAAGGCATTATCGACGGGCTTAATTATCCCAATCATGAAGCAATTGATTTTTATCATCGCTATAAAACAGATATTCAGTTATTTGCCGAGATGGGATTCAAATGCTTTCGAACTTCCATTGCCTGGACACGAATCTTTCCGCAAGGTGACGAACAGGAGCCGAATGAAGAGGGTTTACAATTTTATGATGATCTGTTCGATGAATGCCTGAAGCAGGGAATGCAGCCTGTGGTGACGCTTTCGCATTTTGAGATGCCTTATCATCTGGTGACAAAATATGGTGGCTGGCGACACCGTAAACTGATCGACTTTTTCATCCGCTTCGCATCAACGGTCTTCACGCGCTATAAAGAAAAAGTAAAGTACTGGATGACGTTTAACGAAATCAATAATCAGGTGAATTTCAGCGAAAGCCTGTGTCCATTTACTAATTCCGGTATTTTGTATTCGCCAGAGGAAGATATCAATGAGCGCGAACAAATAATGTACCAGGCGGTACATTACGAGTTAGTTGCCAGTGCCCTGGCGGTACAGACTGGAAAATCGATCAATCCTGAATTTAATATCGGCTGCATGATCGCCATGTGCCCCATCTATCCTCTGACGTGTGCACCCAACGATATGATGATGGCGACGAAAGCGATGCATCGTCGTTACTGGTTTACTGATGTACATGCTCGTGGATATTATCCGCAACATATGCTGAATTACTTTGCCAGGAAAGGATTCAACCTCGATATCACACCAGAAGATAACGCGATTCTTGCCAGAGGTTGTGTCGACTTTATCGGCTTTAGCTACTACATGTCTTTTACTACGCAATTTTCGCCAGATAACCCGCAACTGAATTATGTTGAACCACGAGATTTGGTCAGCAACCCTTATATCGATACATCCGAATGGGGATGGCAAATTGATCCGGCAGGGCTACGTTATTCACTCAACTGGTTCTGGGATCATTTCCAGTTGCCGCTGTTTATTGTCGAAAATGGATTTGGTGCGGTTGACCAGAGACAAGCTGACGGCACGGTGAACGATCACTATCGCATTGATTACTTTGCTTCCCATATTCGGGAAATGAAAAAAGCCGTTGTTGAAGATGGTGTTGACTTAATTGGCTACACACCGTGGGGCTGCATTGACCTGGTTTCTGCCGGAACAGGGGAAATGAAAAAGCGCTACGGAATGATTTATGTCGATAAAGACAACGAAGGGAAGGGAACGCTGGAACGGATACGTAAAGCGTCATTTTACTGGTATCGGGATCTCATCGCCAACAATGGCGAAAATATTTGAGACTTCAGGAAGATATTACGGAGATGTCAGGCTCTGTGATCAGAGCCTGACAATAACTACATAGCGTGTTGATTATAATAGGGCACGCCGAGCGCATCCGACTTATCACTGCCAGTACCCATGTGATTTAAATCAAACGGTGGTTGTTCCTGCGATGGGGGAACAACCACGACATTGGCACAGGAAGTAACAACCGGCTGCGTGGTTTGTTCCGCAATGCCCTGCGTGGAAAAGAGAATAAGCGCAGCTGCAATTGCGGATAAAAGTGGTTTCATGATTGCCTCAGTGACGTTGTCACGTTATCAACTAGCTGTTGTAATGATTTAATGGATGTAAAAAGCGCGATTCGCCCTGCATATTGGTCATCCGGTATTTATGTGGCGGAACATCAAAGTAATTTTTGAAGGTTCGGGTCAGAGTTTGTTGCGACTCGAAGCCATATCGTTCTGCCAGATAGAGTATCGGCTCGTTACTTTCCTTCAGCTTTTGCGCGATTTCCGTCATCTTACGGCTGCGGATGTATTGGCCTAATGAATGACCGGTTTCTTTTTTAAACATCCGTTGCAGGTGCCATTTGGAGTAACCCGAACGCTCTGACACTTTCTCCAGTGACAGTGGCGATTCCAGGTTGTCCTCGATCCAGTCCAAAATGCTATGAATGGTAATAGCGTCAGTATTGCGTCTGGACATCGTCATACCTCTTTTTTTGTTTACGGCAGGACTTTCTTAAGCAAATGCTCAAGTGTTGCCACTTCGTCCGCCGTCAGGTTTTTTGTTAATTCTTGGTGCAGGTCCTGGCCAACTAATTGATGGCATTGTTCACATATTGCCGCGCCGCTGGTGGTAAGTTTTACCAGTACGCCGCGCTTATCATTCGGGTTCGGCAACCTTTCCACCCAGCCTTTACAGACCAGGCGATCCAGCATACGGGTCAGCGCCCCCAGGTCGACCGACAATACCTTTTTCAGTTCAACCGGAGTAATACACGCCGCGCAGCGGATAGAGCAGAGCACCTTAAACTGTGCCGCGGTAATATCCAGCGGAGACAGATACTCGTTAAGCAGGCGATCTTTCTTCTGATTAACCATATGGATTAAGCGACCCAATGGAATAATTTCATTGAACAGATCGCTGGTACTTTTCACATTAGTTGCCCTGGCAAGTAATTAGTTGCAGGGGATAATATTGCCCAGGCAAGTATAAGTCAAATGAATGAATTGACCGATGCCACGTTTTGCTAAATCGGTTCAAGTTTTGGTCAATGCGATGCAAGGTTAGCTAAAGAGTGACACTTTATCCTTGTTTACCCCTTATACTTTTCGCTGATAAACCAGATACACAGGATAACAACCACCAATGTTAGATTTATTTAAAGCAATTGGCCTGGGGCTGGTGGTGTTACTACCGTTAGCTAACCCATTAACAACTGTCGCGTTATTTCTTGGCCTGGCAGGCAACATGAACAGTGCCGAACGTAATCGTCAGTCGTTGATGGCCTCGGTGTACGTATTTGCCATCATGATGGTGGCGTATTACGCCGGGCAACTGGTGATGGATACATTTGGCATTTCGATTCCCGGTCTGCGAATTGCAGGCGGCTTAATCGTCGCATTTATCGGTTTTCGGATGCTCTTTCCGCAACAGAAAGCGATTGATTCACCGGAAGCGAAAAGCAAGTCGGAAGAGCTGGAAGATGAACCCAGTGCCAATATTGCCTTTGTACCACTGGCAATGCCAAGTACCGCCGGTCCGGGAACCATAGCGATGATTATTAGCTCGGCGTCCACAGTGCGTCAGAGTTCAACCTTTGCTGATTGGGTACTGATGGTTGCGCCGCCGCTGATCTTTTTCCTGGTGGCGGTTATTTTGTGGGGAAGTCTACGCAGCTCTGGCGCAATTATGCGGCTGGTGGGTAAGGGGGGCATTGAAGCGATCTCCCGTCTGATGGGATTCCTGCTGGTATGTATGGGGGTGCAGTTTATTATTAACGGCATCCTGGAAATCATTAAAACGTACCACTAAAAAAGGCCCAAATGGGCCTTTCAACTATTGCGTCTGTTCTTCGAGTGTCACTGGCCAGCGGCGGAAAATGATGATTGACCATATTAACGCGGCAAAGGCAGGCACCGCGCCCACATAACCAATCATCGACATTGACCAGTGCAGACTTACCTGATTACCTACCAACGCACCCGCGCCGATTCCAATATTAAATATCCCGGAGAATAGCGCCATCGCGACGTCGGTAGCATCTGGTGCCAGCGCCAGCACTTTAACCTGCATACCAAGCCCGATGATCATCATCGCGATCCCCCAGAAAATACTCAGCACCCCGAGGTGTATTTCACTGTTCGCCGCAGGTAGCAGCAGTGCCAGGCACACCAGCAATAGCGCAATCGCTGTACTCACCAACGCAGACGCATACTGATTACCCAGTTTACCGAAAATCACGCTGCCAATAATGCCCGCACCACCGAGTAATAACAGTAATGCCGTGGCAAAGTTGGCGCTGAATCCCGCAATGTTTTGCACAAAAGGCTCGATATAGCTGTATGCCGTGTAATGGGCGGTGACAACCACCACAGTTAACAAATAAATGCTCATCAATGCCGGGCGGCGGAATAATAGCGGGAGGCTTTTCAGCGAACCGGAATGCTCACTGGGCAGTAAGGGAAGTAACTTAATCAGGCACAAAAGGGTGATAAGCGCCCCGATACCAATCGCGAAGAAGGTCATTCGCCAACCGAAATACTGCCCCACAATGCGCCCGAGAGGTAAACCTAAGACCATCGCCAGTGCAGTACCGGTGGCAATTAAACTCAATGCCTGTGCTCGCTTCCCGGCCGGAGCCATACGGATCGCCAGAGACGCCGTAATCGACCAGAAAATCGCATGTGCAAAAGCCACACCAATGCGACTGATCACCAGAACGGTAAAACTCCACGATAAAAACGACAGTACGTGGCTGGCAATAAACACCACAAACAGGCAGATCAGTAATTTGCGCCGTTCAACCTGGCTGGTCATTAACATAAAAGGCAATGACATTAGCGCTACTACCCATGCGTAAATGGTCAACATAATGCCGACCTGAGCGGTTTGCATGTGAAAACTTTGCGCAATGTCAGAGAGCAGGCCAACTGGGACAAATTCGGTGGTGTTGAAGATGAAGGCGGCGACTGCCAGCGTAACGACCCGTAGCCACGCCACTTTGCGGGAAACAGTGTTTGTTGTCATAACAGATTATCGGGTGAGTTGCGAAAAAGTGATGAAATGATCTTAAAACGGTTAATGATGTGAATACAATGCATTTGTGATCTGGATCGCGTTTTCCGTTTCTCTGACGCTGATTCTTTCACGCGTCAGAGAGTCGGTCACATCACGGTTTAATGACGTTCAGGGAGGTCTGGCGTTTTGGAGGTTGCGGGTATAGGTGGTCTGACAGGGGAGCGAGGCCTGTTTTTCACCAGGTCTTCATGAGTAACTTTTGGCGGCGTTTCATTTTTTACAAAAAGTTTGAGGGTCTTGCGCGCCATATGTTTGATAATTTTATCATCACTTAATGATGCTGGCATCAACACGTCAATCAAATCACTTTCATTGGGTTTCATAAATTGGTGATAGTGCAATAACATATTGGCGAAAAATAAAAACAACTCCTGAAAATGTGGAAAATCTTGTTCTGCTAAAAGGGATAAAAAGCAGATGCAGACTTCGGGTAGTACATGTTTGTTAGAACCTAGTGAATCCATCAGACTTTGCAATAAATCCTCTTTTAATTCGCTGTCCGTTATGTCGAGAATAGCGGTGAGCAAGTTAGGTTCTTTATTCCCGAACCATCTGTGAACCTCAGAGTTATTCCATAATCGGGGGAGTATGACAAAATTACCGCGAGAGATAAAATTCAGGACAAGCAAATCAAACTGGCGTAAGTAATCTGCAGCGGTATGGTGATCCGGATGCAGGGGTTCAATATGTGGCGTATGGGCTCTTTTGATAGGAACGCCAGGGTTGATTATTGGAAATTGTTCTATAAAGTCATTCAGAAACAGAAAGAGCACACGCTCGACGCCGGTCTGAAATACGCGCCCCATAGTGACAGGCTTTGTGTTGGGAGCGCAAAAAATATTAATTTCCCCATCATGGCGGAAATTATCTAAATAAATAGGGCTTAAATTTATTACTACCTGAAATTCAATATTTTCTTTGTGTCTTCCATTCTTGACGGGATAAGTGAGTTTAAACTGAACCTTTTCATTGTATAGCGTGTCGTTACCCCGAAAAGAAGTCCTCTGAATATATGATAAGTTGTCAAGGTTATTAAATATCTTTTTTGTGGCTGAGTTGATGTTTAAAGACGTGCGCCACTCTTCATCACATATTATTGTACTAAGTGCATCAATGAAATCCTTTAAAACTTCTTTTACCTGCGGTGCAATATTACGTACGGGAAAATCATCAGGAAGAGATATGTAATTGCTGATGCTTACTGGCGTAACCATATTTGCCCCATATAGTCATAAGTCATCGGAACATCACTATATAGAGCATATTAGCCGAAAGAACTATCAAAAATAGCTCATTGCTAACTCTGTTTTGCCGAGTCAGACACATCCAGTAGTTGAATAAATGCCTCAAGCGGACGCGTTTTTGCACCGCGACGCCAGACCAGCCAGGTTGTTAACCAACGCCATTGCTCAGCTAACGGCCACGCTTCAACCTGGTGATGCCCCGGCATACTTTCCAGCATAGAGCGCGGAATAAGCGCAATACCTGCTCCTGCGACCACACAGGCCAACATCCCGTGATACGACTCCATCTCGTGAATAGTTCCCGGAGCGGCACCATCAGCATGAAACCAGCTCTCGAAGTGGCGACGATACGAACAATTGGCGCGGAAGGCATAAATGTTACTGCCATTTACCTGACTGGCGCGGGTTACTGGCGCATGTCCTTGTGGCGTGACGATCATCAGCTCCTCGCGGTACACCGGTATCCCGTCAATGGCAGTATGGTTAATGGGCCCATCAATAAACGCTGCATTCAGTTTTCCCTCCAGCACACCTTCCAGCATAGTGCCGGAAGGGCCGGTGGAAAGTGAAAACTGAATTTTGGGATAACGACGGTTAAATTCCGCCAGCGTGGCCGGAATGCGCACCGCAGCGGTGCTTTCCAGCGAACCAAGAGAAAATAAACCTTGCGGCTCATCGCCAGCGACAACGCTCCGCGCTTCATCCACTAACGCGAGAATTTGTTGGCTATAGCGTAAAAAGTTATGCCCGGCAGGTGAGAGACGTAAACGCTGATTCTCGCGAATAAACAGATCAATCCCCAGTTCTGTTTCCAGCTGGCGTAGACGGGTAGTGAGATTCGACGGCACGCGATGCACTTTTGCTGCAGCCTGGGTAATGCTGCCAGCTTCGGCAACCGCGTTGAACATCTCCAGTTGGGTCAGATCCATAATATTCTCGATTCGTGAATAAGTGGCTTAATATTATTCATTTTCAAGCAAGAGTAAATCTGCGTATCTTTTTACCATAACTCATAAAGGAGATACCCCGATGACCATTACTCCGGCAACTCATGCAATTTCGATAAATCCTGCCACCGGTGAACAACTTTCTGTGCTGCCGTGGGCTGGCGCTGATGATATCGAAAACGCACTTCAGCTGGCGGCAGCAGGCTTTCGCGACTGGCGCGAGACAAATATAGATTATCGTGCTGAAAAACTGCGTGATATCGGTAAGGCTCTGCGCGCCCGTAGCGAAGAAATGGCGCAAATGATCACCCGTGAAATGGGCAAACCAATCAACCAGGCGCGTGCTGAAGTGGCGAAATCGGCGAATTTGTGTGACTGGTATGCAGAACATGGTCCGGCAATGCTGAAGGCGGAACCTACGCTGGTGGAAAATCAGCAGGCAGTTATTGAGTATCGACCGTTGGGGACAATTCTGGCGATTATGCCGTGGAATTTTCCGTTATGGCAGGTGATGCGTGGCGCGGTTCCCATCATTCTTGCAGGTAACGGCTACTTACTTAAACATGCGCCGAATGTGATGGGCTGTGCACAGCTCATTGCCCAGGTGTTTAAAGATGCGGGTATCCCACAAGGCGTATATGGCTGGCTGAATGCCGACAACGACGGCGTCAGTCAGATGATTAAAGACTCGCGCATTGCTGCTGTCACGGTGACCGGAAGTGTTCGTGCGGGAGCGGCTATTGGCGCACAGGCTGGAGCGGCACTGAAAAAATGCGTACTGGAACTGGGCGGTTCGGATCCATTTATTGTGCTTAACGATGCCGATCTGGAACTGGCGGTTAAAGCGGCGGTAGCCGGACGTTATCAGAATACCGGACAGGTTTGTGCAGCGGCAAAACGCTTTATCATCGAAGAGGGAATTGCTTCGGCATTTACCGAACGTTTTGTGGCAGCTGCGGCAGCCTTGAAAATGGGCGATCCCCGTGACGAAGAGAACACTCTCGGACCAATGGCTCGTTTTGATTTACGTGATGAGCTGCATCATCAGGTGGAGAAAACCCTGGCGCAGGGTGCGCGTTTGTTACTGGGCGGGGAAAAGATGGCTGGGGCAGGTAACTACTATCCGCCAACGGTTCTGGCGAATGTTACCCCAGAAATGACCGCGTTTCGGGAAGAAATGTTTGGCCCCGTTGCGGCAATCACCATTGCGAAAGATGCAGAACATGCACTGGAACTGGCTAATAATAGCGAGTTCGGCCTTTCAGCGACCATTTTCACCACCGACGAAACCCGGGCCAGACAGATGGCGGCACGTCTGGAATGCGGTGGGGTGTTTATCAATGGTTACTGTGCCAGCGACGCGCGAGTCGCCTTTGGTGGCGTGAAGAAGAGTGGCTTTGGTCGTGAGCTTTCCCATTTTGGCTTACACGAATTCTGTAATATCCAGACGGTGTGGAAAGACCGGGTCTGACGCTATATATTCAGCTCTGATATACTCGCAGGTCTTTTCAGACCTGCGGTCCAGGAGTAGAAAGTGGCAGTCGCCATGGATAATGCAATTTTAGAAAACATCTTGCGGCAAGTGCGGCCGCTCATTGGTCAGGGTAAAGTCGCGGATTATATTCCGGCGCTGGCTACGGTAGACGGTTCCCGATTGGGGATTGCTATCTGTACCGTTGACGGACAGCTTTTTCAGGCCGGAGACGCGCAAGAACGTTTTTCCATTCAGTCTATTTCCAAAGTGCTGAGTCTCGTTGTCGCCATGCGTCATTACTCCGAAGAGGAAATCTGGCAACGCGTCGGCAAAGATCCGTCTGGATCACCGTTCAATTCTTTAGTGCAACTGGAAATGGAGCAGGGTATTCCGCGTAATCCGTTTATTAATGCCGGTGCGCTGGTGGTCTGCGATATGTTGCAAGGGCGATTAAGCGCACCTCGGCAACGTATGCTGGAAGTCGTGCGCGGCTTAAGTGGTGTGTCTGATATTTCCTACGATACGGTGGTAGCGCGTTCCGAATTTGAACATTCCGCGCGAAATGCGGCTATCGCCTGGCTGATGAAGTCGTTTGGCAATTTCCATCATGATGTGACAACTGTTCTGCAAAACTACTTTCATTACTGCGCTCTGAAAATGAGCTGTGTAGAGCTGGCCCGGACGTTTGTCTTTCTGGCTAATCAGGGGAAAGCTATTCATATTGATGAACCTGTGGTGACGCCAATGCAGGCGCGGCAAATTAACGCGCTGATGGCGACCAGTGGTATGTACCAGAACGCGGGGGAGTTTGCCTGGCGGGTGGGACTACCGGCGAAATCTGGCGTTGGTGGCGGTATTGTGGCGATTGTTCCGCATGAAATGGCCATCGCAGTCTGGAGTCCGGAACTGGACGATGCAGGTAACTCGCTTGCGGGCATTGCCGTCCTTGAACAATTGACGAAACAATTAGGGCGTTCAGTTTATTAATGCAGTCTCTCGATCCACTCTTCGCGCGTTTATCCCGTTCAAAATTTCGCTCTCGCTTTCGTTTGGGTGTGAAAGAGCGTCAGTATTGTCTGGAGAAAGGCGCGCCAGTCATTGAACAACATGCGGCAGATTTTGTCGCTAAACGTCTTGCTCCGGCATTACCGGCTAACGACGGTAAGCAAACCCCCATGCGCGGGCATCCGGTTTTTATCGCTCAACACGCCACCGCGACCTGTTGTCGCGGTTGTCTGGCTAAGTGGCATAACATTCCGCAGGGTGTTTCGTTAAGCGAAGAACAACAACGTTATATCGTGGCGGTAATCTATCACTGGTTGGTTATACAGATGAATCAGCCATGATAATTACGGAAATCGATAAAATGGCATTCATTAGGTATCTTTAGTTGCCGCCGTTGTCAGCGAACATGCTATCCTTTCTAAGAATTTACTTATTGCGTTGAGATAATTGCCACCCGCAATTGTATGGACAGATAATTAATGCATGTACAGCCCATTTCAACTTTCCGTTTGTTCCAGGAAGGTCATCTGCTACGTAATAGCATCGCTATTTTTGTGCTAACCACGCTGTTCTATTTTATTGGTGCAGAGTTACGGCTGGTTCACGAACTTTCTCTTTTCTGGCCGCTGAATGGCGTAATGGCGGGGGTGTTTTCCCGCTATGTCTGGCTTAATCGACTGCATTACTATGCGATCAGTTATGTGGCGATGCTGGTTTATGATGCCATAACCACCGAATGGGGGCTGGTTTCACTGGCTATCAATTTCTCCAATATGATGTTTATTGTTACCGTCGCCTTACTGGTCGCGCGGGATAAGCGTCTGGGGAAAAATAAGTATGAGCCAGTAAGTGCCTTACGGCTATTTAATTACTGTCTGATTGCCGCATTATTATGCGCTATTGTCGGGGCGATTGGTTCGGTCAGTATTGATAGTCTGGATTTCTGGCCTTTGCTTGCCGACTGGTTCAGTGAGCAATTCTCAACGGGCGTGTTGATCGTGCCTTGTATGCTGACGTTGGCAATTCCTGGAGTGCTGCCGCGCTTTAAAGCAGAACAGATGATGCCCGCTATCGCGCTTATTGTGTCGGTTGTTGCCTCGGTAGTCATTGGCGGAGCGGGGAGTCTGGCGTTCCCGCTGCCTGCATTAATCTGGTGTGCAGTGCGCTATACGCCGCAGGTAACATGTCTGTTGACCTTTGTCACCGGTGCGGTGGAAATCGTACTGGTGGCAAATTCGGTGATTGATATCTCGGTCGGTTCGCCGTTCTCCATTCCGCAAATGTTCTCCGCACGTCTCGGTATTGCCACGATGGCGATATGCCCAATTATGGTTTCTTTTAGCGTGGCAGCGATCAATTCGCTAATGAAGCAAGTTGCGCTGCGAGCCGACTTTGATTTTCTGACCCAGGTTTACTCACGGTCCGGTCTTTATGAGGCGCTGAAAAGTCCATCGCTGAAACAGACACAACATCTGACGGTCATGCTGCTTGATATCGACTATTTCAAAAGCATTAACGATAACTATGGACATGAATGTGGCGATAAAGTGTTAAGCGTGTTTGCCCAGCATATTCAGAAGATTGTCGGTGATAAGGGGCTGGTGGCGCGAATGGGCGGCGAAGAATTTGCTGTTGCAGTGCCGTCGGTGAATCCTGTCGATGGCCTGCTAATGGCGGAAAAAATCCGTAAAGGCGTTGAACTGCAACCGTTCACCTGGCAACAAAAAACGCTTTATCTCACGGTAAGTATTGGCGTCGGTAGTGGTTGCGCATCGTACCGAACGCTGACCGATGACTTTAATAAATTGATGGTCGAAGCCGATACATGTCTGTATCGCTCGAAGAAAGATGGGCGCAACCGTACCAGCACTATGCGTTACGGTGAGGAAGTTGTCTGACATCTTTATTCATTCACAGCGATTTAAATGGAATGTGTTCTACCACTTTATTGAGCGAATAAAAGGCGTAGTTCCTCGATTAAACCATGATCCGCGCCACACTTTTCTCATAAAACTGCTCATTAATCATCAGGAGTTGATCAAAACAGGGGTTCGGCGTATTAAAGTTTGCTAACCTGTCGTACCAATTCAAACAGGTTGTATGACTAATCAGAAGGGAACCCATTGTGAAAACACTAAATCGTCGCGATTTTCCCGGTGCACAGTATCCAGAACGTATCATTCAGTTTGGTGAAGGTAACTTCCTGCGCGCCTTTGTTGACTGGCAAATCGATCTCCTGAATGAGCACACCGATCTGAATTCTGGCGTGGTCGTTGTTCGTCCGATTGAAACTTCATTCCCGCCGTCACTGAGCACGCAGGATGGTCTGTACACCACCATTATCCGTGGTCTGAACGAGAAGGGGGAAGCGGTCAGCGACGCGCGTCTGATTCGCTCTGTTAATCGTGAAATCAGCGTCTACAGTGAATACGATGAATTCCTGAAACTGGCGCACAACCCGGAAATGCGCTTTGTTTTCTCTAACACCACCGAAGCGGGTATCAGCTACCATGCGGGCGATAAATTCGATGACGCGCCAGCGGTAAGTTATCCGGCAAAACTGACCCGTCTGCTGTTCGAACGTTTTAGCCATTTCAACGGTGCGCTGGATAAAGGTTGGATCATCATCCCGTGTGAGTTGATCGACTACAATGGCGACGCGTTGCGTGAACTGGTGCTGCGCTATGCGCAAGAGTGGGCACTGCCAGAAGCATTTATTCAATGGCTGGATCAGGCTAACAGCTTCTGTTCTACGCTGGTGGACCGTATCGTTACCGGCTATCCGCGTGATGAAGTGGCTAAACTGGAAGAAGAACTGGGTTATCACGATGGTTTCCTCGACACCGCTGAACACTTTTACCTGTTTGTGATTCAGGGGCCGAAATCCTTAGCGACTGAACTGCGTCTGGACAAATATCCGCTCAACGTGCTGATTGTTGACGATATTAAACCGTATAAAGAACGCAAAGTGGCAATCCTCAACGGTGCGCACACCGCGCTGGTGCCGGTGGCGTTCCAGGCAGGGCTGGATACCGTAGGTGAAGCGATGAACGATGCTGAAATTTGTGCATTCGTTGAAAAAGCCATCTACGAAGAGATTATTCCGGTACTGGATTTGCCTCGTGATGAACTGGAATCTTTCGCCAGTGCAGTCACCGGACGTTTCCGTAATCCGTACATTAAGCATCAGCTGCTGTCTATCGCGCTTAACGGTATGACCAAGTTCCGCACCCGTATCCTGCCGCAGCTGCTGGCAGGGCAGAAGGCAAACGGCACACTTCCGGCGCGCCTTACTTTCGCATTAGCGGCATTGATTGCGTTTTATCGCGGTGAGCGTAATGGAGAAACATATCCGGTACAGGACGATGCCCACTGGCTGGAACGTTATCAGCAACTCTGGAGCCAGCATCGTGACCGTGTTATCGGCACCCAGGAACTGGTTGCTATTGTGTTGGCTGAAAAAGACCACTGGGAGCAGGACCTGACGCAAGTGCCTGGTCTGGTCGAGCAGGTTGCTAATGACCTGGATGCGATTCTCGAAAAAGGAATGCGCGAAGCTGTACGTCCGTTGTGCTAATACTCTGAACCCGGTTTCGACCGGGTTTCTTATTTCACTATATTAGTTACAACATCCTATGTGCCTTTATCATTAACAGGTGCTACATGCAGCACCTGTTAATGTTGTAAGCTTGTAGGTAATTTGTAAGTAGTGTCTTGAGAATGTGATCGTAATCACGTTTAATAGGGCGACTTTTCCACGCCTGAAGATAACCATGATTGTTCGTCCACAACAACACTGGCTGCGCCGTATTTTTGTCTGGCACGGTTCAGTATTATCCAAGATATCCTCGCGCTTACTACTCAATTTTCTCTTTTCGATCGCTGTTATTTTCATGCTGCCCTGGTACACGCATTTGGGCATTAAATTCACCCTCGCACCGTTCAGCATTCTCGGTGTCGCCATCGCCATTTTTCTTGGTTTTCGTAATAATGCCGGGTACGCCCGTTACGTTGAAGCGCGAAAACTTTGGGGGCAGTTGATGATTGCCTCGCGGTCGTTACTGCGCGAGGTAAAAACGACATTACCGGATTCGGCAAGTGTAAGGGAGTTTGCCCGGCTGCAAATCGCCTTCGCCCACTGTTTACGCATGACATTACGCAAACAGCCACAGGCGGAAGTGCTGGCTCATTATCTCAAGACTGAAGATCTTCAGCGTGTACTGGCTTCGAACTCTCCAGCTAACCGCATCTTGTTAATAATGGGGGAGTGGTTGGCGGTTCAGCGACGCAATGGACAACTTTCAGATATCCTGTTTATTAGCCTCAACGATCGGCTTAATGATATTTCAGCGGTCCTGGCAGGATGCGAGCGCATTGCCTATACGCCAATTCCCTTTGCCTACACCCTGATTTTGCATCGCACCGTGTATCTGTTTTGTATCATGCTGCCGTTTGCGCTGGTCGTGGACCTGCATTACATGACGCCTTTTATCTCTGTGCTGATTTCCTACACTTTTATTTCGCTGGATTGTCTGGCGGAAGAACTGGAAGATCCCTTCGGTACTGAAAACAATGATTTACCGCTGGATGCCATCTGCAACGCTATTGAAATTGACCTGTTACAGATGAACGATGAAGCAGAAATTCCAGCGAAAATTCTTCCCGATCGCCATTACCAGCTGACGTGATAATTACTCCGTACGGCGGGCAACAATAAACAGACGCGGAAATGCCAGCAGTATCTCTCCGTTCTCCTGGAGGGGATATTGCTCTTCCAGCATCTGATGGTAGCGCGTAAGAAAATGCTGCTGTTCGCTCTCGGTCAGATCCTGTAACCACGGACGTAATCCAGTGGCGGTCACCCAATCGATAATCGCCTGGTGCGACGGCATCTGGTGATAGTAAGTGGTTCGCCAGATATCGACCTCACATCCGGCTTCACTCAGAATATCGTAGTAAGCATGAACGCCAGCCAGCGGCTCACGCCCGCGATCCGGGTAGTTTTGTTCCCAGGCAACTTCGCGCATGAGCACATGGGTCGGCTCCAGCCAGTTATCTGGCATCTGTACTGCCAGCACGCCCTGCGAATTAAGTAAAGAAACCAGATGAGGGAACAATTCGTAGTGGTCGGGCAGCCATTGCAGTGAGGCATTAGCAAAAATCAGATCGAGTGCCTGTTCCGGTTGCCAGTTGCGGATGTCTGCTTCCACGAACTGGCAGTCTGGCAAAGCACTGCGCGCTTCAGCAATCATCGCCGGAGACGAGTCGATGCCTGTTATCCTGGCCGCAGGCCAACGTTGATGCAGCAGTGCGGTGCTGTTACCTGGGCCACAGCCAAGATCGGCAACGTATTCGATATTCTCCAGCGGCACTCTGGCAAGCAGCTCCATCGCCGGACGCGATCGTTCAGCGGCAAAGTGCAGATATAAAGAGGGGTTCCAGTCAGACATATTTTTACTCCCGTCAGCGCGTTACCCCTAGTGTAGATAAAACTGATAAATTCGCCTCACGGCATCAATCCATTGAACAGACGTTTTTTACGCGGCCCGGTCATTAAAGCTTCCAGTTTTGCGACACAGGTTTTGTAGTGGGGCGTGGTTTTATGGAACGCCACTGCGTCTTCATCTTTATAAGCTTCGTAGATATAAAAGCGCGAATTCACTTCCGGGTCCTGTAAGACATCGAAGCGCAAATTGCCTTCTTCCTGTACCGAGCCCAGGTGGTTCTGGCGAAAAACTTCGATAAACTCGTCAACCTTGTCTTCATGAACGTTAATTTCAACCAGTGTGACGTGCATAATTCTTCTCCTTAAATCCGCAGTTACTGTTTTTCACTCAGATAGAGTTCATATGCCCGATCAGCCGTTTCGTTATGGTGAACCACCGCCTGTACGGCTTTCATCATCGCCACCGGATGGTCAGACTGGAAAATATTACGTCCCATATCCACACCAGAAGCGCCCTGATCGATAGCCTGCCAGCACATTTCCAGCGCCTCGCGCTCCGGTAACTTTTTACCGCCAGCAATAACAATGGGTACCGGACATCCGGCAACAATCCGTTCAAAACCTTTATCGACATAATAAGTTTTGATAATCTGCGCCCCCATTTCAGCGGCGATTCGAGTCGCGAGCGAGAAATAACGTTGATCGCGCACCATATCTTTGCCCACGCCTGTCACGGCCATGGTCGGCATTCCCACTTTCATTCCGGCATCGACCAGCTGAATAATATTTTTGATCGACTGATGTTCATATTCGCTGCCGATATAAACCTGCGCCGCCACCGCGCAACTGTTCAGGCGCACGGCGTCATCCATCGATAACGCCACGGCTTCATTACTTAATTCCGCCAGAATAGAGTTCGCACCTGACGCCCGCAGTACCACCGGCTTATTGGTCGCAGGGGGGACTACGCTGCGCAAAATGCCGCGCGTACACATTAATACATCGGCATGTTCAAACAGCGGGGCGATATTTATATCAATGCGTTCAAGTCCGGTAGTCGGCCCCTGAAAATAACCATGATCAAAGGCCAGCATCACGGTTTTACCCGTTTTCGGATTAAATATCCGCGATAAGCGTGACTGCATTCCCCAATCCAGTGCACCGCAACCTTTCAGGGTAAAAGGGATATTTTGTTGCGGTTGATCGGTACGAAAATCTTTACCATCTTTAATATCGTCTAAATCTGCCATAACGTACTCCGGTTAAGTAATGCACATCAGAAATCGTATTTGCCGATATTCTCTTTGTTGAATATCACGCGCTCCGGTAACAGTACGATGCCATTACCATCCGCTTCGTAGTCATAGCCCTGAACGCTGTTTGGCGAGACTTCCACCTGACCTACGCCCTGGATATCCAGCTTGTCGCCCGTTTTCATTGATCCTTTTTTCAATAATGCATCCGCGACATAAACTGAAATTTTGCCTTGCTGAACCACATCCCACAGGCCAAATTCTTTCACCGTGCCGCGTTCCACATATGGACGCATCACATTTGGCGTACTGAATCCGACAATCGCAACTTTGTCATTTTTCAGGTTTTCTGCGGCTTGTGCGGCAGCGGGCAGGGCATTGGCATCGGGGGCGATAATGGCGTCGAGATCGCTATAGGCTTTTAATATTCCTTCTGCGGTTTGTAACGATTTAGTGGCATCGTTATAGCCAAACTGCGTAGTGACAATTTCCCAGCCTGGATGCTCTTTGGCGATTTTCGCTTTCGCTTCTTTCACCCACTGGTTTTGGTCCGTAACGGTGGGGCTTGAGTAGAAAAACGCGACTTTGGCTTTGTCTTTATTCACCTGACGCGCCGCCATATCCACCAACATACCTCCCAACTGGGCGGGCGTTCCCTGATTAATGTAGTAAGAGCGGCACTCCGGTTTAGTATCAGAGTCCCAGGTCAGCACTCTCACACCACGTTGCATGGCGCGTTTCAGTGCCGGACACAAGCCATCAGGCGAAACCGCAGAAACGATAATGGCGTTATAACCCTGATTGACGAAGTTATTAATCAACTGTACCTGACCAGAAACACTGGGTTCTGTCGGCCCGTCGTAGGTCACATCAACGCCCAGCTCTTTACCCGCTTGTTGTGCGCCGTTGCCACCGCTGGTAAAAAATCCCACGCCAACCAGTTTGGGAATAAATGCAATACGCTCTGCGGCCTGCACATTCATAGAGATTGCGGCAATGCCAAGAGCGCTAAGTAAGGCGATTTTCTTAAAGCGATGAAGTGTCATGAAGATATCCTTTATGGCAATGGGTTATTGGCCCGACGCGCCAGCCACTCTTTAATTTGCTGGCGATGCAGGCTAACGGAACGACCTACGACAACGACGATAAGTAGCGCACCGGAAAGGGCGCTGGACACCTGATTTGGCACTCCTGCCATTTGCAAACCTTGTTGCAAATATCCCACTAATAAAACCGCAATGGCGGTGCCGATAATGGAACCAGAACCACCATAAATATTGGCACCGCCGAGCACTACGGCGGTGATGGCGGGCATCAGAAACGACGCACCGAGATCGGAACGTGCTGAACCAAAATACGATACCAGCAGCACAGCGGCGACCGCAGACGCCAGCCCCGTCATGGCATAGAGCGCACACAAGGTGCGGTTTACCGGAATCGCGCTATAAACCGCCACACGCGGGCTTTGCCCAATTAAAAACACGTTACGTCCGGCATGGGTTTTATGCAGCCAGAGCCAGAAAACGAGGAGACATATCAGGAAGATAATCAGCGGAACGGGGAGTCCCAGCACATCCAGGTTAGCGAAATCTGTAAACGCCATCGGGAATCCACCAATACCTTCGTACCCCGTCGCTCCGGCCATCCCGGAAAGCAGCAGGGCGCTTCCGGCAAACAGATACAGCGTGCCAAGCGTAATCACCAGCGGGTTAACTTTGGTATAGATAATTAATCCGGCGTTGATCAACCCGCACAATGCGCCGAGCAGTAAGGTCAGGAGAATCGCCAGCGGCATCGGCACACCACTTTGAAACAGTACGCCCAATGCAATGGCGCAGAGGCCGATGGTCGAACCAAACGAAATATCGATCCCACCACTGACAATCACCATCGTCAGCGGTAGGGCGACAATGCCAATGCAGATAAAGTCACTGGTGCTGAACAGCAACATATTGAGATCTAACATCCGCGGGTTAATTGCACCAAATGCGACAATCTCAATAACGAGCAGTGCGGCAAGAGCCAGTTCCCAACCGTAGCGAATACGCATTATGCAGCCTCCCGTTTTTTAGCTGACGAAGCGGGTTTAACGGATGGCGGTGGCGTCATAAAGCGGGCATATTTTTGCCGCCGCAGATTACGTTCCAGCGCACAACGCAGGCGTCCATCAAACACCAGCACCGCCAGCAGAACCATGCCCGCGATAAAATCATTCCACCATGCCGGAATGCGTAACAGCACCAGTACGCTATCGATCTGCGTCAGGAACCATGCGCCTAGTACCGCACCGATGATCGCACCGGAACCGCCGAGCAAACTAATGCCGCCCAGCACGCAGGCTGCAATTGCTTTCATCTCCAGCCCGGTACCGGTCTGGTTGGGGATAAAACCAATCTGCGAAGCAAACACAATTCCCGCCAGTGCCGCCATGCAGCCGCTCAACGAAAATGCCACAATGCGAATGGCTTCCGTACGAACGCCCAGTTGACGAGCGCCCTGTAAATTATCGCCCGTGACATAAAAACTGCGTCCAAACGCCGTCTTTGCCAGCAGCCAGGCCATAAATGCCACCAGAATTATCGTCAACCAACCAATCGCGGAAACGCCAAACAGCAGCGGGGCGGAGAGTTGTTTCAGTTCGGCGGGTAATCCCTCAATCCATTTACCGCCAGTCCACAGCAACATGATGCCTCTGTACAACCCTAATGTACCGAGCGTGGCAACAATGGCAGGGATCTTTAGCCACGCGACCAGGACACCGTTGAAAAATCCCGCGAGCAAACCAAGCAGTAAAGTCGCGACACAAGCAACAGGTAGTGAATACCCCGCGTTCAGTAACATCCCCAACAGCACCGCGCACATTCCGGTAATCGAACCCACTGAAACATCAATATTGCGCGTAAGCATTACCAGCGTCGCGCCCATTGCCAGCAGGATCAGGATTTGCGCGCTGCTATAAACCATGGTCAGCGTTTGCACACTTAAATACTGACGGTCGAGAAAACCGGGTAATACAAACAGCAGCACCACCGCCAGCAGTGCCGTGATTTCACGGTTGTTCTGAATAAATTTCAGCATGACGCCTCCTGACGCTGACTATCGCCGAAGGCAACGCGCATAATGGTCTCGACATTAATATCGCACCCGGTCAGTACAGAGTGGGCAATTTCGCCCTGATGCATCACATACACACGATCTGCCATCAGTTCGATCTCTTCGAGATCAGAGGAGATAAGCAGCACAGCCACATTCTGTGCGGCGATGCTGCGCAACAGTTGGTAGATATCATTACGCGCCGAGACATCCACGCCGCGCGTCGGCTCATCGACAATCAATACTTGCGGCGAGGCTTCCAGGCATTTGGCAATCAGGATTTTTTGCTGGTTGCCGCCGGATAAGGTCCGCGCAGCTTGTTCCGGTTGGTTAAATTTAATATTCAGCGCCCGACGATATCGTTCCAGGGTGGCATTATCTTTCGCGGTTTTCGCCCAGAATCCACGAAGGTTATGAGTAAGGGCGCAGACGTTCCACGCCAGTGAAGCATCGAGATTAAGTCCGGATGACTGGCGATCTTCCGGCAGATAAACCAGACCGCGCAGTAAACGTTCTCCGGTGGATAATCTATTGATCTCTTTACCATTCAGCATAATGCGTCCGCCACGCAAAGTACGCAGACCATAGAGCGTCTCGGCCAGTTCTGTGCGTCCGGCTCCCACCAGCCCAGCCAGGCCCAGAATTTCTCCGGTATTGAGCGTCAGGCTGACATTCCTGAAACCTTCGCCGGTCAGATTTTCCAGTGTCAGCACCGGCGTTCCCGCGGCATGTTGTGGGCGGTTGCCAGGTAATTCCAGCCATAATTTTTGGCTGGCAGAGCGCGATTTTTCCCGTAGCGCTGGCGTAATGGCCTGAATAATGTCGTCGGTAGACAGTTCGCTGGTTCTGCCGCTTAAGGCGATGGTTCCGTCGCGCATCACGCTAATTCGGTCGGCAATCTGGCGAATTTCCGGCAGCTTATGCGAGATAAAAACAATACCCACGCCAGTAGCAAGCAGCTCCCGCAAGCGAGTAAACAAACGTTCGGTTTCGGCGGGAGTAAGCGAGGCGGTAGGTTCATCGAGGATCAGAATTCGCGAATCGCGCATCAGGCCGCGGAGGATTTCCACCATTTGGCGATCGGCGACATCCAGCGATCCTGCCAGACTATGCAGATCAAACTGGCAGCCCAGCGCCGCCAGCAAGTTATTCATTTTCTGTATGGAGAGTTGTTTTTTTGCCAGACCAAACAGGATGTTTTCTTTTATCGACAGGCTTGGAAAAAGCAGCGGTTCCTGGGGAACGAGATAAATGCCCAGCTGATGAGCATGAACTGGCGTTAATCTGACGTAGTTGTTGCCCCCAATCTCCAGCGTACCGCTATCAGCAGGGGTAATACCGGCAATAATCTTCATTAACGTCGATTTACCGGCACCATTGCCGCCGAGCAGGGCGTGGACCTCCCCCTGATGCAACGTAAAATCGATGCCTTTCAGGACATTAACTCCTGAATACTGTTTATAAACCGAGCGGGCGCAAAGTAGCGGTAACGCGCGGGTATCACTCGTTTGCATATTTCCCCCGTTCAGTTTTGCAGGTGAGTTTTGAACAAATGTATTTCTGCTTTTAATTTGTTCATAACCTTAGGTGGACATTGCACATATTTCCGACGAATAGATCACAATTTATGCTATTTTGATTTTCACGGTTGCGTTTGTTCATGCTCATAGAGTCAAACTGTGGTTGCCATCACAGATATAAATGCGCAAGAACTGAACAATTGCATTAAAGATTTAAGTATGTTCAAAGTGAAGAATGAATTATGACAATCAACGATTCGGTAATTTCAGAACAGGGAATGTGTGAAGAAGAACAGGTCGCACGGATTGCGTGGTTTTACTACCACGACGGGCTGACCCAGAGTGAGATCAGCGATCGTCTCGGCCTGACCCGTTTGAAAGTGTCGCGATTACTGGAGAAAGGGCATCAATCCGGCATTATTCGCGTACAGATTAATTCACGCTTTGAAGGCTGTCTGGAATATGAAACACAATTATGTCGTCAGTTTTCGCTGCAACATGTCCGGGTGATCCCAGGGCTTGCGGATGCTGATGTCGGCGGGCGACTAGGGATAGGCGCGGCGCATATGTTGATGAGTTTACTTCAACCACAACAGATGCTGGCGATTGGTTTTGGCGAGGCAACCATGAATACGCTGCAACGCTTAAGTGGTTTTATTTCGTCACAGCAAATTCGCCTGGTCACGCTCTCCGGTGGAGTCGGTTCTTATATGACGGGTATCGGGCAGCTTAACGCGGCGTGCAGTGTGAATATTATTCCGGCTCCGTTGCGGGCATCCTCCGCTGACATTGCCCATACGCTAAAAAATGAAAATTGCGTCAAAGATGTTCTGCTAGCCGCACAAGCTGCGGATGTGGCGATTGTCGGCATTGGGGCCGTGAGTCAACAAGACGACGCGACGATCATTCGCTCCGGTTATATCAGCCAGGGCGAACAGTTAATGATTGGTCGAAAAGGGGCGGTTGGCGACATTTTAGGCTACTTTTTTGATGCAAAAGGTGACGTTGTCACGGATATTAAAATACATAACGAACTGATTGGCTTACCTTTAAGCGCGCTGAAGACCATACCCGTCCGGGTTGGCGTGGCAGGGGGAGAAAATAAAGCCGAAGCAATTGCCGCTGCAATGAAAGGCGGTTATATCAACGCACTGGTTACCGATCAGGATACAGCAGCGGCGATTTTACGTAGTTAAATTTGCATGACCTTATTACCGGGAATGATGGAGAACGTATAGAGGAACAGACAGAACGCATAAGCCGAGGATAATCTAATGGCTCGACTCTTTACCCCTTCAGAATCAAAGTACTACCTGATGGCGCTGGATGCAGGCACCGGAAGTATTCGGGCTGTGATATTCGACCTGGAAGGCAATCAAATAGCCGTGGGACAGGCGGAGTGGCGGCATCTGGCAGTACCGGACGTTCCTGGTTCTATGGAATTTGATCTCAACAAAAACTGGCAACTGGCGTGTGAGTGTATGCGCCAGGCGCTGCACAACGCCGGCATAGCCCCGGAGTATATCGCTGCCGTTTCGGCATGTTCGATGCGTGAAGGCATTGTTTTATATAACAATGATGGAACACCGATCTGGGCCTGCGCCAATGTGGATGCCAGAGCGGCGCGCGAAGTTAGCGAACTTAAAGAACTGCACAACAATACCTTTGAAAACAAAGTTTATCGAGCGACCGGGCAAACGCTGGCTTTAAGCGCCATCCCCAGATTACTTTGGCTGGCGCACCATCGTTCCGATATCTACCGACAGGCGTCGACCATCACCATGATCAGCGACTGGCTGGCCTATATGCTCAGCGGCGAACTGGCGGTGGATCCCTCTAACGCTGGCACCACGGGACTTCTTGATCTAACCACCCGTGACTGGAAACCTGCATTGCTGGATATGGCTGGCCTGCGTGCCGATATTCTTTCTCCTGTCAAAGAAACCGGCACATTGCTGGGCGTGGTAAGTTCACACGCGGCGGAGCTCTGCGGTCTGAAGGCGGGCACTCCGGTGGTCGTTGGAGGAGGTGACGTGCAGCTTGGTTGCCTGGGGTTAGGCGTTGTACGTCCGGCACAAACCGCGGTTCTTGGCGGCACATTCTGGCAGCAAGTTGTAAACTTAGCCGCGCCGGTGACAGACCCAGAAATGAACGTGCGCGTTAATCCCCATGTTATTCCTGGCATGGTACAAGCTGAATCTATAAGCTTTTTTACCGGACTCACCATGCGCTGGTTCCGCGATGCTTTCTGTGCCGAAGAAAAACTGATTGCCGAACGTTTAGGCATCGACACCTATACGCTGCTTGAAGAGATGGCAAGTCGTGTGCCGCCTGGGTCGTGGGGCGTAATGCCGATATTCTCCGACAGAATGCGCTTTAAAACCTGGTATCACGCTGCGCCTTCCTTTATTAACTTGTCCATTGACCCGGATAAATGTAACAAAGCGACATTGTTCCGTGCGCTGGAAGAAAATGCGTCGATTGTATCAGCGTGTAACTTGCAGCAAATTGCTGATTTTTCGAATATTCATCCCACATCTCTGGTCTTTGCAGGCGGAGGTTCAAAAGGGAAATTATGGAGTCAAATTCTCGCTGATGTCTCGGGATTACCCGTCAATATTCCGGTGGTCAAAGAAGCCACTGCATTAGGATGTGCCATTGCAGCTGGCGTCGGTGCCGGAATTTTTTCATCAATGGCAGAAACCGGAGAACGCCTGGTTCGCTGGGAACGGACGCACACACCAGACCCAGAAAAGCATGAACTTTATCAGGATTCACGCGATAAGTGGCAGGCAGTTTATCAGGATCAGCTGGGGCTGGTTGATCATGGACTGACGACGTCGTTATGGAAAGCGCCTGGGTTATAGTTTCATTGACAGCCACATCATGATGACCGTGGCTGTTAGTTTTTGAGTATAGTTATTCTTATTTCCCTTCTTTTAGAACTGGCTTGTTAAATGCCAGCTTGCAGATTCATCGTTCCATCGCCAGTACTATATTCAAGGGGAAATTGCTATTTTTCTTAAAACATTAAGCATAACCCTTATTTTATAGCGAATATTCCTAAAGGCATAAATGAATGAAAAAGAGTTTTAATAGAGTTCTTTTTTAGCAATTAGTGCTATTCTTTGTTAAATATGATGATGGTAATTTTCTTATTGAAAGAAATATTTTTCTTATTAAGCAACAATAACTCATGGTTCATTTTTAAATAAAATAAGAACTATGCGATTTTTAATCTATCAATTCGAAAGCATTAGAAAATTAGCCAAATTGACACCTTCCCACCTCCAACCAACACTCAATACAGACCTCTGACAATTTAATAAGTTTCATTTTTAATGTCTGACGACTCATCTCTTTCGTGGCTGTATTGTTTGTATATGGAGCGTTTATATGAATAGAATCTATCGCGTGATATGGAATTGCACCCTACAGGTATTTCAGGCCTGCTCGGAATTAACTCGCAGGGTAGGTAAAACATCGACGGTTAATTTGCGTAAATCCTCTGGATTGACAACGAAATTCAGTAGATTGACGCTGGGTGTTTTGCTGGCACTAAGCGGTTCAGCGTCTGGTGCGAGTCTGGAAGTTGATAATGGTCAGATTACCAATATTAATACTGATGTTGCTTACGATGCCTACCTGGTTGGGTGGTATGGCACTGGAGTGCTTAATATTTTGGCTGGCGGTAATGCCTCCTTAACCACTATTACTACCAGCGTCATTGGTGGTAATGAGGACTCGGAGGGCACCGTTAATGTTTTGGGTGGCACCTGGCGATTGTATGATAGCGGAAATAATGCAAGGCCTTTAAATGTGGGTCAATCCGGAACGGGGACGCTGAATATTAAACAGAAGGGTCACGTTGACGGAGGATATTTAAGGATAGGTTCTTCGACAGGAGGCGTCGGGACGGTTAATGTTGAGGGAGAGGACTCGGTTCTGACGACCGAATTATTCGAAATAGGGAGTTACGGTACGGGCTCATTAAATATTACGGATAAGGGTTACGTCACGAGTTCAATAGTCGCCACTGTAGGATATCAAGCGAACAGTAATGGTAAGGTTGTCGTTGAAAAGGGCGGTGAGTGGCTAATAAAAAATAACGATTCCTCAATTGAATTTCAAATTGGTAATCAAGGAACTGGGGAAGCGACTATTCGCGAGGGTGGGCTAATTACGGCTGAAAATACGATTATCGGAGGCAATGCCACCGGTATCGGAACCCTGAATGTGCAGGATCAAGACTCTGTCATCACGGTACGCAGACTCTATAATGGATATTTCGGTAATGGCAAAGTCAATATTTCCAATAATGGACTGATTAATAACAAAGAATATTCATTGGTGGGCGTTCAGGACGGTTCCCACGGTGTCGTCAACGTGACCGATAAAGGGCATTGGAATTTCCTCGGAACGGGCGAAGCTTTCCGCTATATCTATATCGGTGATGCTGGCGACGGTGAACTTAATGTCTCTAGTGAAGGCAAAGTAGATTCGGGAATTATCACTGCGGGGATGAAAGAAACAGGCACAGGCAACATTACTGTTAAGGATAAGAACTCCGTTATCACTAATCTCGGAACTAATCTTGGTTATGACGGCCACGGCGAAATGAATATCAGTAATGAGGGGCTTGTTGTCAGCAACGGAGGAAGTTCACTCGGTTATGGAGAAACCGGCGTCGGGAAGGTTAGCATCACCTCGGGGGGGATATGGGAGGTCAATAAGAATGTCTATACCACCATTGGTGTTGCGGGCGTCGGAAACCTCAATATCAGCGATGGCGGTAAGTTCGTATCGCAAAATATTACTTTTTTGGGCGATAAAGCAAGCGGTATCGGCACACTGAACCTGATGGATGCGACATCATCGTTCGATACTGTAGGTATCAATGTCGGTAATTTTGGTAGCGGCATCGTAAATGTCAGTAATGGTGCCACCCTTAATTCAACGGGCTATGGATTTATCGGAGGAAATGCCTCCGGTAAGGGGATAGTTAATATTTCAACGGATAGTCTCTGGAATTTAAAAACGTCATCTACTAACGCCCAATTGCTACAGGTCGGTGTATTAGGTACGGGTGAACTGAATATTACCACCGGAGGTATAGTTAAAGCGCGTGATACACAGATAGCTCTGAATGACAAAAGTAAGGGCGACGTGCGGGTGGATGGGCAGAACTCTCTTCTTGAAACATTCAATATGAACGTAGGGACGACTGGCACAGGTACGTTAACCCTGACGAATAACGGCACGCTGAATGTCGAAGGTGGAGAAGTTTACTTAGGTGTTTTTGAGCCTGCTGTAGGAACGCTAAACATTGGTGCTGCTCACGGTGAGGTGGCGGCAGATGCCGGGTTTATTACCAATGCGACGAAAGTGGAGTTTGGTCTTGGCGAAGGCGTTTTTGTCTTTAATCATACCAATAACAGTGATGCCGGCTACCAGGTCGATATGCTGATTACGGGTGACGATAAAGACGGAAAAGTGATGCATGATGCAGGCCATACGGTGTTCAATGCAGGGAATACTTATAGCGGTAAAACGCTGGTCAATGACGGCCTCCTGACTATTGCGTCACATACGGCAGATGGGGTAACAGGCATGGGTTCGAGTGAAGTCACCATTGCAAGCCCCGGTACGCTCGACATTCTCGCATCAACGAACAGCGCAGGAGATTACACGCTGACCAATGCGCTCAAAGGCGATGGCTTGATGCGAGTGCAGCTGTCATCCTCCGACAAGATATTTGGCTTTACCCATGCAACAGGGACTGAATTCGCCGGTGTTGCCCAACTGAAAGACAGTACCTTCACTCTGGAACGCGACAACACCGCTGCGCTTACTCACGCGATGTTGCAGTCTGACAGTGAAAATACCACATCGGTAAAAGTGGGAGAGCAATCCATTGGTGGACTGGCCATGAATGGCGGTACGCTCATTTTCGATACGGATATTCCTGCTACGACGCTTGCAGAGGGATATATCAGCGTCGATACGCTGGTTGTCGGCGCGGGTGACTACACCTGGAAAGGCCGTAACTATCAGGTAAACGGGACGGGCGACGTGCTTATCGACGTGCCTAAACCGTGGAATGATCCCATGGCGAATAACCCTCTGACGACGCTCAATTTGCTGGAACACGATGATAACCATGTCGGCGTTCAACTGGTGAAGGCGCAAACGGTTATTGGGTCGGGTGGTTCATTAACGTTACGTGATTTACAGGGCGACGAGGTGGAAGCGGACAAAACGTTACACATTGCACAAAACGGAACAGTGGTCGCCGAGGGTGATTATGGATTCCGACTAACGACCGCACCTGGTGATGGTTTGTATGTTAACTATGGGCTGAAAGCGCTGAACATCCATGGTGGGCAAAAGCTGACGTTAGCCGAACATGGCGGAGCCTATGGCGCAACGGCCGATATGTCGGCAAAAATCGGTGGTGAAGGGGATCTGGCAATCAATACGGTGCGACAGGTTTCGCTTTCCAACGGTCAGAACGACTATCAGGGGGCAACCTATGTTCAGATGGGGACATTACGTACCGATGCGGATGGCGCGCTGGGCAATACTCGGGAACTGAACATCAGCAACGCGGCCATCGTCGATCTTAATGGATCGGAGCAGACGGTAGAGACATTCACCGGGCTGATGGGTTCGACTATTTTGTTCAAAGAAGGGTCGCTGACGGTGAATAAAGGTGGGATCAGTCAGGGCGAACTGACAGGTGGCGGAAACCTGAATGTTACAGGGGGAACACTGGCTATCGAGGGGCTTAATGCACGCTACAATGCGTTAACCAGCATTAGCCCAAATGCGGAAGTCAGCCTCGACAATACGCAGGGGTTAGGCAGAGGAAATATTGCCAATGACAGTCTGTTAACGCTAAAAAACGTGACCGGCGAACTGCGCAATAGCATAAGCGGTAAAGGTATCGTGAGCGCAACCGCCAGCACAGACGTAGAGCTGGATGGCGATAATAGCCGCTTTGTGGGGCAATTCAACATCGATGCAGGCAGCGCGCTCAGCGTCAACGAGCAGAAAAACCTGGGGGATGCTTCCGTTATCAATAATGGCCTGCTCACCATCGCCACTGAGCGTAGCTGGGCGATGACGCACAGTATCAGCGGTAGCGGTGATGTGACAAAACTGGGTACCGGGATCCTGACTCTTAACAAAGATTCCGCGGCGTATCAGGGTACGACGGATATCGTGGGTGGTGAAATTGCTTTCGGTTCCGACTCTGCCATTAATATGGCAAGTCAGCACATTAATATCCATAACAGCGGTGTGATGTCGGGAAATGTCACCACTGCAGGTGATGTGAACGTTATGCCAGGGGGGACACTGCGTGTCGCTAAAACCACTGTCGGCGGTAACCTGGAGAATGGTGGCACGGTTCAAATGAACAGCGAAGGGGGGAAACCGGGGAATGTACTGACCGTTAACGGCAACTATACCGGAAACAATGGCCTGATGACGTTCAACGCGACGCTGGGCGGCGATAATTCACCCACGGATAAAATGAACGTGAAAGGCGATACCCAAGGGAACACTCGCGTTCGGGTTGATAACATTGGCGGCGTCGGTGCACAAACGGTCAACGGTATTGAACTCATTGAGGTTGGCGGTAATTCTGCAGGTAACTTCGCGCTGACCACCGGAACTAGCCGCATGTCGAAGATGCATGCGGCTTAATATTGCCGACTTCAAACGACTTTTAAATCCTCCTTTTTATCCGCGATCGCGGATATCGCAGCGTTTATCCCGTAGAGCGGATAAGATGTAGTTGAAACCAATGTGTTGAGGTTGCACGACCGGTTAAGCCGAGAATACGGTATTAAGTAAGATATGGGGTTTTGGTCGTTGTTAATGAGCAGGACATCATGACCGCCAACGACTGGATTCTCCCTTGGGTTATGTTGGTGCGCATAATGTATATTATGTTAAATTGAATTTGAGTGATGCGAAGCGATTTTCCGGTCGTCGTTATTACTTCAGGGCTCCAGAACATAAAGCCTCTCCTCTTTCATGATTGGCCTGTGCCTGGCTGGTATGCAGGTTTGCCGTTTGCCGCATCTTCCCTGCGTTGAAGAGTCAGGCTGGCAAACCGCGTGCAAATGAACACCCCCTCTTTCCATCAACACTTCAGACAGCTTGCGGGAATGAGTCCACTCCGGTATCAGAAATGGCTACGCCTCAATGAAGCCAGGCGACTGATGCTGAATGAACATTACGATGTCACCACTGCAGCCTATGCTGTCGGTTACGAAAGCTTATCCCATTTCTGTCGGGAATATTCGCGGATGTTTGGAGAGTCACCTAAGAGAGATATTACCAGGTTAAGAAAGTCTGTCGGTCAGCTTTAATAAACCGTGCACTTATCTGTTTAGAGCAATTCCGTGTTAGTTACACCAGGCAAACATTAACTATAGCTAATTATTTATAGCCATATAAACCATTGGTCGCTCTTGACCTTTCCTGACACTTCCCTTGTCCGCAATAATATTCTGTTTAGTCACGGTTTATAAATAACATGCATAATGAAATCGTCATGTTATTTAGCGACATAAAATGTCTTTGCAAATACTCTCTACAACAAGTGCTGCAATAAACTTGTTGTGATTAGGTGTCCTTGTAATTTAAAGATATTATCGTTCTTCGTGAAATGTAATAACCCTGGAAACTATATTCTCAGGGCAATATCCCATCAAGAATGATTCTTGTTTTATAAGCAATAACAGAATGACTTGATTGTTAACTTTCTTTATTCAGCTACTTAAATATAAATTTTGGAGAATTATGAAACTCAAACATGTCGGTATGATTGTCGTTTCTGTGTTGGCGATGTCGTCTGCTGCGGTAAGCGCAGCCGAGGGTGATGAATCAGTAACGACCACTGTTAATGGCGGTGTTATTCATTTTAAAGGTGAAGTGGTAAATGCCGCTTGTGCGATTGATTCAGAATCAATGAACCAAACGGTTGAGCTGGGTCAGGTCCGTTCTTCTCGCCTGGCTAAAGCAGGTGACCTCAGCTCCGCCGTTGGCTTCAATATCAAGCTGAATGATTGTGATACCAATGTTTCCAGTAATGCAGCTGTTGCATTCCTGGGTACTACTGTCACCAGTAATGACGATACCTTAGCGCTGCAGAGTTCAGCGGCAGGCTCTGCCCAAAATGTCGGTATTCAAATTTTGGACCGTACGGGGGAGGTATTAATACTTGATGGTGCCACTTTTAGCGCTAAAACCGACTTGATTGATGGCACGAATATACTGCCATTCCAGGCTCGTTATATTGCTCTCGGGCAGTCAGTAGCTGGTACTGCAAACGCTGATGCGACGTTCAAAGTTCAATATCTATAATTCAATCTTAAGGTGGCTATACGTCATCTGAAATTGAAACAGGGTGTGTGTGGCATGGCTACGCACACCCGAGCAATTCACCAATGCTCATCTCATTATTAATGAGGAATAGTTTGTGTTTTGGAGCGGTATGAAAAAATCACATAATATCTAAACGATCAATAAACAACAGTAGTTAAACTTACTGTTATTTAAAATATTTACTTTGTAGCAAGGTTTTCCTATTAAAAGAGAACCAACATTTATTACAAACGCATTAAGTCTGGAAACCCGGCGAGTCGCCAATGTATTAGCAACATTTACTGATTGTCTGATGTAACGGTTTTCCCGCTTATCCTCTTAACACATGGAGAATGCATCAGATGCAAACTACGCGTATCCCCTACTCTATTTCCTTTATGGCGACAGTGTTACTTTTATTGCTCTTTGCTTGCCATAGCACCATTGCCAACGCAGCTGTCGCACTTGGTGCGACGCGGGTAATTTATCCGGCAAACCAGAAACAGGTTTTATTGCCTGTCACGAATAATGATCCTGCCAGTGTCTATCTCATTCAGTCATGGATAGAAAATGCAGGTGACCAAAAAGACACCCAGTTTGTCATTACCCCACCGCTTTTTTCCATGCAAGGTAAAAAAGAGAATACGCTTCGGATAATCAACGCCACTAATCATCAGTTACCAGGCGACCGTGAAAGCCTGTTTTGGGTTAATGTTAAAGCTATTCCTGCTATGGAAAAAGACCAGAAGAATGAGAATACATTACAGCTGGCAATTATTAGCCGCATAAAAATGTTTTATCGCCCGACGAACCTGGCAATGGCACCTGAAGAAGCGCCAGCAATGCTTCGGTTTCGTCGCAGCGGTAGCAAACTCACTCTTATTAATCCAACGCCCTACTTCATTACCGTAACAAATATGAAAGCAGGAAATAGCAATCTCCCAAACACCATGGTGCCGCCAAAAGGTGAAGTATCGGTGGATATCCCGCATGCTGCAACCGGGGATATCAGTTTTCAGACGATCAATGATTACGGTGCATTAACTCCGCGTATTAAGGCAACCATGCAGTAAGCCAGTGACCTAATTAATAATAAACTCAATCGGAATTAATAATGACAGCCTTTCGTGCCGCATTTAAGGCATATCGTATGCATCAGGTGTTACTACTGCCTCGCTTTGCACGGCTTACCATTGCCCTTGGCTTAGCAACTGCGGTATTTCCCGTTGACGCAGAGTATTATTTTAATCCACGGTTTTTAAGCAATGATCTTGCTGAATCTGTCGATTTATCCACCTTTACTAAGGGGCGCGAGGCACCACCTGGTACATATCGGGTCGACATTTATTTGAACGACGAATTTATGACTAGTCGAGATATTACTTTTATTGCAGATGATAATAACGCAGATCTCATCCCATGCCTGAGTACAGATCTTCTTGCCAGTCTTGGCATAAAAAAATCTGCATTATTAGACAATAAGGAACATTCGGCAGAAAAACATGTGCCGGACAACAGCGCATGCACACCACTTCAGGATCGTTTGGCCGACGCATCAACTGAGTTTGATGTTGGTCAGCAACATCTGTCACTCTCCGTTCCGCAAATTTATGTTGGCAGAATGGCTCGCGGCTATGTTTCTCCGGATCTGTGGGAAGAAGGAATAAATGCTGGGCTACTAAACTATAGTTTTAATGGCAATTCTATTAATAATCGTGGCAACCATAATGCAGGAAAATCCAACTATGCATATTTGAATTTACAGAGTGGCATCAACATTGGTAGTTGGCGACTGCGCGATAACTCAACGTGGAGTTATAACAGTGGGAGTAGCAATTCATCTGACAGCAATAAATGGCAGCATATCAATACGTCGGCTGAACGTGACATTATTCCCTTACGCTCACGCTTAACGGTAGGTGATAGTTATACCGATGGCGATATTTTTGATAGTGTGAACTTTCGTGGCCTCAAAATAAATTCAACAGAAGCGATGTTGCCCGATAGCCAACATGGTTTCGCTCCGGTGATTCATGGTATTGCCCGTGGCACCGCACAAGTGAGTGTAAAACAGAACGGATACGATGTTTATCAGACTACTGTTCCACCCGGCCCTTTTACTATTGATGATATCAACTCTGCGGCCAATGGTGGTGATCTGCAAGTAACCATAAAAGAGGCAGACGGCAGTATTCAGACATTATATGTTCCTTATTCGTCTGTTACGGTTCTCCAACGTGCTGGATATACGCGTTATGCGCTTGCCATGGGGGAATATCGTAGTGGAAATAACCTGCAAAGCTCCCCCAAGTTCGTACAAGGTAGCTTGATGCATGGTCTGGAAGGAAACTGGACACCTTATGGCGGAATGCAAATTGCAGAAGATTATCAGGCCTTCAACCTTGGTATTGGTAAAGATCTAGGACTTTTTGGTGCCTTTTCTTTCGATATCACGCAGGCCAATACGACGCTTGCAGATGACACCCGTCACAGCGGACAATCGGTTAAATCCGTCTACAGCAAATCCTTCTACCAGACGGGAACCAATATCCAGGTCGCAGGATATCGCTATTCTACGCAAGGTTTTTATAACTTATCCGACAGTGCATACAGTCGAATGAGTGGTTACACCGTCAAGCCTCCTACCGGAGACAGCAATGAGCAGACACAATTTATTGATTATTTTAATCTGTTCTACAGTAAGCGTGGTCAGGAACAAATAAGCATCTCTCAGCAGCTTGGAAATTACGGTACGACATTTTTCAGTGCCAGTCGCCAAAGTTACTGGAACACGTCACGCAGCGACCAGCAAATATCATTTGGATTAAATGTGCCTTTTGGTGATATTACGACTTCGCTGAATTACAGCTATTCCAATAATATATGGCAAAACGATCGGGATCATTTACTTGCTTTTACGCTTAATGTTCCCTTCAGTCATTGGATGCGTACAGACAGTCAGTCGGCATTTCGTAATTCAAACGCCAGTTACAGTATGTCAAACGATTTGAAAGGCGGCATGACCAACCTATCAGGGGTTTATGGCACTCTGCTGCCGGATAATAACCTGAATTATAGCGTTCAGGTCGGTAACACCCAAGGGGGTAATACATCGTCTGGGACCAGTGGTTACAGTTCTCTTAATTATCGTGGAGCTTACGGTAATACGAATGTCGGTTACAGTCGGAGTGGTGACAGCAGCCAGATTTATTACGGAATGAGTGGTGGGATTATTGCTCATGCTGATGGCATCACCTTTGGACAGCCGCTGGGCGACACAATGGTTCTGGTTAAGGCTCCTGGCGCTGATAATGTCAAAATAGAGAACCAGACCGGTATTCATACCGACTGGCGTGGCTATGCCATATTACCATTTGCGACAGAATATAGAGAAAATCGTGTCGCTCTTAACGCGAATTCCCTTGCAGATAATGTTGAACTGGATGAAACCGTTGTCACTGTCATCCCAACTCACGGTGCTATTGCCAGAGCAACATTTAATGCACAAATCGGCGGGAAAGTATTAATGACGTTGAAGTACGGTAATAAGAGCGTTCCATTCGGTGCAATTGTCACACATGGAGAGAATAAAAATGGCAGCATTGTCGCGGAAAACGGTCAGGTTTATCTGACTGGACTTCCACAGTCAGGGAAATTACAGGTTTCATGGGGCAAAGATAAAAACTCAAACTGTATTGTCGAGTACAAGCTTCCTGAAGTTTCTCCTGGTACCTTACTGAACCAGCAGACAGCAATCTGTCGCTAAGGAACAATAGATTATGAAATACAATAACATTATTTTCCTCGGTTTATGTCTGGGGTTAACCACCTATTCTGCTTTATCTGCAGATAGCGTTATTAAAATTAGCGGGCGCGTCCTCGATTATGGCTGCACAGTCTCATCGGATTCGCTTAATTTTACCGTAGATCTCCAAAAAAACAGTGCCAGACAATTTCCAACGACCGGTAGCACAAGTCCAGCCGTCCCTTTTCAGATTACATTAAGTGAATGCAGCAAAGGGACAACGGGAGTTCGGGTTGCATTTAACGGTATTGAGGATGCAGAAAATAATACTCTGTTGAAACTGGATGAAGGAAGCAATACGGCCTCCGGTTTGGGTATAGAAATACTGGACGGAAATATGCGTCCGGTGAAATTGAATGACCTTCATGCCGGGATGCAGTGGATCCCATTGGTACCAGAACAGAACAATATTTTGCCTTACTCCGCTCGTTTGAAGTCAACTCAGAAGTCCGTCAATCCTGGACTGGTGAGCGCTTCGGCAACCTTTACCCTTGAATTTCAATAATCAGAGTCAGATATGAAAAGACTTCACAAGAGGTTCCTGTTAGCTACGTTTTGCACATTATTCACAGCAACTCTCCAGGCCGCCGATGTCACTATCACTGTTAATGGTCGGGTAGTCGCTAAACCATGCACTATTCAAACCAAAGAAGCTAACGTTAATCTCGGGGATCTTTATACACGCAATCTGCAACAACCTGGTTCTGCATCTGGCTGGCACAATATTACTTTGTCATTAACCGATTGTCCGATTGAAACAAGTGCAGTGACGGCAATCGTGACAGGTTCAACTGACAATACGGGTTATTACAAAAATGAAGGTACTGCCGAAAATATTCAGATAGAGCTGAGGGATGACCAGGATGCGACGTTAAAAAATGGCGATAGCAAAACGGTTATTGTTGATGAGATCACTCGTAATGCACAGTTTCCACTTAAGGCAAGAGCTATCACGGTGAATGGAAACGCAAGCCAGGGAACGATCGAGGCGCTAATCAATGTGATCTACACCTGGCAATAACGTCGATTCGATTTTCTTAGCCTTCTTTTTAAATCAATTTTTTAACCTTAGGATATATCATGGGTAAAACAATCAGTATAAAGGTCCTGTTCGGTATTTATTTTCTATTAATGGCAGGTAAAGTTTTTGCCTTCAGTTGTAATGTCGATGGCGGGTCAAGTATTGGAGCTGGTACAACCTCTGTTTATGTTAATCTCGACCCTGTAATACAGCCGGGCCAGAATCTGGTTGTAGACTTGTCTCAGCATATAAGTTGCTGGAATGATTACGGCGGCTGGTACGACACTGATCATATAAACCTGGTACAAGGCTCAGCTTTCGCAGGCTCTCTACAGTCATATAAAGGATCGCTGTACTGGAATAATGTGACCTACCCCTTCCCGTTGACGACAAATACCAACGTATTGGATATTGGTGATAAGACACCGATGCCATTACCGTTAAAACTCTATATTACCCCAGTCGGGGCGGCCGGTGGAGTTGTCATAAAAGCCGGGGAAGTTATTGCCCGTATTCATATGTATAAAATTGCCACGTTAGGAAGCGGAAATCCGCGTAATTTTACGTGGAATATTATTTCAAATAACAGTGTTGTTATGCCAACAGGCGGCTGCACTGTTGATAGTCGTAATGTCACCGTGGATCTCCCGGACTTTCCTGGAAGCGCAGAAATACCCCTTGGCGTATATTGCTCAAGCGAACAAAAGCTCTCATTTTATCTTTCGGGTGCCACCACTGACAGTGCCCGACAAGTGTTTGCTAACACGGCACCTGATGCAACAAAAGCATCGGGAGTGGGTGTCTCTCTGATACGTAATGGAAAAATACTGGCAACGGGAGAAAATGTCTCCCTGGGGACAGTAAATAAAAGCAAAGTACCTCTGGGTTTAAGCGCAACCTATGGACAAACAGGAAACAAGGTTGCAGCCGGAGCCGTCCAGTCAGTCATTGGTGTCACTTTTATCTATGAATAATTGTGATTTTGACCTTAGTCTAAGCGCTCCATTCGCGAAAATTGCGCGGATAATTATTTTGTGAAGGCTATTATCCTACACCTGTAAGAAAATCCGCGCACAATTAACGCCAGAGTCTTATTTTTTATATTGAAAAACATGTTAATTTAAACACTATGAGAGATGATGCTTAACTTATCGTATTTATACCATTCTATTATTTAACGATAATAGATTAAAAATAGAAAGAGAGTAGTCCCCTACTCTTATATATCCATATTGACGATAATCCCTTTGTATATACTGTGCATCATCGCTATTTCAAATCCTAATAATTCATTTCCACACAGGATAAGTAGATGAAGAAAAAAATTGAATCCTACCAGGGGGCTGCCGGTGGTTGGGGTGCTGTTAAATCCGTAGCGAATGCAGTACGTAAGCAGATGGATATACGCCAGGATGTTATTGCCATGTTTGACATGAATAAGCCAGAGGGCTTTGACTGTCCGGGTTGTGCATGGCCAGATCCTAAGCACAGTGCGTCATTCGACATTTGTGAAAATGGCGCAAAAGCAATCGCCTGGGAAGTCACGGATAAGCAGGTAAACGCCTCTTTCTTTGCTGAGAATACGGTTCAATCATTACTTACCTGGGGAGACCACGAGCTTGAGGCTGCGGGGCGTCTCACCCAGCCTTTGAAATATGATGCCGTCAGCGACTGTTACAAGCCATTAAGCTGGCAACAAGCTTTCGACGAAATTGGCGAACGCCTTCAAAGCTATAGTGATCCCAATCAGGTTGAATTCTATACTTCGGGCCGCACTTCCAATGAAGCTGCCTTTCTTTATCAGCTTTTTGCCCGTGAATACGGGAGCAATAACTTCCCCGACTGCTCCAACATGTGCCATGAACCGACCAGTGTGGGTTTGGCAGCGAGTATCGGTGTAGGTAAAGGGACCGTGTTGCTGGAAGACTTTGAGAAATGCGATTTAGTCATTTGCATTGGGCATAACCCTGGTACAAACCACCCTCGCATGTTGACTTCGTTGCGCGCTTTAGTGAAACGGGGAGCGAAAATGATCGCCATCAATCCTCTACAGGAACGTGGCCTGGAGCGATTTACCGCACCGCAAAACCCGTTTGAAATGCTGACGAACTCTGAGACTCAGTTGGCCAGTGCCTACTACAACGTGCGCATTGGTGGTGATATGGCGTTGCTCAAGGGGATGATGCGCCTGTTAATTGAGCGCGATGATGCTGCAAGCGCCGCAGGTCGGCCCTCATTGCTGGATGACGAATTTATTCAAACGCATACCGTCGGCTTTGACGAGCTACGCCGTGATGTTCTCAATTCCGAGTGGAAAGATATCGAGCGTATTTCTGGACTAAGTCAGACTCAAATCGCCGAACTAGCTGATGCATATGCCGCTGCCGAACGCACCATTATCTGTTACGGGATGGGGATCACTCAGCACGAACATGGTACCCAGAATGTACAGCAACTGGTCAATCTGCTGTTGATGAAAGGTAACATTGGCAAGCCTGGTGCGGGTATCTGCCCACTACGAGGTCACTCTAATGTACAGGGCGACCGAACCGTCGGTATCACCGAGAAACCGTCTGCAGAGTTTCTGGATCGCCTGGGTGAGCGCTATGGCTTCACCCCACCTCATTCACCTGGACATGCTGCAATCGCCAGCATGCAAGCTATATGTACGGGGCAAGCTCGAGCATTGATCTGCATGGGGGGCAACTTTGCGCTGGCAATGCCAGATCGGGAAGCGAGCGCTGTACCGTTAACGCAATTAGATCTGGCGGTACACGTAGCCACTAAGCTTAACCGCTCTCATCTGCTGACCGCACGGCATAGCTATATTCTGCCGGTTCTGGGACGTAGCGAGATTGACATGCAAAAAAGCGGTGCGCAGGCGGTAACCGTTGAGGATTCAATGTCGATGATTCATGCCTCGCGTGGCGTGTTAAAACCCGCCGGTGTAATGCTGAAATCAGAGTGTGCAGTGGTCGCAGGTATCGCGCAGGCGGCACTACCCCAGAGCGTGGTAGCCTGGGAGTATCTGGTGGAAGATTATGATCGCATTCGCAATGACATTGAAGCTGTGCTGCCAGAGTTCGCCGACTATAACCAGCGCATCCGACATCCTGGAGGTTTTCACCTGATAAACGCAGCTGCTGAAAGGCGCTGGAGGACGTCGTCAGGTAAGGCTAATTTCATTACCAGTAAAGGGCTGTTAGAAGATCCCTCTTCAGCGTTTAACAGTAAGCTAGTCATGGCGACAGTACGCAGTCACGATCAGTACAACACGACGATTTATGGTATGGATGATCGCTATCGAGGGGTATTCGGTCAACGAGATGTGGTCTTTATGAGTGCTAAACAAGCTAAAATTTGCCGTGTAAAAAACGGCGAAAGAGTTAATCTTATTGCGCTTACGCCAGACGGTAAGCGAAGCTCACGCCGCATGGATAGATTAAAAGTGGTCATTTACCCTATGGCTGACCGCTCACTGGTGACCTATTTTCCAGAATCGAATCACATGCTAACACTTGATAACCACGATCCATTAAGTGGCATTCCTGGCTATAAAAGTATTCCGGTTGAATTAGAACCATCAAATTAATGCCTCTTCTCATTTCTTCTGCTGTCATCCGCACAGCAGAAGAATTCCTCATTGACTATTATCGCGCAATTTGCTCACATGGATTAAATTAAACTACATACTATAAGATATAAACTTCTGCCTACAGATGTAAGAAACTCCGCTCAGTACTGAAGCGCCAGTCCTATTTCCTCTATTCTCCAGCCTGTTATATTAAGCATACTGATTAACGATGCTTAACGTCATTCGTTTAATAAACACATTTGAAATGCATGCGACCATAGTGAAAAATAAAATCACGCAAAGAGACAACTATAAAGGGATCATGTCTGTAATTGTGGTTGTCTTATTACTGACCCTTACATTGATAGCCATTTTTTCGGCAATTGATCAGCTGGGTATTTCAGAAATGGGTCGCATTGCAAGGGATCTTACACATTTCATTATCAATAGTTTGCAAGACTGAAAATAAACAGCAAATTATAAATATGAAATGTTAAAAAAGTATCGATAAAAACTTTATTGTTTTAAGGAGATAAAATGTCGCTCGTTTGTTCTGTTATATTTATTCATCATGCCTTCAACGCTAACATTTTAGATAAAGATTACGCCTTCTCTGACGGCGAGATCCTGATGGTAGATAACGCTGTTCGTACGCATTTTGAACCTTATGAGCGGCATTTCAAAGAAATCGGATTTAATGAAAATACCATTAAAAAATATCTACAATGCACTAACATCCAGACAGTGACGATGCCTGTTCCTGCGAAGTTTTTACGTGCTTCAAATGTACCGACGGGATTGCTTAATGAAATGATTGCTTATCTCAACTCGGAAGAACGCAATCATCATAATTTTTCAGAGCTTTTGCTTTTTTCTTGCCTGTCTATTTTTGCCGCATGCAAAGGTTTCATTACACTATTAACTAACGGTGTGCTATCCGTTTCCGGGAAAGTGAGAAATATTGTCAATATGAAGCTGGCGCACCCATGGAAACTGAAAGATATTTGTGACTGCCTGTACATCAGTGAAAGCCTGTTGAAGAAAAAACTAAAGCAAGAGCAAACGACATTCTCACAGATTCTTTTAGATGCCAGAATGCAGCACGCGAAAAATTTGATACGCGTAGAAGGTTCAGTCAATAAAATTGCTGAACAATGCGGTTATGCCAGTACATCTTATTTTATTTATGCGTTTCGCAAACATTTCGGCAACAGTCCGAAGAGAGTTTCTAAGGAGTACCGTTGTCAAAGGCACACGGGTATGAACACGGACAACACGATGAATGCTTTAGCTATTTGATTATTTGCTAACGAGTAGTCAACCACACACGCTGCGTAAGAATTAAATGGGGCAGTCATTCCCTGCCCCGCGTTGTTTTTAGGCGATATATTTCTTGAAATAAATAAGTGACATCCATCACATATTTATGCACTTGCATAACCTGTTGCATGATTATTTATGATCTCAGTTCGGCATTTTGTCATTAAAATGCAATAATTTATTAAATATCAATAGATTAGTTGTTTATCGGCGAGAAATTACTTAGTAGAACAGAAAGTAATGTCAACGCTTTATGGACTGTTATTTCCCTTTTTTTAGCTAAATCTGCTATCTCTTTATGTGACTCACTTCACTTACATCCACTTATTTCTCTTCGTAAAATTACTTTGGAATTAAGTACAATAAGAAGAGGAACATTTATGAAGTCTGCATTAAAGAAAAGTGTCGTAAGTACCTCGATATCTTTGATACTGGCATCTGGTATGGCTGCATTTGCTGCTCATGCGGCAGATGATGTAAAGCTGAAAGCAACCAAAACAAACGTTGCTTTCTCAGACTTTACGCCGACTGAATACAGTACCAAAGGAAAGCCAAATATTATCGTACTGACCATGGATGATCTTGGTTATGGACAACTTCCTTTTGATAAGGAATCTTTTGACCCAAAAACAATGGAAAATCGTGAAGTTGTCGATACCTACAAAATAGGGATAGATAAAGCCATTGAAGCTGCGCAAAAATCAACGCCGACGCTCCTTTCATTAATGGATGAAGGCGTACGTTTTACTAACGGCTATGTGGCGCACGGTGTTTCCGGCCCCTCCCGCGCCGCAATAATGACCGGTCGAGCGCCCGCCCGCTTTGGTGTCTATTCCAATACCGATGCTCAGGATGGTATTCCGCTAACAGAAACTTTCTTGCCTGAATTATTCCAGAATCATGGTTATTACACTGCAGCAGTAGGTAAATGGCACTTGTCAAAAATCAGTAATGTGCCGGTACCGGAAGATAAACAAACGCGTGACTATCATGACAACTTCACCACATTTTCTGCGGAAGAATGGCAACCTCAAAACCGTGGCTTTGATTACTTTATGGGATTCCACGCTGCAGGAACGGCATATTACAACTCCCCTTCACTGTTCAAAAACCGTGAACGCGTCCCCGCAAAAGGTTATATCAGCGATCAGTTAACCGATGAGGCAATTGGCGTTGTTGATCGTGCCAAAACACTTGACCAGCCTTTTATGCTTTACCTGGCTTATAATGCTCCGCACCTGCCAAATGATAATCCTGCACCGGAGCAATATCAGAAGCAATTTAATACCGGTAGTCAAACAGCAGATAACTACTACGCTTCCGTTTATTCTGTTGATCAGGGTGTAAAACGCATTCTCGAACAACTGAAGAAAAACGGACAGTATGACAATACTATTATTCTCTTTACCTCCGATAATGGTGCGGTTATCGATGGTCCTCTGCCGCTGAACGGGGCGCAAAAAGGCTATAAGAGTCAGACCTATCCTGGCGGTACTCACACCCCAATGTTTATGTGGTGGAAAGGAAAACTTCAACCCGGTAATTATGACAAGCTGATTTCCGCAATGGATTTCTACCCGACAGCTCTTGATGCAGCCGATATCAGCATTCCAAAAGACCTTAAGCTGGATGGCGTTTCCTTGCTGCCGTGGTTGCAAGATAAGAAACAAGGCGAGCCACATAAAAATCTGACCTGGATAACCTCTTATTCTCACTGGTTTGACGAGGAAAATATTCCATTCTGGGATAATTACCACAAATTTGTCCGCCATCAGTCAGACGATTACCCGCATAACCCCAACACCGAGGATTTAAGCCAATTCTCTTATACGGTAAGAAATAACGATTATTCGCTTGTCTATACAGTAGAAAACAATCAGTTAGGTCTATACAAACTGACGGATCTACAGCAAAAAGATAACCTTGCCGCCGCCAATCCGCAGGTCGTTAAAGAGATGCAAGGCGTGGTAAGAGAGTTTATCGACAGCAGCCAACCACCACTTAGCGAGGTAAATCAGGAGAAGTTTAACAATATCAAGAAAGCACTAAGCGAAGCGAAATAACTAAACCTTCATGCGGCGGATTTTTCCGCCGCCTTATTGAGCGAGATAGCGATGCACGTTACAGCCAAGCCCTCCAGTTTTCAATGTAATCTCAAATGTGATTACTGTTTTTACCTTGAAAAAGAGTCGCAGTTTACTCATGAAAAATGGATGGATGACAGCACTCTGAAAGAGTTCATCAAACAATATACCGCAGCGTCTGGCAATCAGGTCTATTTTACCTGGCAAGGCGGTGAACCCACTCTGGCTGGCCTGGATTTTTTCCGTAAAGTTATTCACTATCAACAACGCTATGCAGGCCAAAAACGTATTTTTAATGCATTACAAACGAATGGCATTTTATTGAATAATGAATGGTGTGCCTTTCTCAAAGAACATGAGTTTCTGGTTGGTATCTCGATCGATGGACCCCAGGAGCTACATGACCGTTACAGACGCAGTAATTCAGGTAACGGTACTTTTGCAAAAGTGATAGCAGCCATCGAGCGTCTGAAATCATATCAAGTAGAGTTTAATACGTTAACCGTCATTAATAACGTTAATGTCCATTACCCTCTTGAGGTTTATCATTTTTTAAAATCTATCGGCAGTAAACATATGCAATTTATCGAATTGCTCGAAACCGGGACGCCGAATATTGATTTCAGTGGTCATAGTGAGAACACATTCCGTATCATTGATTTTTCTGTGCCTCCTACGGCTTATGGCAAGTTTATGTCAACCATTTTTATGCAATGGGTTAAAAACGATGTGGGTGAAATTTTCATCCGTCAGTTTGAAAGCTTTGTCAGCCGTTTTTTGGGGAATGGGCATACCAGTTGTATTTTCCAGGCGTCCTGCAAGGATAATCTGGTTGTTGAAAGTAATGGAGACATTTACGAATGCGACCATTTTGTCTATCCACAGTACAAAATTGGAAACATTAATAAATCTGAACTCAAAACGATGAACAGTGTTCAACTGACAGCGCAAAAAAAACGGATTTCAGCGAAATGTCAGCAATGTGCATATAAACCTATCTGCAATGGTGGTTGCCCTAAGCATCGTATTACTAAAGTAAACAATGAGACTGTTTCCTATTTTTGCGAAGGTTATAAAATCCTTTTTTCAACCATGGTACCTTATATGAACGCCATGGTGGAGTTAGCTAAGAACAGAGTACCGCTTTACCACATTATGGATGTTGCAAAACAAATGGAGAATAATTAATAACGCTCCCCCTTAGCTCCATTCTTAGCCTCCTTCTTATGACCTTAACAAGGCACCCGACATAAATTCCTGTCGGGTGTTTCGTCTTCATCATCTTCCTTTGCGAAAATCCTGGCTTACGAGGTATGCGTCAGGGCATTAGCAATACCCTTGATTATCAATAGCATAACCATAACCACTGAAAATAAAATATTTCTTTATATTTCATATTGTTAAATGATACTTAAATAAATTTCATCAGTATATCATTGCCATAGATAATCATTGGATGGCACAATAAATTTTCGCTAATGATAACCATTCCCATTACGTTTTGTATGTTGATAGCAAAGTATCTCTGTCTGCTGAAGCCCTTTTGGCTGCGTAAGAATAATAAAACTTCAGTGTTGTTAATCATTATTATCCTCGCCATGATCCTTGGCGTGGTTAAAATTCAGGTCTGGTTAAACGACTGGAATAATGATTTTTTCAATGCGCTAAGCCAGAAAGAAACTGATAAGCTTTGGCAGCTTGTCCTTTGGTTCCCTGCCCTGCTGGGGATCTTTGTATTAATATCCGTAAACAAAACATGGTTAATTAAACTACTGACTATTCGCTGGCGCGAATGGTTAACAGATTACTACCTTAATCGCTGGTTTGCAGATAAAAACTACTACTTCACGCAGATCTACGGCGAGCATAAAAATACAGATAACCCTGACCAACGTATCGCTGAAGACATTCTCTTACTGATCAGCAAAACGCTCAGTCTTTCATTTGGCTTCATCCAGTCACTTAGCATGCTGATCACCTTTACCGTTATTCTTTGGCAAAGCGCGGGTACGCTCTCATTCACTGTTGGTGGAACTGAATGGAATATCCAGGGGTATATGGTCTATACCGTCGTGCTCATTGTGATCGGTGGAACTTTATTTACCCATAAGGTTGGTAAACGTATTCGTCCGCTTAATGTGGAAAAACAACGTAGCGAAGCGACATTTCGAACTAATCTTGTGCAGCATAATAAGCAGGCAGAACTGATTGCGCTAAGCAATGCTGAGTCTCTACAACGCCAGGAGTTGAGCGAAAATTTTCATACCATTAAAGAGAACTGGCATCGTTTAATGAATCGTCAGCGGTGGCTTGATTACTGGCAGAATATTTATTCGCGCTCGCTTAGCGTTCTTCCCTACTTTCTGTTATTGCCGCAGTTTATTAGCGGACAGATCAATCTGGGCGGACTGATGAAATCGCGCCAGGCATTTATGCTGGTATCGAACAATTTAAGCTGGTTTATTTATAAATATGATGAACTTGCTGAACTGGCTGCGGTTATCGATCGCTTGTATGAGTTCCATCAACTCACCGAACAGCGCCCTACGAATAAGCCTAAAAATTGCCAACATGCGGTACAAGTGGCTGACGCGAGTATTCGTACTCCTGATAATAAGATCATATTAGAGAACCTGAACTTTCATGTTTTGCCAGGCAAATGGCTATTGCTGAAAGGTTACTCTGGTACGGGAAAAACCACACTGCTTAAAACATTATCCCACTGCTGGCCGTGGTTTAAAGGTGATATTTCTTCTCCTGCTGACAGTTGGTATGTGTCACAAACACCGTTAATCAAAACCGGCTTACTGAAAGAGATTATTTGTAAAGCACTTCCCCTGTCCGTAGACGATAAATCGTTGAGTGAAGTACTGCATCAGGTTGGGCTGGGGAAATTGGCTACGCGTATTCATGACCACGATCGCTGGGGAGATATTCTTTCCAGCGGCGAAAAACAACGTATCGCCCTGGCTCGATTAATTTTACGACGTCCGAAATGGATATTTCTTGACGAAACTACCTCTCATCTTGAGGAACAAGAGGCAATCCGCTTACTGCGTTTAGTGCGAGAAAAACTCCCCACAAGCGGCGTCATTATGGTTACACATCAACCCGGTGTCTGGAACCTGGCCGATGATATTTGTGACATTAGCGCGGTTTTATAAAAACAATAAAAGCCCTGCTGTACGGAGATATAAATAAATGAAGCGAGTTCTTATTCCTGGCGTCATTTTATGTGGCGCTGATGTAGCGCAGGCCGTCGATGACAAAAATATGTACATGCATGTTTTTGAAGAGATGACGGTCTATGCTCCTGTCCCTGTACCCGTAAACGGCAACACGCATTACACCAGTGAAAGCATCGAGCGTTTACCGACCGGGAATGGCAATATCAGCGATCTGCTGAGAACCAACCCTGCGGTACGCATGGATTCAACGCAAAGTACCTCATTGAACCAGGGAGATATTCGCCCGGAGAAAATCTCTATTCACGGTGCGTCGCCCTACCAGAATGCCTATTTGATTGACGGTATTAGTGCAACGAATAACCTGAACCCAGCGAATGAGTCCGATGCCAGTAGTGCAACCAATATTAGCGGGATGTCACAGGGGTATTATCTTGATGTCAGCTTACTGGACAATGTGACGCTTTATGACAGTTTTGTGCCGGTTGAATTCGGTCGCTTCAATGGCGGGGTAATTGATGCAAAGATCAAACGCTTCAACGCTGATGATAGCAGCGTGAAACTGGGTTATCGCACTACGCGTTCGGACTGGTTAACATCGCATATCGATGAGAATAACAAGAGCGCATTTAATCAAGGTTCTTCAGGAAGTACTTATTACTCTCCAGATTTTAAAAAGAACTTTTATACCTTGTCGTTTAATCAGGAACTCGCTGATAACTTTGGCGTTACCGCCGGTTTATCGCGCCGCCAGTCTGATATCACCCGTGCGGATTATGTTTCGAATGACGGCATTGTCGCCGGCCGGGCACAGTATAAAAACGTTATCGATACTGCATTGAGCAAATTTACCTGGTTTGCCAGCGACCGCTTTACCCACGATTTAACCTTAAAATATACCGGCTCCAGCCGTGATTATAATACCAGCACCTTCCCGGAGTCTGATCGCGAAATGGGTAATAAATCCTATGGTCTGGCATGGGATATGGATATCCAGCTCGCATGGGCCAAACTACGTACCACCGTTGGTTGGGATCATATTAGTGATTATACCCGTCACGATCATGACATCTGGTACACCGAACTTTCATGTACATATGGTGATATTACAGGGCGTTGCACCCGTGGCGGATTAGGACACATTTCCCAGGCTGTAGATAATTACACCTTCAAAACACGCCTGGACTGGCAAAAATTCACCGTGGGTAATGTTTCGCATCAACCCTACTTCGGCGCGGAATACATCTATTCCGATGCATGGACTGAACGCCATAACCAGTCTGAATCCTATGTGATTAATGCTGCCGGAAAGAAAACTAACCATACCATTTACCATAAAGGTAAAGGCAGCCTGGGAATTGACAACTACACGCTGTATATGGCGGATCGCATTAGCTGGCGTAATGTGTCATTAATGCCCGGCGTGCGGTATGACTATGACAACTATCTGTCAAACCACAATATCTCCCCGCGCTTTATGACGGAATGGGATATTTTTGCTGATCAAACCTCAATGATTACCGCAGGTTATAACCGTTACTATGGCGGGAATATTCTTGATATGGGATTACGTGATATCCGCAATAGCTGGACGGAATCGGTATCAGGCAATAAAACCCTGACGCGTTATCAGGATTTGAAAACGCCTTATAACGATGAACTGGCAATGGGGTTGCAGCAGAAAATCGGTAAGAACGTTATTGCGCGTGCAAACTATGTTTACCGTGAAGCGCATGATCAAATCAGTAAAAGCAGTCGTACCGACAGCGCGACTAAAACCACCATTACTGAATATAACAACGACGGTAAAACCAAAACGCATTCGTTCAACCTCAGTTTTGAACTGGCCGAACCCCTGCATATCAGCCAGGTAGATATTAACCCGCAAATTGTCTTTAGCTATATCAAGAGCAAGGGCAACTTGTCGTTAAACAATGGTTATGAGGAGAGCAATACCGGTGATAACCAGGTGGTTTATAACGGTAATCTGGTCTCTTACGATAGCGTTCCAGTGGCGGATTTTAATAATCCACTAAAGATCTCCTTAAACATGGATTTCACGCATCAACCGAGCGGGTTGGTGTGGGCGAATACGCTGACCTGGCAAGAAGCGCGTAAAGCTCGCATTATCCTGGGTAAGACGAATGCGCAATACATCAGCGAATATTCAGATTACAAGCAGTATGTTGACGAAAAACTGGATAGCAGCCTGACCTGGGACACCCGCTTGTCCTGGACGCCACAATTTCTGAAACAACAAAACCTGACGTTCAGTGCCGATATTCTCAATGTACTGGATAGCAAAACCGCTGTTGATACAACGAATACCGGTGTGGCGACCTACGCCAGTGGCCGTACTTTCTGGCTTGATGTCAGCATGAAATTTTAATAGTTCGGATTTTACTTAACCGGGTAAATTCGCCCGGTTTTCGCATGGAGATAATTATGAGAAACCTCTGTTTCTTACTGACGTTAGTGGCAACTCTGTTGCTCCCCGGGCGACTGATTGCCGCCGCCTTACCGCAGGATGAAAAGTTAATTACCGGGCAACTGGACAATGGCTTGCGATATATGATTTATCCGCATGCTCAACCAAAGGATCAGGTAAATTTATGGCTGCAAATTCATACCGGTTCATTGCAGGAAGAGGACAATGAGCGCGGCGTGGCTCATTTTGTAGAACATATGATGTTTAACGGCACAAAAACATGGCCGGGTAATAAAGTCATCGAAACATTTGAGTCAATGGGCCTGCGTTTTGGCCGCGATGTTAATGCCTATACCAGCTATGACGAAACAGTGTATCAGGTGAGTTTGCCGACTACGCAGAAACAAAATCTGCAACAAGTGATGGCAATCTTCAGTGAATGGAGTAATGCCGCAACCTTTGAAAAACTCGAAGTAGACGCTGAACGTGGCGTAATTACTGAGGAATGGCGTGCCCATCAGGATGCAAAATGGCGCACCTCTCAGGCGCGCCGCCCTTTCCTGCTGGCAAATACCCGTAATTTAGACCGTGAACCTATCGGCCTGATGGATACCGTCGCCACGGTCACACCGGCACAATTGCGCCAATTTTATCAACGCTGGTATCAACCAAATAATATGACCTTTATTGTGGTCGGCGATATCGACAGTAAAGAAGCGCTGGCGCTGATAAAGGATAATTTAAGTAAGCTTCCGGCTAACAAAGCAGCTGAAAATCGCGTCTGGCCGACAAAAGCCGAAAACCACCTGCGCTTTAATATCATCAATGATAAAGAAAACCGGGTGAACGGCATCGCACTCTATTATCGCCTGCCAATGGTGCAAGTGAGCGATGAGCAAAGCTTTATCGAACAAGCTGAATGGAGCATGTTAGTTCAGCTGTTCAATCAACGTCTGCAAGAACGTATACAGTCGGGCGAGTTGAAGACTATTTCTGGCGGCACTGCGCGCAGCGTTAGAATTGCACCCGATTATCAGTCGCTGTTTTTCCGTGTAAATGCACGAGACGATAATATGCAGGATGCTGCGAATGCATTAATGGCAGAGTTGGCAACTATTGATCAGCATGGTTTTTCTGCTGAAGAACTCGATGATGTCAAATCTACCCGCCTCACCTGGCTGAAAAATGCGGTTGATCAGCAAGCTGAACGTGATTTACGTATGCTGACCAGTCGCCTGGCATCCAGCTCATTAAATAATACGCCGTTCTTGTCGCCGGAAGAAACATATCAACTTTCGAAACGTCTGTGGCAGCAAATTACCGTGCAAAGTCTGGCGGAAAAATGGCAGCAGTTAAGAAAGAACCAGGACGCATTTTGGGAGCAAATGGTAAACAATGAGGTTGCCGCCAAAAAAGCATTGTCTCCTGCGGCTATCCTGGCGCTGGAAAAAGAGTACGCCAACAAAAAGCTGGCGGCTTACATCTTCCCAGGCAGAAATTTATCGTTAACAGTAGACGCTGACCCACAGGCGGAAATTAGCAGCAAAGAAACGCTGGCTGAGAATCTGACATCATTAACACTTTCCAATGGTGCCAGGGTTATTCTGGCAAAATCCGCGGGTGAAGAGCAAAAGCTACAAATTACTGCCGTATCTAATAAAGGCGATTTAAGTTTCCCTGCGCAGAAAAAATCACTTATCGCGCTGGCAAATAAAGCAGTAAGCGGAAGCGGCGTTGGTGAACTCTCCTCTTCCAGCCTGAAACGCTGGAGTGCGGAAAACTCGGTAACCATGAGCAGTAAAGTCAGTGGCATGAATACGTTGCTCTCCGTTAGCGCGCGGACTAATAACCCTGAACCTGGTTTCCAGTTGATTAACCAGCGAATCACCCACAGCACGATTAACGACAATATTTGGGCATCGCTGCAAAATGCTCAAATTCAGGCGTTGAAAACGCTCGACCAGCGTCCAGCGGAGAAATTCGCCCAGCAGATGTATGAGACGCGCTATGCTGATGACCGCACGAAATTACTGCAAGAAAATCAGATTGCACAGTTTACTGCCGCAGATGCGCTGGCTGCCGATCGCCAGTTGTTTTCATCTCCTGCGGATATCACGTTTGTCATTGTCGGTAATGTCGCAGAAGACAAACTCGTGGCGTTAATTACGCGTTACTTAGGATCAATCAAACACTCTGATTCGTCATTAGCCGCAGGTAAACCATTAACTCGCGCGACGGACAACGCATCGGTTACTGTAAAAGAACAAAATGAACCTGTGGCACAGGTTTCACAGTGGAAGCGTTATGATTCCCGAACACCTGTAAATCTGGCGACGCGTATGGCGCTCGATGCTTTTAACGTCGCACTGGCAAAAGATCTACGCGTTAATATTCGTGAACAGGCATCTGGAGCATACAGCGTTTCTTCTCGTCTCTCGGTTGATCCTCAGGCCAAAGATATCAGTCATTTGCTGGCTTTTACTTGTCAACCAGAACGACATGATGAACTGTTAACGTTAGCGAATGAAGTGATGGTTAAGCGTCTGGCTAAAGGGATCAGTGAGCAAGAACTGAATGAATACCAGCAAAACGTTCAGCGCAGCCTCGATATCCAACAGCGTAGCGTTCAACAATTAGCGAACACCATTGTAAATAGTCTTATTCAATATGACGATCCTGCAGCATGGACTGAGCAGGAGCAATTATTGAAACAAATGACGGTAGAGAATGTTAACACTGCCGTTAAACAATATCTTTCTCATCCGGTGAATACCTATACCGGAGTATTATTGCCAAAATAATAACAGCCCCGTCAACACCTCGTTGGCGGGGATTTTAGCAATATTCGCCATTTTTATGTAATAATTTTATAAATGCGTTCAAAATAATAGCCGAGTGCTAATAGTGATATTTTAAGGTCTGATTTTTACGTGATAATTCAGGAGGCGTAGAAAGTGCATAAAAATAACAGCATAAAACACCTTTCCACCACCCAAGAATTCAGTAATATATTGATTTTCAATGATAAAATATTATTCACATAATATCTCACGATAAATAACATTAGGATTTTGTTATTTAAACACGAATCCTTTGCACTTGCTTACTTTATCGATAAATCCTACTTTTTTAATGCGATCCAATCATTTTAAGGAGTTTAAAATGGATAAGAAGCAAGTAACGGATTTAAGGTCGGAACTACTCGATTCACGTTTTGGTGCAAAGTCTATTTCCACTATCGCAGAATCAAAACGTTTTCCGCTGCACGAAATGCGCGACGATGTCGCATTTCAGATTATCAATGACGAATTATATCTTGATGGCAACGCTCGTCAGAACCTGGCCACTTTCTGCCAGACCTGGGACGACGAAAACGTCCATAAATTGATGGATTTGTCGATCAATAAAAACTGGATCGACAAAGAAGAATATCCGCAATCTGCAGCCATCGACCTGCGTTGCGTAAACATGGTTGCCGATCTGTGGCATGCGCCTGCACCGAAAAATGGTCAGGCCGTTGGCACCAACACCATTGGTTCTTCCGAGGCCTGTATGCTTGGCGGGATGGCGATGAAATGGCGTTGGCGCAAGCGTATGGAAGCTGCAGGTAAGCCAACGGATAAACCAAACCTGGTGTGCGGTCCGGTACAAATCTGCTGGCATAAATTCGCCCGCTACTGGGATGTGGAGTTGCGTGAGATCCCTATGCGCCCCGGTCAGTTGTTTATGGACCCGAAACGCATGATTGAAGCCTGTGACGAAAACACTATCGGCGTGGTGCCGACTTTCGGCGTGACCTACACCGGTAACTATGAGTTCCCGCAGCCGCTGCACGATGCGCTGGATAAATTCCAGGCCGACACCGGTATCAACATCGACATGCACATCGACGCCGCCAGCGGTGGCTTCCTGGCACCGTTCGTCGCCCCGGATATCGTCTGGGACTTCCGCCTGCCGCGTGTGAAATCGATCAGTGCTTCAGGCCATAAATTCGGTCTGGCTCCGCTGGGCTGCGGCTGGGTTATCTGGCGTGATGAAGAAGCGCTGCCGCAGGAACTGGTGTTCAACGTTGACTACCTCGGTGGTCAGATTGGGACTTTCGCCATCAACTTCTCCCGCCCGGCGGGTCAGGTGATTGCACAGTACTATGAATTCCTGCGCCTCGGTCGTGAAGGCTATACCAAAGTACAGAACGCTTCCTACCAGGTTGCTGCTTATCTGGCGGATGAAATCGCCAAACTGGGGCCGTATGAGTTCATCTGTACCGGTCGCCCGGACGAAGGCATCCCGGCGGTTTGCTTCAAACTGAAAGATGGTGAAGACCCGGGATACACCCTGTATGACCTCTCTGAACGTCTGCGTCTGCGCGGCTGGCAGGTTCCGGCCTTCACTCTCGGCGGTGAAGCCACTGACATCGTGGTGATGCGCATTATGTGTCGTCGCGGCTTCGAAATGGACTTTGCTAAACTGTTGCTGGAAGACTACAAAGCCTCCCTGAAATATCTCAGCGACCACCCGAAACTGCAGGGTATTGCCCAGCAGAACAGCTTTAAACATACCTGATAACGTTTAACGGTAACGGTGTCCCGAAACGAAGCCGTTTCGGGACAATTTCCAAAGTCTGTTCACTGGCATTAGCAACGGAAAATATTGTTCTGAATACGCTTCAGAACAAAACAGGTGCGGTTCCGACAGGAATACCGTTTTAGGGGGATAATATGGCTACATCAGTACAGACAGGTAAAGCTAAGCAGCTCACATTACTCGGATTCTTTGCCATAACGGCATCGATGGTAATGGCTGTTTATGAATACCCTACCTTCGCAACATCGGGCTTTTCATTAGTCTTCTTCCTGCTATTAGGCGGGATTTTATGGTTTATTCCCGTGGGACTTTGTGCTGCGGAAATGGCTACCGTCGACGGCTGGGAAGAAGGTGGCGTCTTCGCCTGGGTATCAAATACTCTGGGGCCGAGATGGGGATTTGCAGCGATCTCATTTGGCTATCTGCAAATCGCCATTGGTTTTATTCCGATGCTCTATTTCGTGTTAGGGGCACTCTCCTACATCCTGAAATGGCCAGCGCTGAATGAAGACCCCATTACCAAAACTATTGCAGCACTCATCATTCTTTGGGCGCTGGCATTAACGCAGTTTGGTGGCACGAAATACACGGCGCGAATTGCTAAAGTTGGCTTCTTCGCCGGTATCCTGTTACCTGCATTTATTTTGATCGCATTAGCGGCTATTTATCTGCACTCCGGTGCCCCCGTTGCTATCGAAATGGATGCGAAGACCTTCTTCCCTGACTTCTCTAAAGTGGGCACTCTGGTTGTATTTGTTGCCTTCATTTTGAGTTATATGGGCGTTGAAGCTTCCGCAACCCACGTCAATGAAATGAGCAACCCCGGGCGCGACTATCCACTGGCTATGTTACTGCTGATGGTGGCGGCAATCTGCTTAAGCTCTGTTGGCGGTTTGTCTATTGCGATGGTCATTCCGGGTAATGAAATCAACCTCTCCGCAGGGGTAATGCAAACCTTTACCGTTCTGATGTCACATGTGGCACCGGAAATTGAGTGGACGGTTCGCGTGATCTCCGCACTGCTGTTGCTGGGTGTTCTGGCGGAAATCGCTTCCTGGATTGTTGGTCCTTCTCGCGGGATGTATGTCACAGCGCAGAAAAACCTGCTGCCAGCGGCATTCGCTAAAATGAACAAAAATGGCGTACCGGTAACGCTGGTCATTTCGCAGTTGGTGATTACTTCTATCGCGTTGATCATCCTCACCAATACCGGTGGCGGTAACAACATGTCCTTCCTGATCGCACTGGCGCTGACGGTGGTGATTTATCTGTGTGCTTATTTCATGCTGTTTATTGGCTACATTGTGTTGGTTCTTAAACATCCTGACTTAAAACGCACATTTAATATCCCTGGTGGTAAAGGGGTGAAACTGGTCGTGGCTATTGTCGGTCTGCTGACTTCAATTATGGCGTTTATTGTTTCCTTCCTGCCGCCGGATAACATCCAGGGTGACTCTACTGATATGTATGTTGAATTACTGGTCGTGAGTTTCCTGGTGGTACTTGCCCTGCCCTTTATTCTCTACGCTGTTCATGATCGTAAAGGCAAAGGGAATACCGGCGTCACTCTGGAGCCAATCAACAGTCAGAACGCACCAAAAGGTCACTTCTTCCTGCACCCGCGTGCACGTTCACCACACTATATTGTGATGAATGACAAGAAACACTAACCATGTCTGAATGGTTATAAGATAAGGGAGCGATAATTCATCGCTCCCTTTTTCGTGCTTGCTGTCGTATTGACTTAACCGGGATAAGTACGAGAATGAGCGCACATCTGTTTACCGGAAACCAGCACATATGGATATCTGCTCCCGAAACGAGAAATTAGCGATTAGAAGACCAGCGATACTGGTTGCACTGGCACTTTTACTGTGTAGTTGTAAAAGCACGCCTCCAGAGTCCATGGTGACACCACCAGCGGGTTCAAAGCCACCAGCCACGACGCAACAATCGTCACAACCGATGCGTGGCATCTGGCTGGCCACGGTGTCTCGCCTCGACTGGCCACCGGTTTCCTCGGTTAACATTAGTAACCCCACCAGCCGGGCACGTGTACAACAACAGGCGATGATCGACAAACTGGATCATCTGCAACGTCTCGGCATAAACACGGTCTTTTTTCAGGTCAAGCCGGATGGTACCGCCCTGTGGCCATCGAAAATTTTGCCGTGGTCCGATCTTATGACCGGTAAGATTGGTGAAAATCCGGGTTACGATCCGCTGCAATTCATGCTCGACGAAGCCCACAAGCGTGGGATGAAAGTACACGCCTGGTTTAACCCCTATCGCGTATCGGTTAATACGAAGCCCAGTACTATCAGGGAACTGAATAGCACCCTGTCTCAACAACCGGCGAGCGTCTATGTGCAACACCGCGACTGGATCAGAACGTCCGGCGATCGCTTTGTCCTCGACCCGGGCATACCTGAGGTTCAGGACTGGATCACATCAATAGTTGTGGAAGTGGTTTCCCGCTATCCGGTAGATGGCGTGCAGTTTGACGACTATTTCTATACTGAGTCGCCAGGTTCACGGCTAAATGATAATGAAACGTACCGCAAATACGGCGGCGCATTTGCGTCAAAAGCAGACTGGCGGCGCAACAATACTCAGCAGTTAATTGCGAAGGTATCGCACACCATTAAAAGCATTAAGCCGGAAGTCGAATTTGGCGTTAGCCCGGCAGGCGTGTGGCGTAACCGATCACACGATCCGCTCGGTTCCGATACCCGAGGCGCGGCAGCCTATGACGAATCCTACGCTGATACCCGTCGATGGGTGGAACAAGGGTTGCTGGATTACATTGCTCCCCAAATTTACTGGCCATTCTCACGGAGTGCCGCGCGTTATGACGTGTTGGCAAAATGGTGGGCGGATGTCGTTAAACCGACCAGGACCCGCCTGTATATCGGTATCGCCTTCTATAAAGTAGGTGAACCTTCAAAGATAGAGCCAGACTGGATGATTAACGGCGGCGTACCGGAACTGAAAAAGCAGCTCGATCTTAACGATGCCGTGCCAGAAATTAGCGGCACAATCTTGTTCCGTGAGGACTATCTGAATAAGCCACAGACTCAACAAGCGGTCAGCTATCTGCAAAGTCGTTGGGGCAGTTAAACTCCCATTCTTACTTTGTAACAAGCCGGTGCTTTCCCCCCGGCTTGTTACCCTCTTGAAATATCCCACTAGTAATCATGCTTACTTAAGTCAAATTAACTACGCAATTAACCACACTTAGTTAAACAGTCATAAATCCCCTAATAAAAATGTATGAACATGAAAAAACATACGATATTCGCTGTCACCGAAAAATAATTACGATGGGCTATACTCTTCTGAAGAACAGTAGCGTAGATTAAAACTGTCCTAAGTCGCTTATTTGTTTTCAGTATATCTTCATATTTCAGGAGAGTATGGTGCAGTTAGTCGATCTCGCACGTTGCGTTTCGTTTTGATTCCGTCTGCTTTCCCAGCCTTATAAGGGTGTGAATTATGGAGATGTATTTTAAAAGAATGAAAGATGAGTGGACCGGGCTTGTCGAACAAGCAGATCCGCTCATTCGTGCTAAAGCCGCGGAAATTGCCGTTGCGCATGCTCATTATCTGAGTATTGAGTTTTATCGAATTGTCCGCATCGACCCGCATGCCGAAGAATTCTTGAGTAATGAACAAGTTGAGCGGCAGTTGAAAAGTGCGATGGAACGCTGGATTATTAACGTGCTTTCTGCCCAGGTTGACGATGTCGAAAGGCTAATACAAATCCAGCATACCGTCGCGGAAGTGCATGCCCGCATAGGAATTCCGGTAGAAATTGTCGAGATGGGGTTTCGGGTGCTGAAAAAAATCCTCTATCCGGTAATCTTCTCTTCGGATTATTCCGCCGCAGAAAAACTTCAGGTCTACCATTTCTCGATTAACAGTATTGATATCGCTATGGAAGTGATGACCCGCGCGTTTACCTTTAGTGACAGTAGTGCCTCAAAGGAAGATGAAAACTATCGTATCTTCTCGTTACTGGAAAACGCCGAAGAAGAAAAAGAACGGCAAATAGCCTCAATACTTTCATGGGAAATAGATATTATCTATAAAGTCCTGCTGGATTCTGATTTAGGCAGTAGTTTGCCTTTAAGCCAGGCTGATTTTGGCCTGTGGTTTAACCATAAAGGTCGACATTATTTTAGCGGCATAGCCGAAGTGGGCCATATCTCCCGTCTGATTCAGGATTTCGACGGTATTTTCAATCAAACCATGCGTAACACCAGGAATTTGAATAACAGAAGTTTACGGGTGAAATTTTTATTACAGATAAGAAATACCGTATCGCAAATTATTACCTTGTTGCGTGAATTGTTTGAAGAAGTATCGCGCCACGAAGTCGGTATGGATGTCCTGACGAAATTACTTAACCGCCGTTTCCTGCCGACTATCTTCAAACGCGAAATTGCCCATGCCAACCGGACCGGTACACCGCTGTCAGTGCTGATTATTGACGTTGATAAATTCAAAGAGATTAACGATACGTGGGGCCATAACACTGGCGATGAAATTCTGCGTAAAGTCTCTCAGGCCTTTTATGACAACGTCCGCAGTAGTGATTATGTTTTCCGCTACGGTGGCGATGAATTTATCATTGTTTTGACTGAAGCTTCGGAAAACGAAACGTTACGTACCGCAGAACGTATTCGCAGTCGGGTGGAGAAAACCAAACTGAAAGCCGCAAACGGCGAAGATATTGCCCTCTCACTTTCCATCGGTGCCGCCATGTTTAATGGTCATCCTGACTATGAGCGCCTCATTCAAATAGCCGATGAAGCTCTGTATATCGCCAAAAGACGAGGTAGAAACCGTGTTGAACTCTGGAAAGCCAGTCTTTAGATGCGTCAGGATGCAGAGGTAATTATGAAGCTAACCGATGCGGATAATGCCGCCGATGGCATTTTTTTCCCCGCCCTTGAGCAAAATATGATGGGCGCGGTGTTAATTAACGAAAATGATGAAGTGATGTTTTTCAACCCCGCCGCAGAGAAGCTCTGGGGATACAAACGTGAAGAAGTCATTGGCAATAACATTGATATGCTGATTCCGCGGGATTTGCGTCCTGCGCATCCTGAATATATCCGTCACAACCGTGAAGGCGGTAAAGCGCGCGTCGAGGGGATGAGTCGGGAGCTGCAGCTGGAGAAAAAAGACGGCAGTAAAATCTGGACCCGTTTTGCGCTATCGAAAGTGAGCGCCGAGGGGAAAGTTTATTACCTGGCGCTGGTACGGGATGCCAGCGTAGAAATGGCGCAAAAAGAACAGACCCGACAATTGATTATTGCCGTTGACCATCTCGACCGACCGGTGATTGTCCTCGATCCGGAACGCCATATTGTGCAGTGCAATCGCGCATTTACCGAAATGTTTGGTTACTGCATTAGCGAAGCCAGCGGTATGCAGCCCGATTCACTCCTTAACATTCCTGAATTCCCTGCCGATAACCGCATTCGTTTACAACAGTTGCTATGGAAAACCGCCCGCGATCAGGATGAATTTCTGCTGTTGACGCGCACCGGTGAAAAAATCTGGATTAAAGCCTCTATCAGCCCGGTTTATGACGTGCTCGCGCATCTGCAGAACCTGGTAATGACCTTCTCGGATATCACCGAAGAACGGCAAATCCGCCAGCTTGAAGGCAATATTCTCGCCGCCATGTGCAGCAGCCCGCCATTTCATGAAATGGGGGAAATCATTTGTCGTAACATCGAATCTGTACTCAACGAATCGCATGTTTCGCTGTTCGCGCTGCGCAACGGGATGCCGATACACTGGGCGTCATCTTCGCACGGTGCAGAAGTTCAAAATGCGCAAAGCTGGTCAGCGACCATTCGTCAGCGTGATGGTGCGCCGGCGGGGATCCTGCAAATTAAAACCTCGTCAGGAGCAGAAACCAGCGCCTTTATCGAACGCGTGGCAGATATTAGCCAGCATATGGCCGCGCTGGCGCTGGAACAGGAAAAAAGCCGTCAGCATATTGAACAACTCATCCAATTTGATCCGATGACCGGTCTGCCAAATCGCAATAACCTGCACAATTACCTCGATGACCTGGTCGACAAAGCCGTCTCTCCGGTGGTGTATCTCATCGGTGTTGACCATATTCAGGATGTGATTGATAGCCTTGGCTATGCGTGGGCCGATCAGGCATTGCTGGAAGTGGTCAATCGCTTTCGTGAAAAACTCAAACCGGATCAATATCTCTGTCGTATCGAAGGTACGCAGTTTGTCCTCGTGAGCCTCGAAAACGACGTCAGTAACATTACGCAGATCGCCGATGAGCTACGGAATGTGGTCAGCAAGCCGATAATGATTGACGATAAACCATTCCCGCTCACCTTGAGCATTGGCATCAGCTACGACGTGGGTAAAAACCGCGATTACCTGCTCTCCACTGCTCACAATGCAATGGATTTTATTCGCAAAAATGGCGGTAACGGCTGGCAGTTCTTCAGCCCGGCGATGAACGAAATGGTAAAAGAGCGTTTGGTTTTAGGCGCGGCGCTGAAAGAAGCAATTAGCAATAACCAACTGAAACTGGTTTACCAGCCACAAATCTTCGCAGAAACGGGTGAACTGTACGGCATCGAAGCCCTTGCTCGCTGGCACGATCCCCTGCATGGTCATGTGCCCCCTTCACGGTTTATTCCTCTCGCAGAAGAGATCGGTGAAATAGAAAATATTGGACGCTGGGTCATCGCGGAAGCTTGTCGTCAGTTAGCAGAATGGCGTAGCCAGAATATTCATATCCCGGCGTTATCCGTTAACTTGTCGGCGTTGCACTTTCGCAGTAATCAGCTGCCTAATCAGGTGTCTGATGCAATGCAAGCCTGGGGTATTAACGGCCACCAGCTGACGGTGGAAATCACGGAAAGCATGATGATGGAACACGATACCGAAATCTTTAAACGCATTCAGATCCTGCGCGATATGGGCGTGGGTTTATCGGTAGATGATTTTGGCACGGGCTTTTCCGGATTATCCCGCTTAGTCAGTCTTCCAGTAACGGAAATCAAAATTGACAAAAGTTTTGTCGATCGTTGTCTGACGGAAAAACGCATCCTTGCCTTACTTGAAGCCATTACCAGCATTGGGCAAAGCCTTAATTTAACCGTCGTGGCGGAAGGCGTCGAAACCAAAGAGCAATTTGAGATGCTACGCAAGATCCACTGTCGCGTTATTCAGGGATATTTCTTTTCCCGCCCCCTACCCGCCGAAGAAATTCCAGGCTGGATGAGCAGCGTGTTACCACTGAAAATCTGACAAATTCCTCTCGCCCGCACTCGCGGGTTTTCCTTTAACGTGACACTGTCACTTAAATACTGTGATTTCAGCTACGATTCCGGGAGATTCCTTCCTTAACTTCCCCTCTTGCACCAAAACTGCACTACGCTGCACAAATGTTGATCAAAAGTTAAAAAATATAACTTTAAGCCAGCATTCTGGCGCTTATCCCGGCGTGGCATGAGATCTGCATAAGCGGAAAGCGCAGCAATTTTTGTCTTATACAGGAACCGTTTATGTCGGATACCACCGAACTGGTTGATTTAGCCGTGATCTTCCCTGATCTGGAGATCGAATTGAAATACGCCTGCGCTGATAACATCACAGGCAAAGCTATTTATCAGCAAGCGCGTTGTCTGTTACACAAGGATGCGATTACCGCGCTGGCGAAAAGTATCAGTATCGCCCAGCTGTCAGGCTTACAACTGGTGATTTACGATGCGTATCGCCCACAACAAGCACAGGCGATGTTGTGGCAAGCCTGCCCAGACCCGCAATATGTTGTTGATGTGGCGGTCGGTTCTAATCACAGCCGTGGCACGGCGATCGACCTGACGCTTCGTGATGAGCACGGGAACATACTGGATATGGGTGCAGAGTTCGATGAAATGCACGAACGTTCCCATGCTTATCACCCTTCCGTCCCGCCAGCCGCTCAGCGCAATCGGCTGTTGCTGAATGCGATTATGACTGGCGGTGGCTTTGTCGGTATCCCGAGCGAATGGTGGCACTTCGAATTACCCCAGGCAGCGAGTTACCCACTACTCGCTGATCAATTCACCTGTTTTATATCCCCTGGCACACAGCACGCCAGTTAATCAGGAAACTGTCATGAAGAGATCGATTTTGTTTCGTCCTACATTGCTCGCGATCGTCCTTGCCACAACAATGCCGGTTGCGCACGCCGCCGTACCGAAAGATATGCTGGTGATCGGTAAAGCTGCCGACCCACAAACCCTCGACCCAGCGGTGACAATTGATAATAACGACTGGACAGTGACCTACCCGTCTTATCAGCGACTGGTTCAGTACAAAACGGACGGTGATAAAGGCTCAACCGACGTTGAAGGCGATCTGGCTAGTAGCTGGAAAGCGTCTGACGATCAAAAAGAGTGGACGTTCACCCTGAAGAACGACGCTAAATTTGCCGATGGCACACCTGTCACTGCCGAAGCAGTAAAACTCTCTTTTGAGCGGTTACTAAAAATCGGCCAGGGGCCAGCAGAAGCATTTCCCAAAGATTTAAAGATTGATGCTCCCGACGAACATACAGTGAGGTTTACCCTTAGCCAGCCATTCGCACCGTTCCTCTACACGCTGGCGAATGACGGTGCATCCATTATCAATCCGGCGGTCTTAAAGGAGCATGCGGCGGATGATGCCCGTGGTTTCCTCGCGCAAAATACCGCTGGCTCCGGACCGTTTATGCTGAAAAGCTGGCAAAAAGGTCAGCAATTAGTTCTGGTGCCAAATCCGCATTACCCCGGCAATAAACCGAATTTCAAACGGGTATCGGTAAAAATTATCGGTGAAAGTGCTTCCCGTCGCCTGCAGCTCTCCCGTGGCGACATTGACATTGCCGATGCGCTGCCGGTGGATCAACTCAACGCACTGAAGCAGGAAAACAAAGTCAATGTGGCAGAGTATCCGTCACTGCGCGTCACCTATCTGTATCTGAATAACAGCAAAGCGCCACTTAATCAGGCGGATCTGCGTCGGGCCATTTCCTGGTCTACCGATTATCAGGGTATGGTTAACGGCATTCTGAGTGGTAACGGAAAACAAATGCGCGGCCCGATTCCGGAAGGCATGTGGGGATACGATGCGACGGCAATGCAATACAACCATGACGAAACGAAAGCCAAAGCCGAATGGGATAAAGTGACGAGCAAACCCACCAGCCTGACGTTTCTCTATTCTGATAATGATCCGAACTGGGAGCCTATTGCTCTGGCGACACAATCCAGTCTCAACAAGCTGGGCATCAATGTGAAGCTGGAAAAGCTGGCGAACGCCACCATGCGCGACAGAGTGGGTAAAGGTGATTACGACATCGCGATTGGCAACTGGAGTCCGGATTTTGCCGACCCGTATATGTTTATGAATTACTGGTTTGAGTCCGACAAAAAAGGTCTGCCGGGTAACCGCTCGTTCTATGAAAACAGTGAGGTCGATAAGTTACTGCGCAATGCGCTAGCGACCACCGACCAGACGCAGCGTACCCGGGACTACCAGCAGGCACAGAAAATCGTCATTGATGACGCTGCTTATGTGTACCTGTTCCAGAAAAACTACCAACTGGCGATGAACAAAGAGGTGAAAGGCTTTGTGTTCAATCCCATGCTGGAACAGGTCTTCAATATCAATACCATGAGTAAATAACGTGACCTTCTGGAGCATTTTACGCCAACGCTGCTGGGGGCTGGTGCTCGTGGTGGCGGGCGTCTGCGTAATTACGTTTATTATCTCGCATCTTATCCCCGGCGATCCGGCGCGGTTACTGGCGGGTGACCGCGCCAGCGATGCTATCGTGGAAAATATTCGCCAGCAACTGGGACTGGACCAGCCACTGTATGTACAGTTTTACCGCTACGTCAGCGACCTGTTTCAGGGTGACCTGGGAACATCCATTCGTACCGGGCGTCCGGTGCTGGAAGAGTTGCGTATATTTTTCCCGGCGACGCTGGAACTGGCATTTTGCGCGCTGCTGCTGGCACTTCTGATTGGCATCCCGCTGGGCATACTCTCTGCAGTCTGGCGAAATCGCTGGCTGGATCATCTGGTGCGAATAATGGCCATTACCGGAATCTCCACACCTGCGTTCTGGCTTGGGCTGGGCGTCATTGTGCTGTTTTATGGTCATCTGCAAATTCTTCCCGGCGGCGGAAGGCTTGATGACTGGCTGGATCCACCAACGCACGTTACCGGCTTTTATCTGCTCGATGCGCTGCTTGAAGGCAACGGTGAGGTCTTCTTCAATGCGTTGCAACATCTTATCTTACCGGCATTAACGCTGGCGTTCGTTCACCTGGGGATTGTCGCCCGCCAGATCCGCTCAGCGATGCTGGAACAATTGAGTGAAGATTACATTCGTACCGCCCGGGCCAGCGGCTTGCCCGGCTGGTATATCGTTTTATGTTATGCGCTACCCAATGCGTTGATCCCCTCGATTACCGTATTGGGGCTGGCGCTGGGCGATTTGTTGTATGGCGCAGTGCTCACCGAAACCGTTTTTGCCTGGCCCGGAATGGGGGCATGGGTAGTGACATCAATACAGGCGCTCGACTTCCCTGCGGTGATGGGCTTTGCCGTCGTGGTTTCGTTTGCTTATGTGCTGGTGAACCTGGTGGTGGATTTGCTCTATTTGTGGATTGATCCGCGTATCGGACGTGGAGGTGGTGAATGATGCTAAGCGAGGAAACGTCCGCCGTACGCCCACAAAAACAAACGCGATTTAACGGTGCAAAACTGGTATGGATGCTGAAAGGCAGCCCGCTCACCGTGACCGGCGCAGTCATCATTGTATTAATGCTATTGATGATGATTTTTTCACCGTGGCTGGCGACGCATGATCCCAACGCCATTGATTTAACCGCCCGCCTTTTACCGCCTTCTGCGGCGCACTGGTTTGGCACCGATGAAGTGGGACGCGATCTGTTTAGCCGCGTACTGGTCGGCAGTCAGCAATCAATTCTCGCCGGATTAGTGGTGGTCGCCATTGCAGGTATGATGGGGTCGCTACTCGGGTGTCTATCCGGTGTGCTTGGCGGACGCGCAGACGCGATCATCATGCGCATCATGGACATTATGCTGTCGATTCCTTCGCTGGTGCTGACAATGGCACTGGCAGCCGCTCTCGGGCCGAGTTTGTTTAACGCCATGCTGGCGATTGCTATCGTGCGAATCCCGTTTTATGTGCGCCTGGCGCGGGGGCAAACATTAGTTGTCCGCCAGTACACTTTCGTTCAGGCGGCGAAAACCTTTGGTGCGTCGCGTTGGCATCTGATCAACTGGCATATTTTACGTAACTCCCTGCCGCCGCTGATTGTGCAGGCATCGCTGGATATCGGTAGCGCGATTTTAATGGCCGCCACGTTGGGATTTATTGGCCTTGGTGCTCAACAACCGAGTGCTGAATGGGGGGCGATGGTGGCGAATGGTCGCAACTATGTGCTCGATCAATGGTGGTATTGCGCATTTCCGGGGGCAGCGATTTTGCTTACCGCCGTCGGGTTTAATCTCTTTGGCGATGGTATTCGCGATCTGCTTGACCCGAAAGCAGGAGGAAAGCAGTCATGACCCAACCCGTTCTGGACATTCAACAGCTGCATTTGAGTTTCCCCGGTTTTAACGGCGACGTTCACGCGCTCAACAATGTGTCATTGAAAATCAACCGCGGTGAAATTGTCGGTCTGGTGGGAGAATCCGGCTCGGGTAAATCAGTCACTGCAATGTTGATTATGCGTCTGTTACCGACGGGCAGTTATTGCGTACATCGAGGACATATTTCACTGCTGGGAGAAGATGCTCTTAACGCTCGGGAAAAGCAGCTTCGTCAGTGGCGCGGCGCACGAGTGGCGATGATCTTTCAGGAACCGATGACCGCCCTTAATCCGACACGTCGAATAGGTCTTCAGATGATGGACGTGATCCGCCATCATCAACCAATAAGTCGTCGGGAAGCCAGAGCTAAAGCGATTGCCCTGCTGGAAGAGATGCAAATCCCGGATGCCGTGGAAGTTATGTCGCGCTATCCGTTTGAGCTTTCAGGTGGTATGCGCCAGCGGGTAATGATTGCGCTGGCATTCTCCTGCGAGCCGCAATTGATTATTGCCGACGAACCGACTACGGCGCTGGACGTCACGGTACAGTTGCAGGTACTGCGTCTGCTTAAACATAAAGCCCACGCCAGTGGAACTGCGGTACTGTTCATCAGCCATGATATGGCCGTGGTGTCGCAACTGTGCGATAGCGTTTACGTAATGTATGCCGGAAGCGTGATTGAAAGCGGCATGACGGCAGACGTTATCCATCATCCCCGGCATCCGTATACCATTGGTTTGCTGCAATGCGCACCGGAACATGGAATACCGCGCCAGCCATTACCCGCCATTCCAGGGACGGTACCAAACCTCACCCATTTGCCTGACTGCTGCGCTTTTCGCGATCGTTGCTATGCGGCAGGTGCACAGTGTGAAAACGTCCCGGCGCTAACAGCGTATGGTGACAACAACCACCGCTGCGCCTGTTGGTATCCTCAGCAGGAGGTCATTAGTGTCTGACACGTTATTAACGTTACGCGACGTCCATATCAATTTCCCGGCCCGAAAAAACTGGCTTGGTAAAACTACGGAACATGTTCATGCCATCAATGGTATTGATTTACAGATCCGTCGTGGTGAAACCTTAGGGATCGTCGGTGAGTCAGGTTGCGGCAAAAGCACCCTCGCACAGCTTTTAATGGGTATGCTGCAACCGAGCCACGGGCAGTACATCCGTTCAGGATCACAACGCATTATGCAGATGGTGTTTCAGGACCCGCTCTCTTCGCTTAATCCGCGCTTACCGGTGTGGCGCATCATCACGGAACCGCTCTGGATTGCTAAGCGTAGTAGTGAACAACAGCGGCGAGCGTTGGCAGAGGAGCTGGCTGTGCAGGTGGGTATTCGTCCGGAGTATCTCGACCGCTTGCCTCATGCGTTCTCCGGCGGGCAGCGGCAACGTATCGCCATTGCCAGAGCACTCTCTTCGCAGCCTGACCTGATTGTGCTTGATGAACCAACCTCGGCGCTGGATATCTCCGTGCAGGCGCAGATCCTCAATTTACTGGTAACGCTACAGGAAAATCGCGAGCTGACTTATGTGCTAATTTCACACAATGTCTCGGTGATACGTCATATGAGCGATCGGGTGGCGGTGATGTATCTCGGACAGATTGTGGAACTAGGAGACGCGCAACAGGTGCTGACAGCTCCGGCACATCCATACACCCGATTATTGCTGGATTCCCTCCCCGCCATTGATAAACCGCTGGAGGAAGAATGGGCATTACGTAAAACGGATCTACCAGGAAACCGCACGTTGCCACAAGGCTGTTTTTTCCGTGAACGTTGCCCTCTGGCAACCCACGGGTGTAAAGTCCGGCAATCATTAACAATAAGGGAGGACGGACGTGAGATCCGGTGCTGGCGGGCGCTGTAGAGACGCTAACAACGCATCAGGCAATCACGCGCCTGACGCGTCATTCGGCAACGCTTTACGATTTCAACTGGTAATCCAGCGTAATTTCAGCTTTCAGTACCTGAGAAACCGGGCATCCTGCTTTTGCTTTCTGGATAATGCCGTCAAAAGTAGAGGCATCAATACCCGGCACCGCAACTTCGCTCTTCAGTGCGATTTTAGTAATCGCAAAACCGGCATCCACTTTATCCAGCGACACATCGGCGGTGGTATCAATCGATGTTGGCGTGAATCCCGCTTCCCCCAGCATTAATGAAAGCGCCATTGAGAAACATGCGGCATGCGCTGCGCCAATCAGTTCTTCAGGGTTGGTTCCTTTTTCGCCTTCAAAACGCGTGTTAAATCCATACGGCTGTTGGTTCAGCACGCCACTCTCGGTGGATACTGTTCCCTTCCCGCGTTTGATATCGCCTTCCCAGTGTGCCTGACCTTTCTTATGGATTGTCATTGTTGCTCTCCTGTGGGCTTAAAAAGGAAATTATAGACTACGTGAGAAACCGCACGAGGATAAGCAGGTTATTCCGAATAAAATCCGGCGAAAATATTACTTCTGCACTTAAATTAAATTCCCACAATAGATTACCGGGAATATATATCTCAAGAGATATTGCATCAATATCATTCAACTCACCACAATAATAATACCTATCAATATCATGGGGTTAAAATATAAAAATTATCAACCAGGACTAATCTTAACAACGAAGCGGCAAATATTTGCCATGCTGAATGTGCTTTATAAATCTGCGATCCGTAGCAGACACCATAAATACACAGACACGGAGAATCACTATGTTTACTTATTATCAGGCAGAAAATTCAACAGCAGAACCCGCTCTGGTTAATGCCATTGAGCAAGGCCTTCGGGCAGAGCACGGTGTTGTCACTGAAGATGACATTCTCATGGAGCTGACCAAATGGGTGGAAGCTTCTGATAACGACATCCTCAGTGATATCTACCAGCAAACGATCAATTATGTGGTCAGTGGCCAGCACCCTACGCTTTAAGGTGCTATGCTTGATCGGCAACCTAATTTAGGGGTTTAGCACGTGTTTCTTCGCTACGGCGATGTTGTCCTTAAAACTAGCAACAGGATTGAGGAGTTAAAATGAAATCGAACCGTCAGGCACGTCATATTCTTGGACTGGACCATAAAATTTCTAACCAGCGCAAAATAGTTACCGAAGGTGACAAATCCAGCGTGGTAAATAACCCAACCGGCAGAAAACGCCCCGCTGAAAAGTAATTCATAACCATCAGTCCTCAATGACGATTAAACACCATTGCCTGCGCAATGGTGTTTTTGTTTTTATCTGCTTTATACTTGGGGCCGACGCCCTGGCGGTAAAGCAAAGACGATAAAAGCGTGCCAGGGATGGATATTCAAAAAAGAGTGAGTGACATGGAACCAAAAACAAAAAAACAGCGTTCGCTTTATATCCCTTACGCTGGCCCTGTATTGCTGGAATTTCCGTTGTTGAATAAAGGCAGCGCCTTCAGCATGGAAGAACGCCGTAACTTCAACCTGCTGGGGTTACTGCCGGAAGTGGTCGAAACCATCGAAGAACAAGCGGAACGAGCATGGATCCAGTATCAGGGATTCAAAACCGAAATCGACAAACACATCTACCTGCGTAACATCCAGGACACTAACGAAACCCTCTTCTACCGTCTGGTAAACAATCATCTCGATGAGATGATGCCAGTCATTTACACCCCAACCGTCGGCGCAGCCTGTGAGCGTTTTTCTGAGATATACCGCCGTTCACGCGGTGTGTTTATCTCTTACCAGAACCGCCACAATATGGACGATATTCTGCAAAACGTACCAAACCATAATATTAAAGTGATTGTGGTGACTGACGGCGAACGTATTCTGGGGCTTGGTGACCAGGGCATCGGCGGGATGGGCATTCCGATCGGTAAACTGTCACTCTATACCGCCTGTGGCGGCATCAGCCCGGCGTATACCCTTCCGGTGGTGCTGGATGTCGGCACCAACAACCAACAGCTGCTTAACGATCCGCTGTATATGGGCTGGCGTAATCCGCGTATCACTGACGACGAATACTATGAATTCGTTGATGAATTTATCCAGGCTGTGAAACAACGCTGGCCGGACGTACTGTTGCAGTTTGAAGACTTTGCTCAAAAAAATGCGATGCCGTTACTTAACCGCTATCGCAATGAAATTTGTTCTTTTAACGATGACATTCAGGGCACTGCGGCGGTAACAGTCGGCACACTGATCGCAGCCAGCCGCGCGGCAGGTGGTCAGTTAAGCGAGAAAAAAATCGTCTTCCTTGGCGCAGGCTCTGCGGGGTGCGGGATTGCCGAAATGATCATCGCCCAGACCCAGCGCGAAGGATTAAGCGAGGAAGCGGCGCGGCAGAAAGTCTTTATGGTCGATCGCTTTGGCCTGCTGACCGACAAGATGCCGAACCTGCTGCCTTTCCAGACCAAACTGGTGCAGAAACGCGAAAACCTCAGCGACTGGGATACCGACAGCGATGTGCTGTCACTGCTGGATGTGGTGCGCAATGTAAAACCAGATATTCTGATTGGCGTCTCAGGACAGACCGGGCTGTTTACGGAAGAGATCATCCGTGAGATGCACAAACACTGTCCGCGTCCGATCGTGATGCCGCTGTCTAACCCGACTTCACGCGTGGAAGCCACACCGCAGGACATTATCGCCTGGACTGAAGGTAACGCGCTGGTCGCCACTGGCAGTCCGTTTAATCCAGTGGTATGGAAAGATAAAATCTACCCTATCGCCCAGTGTAATAACGCCTTTATTTTCCCGGGCATCGGGCTGGGTGTTATTGCTTCCGGCGCGTCACGTATCACCGATGAGATGCTGATGTCGGCAAGTGAAACGCTTGCTCAGTATTCGCCGCTGGTCCTGAACGGCGAAGGTCTGGTACTACCGGAACTGAAAGATATACAGAAAGTCTCCCGCGCAATTGCGTTTGCGGTTGGCAAAATGGCGCAGCAGCAAGGCGTGGCGGTGAAAACCTCCGCCGAAGCTCTGCAACAGGCCATTGATGATAATTTCTGGCACGCCGAATACCGCGACTACCGCCGTACCTCCATCTAAGCCTGCGCCCGGTGGTGAAAGCTGCCGGGCAATTTTCCTCTCCCTTTTTCAGATCTCATCCATACTGGGTAGTGGCGAATAAATCTCATTTGCCTCACCTGCTATGCAGAACATCATCCGAAAAGGAGGAACTATGAAGGCTGCAGTTGTTACGAAGGATCATCATGTTGACGTTACGGATAAAACACTGCGCTCACTGAAACATGGCGAAGCCCTGCTGAAAATGGAGTGTTGTGGTGTATGTCATACCGATCTTCATGTTAAGAATGGCGATTTTGGTGACAAAACCGGCGTGATTCTGGGACACGAAGGTATTGGTGTGGTGGCAGAAGTTGGCCCAGGTGTCACTTCATTAAAACCAGGCGATCGTGCCAGCGTGGCGTGGTTCTATGAAGGATGCGGTCATTGCGAATACTGTAACAGTGGTAACGAAACGCTCTGCCGTTCAGTAAAAAATGCCGGATACAGCGTTGATGGCGGGATGGCTGAAGAATGCATCGTGGTCGCCGATTACGCGGTTAAAGTGCCGGATGGCCTGGACTCGGCGGCGGCCAGCAGCATTACCTGTGCGGGGGTCACCACCTACAAAGCCGTTAAGCTGTCAAAAATTCGTCCAGGGCAGTGGATTGCTATCTACGGTCTTGGCGGTCTGGGTAACCTCGCCCTGCAATACGCGAAGAATGTCTTTAACGCCAAAGTGATCGCCATTGATGTCAATGATGAGCAGTTAAAACTGGCAACCGAAATGGGCGCTGATTTAGCGATTAACTCACGCACCGAAGACGCCGCCAAAATTGTGCAGGAAAAAACCGGTGGCGCTCACGCTGCGGTGGTGACAGCGGTAGCTAAAGCTGCGTTTAACTCGGCAGTTGATGCTGTCCGTGCAGGCGGGCGTGTTGTGGCAGTCGGTCTGCCGCCGGAGTCTATGAGCCTGGATATCCCACGCCTTGTGCTGGATGGTATTGAAGTGGTCGGTTCGCTGGTCGGCACGCGCCAGGATTTAACTGAAGCCTTCCAGTTTGCCGCCGAAGGCAAAGTGGTACCGAAGGTCGCCCTGCGTCCGTTAGCGGACATCAACACAATCTTTACTGAGATGGAAGAAGGCAAAATCCGTGGCCGTATGGTGATTGATTTCCGCCGCTAAGAGGCCTTTGCTGCGACTGCCATGTTCGGGTCGCAGCATCGCACACTCTCCAACATGAAATGGCTAAATGGATTATTGTTGCGTAGGAAGGAACAATAATGATAGTGCTCCTGGTGAAGGAACGCTACTGAGAGTAAAGACACTGATGAAAATGGCCAATCATCCCCGCCCGGGGGACATTATTCAGGAATCACTGGACGAACTTAATGTCAGCCTGCGCGAGTTTGCCAGAGCAATGGAAATTGCTCCCTCAACGGCAAGCCGATTGCTGACCGGAAAAGCAGCTTTGACGCCAGAAATGGCAATTAAACTTTCCGTGGTGATCGGCAGTTCGCCGCAAATGTGGCTGAATCTGCAAAACGCCTGGAGCCTGGCAGAGGCTGAAAAAACGGTGGATGTGTCGCGACTGCGCCGTCTGGTTACGCAATAAAAAAATGGCGCTTCTTAAAGCGCCATTTTCAGCTTAAAGTTCAAAAGAGATTATATCCCTTCTTCACTCTCTTTTTTCGCTTCTGCCTTCTCGATTTCACGATACCAGCGCGGATGGTGTTTCTTCGCCCAGCGACGGCTCACCTTCCCTTCGATCATCCCTTTAATCGATCCTTTCACCCAGAATGCCATATACATATGGATCAGGATGGCGTGGATCAGGATGATACCCGCAGCCGCGTGAATCAGCAGGCTGTAGCGAACAACCTGCATCGGGAAGTACTGCGCAAAGTACGGACGCCAGATAATCACCCCGGTCACCAGCAGCACGAAAATCATGCTCATGATCGACCAGAACATCATCTTCTGCCCGGCGTTGTACTTACCAACATCCGCCACTTTGTGCTCATTGCCTTTTAATACTTCGACAATGTTCAACAGCCACGGAATATCTTTCTTATCCGGGATGTTGTGATGCACAAAACGCACAAACATAAACATCAGCGCGACGAAAATCGCAATGCCGAAGAACGGGTGCAAAATGCGTCCCATCTGCGGCGTACCGAAGGTTTGCGTCAGCCATTGCAGCGTCGGGAAGAAGAACGAAATCCCGGACAGCGCCACCAGGAAGAAGCAAATCACCACGGTCCAGTGACAGGCGCGATCAATAAACTTGGTGCGCACAATCATTTTCGACTTACTCATGATGCTCCTCCTCGTCATCGTCCACTTCCTTATTCGGGCCAATACCGATGTAGTGGAAAATCAACCCGGCAAAAGTGGCGATAAAGCCAGCCGCTGCCAGCGGTTTCAACGCGCCTTTCCACAAGTTCACCGATGTGTCGATCTTCGGATCTTTCGGCAGACCGTGATACAGCTCCGGCTGATCGGCGTGATGCAACACGTACATGACGTGCGTACCACCGACCCCTTCCGGGTTGTAGACGCCAGCATGTTCGTAACCACGCGCTTTCAGTTTCGCCACGCGCTGTTCCGCCAGCTCCAGCATCTCCTTCTTGGTGCCGAAGTGGATAGCCCCGGTCGGACAGGTTTTCACACAAGCTGGTTCCTGGCCGACGCTGACGCGATCGACGCAGAGCGTGCATTTATATACCCGGTTATCCTCTTTGTTGAGGCGCGGAATATTAAACGGACACCCGGCAATGCAGTAACCACAGCCGATGCAGTTTTCCGACTGGAAATCGACAATCCCGTTAGCGTACTGAATGATTGCACCAGCAGACGGGCACGCCTTCAGGCAGCCCGGATCTTCACAGTGCATACAGCCGTCTTTACGGATCAGCCACTCCAGCTTGCCGTTCTGTTCGGTTTCGCTAAAGCGCATCACAGTCCAGGACTTGGCGCTCAGATCGGCGGGGTTATCGTAAACCCCGACGCAGTGCCCCACTTCATCACGGATGTCGTTCCACTCCGAACACGCCACCTGACAGGCTTTACAGCCGATACAGGTGGAAACGTCGATAAGTTTCGCGACTTCTGCTTTGTAATCACGCACCTGAGAAGGCGGCGTGATGGAGTTAGTTGCGGACCTTTTGATAATGTCCTGCGTTTCCATAGCCATCTGTTCGCCCCCTTACGCCTTCTCGATGTTTACTAAGAACGCTTTATATTCCGGCGTTTGCGAGTTTGCATCACCGACATTCGGCGTCAGAGTGTTAGCGATATAACCTTTACGCGCGACACCCTCAAAGCCCCAGTGGATTGGAATACCCACCGTTTCAACCTGCTGACCGTTTACATTCAGCGGTTTCAGACGACGCGTTACCACAGCCACCGCGCGGATAAAGCCACGCTTGCTGGAGACAGTGACACGATCGCCATTATTAATGCCTTTCGCCGCCGCCAGCGTTTCGCTGATTTCCACAAACTGTTCCGGCTGAGCAATTGCGTTGAGCAACGCGTGCTTGGTCCATGTGTGGAAGTGCTCGGTCAGACGATAGGTCGTACCCACATACGGGAACTGCTCTTTTTTACCCATCCGCAGCGCGTCTTGTTCATACAGACGAACGACCGGGTTAGACACCACGTTCGGATGCAGCGGGTTAGTGCCCAGCGGCGTTTCGATTGGCTCGTAGTGTTCCGGGAACGGACCTTCCGCCATTTTGTTGATGGCAAACAAGCGTCCCATCCCTTCCGGCTGCATGATAAACGGCCCGGTTGGCGTACCCGGTGCGGCATTGCCGAAGTCCGGAATATCGTTACCCGTCCACTTGCTGCCGTTCCACTGGATCAGCATTCGTTTCGGATCCCACGGTTTACCGTTGATATCCGCCGAAGCACGGTTGTAGAGTACGCGACGGTTGAGCGGCCACGCCCAGGCCCATCCCAGCGTATTCCCCAGACCAGATGGGTCGGAGTTATCGCGGTTAGCCATCTGGTTGCCCTGCTCTGTCCAGCTACCGGTGTAGATCCAGCAAGACGATGCGGTTGTACCGTCATCACGCAGATGCGCAAAGCTACTCAGCAACTGACCTTTCTTCGCAATCAGCACGCCATTGGCATCATAGAGATCTTCCAGCGCGTAGCCGTTGTTCTCTTTAGCTACTTCGTCAGATTGCGGTTCGTGCGGCTGCTTGTAGTTCCAGCTCATCTTCATCAGCGGTTCTACGCCTTTACCACCTTCGGCCTGGTACAACTCGCGCAGATGATGGTAGATACCCGCCAGAATTTCGCCGTCGTTACGCGCTTCGCCCGGCGCGTCCTGACCTTTCCAGTGCCACTGCAACCAGCGACCGGAGTTAGCGATAGAACCATCTTCTTCAGCAAAGCAGGTCGAAGGCAGACGGAATACTTCAGTCTGAATAGACGCCGGATCGACATCGTTCGACTCGCCGTGGTTCTGCCAGAAGGTAGAAGTTTCAGTCACCAGCGGATCGATTACCACCATGTACTTCAGCTTGCTCAGGCAGCTCACCACTTTGTTTTTGTCCGGGAAGGACGCAACCGGGTTAAAGCCCTGGCAGAAATAACCGGTGACTTTGCCTTCGTCCATCATGTTGAAATACTTGATGACGTCGTAGGTCTGGTCCCACTTCGGCAGCCAGTCGTAGCCCCAGTTGTTCTCTTTTTGCGCGGCATCGCCGTAGAAAGATTTCATCAGGCTAACGAAGAACTTCGGATAGTTGCTCCAGTAGTTCACCTGATCAGCCAGCGTCGCTTTCGGCGTATTCGCTTCCAGATACGACTGCAAATCAACCTGTTTTTCTGACGGCAGCGTCAGATAACCCGGCAGGCTGGTTGAGAGCAGACCTAAGTCGGTCAGGCCCTGAATGTTGGAGTGACCACGCAATGCGTTCACGCCGCCACCGGCCATACCCATGTTACCGAGCAGCAACTGGATCATCGCCATAGTACGGATGTTCTGCGCACCCACGGTGTGCTGCGTCCAGCCCAGCGCGTACAGGAAGGTGGTTGTGCGATCCGGTGCGCTGGTGGAGGCCAGCACTTCACACACTTTCAGGAAGTCGGCTTTTGGCGTACCGCAGATGTTTTCTACTACGTCCGGCGTGTAGCGGGAAACGTGCGCTTTCAGCAAGTTCCACACACAGCGCGGATGAGTCAGTGTTTCATCGCGTTTCGCATAGCCGTTTTCATCGAACTGATAGTTCCAGGACGATTTATCGTACTGGCGTTTTTCAGCGTCATAACCGCTGAACAGGCCATCTTCGAAAGCAAAATCATCACGCACCAGCAGGCTGGCGTTGGTGTAATGCTTAACGTATTCGGCGTTGATTTTGTTGTTTTCGATCAGGTAGCGCAAAACGCCAGACAGGAACGTAATGTCCGTACCGGAACGAATAGGTGCGTAAATATCCGCTACAGAAGCGGTACGCGTAAAACGGGGATCGACAACGATCAAGGTTGCATCGTTGTTGTTTTTCGCTTCCATCGCCCAGCGGAAACCGACGGGATGCGCTTCAGCAGCGTTACCACCCATCACCATTACGACGTTAGCGTTTTTGATATCCACCCAGTGGTTGGTCATCGCACCGCGACCAAATGTTGGAGCAAGACTTGCTACCGTTGGTCCGTGTCAGACGCGCGCCTGGTTGTCTACCGCCAGCATCCCGAGGGAGCGGGCAAATTTTTGAGTCAGCATCCCGGTTTCGTTGCTGGCACCGGAGGCACACAGCATACCGGTAGAAAGCCAACGGTTTACCGTTACGCCCTGCTCGTTCTTTTCAATAAAGTTAGCGTCACGGTCAGCTTTCATCAGCTTCGCAATACGGGAGAATGCTTCATCCCAGCTAATGCGCTGCCATTTATCAGAACCTGGCGCACGATATTCCGGGTAGCGCAGACGGTTTTCGCTGTTGACGTAATCCAGCAAACCGGCCCCTTTCGGGCACAGCGCACCACGGCTTACCGGATGATCCGGGTCACCTTCAATGTGATAAATCGCTTCTCTGGCGTTTTTCGCGCCATCACCCAGGCTATACATCAATAGCCCGCAACCTACGGAACAGTATGTGCAGGTGTTACGGATCTCTTTAGCGCGTAATAATTTGTAGTTTCGCGCCTGAGCCAGTGCTTGCTTTGGGGCAAAGCCCAATGCCGCTACTGTTGTTCCAGCCATACCGCCCGCGCAGATTTTAAAAAATTGTCTGCGACTGACGTCCATTGCTTTCCTCTTTTTTCAGGGGTATTACTGCGCGAGGAAACTAACAGTAAAATTCTGAATCTTTTTGCGCGAAATCAAAAAGAACACGTGTTTGCCACAAAATAATCCGCCTGCGCAAATTGACCTACCTCAATAGCGGTAGAAAAACGCACCACTGCCTGACAGGCCAGTTAAAAAAATGCTATAAAATTCAGCTTAATTTTTAACGGCAAGAGAGACAAAACAGCGAGCATGACACGACAAAAAGCAACGCTCATAGGGCTAATAGCGATCGTCCTGTGGAGCACGATGGTAGGATTGATTCGCGGTGTCAGTGAGGGGCTCGGCCCGGTCGGCGGCGCAGCTGCTATCTATTCATTAAGCGGGCTGCTGTTAATCTTCACGGTTGGATTTCCGCGTATTCGGCAGATCCCGAAAGGCTATTTACTCGCCGGGTGTCTGTTATTCGTCAGCTATGAAATCTGTCTGGCGCTTTCCTTAGGATATGCGGCGACCCGTCATCAGGCGATTGAAGTGGGTATGGTGAACTATCTGTGGCCCAGCCTGACAATTCTCTTTGCCATTCTGTTTAATGGTCAGAAAACCAACTGGCTGATTGTACCAGGATTATTATTAGCCCTGGTTGGCGTCTGCTGGGTGTTAGGTGGTGACAATGGGTTACATTATGATGAAATCATCAATAATATCACCACCAGCCCATTGAGTTATTTCCTGGCGTTTATTGGTGCGTTTATCTGGGCAGCCTATTGCACAGTAACGAATAAATACGCACGCGGATTTAACGGAATTACCGTTTTTGTCCTGCTAACGGGAGCAAGTCTGTGGGTTTACTATTTTCTCACGCCACAACCAGAAATGGTATTTAGCACGCCAGTCATGATTAAACTCATCTCTGCGGCATTTACCTTAGGATTTGCTTATGCTGCATGGAACGTCGGTATATTACATGGCAACGTCACCATTATGGCGGTAGGTTCGTATTTTACGCCCGTCCTTTCCTCAGCGCTTGCAGCCGTGCTGCTCAGCGCCCCGCTGTCGTTCTCGTTCTGGCAAGGCGCGCTAATGGTCTGCGGCGGTTCCCTGCTCTGCTGGCTGGCGACACGTCGTGGCTAAAATAATTGTCGGGTGTACGGCCCGGCAGTTAATCAGATAAATTCCGACAATATAAAAAAAATAAATTTCAAATACCAGTAGTTCACCTTATATTTCATTTCGACTTCGATCACATATCGATAAATAATATTATTTCATCTATTTTTCTCATTGTGTTTAATCACCATTCCATTTTAAAAACAGTATGTCATTTATAAATGACGTCGTTTAAAATTCGTTTAGAAAATACGTTTAACGATAATTAAAAGGATTCTGTTAAATGAAATTAAAAATAGTTGCGGTGGTTGTAACTGGTTTGTTAGCTGCGAACGTAGCACACGCTGCCGAAGTCTATAACAAGGATGGTAATAAACTCGACCTTTATGGCAAGGTTACCGCTCTACGTTATTTTACTGATGATAAGCGTGACGATGGTGATAAAACTTATGCCCGTCTCGGCTTTAAAGGAGAAACGCAAATCAATGATCAAATGATTGGTTTTGGTCACTGGGAATATGATTTTAAAGGCTATAACGATGAAGCCAACGGCTCGCGCGGTAACAAGACCCGTCTGGCCTATGCAGGTTTAAAAATTAGTGAATTTGGCTCTCTGGACTATGGTCGTAACTACGGTGTCGGCTATGACATTGGTTCATGGACCGATATGTTGCCAGAATTTGGTGGCGATACCTGGAGTCAGAAAGATGTCTTCATGACATACCGTACTACCGGTGTGGCAACCTATCGCAACTACGATTTCTTCGGCTTAATTGAAGGTCTGAACTTTGCCGCGCAATATCAAGGCAAAAATGAACGCACTGACAATGGTCATCTTTATGGTGCTGACTACACGCGTGCCAATGGTGACGGTTTCGGTATCTCCTCAACTTATGTTTATGATGGCTTTGGTATCGGTGCGGTGTATACCAAATCCGATCGGACAAATGCGCAGGAAAGAGCCGCTGCTAATCCTCTCAATGCCTCCGGTAAGAATGCAGAACTGTGGGCTACAGGTATAAAATATGATGCCAACAACATCTACTTTGCAGCTAATTACGCTGAAACATTAAACATGACCACCTATGGCGATGGTTATATCTCTAACAAAGCACAAAGTTTTGAAGTAGTGGCACAATATCAATTCGACTTCGGCTTGCGCCCATCACTCGCTTACCTGAAATCGAAAGGCAGAGATCTGGGCCGCTACGGCGACCAGGACATGATTGAGTATATCGACGTTGGTGCGACGTATTTCTTCAACAAAAATATGTCGACCTATGTTGATTATAAAATCAACCTGATTGATGAAAGCGACTTTACCCGTGCCGTAGATATTCGCACCGATAACATCGTCGCAACGGGAATTACCTATCAGTTCTAACATCCTCTCCTGACCAGCCCTTCTCTGGGCTGGTTTTTTATTTAAGTGCTGCTGTATGACTCCTTAAGTAAAAATGAGCAATTTTTGATATTTCTGGTCATTCACCTCAATTAATATTATTCCATACCCTCCGGGGACATCTTACTATAATATTTATTGATGAGTGATTATGACCAATATTAATACAGCTTGTGTAAAAAATAATGCCAGTTATCAATTAAATAACGCATTACCTAACAAAGAAACCATCTCCAGCAATTTTTGTGAACGACTGGCACAATGGGGTAATAAGTCGCTTAATAATGGTGAAGAAAGAGCAATTGCCGTGGAGCGAATTAAAGAAGCTTACAATTCGAACATGGCATCTCTTGATTTGTCATATCTTGATTTGAGTGAGTTACCCCCTATCCCCTCGACAGTTAACACGTTAAATCTGGAAAACAATTGTCTCACTTGTCTTGACTTTACTGACAATGCCAGCCTCGTCAATATCAACCTCAGCTTTAATAAAATTAAAACGATAACCTTTCCAAATCAATCAAAACTGGAAAATATTTATATTGATCACAACAATCTGGAAAATTTGGATTTAAAAAATCAGCTTTCATTGGTTAACCTGGAAGCGCAAAATAACAACCTGACAAAAATTAATATTTCTGATAGTTATAAACTGAAATTTCTTAATCTTGATTATAACAAGCTAGCATCGCTGGATCTCTCCCGGCAAGAATCTCTGATTGAGTTAAGTGCCCATCATAACATGATCAATGACCTTATATTACACAATCACCCCATAGTGGAGAAAATCACTTTAAACGACAACCATATTGCACATTTAAACGCGAAAACCACTACAAAACTGGAATATTTAAACTTAAGCAATAACAATTTATTGCCAACAGATGACATTGATCAATTAATATCATCAAAACATCTTTGGCATGTATTAGTTAACGGCATCAACAATGATCCACTTGCCCAAATGCAGTACTGGACTGCAGTAAGAAATATAATTGATGACACTAATGAAGTGACCATTGATTTATCTTATAACCTGGCAATCACAAATATCGATACCAGCGATGAACATCTTGTAGAAGTAAGCGAGAATTCCGAAGGAAATCATATAAAAGAAAATGACTCAATGTCTATTCGTTATAGATCAAAATATTATTCCAGAGAGTACGCCTTAATAGAAGAAGAAACAATATTTTCTGACGCAGAACTAAAAGCTATTCTGCCTATGCGTCGCATGTACGGGGTTGGTGACTATAAGTCAAATTCCTCTTCTCTACCCTCACACTCGGGGCTAAAGGACCCAACGGGCACACCCGTCTGTTATTATATTCATAATGAGGATAAACCTTCCTTAGGTTTTGGTCCAACATCCAATAATTGGTTAAGCCAATCCTTTACAACAGAGTTATAAAACACATCCTGATTTATCAAGGGTAATAAATCATTAAAATAAAGCATTACTACGGAGCAGTTATGAAATTCCCTTCAATATTTAATAAAATAAATCCACAATCCATACAGCAACATCCAGAAAAAAATGAACTTAACTGGATGCTCGAATTAAATCAATGGAAAGCAGAACGCATACTTACAGGTGAAATCCATCGTCCGGAATGCCGAAACGAAGCCGCTAAAAGGATAAATTGTGCTTTTTTGTCGAAACAGAATGATATTGATTTATCAGGACTTAATTTAACTACCCAACCACCAGGGCTGCAAAACTTCACCTCTATCAATCTTGATAATAACCAACTCACACATTTTGATACAACCACCTACGATAGACTCGTAAAGCTTAGTCTGAATAGTAATGCTCTTGAGTCAATAAATTTTCCTCAAGGTAGAAATGTAAGCATTACACATATATCTATGAATAATAATTCTCTCAGAAATATTGATATAGATCGGCTTTCATCAATTACTTATTTTAGTGCGGCACATAATCAACTAGAGTTTGTGCAATTAGAATGTTGCGAAAGGCTGCAGTACCTGAATCTCAGCCACAATCAATTAACTGATATTGTGGCAGGAAATAAAGATGAACTTTTACTGCTGGATCTATCCCATAATAAACTAACAAGTTTACATAATGCCTTATTCCCCAACTTGAATACGTTACTTATCAACAACAACTTGCTTTCTGAAATTAAAATATTCTTTAGCAACTTCTGCAATGTTCAGACATTAAACGCTGCGAACAATCAGTTGAAAAAAATAAACCTTCATTTCCTGACTTATCTTTCATCTATCAAAAGTTTAAGGCTGGACAATAATAAAATAACCCGCATTGACACTAAGAATACATCCGATATTGGAACTTTATTCCCCATAATAAAACAGAGCAAAAACTTAAATTTTTTAAATGTTTCTGGGAAGAACAATTGCCCTACTATGCAGCTCATGTTATTTAATTTATTTTCCCCAGCACTTAAGCTTAATACTGGCCTGGCAATTCTTTCGCCTGGTGCATTTGAAGTTCACTCTGACGGAGTAGATGTGGATAACGAATTGTTTCACTATACTATTAAAGAAGCATATACCCCATATAATATACACACTTATAAAACAGAAGAAGTTGTAAATCAGATGAATATAAAAATTAAAAATATGACATTAGATGAAATAAACAATACTTACTGTAATAACGATTATTACAATGAGGCGATAAGAGAGGAACCGATAGACTTTCTGGACAGATCGTTTTCCTCCAGCTCATGGCCTTTTCAGTGAATAAATCATCACTAATTCTATAAGTGTCTGGTCTTGTTGAGAATCTAGTTAATATGCAACCCTTTAGATTCACGATCTGAAGGGTTGAAACATGACATACGTTCAAAGATTAACCCCCGTTTGATGGTTACATTTAGTAACACATATCTGTCTATTTAATCCCCATTCTGCCCCCGCGGTTACGCTTTCTTATCTATTCTTTCAATCAGCACTTCACCTAATTCATCCTTAATTCTAATAACTGGCTATTGCGCCTTACCTCCTGTTTTGTCTTTTTTTCATTACCAATGTGTACATGTGAGGAACAATATGGCACTGCAAAATGAGAAAACTAGTCGTTATCTTTTGCGCGACTGGAAACCAGAAAATCCGGCCTTCTGGGAAAATAAAGGAAAACATATTGCACGAAGAAACCTCTGGATATCAGTCAGTTGTCTACTTCTTGCCTTCTGTGTCTGGATGCTATTTAGCGCAGTTACTGTTAATCTCAATAAAATCGGTTTTAATTTCACTACCGATCAACTCTTTTTATTAACCGCATTACCCTCCGTTTCTGGCGCATTATTACGTGTCCCCTACTCCTTTATGGTGCCTATATTCGGTGGACGCCGATGGACGGTTTTTAGTACTGCAATCCTGATTATTCCTTGCGTCTGGCTCGGAATTGCCGTGCAGAATCCGAATACTCCTTTTGGGATATTTATCGTTATCGCTTTGCTATGCGGTTTTGCAGGTGCGAACTTTGCTTCGAGCATGGGCAATATCAGTTTCTTCTTCCCAAAAGCCAAACAAGGGAGCGCACTTGGGATTAATGGCGGATTAGGAAACTTAGGTGTAAGTGTGATGCAGCTGGTTGCACCGCTGGTCATTTTTGTACCCGTATTTGCCTTTCTCGGCGTCAATGGCGTACCGCAGGCCGACGGTTCGGTGATGTCGCTGGCGAATGCCGCATGGATTTGGGTGCCATTACTGGCGATTGCCACGATCGCCGCCTGGTCAGGGATGAATGATATCGCCAGTTCACGCGCGTCAATTGCCGACCAGCTGCCAGTGTTACAACGCCTGCATCTCTGGCTGCTGAGCCTGCTTTACCTTGCCACCTTCGGTTCGTTTATCGGTTTTTCTGCGGGTTTTGCCATGCTGGCGAAAACTCAGTTCCCGGATGTGAATATTCTGCGCCTGGCGTTCTTTGGCCCATTTATCGGTGCCATCGCGCGATCGGTTGGTGGTGCTATTTCCGATAAATTCGGCGGCGTGCGGGTGACGTTGATCAACTTCATTTTTATGGCGATTTTCAGCGCCCTGCTGTTCCTTACCTTACCGGGCACAGGCTCCGGTAATTTCATCGCATTTTACGCCGTATTTATGGGGCTGTTTCTGACCGCAGGTCTGGGAAGTGGTTCTACTTTCCAGATGATCGCCGTCATCTTTCGCCAGATAACCATTTACCGGGTGAAGATGAAAGGCGGTAGTGATGAGCAAGCTCAGAGAGAAGCCGTCACCGAAACGGCGGCGGCTCTGGGCTTTATCTCAGCCATTGGCGCAGTGGGCGGCTTTTTCATTCCGCAGGCGTTTGGCATGTCGCTCAATATGACCGGCTCTCCGGTGGGCGCGATGAAAGTGTTTTTAATCTTCTACATCGTTTGTGTGCTACTGACCTGGCTGGTTTATGGTCGGCGGAAGTTCAGCCAAAAATAAGAGATCGATGCCTGACACGTCTTATCAGGCTACAACCGTGTCGCATCCGACAAGGCATCAGATCCCAATTCATTCCTGGAGCAGGAGTTATGTCATGAGTAAACTTTTGGATCGCTTTCGCTACTTCAAACAAAAGGGCGAAACCTTTGCCGATGGTCACGGACAGGTGATGCATAGCAACCGCGACTGGGAGGACAGCTATCGCCAGCGTTGGCAGTTCGACAAAATCGTGCGTTCCACCCACGGTGTTAACTGTACAGGCTCCTGTAGCTGGAAAATCTACGTTAAAAATGGTCTGGTGACCTGGGAAATCCAACAGACCGACTACCCGCGCACTCGCCCTGACCTGCCCAATCATGAACCTCGCGGCTGCCCGCGTGGCGCAAGTTACTCCTGGTATCTCTACAGCGCTAACCGTCTGAAATACCCGCTCATTCGTAAACGACTGATTGAACTGTGGCGCGAAGCCCTCAAGCAACACAGCGATCCGGTACTGGCGTGGGCATCGATTATGAACGATCCGCAAAAGTGCCTGAGCTACAAACAAGTGCGTGGGCGTGGCGGCTTTATCCGCTCCAACTGGCAGGAGCTAAACCAGTTGATTGCCGCCGCTAACGTCTGGACTATCAAAACTTACGGCCCGGATCGCGTTGCCGGTTTCTCGCCGATCCCGGCGATGTCGATGGTTTCTTACGCCGCCGGAACACGTTATCTGTCGCTGTTAGGTGGCACCTGTTTAAGTTTCTATGACTGGTATTGCGACCTGCCGCCCGCCTCGCCAATGACCTGGGGCGAGCAAACCGACGTACCGGAATCTGCCGACTGGTATAACTCCAGTTACATCATCGCCTGGGGGTCTAACGTACCGCAGACACGTACGCCGGACGCCCATTTCTTTACCGAAGTACGCTACAAAGGCACTAAAACCATCGCCATTACCCCTGACTACTCTGAAGTGGCCAAATTGTGCGACCAGTGGCTGGCACCGAAACAAGGCACTGATAGTGCCCTGGCCATGGCAATGGGCCATGTCATTTTAAAAGAGTTTCATCTCGATAATCCCAGCGATTATTTTATCAACTACTGCCGCCGCTACAGCGACATGCCTATGCTGGCAATGCTGGAACCTCGCGACGACGGCAGCTACGTTCCCGGGCGCATGGTCCGCGCATCTGACCTGGTGGATGGACTGGGCGAAAGCAATAATCCGCAGTGGAAAACCGTGGCAGTTAATACCGCAGGTGAACTGGTGGTGCCGAACGGTTCGATTGGTTTTCGCTGGGGAGAAAAAGGCAAATGGAATCTGGAATCCATTGCCGCCGGTACGGAAACCGAATTGTCGTTAACTCTGCTCGGTCAACATGATGCCGTTGCAGGCGTGGCCTTCCCCTACTTTGGCGGCATTGAAAATCCGCATTTTCGCCGCGTAAAACACAATCCGGTCCTGGTGCGCCAATTGCCCGTTAAAAACCTGACATTAGCCGATGGCAACACCTGTCCGGTCGTCAGCGTTTATGATTTGGTACTGGCGAATTATGGCCTCGATCGCGGGCTGGAAGATGAAAACAGCGCGAAAGATTACGCTGAAATCAAACCGTACACCCCAGCCTGGGGTGAGCAAATTACCGGCGTGCCGCGCCAGTATATTGAAACCATCGCCCGTGAATTTGCCGATACCGCCCATAAAACGCATGGGCGTTCGATGATTATCCTCGGTGCTGGCGTCAACCATTGGTATCACATGGACATGAACTACCGTGGGATGATCAACATGCTGATCTTCTGCGGTTGTGTCGGGCAAAGCGGTGGCGGCTGGGCACACTATGTCGGTCAGGAAAAACTGCGCCCGCAAACCGGCTGGCTGCCTCTGGCCTTTGCGCTCGACTGGAACCGACCACCGCGCCAGATGAACAGCACCTCGTTTTTCTACAATCATTCCAGCCAATGGCGCTATGAAAAAGTCTCTGCTCAGGAGTTACTTTCACCGCTTGCCGATGCCAGTAAGTACAGCGGTCATCTGATTGATTTCAACGTTCGCGCAGAACGTATGGGCTGGCTACCTTCTGCGCCGCAGTTGGGGCGTAATCCGCTCGGGATTAAAGCTGAAGCCGACAAGGCCGGATTATCTCCCACAGAATTCACCGCCCAGGCGCTGAAATCGGGCGATTTACGCATGGCCTGCGAACAACCAGATAGCGGCAGCAATCATCCGCGTAATTTGTTTGTCTGGCGTTCTAACCTGCTTGGCTCCTCCGGCAAAGGCCACGAGTATATGCAGAAGTATCTGCTGGGAACCGAAAGTGGGATTCAGGGTCAGGAACTCGGTGCCAGCGACGGGATCAAACCAGAAGAAGTCGAGTGGCAAACTGCGGCGATTGAAGGCAAGCTCGACCTGCTGGTGACGCTCGACTTCCGTATGTCCAGTACCTGCCTGTTCTCCGATATCGTTCTGCCCACCGCCACCTGGTACGAAAAAGACGATATGAACACCTCGGATATGCATCCGTTTATTCATCCGCTTTCTGCGGCGGTCGATCCGGCGTGGGAATCACGCAGCGACTGGGAAATCTACAAAGGTATCGCCAAAGCATTTTCGCAACTGTGCGTGGGTCATCTTGGCAAAGAAACCGACGTGGTATTACAACCACTGCTGCATGACTCTCCGGCAGAACTCTCCCAGCCGTGTGAAGTGCTCGACTGGCGCAAAGGCGAATGCGATCTGATCCCGGGTAAAACCGCGCCCAATATTGTGGCGGTGGAACGCGACTACCCTGCTACCTATGAACGCTTTACCTCGCTCGGGCCATTGATGGACAAACTTGGCAACGGCGGTAAAGGGATTTCGTGGAATACCCAGGATGAAATCGATTTCCTCGGCAAACTCAATTACACCAAGCGTGATGGCCCGGCACAGGGGCGACCGCTGATTGACACCGCCATTGACGCATCAGAAGTGATTCTGGCGCTGGCACCGGAAACCAACGGTCATGTTGCAGTCAAAGCGTGGCAGGCGCTGGGCGAGATCACCGGACGCGAACATACCCATCTGGCGCTGCACAAAGAGGACGAGAAGATTCGCTTTCGCGATATTCAGGCGCAGCCACGTAAAATTATCTCCAGCCCCACATGGTCTGGTCTGGAAAGCGATCACGTCTCCTATAACGCGGGATACACCAACGTTCATGAGTTAATTCCGTGGCGCACGCTGTCGGGACGCCAGCAACTCTATCAGGATCATCCGTGGATGCGTGCTTTTGGTGAAAGTCTGGTGGCTTATCGCCCGCCTATCGACACCCGTAGCGTCAGTGAAATGCGCCAGATACCGCCAAACGGCTTCCCGGAGAAAGCCCTTAACTTCCTGACACCGCATCAGAAATGGGGCATTCACTCAACCTACAGTGAAAACCTGCTAATGCTGACGCTCTCTCGCGGTGGACCAATTGTCTGGATCAGCGAAACCGATGCCCGTGAACTGACCATTGTCGATAACGACTGGGTGGAAGTGTTTAACGCCAACGGCGCGCTGACGGCCCGCGCGGTGGTCAGCCAACGTGTACCGCCGGGTATGACCATGATGTATCACGCCCAGGAACGCATTATGAATATTCCTGGTTCGGAAGTAACTGGCATGCGCGGCGGCATTCATAACTCGGTTACCCGCGTTTGCCCGAAACCAACGCATATGATTGGCGGTTACGCGCAGCTGGCCTGGGGCTTTAACTACTACGGCACCGTCGGCTCGAACCGCGACGAATTCATCATGATCCGCAAGATGAAGAACGTTAACTGGCTGGATGATGAAGGTCGCGATCAGGTTCAGGAGGCGAAAAAATGAAAATACGTTCGCAAGTCGGCATGGTGCTTAACCTCGATAAATGTATTGGCTGCCATACCTGTTCGGTGACCTGTAAAAACGTCTGGACCGGACGCGAAGGCATGGAGTACGCATGGTTTAACAACGTCGAAACCAAACCGGGCATTGGTTATCCGAAAAACTGGGAAGATCAGGAAGAGTGGCAAGGCGGCTGGGTGCGTGATGTGAATGGCAAGATCCGCCCGCGTCTGGGCAGCAAGATGGGCGTAATAACCAAAATCTTCGCCAACCCGGTGGTGCCGCAGATTGATGATTACTACGAACCTTTCACCTTCGACTACGAACATTTGCATAGCGCACCGGAAGGCAAACATATCCCTACTGCTCGCCCGCGTTCACTGATTGACGGCAAACGGATGGACAAAGTGATCTGGGGGCCAAACTGGGAAGAATTGTTGGGCGGCGAATTCGAAAAACGCGCCCGTGACCGCAACTTCGAGGCCATGCAAAAGGAGATGTACGGGCAGTTTGAAAACACCTTCATGATGTACCTGCCGCGCTTGTGCGAACACTGTCTCAATCCCAGTTGCGTGGCGACCTGCCCAAGCGGCGCTATCTACAAACGCGAAGAAGACGGCATTGTGCTGATCGATCAGGATAAATGCCGTGGCTGGCGTTTGTGCATTAGCGGTTGTCCGTACAAAAAAATCTACTTCAACTGGAAAAGCGGCAAGTCAGAAAAATGTATCTTCTGTTACCCACGAATTGAGTCAGGCCAACCCACCGTGTGCTCAGAAACCTGCGTGGGTCGCATCCGATATCTGGGCGTGCTGCTTTACGACGCCGACCGCATCGAGGAAGCGGCGAGCACCGAGCGCGAAGTTGACCTCTATGAACGCCAGTGCGAAGTGTTCCTCGATCCGCACGATCCCTCGGTGATCGAGGAATCCCTGAAACAAGGTATTCCACAAAACGTGATTGACGCTGCCCAGCGTTCGCCAGTCTACAAAATGGCAATGGACTGGAAACTGGCGCTACCGCTGCACCCTGAATACCGCACCCTGCCGATGGTCTGGTACGTTCCGCCGCTGTCACCGATTCAGTCCTACGCTGATGCGGGAGGTTTGCCGAAAAGCGAAGGCGTGCTGCCCGCCATCGAAAGCCTGCGTATTCCGGTGCAATATCTCGCCAATATGTTGAGTGCCGGCGATACCGGTCCGGTACTGCGGGCGCTGAAACGGATGATGGCGATGCGCCACTATATGCGTTCACAAACCGTGGAAGGCGTTACTGATACTCGTGCCATCGACGAAGTAGGTCTGAGCGTCGCCCAGGTCGAAGAGATGTATCGTTACCTCGCCATTGCCAACTATGAAGACCGTTTTGTCATCCCGACAAGCCATCGGGAAATGGCGGGCGATGCCTTCGCAGAACGCAACGGCTGCGGTTTTACCTTTGGCGACGGTTGCCACGGCTCGGACAGCAAATTCAACCTGTTCAACAGTAGCCGTATCGATGCCATCAACATCACCGAAGTGCGCGACAAAGCGGAGGGCGAATAATGCAGATCCTCAAAGTGATCGGCCTGTTGATGGAGTATCCGGACGAGCTGTTATGGGAATGTAAGGAGGACGCGCTGGCGTTGATCCGCCGCGACGCACCGATGCTTACGGATTTTACCCGCAACCTGCTTAACGCGCCGCTGCTGGATAAACAGGCCGAATGGTGCGAAGTGTTTGACCGTGGACGTACCACATCGCTGCTGCTGTTCGAACATGTTCATGCCGAGTCCCGCGATCGCGGCCAGGCAATGGTGGACCTGCTGGCGGAGTATGAAAAGGTCGGTCTGCAGTTGGATTGTCGAGAACTGCCCGATTATCTGCCGCTGTATCTGGAGTACTTAAGCGTACTGCCGGACGATCAGGCGAAAGAAGGCTTGCTCAACGTTGCGCCGATCCTCGCCCTGCTTGGCGGACGCTTAAAACAACGCGAGGCACCGTGGTACGCGTTATTTGACACCCTGTTGCAACTGGCAGGAAGCCCTCTGTCAAGTGACAGCGTCACAAAACAGATTCGCAGTGAAGAGCGTGACGACACCCGCCAGGCGCTGGATGCGGTGTGGGAAGAAGAACAGGTGAAGTTTATTGAAGATAACGCCACGGCGTGTGACAGCTCGCCGCTTAATCAATATCAGCGACGCTTTAGCCAGGATGTCGCGCCGCAGTATGTCGACATCAGTGCGGGAGGTGGGAAATGATTCAGTATCTGAACGTCTTTTTTTACGATATCTACCCGTACTTGTGTGGCACGGTTTTTATCCTTGGAAGCTGGCTGCGCTACGATTACGGGCAGTATACCTGGCGCGCCGCCTCCAGCCAGATGCTGGATAAACGTGGTATGGTGCTGTGGTCGAATCTGTTCCATATCGGCATTTTGGGGATTTTCTTCGGGCACCTGTTCGGCATGTTAACGCCGCACTGGGTGTACGCGTGGTTTCTGCCGGTGGCGGTAAAACAGCAGATGGCGATGATCCTCGGCGGAATATGCGGGGTATTGACGCTGATTGGCGGTGCGGGGCTACTGGTGCGTCGTTTAACAAATCCGCGTATCAGGGCGACGTCTTCTGGTGCGGATATCCTGATCCTCGCCATTTTGTTAATTCAGTGCATTCTTGGGTTAACCACCATTCCTTTTTCAGCACAACATCCGGACGGCAGTGAAATGATGAAGCTGGTGGGCTGGGCGCAAAGCATTGTCACTTTCCAGGGCGGTGCATCTACGCATCTTGATGGTGTCGCCTTTATATTCCGCGTTCATCTGGTGCTTGGAATGACCATCTTTCTGCTCTTCCCGTTCACCCGACTGGTGCATGTCTGGAGCGCGCCGTTTGAGTACTTTACTCGTCGGTATCAGATTGTGCGTTCGCGGCGTTAATTCTCTCGCGGGCCGGATAGCTCTTCGCTCTCCGGCCACTTGCAGGCTATGATAGTTCTCCAGCCACAGGAGAACATTAATGAAACCGCAGGTTTACCACGTCGATGCTTTTACCTCTCAACCGTTTCGCGGCAATTCTGCCAGTGTTGTTTTCCCCGCCGATAATCTTAGCGAAGCGCAAATGCAGCTTATCGCCCGCGAGTTAGGTCATTCGGAAACTGCTTTTCTGCTGCACAGCGACGACAGCGATGTGCGCATCCGCTACTTTACGCCAACGGTTGAAGTTCCGATTTGTGGTCACGCGACAGTAGCTGCGCACTATGTACGTGCAAAGGTGTTAGGTTTAGGAAATTGCACCGTCTGGCAAACATCGCTGGCAGGAAAACATCGTGTGACTATCGAAAAGCAAAATGATGATTATCGTATTTCGCTGGAACAAGGTACTCCAGGCTTTGAGCCACCGCTGAAAGGTGAAACACGTGCAGCGATTATCAACGCGCTTCATCTCACTGAAGACGATATTTTGCAAGGCTTGCCAATCCAGGTGGCTACCACAGGACACTCAAAAGTGATGATTCCACTGAAGCCGGAAGTGGATATCGACGCCCTTTCGCCTGACCTTGCTGCGCTGACCACAATCAGCAAACAGATTGGCTGCAATGGTTTCTTCCCGTTCCAGATCCGCCCAGGCAAAAACGAAACCGATGGTCGCATGTTCTCGCCTGCGATTGGTATTGTGGAAGATCCGGTGACTGGCAATGCCAATGGCCCGATGGGTGCATGGTTAGTACATCACAACGTATTGCCACACGATGGCAACGTGTTGCGTGTTAAAGGCCATCAGGGGCGCGCATTAGGGCGTGACGGCGTGATTGAAGTGACGGTGACAATTCGTGATAACCAACCGGAGAAAGTCACCATTTCTGGCACGGCGGTGATTTTGTTTCATGCCGAATGGGCAATTGAACTCTGAAACCGTTGCCTGATGCGCTTCGCTTATCAGGCCTACAACCGGACTAATGTATGCCGGATTAGGCATTTACGCCACATCCGGCAACCTGACATAAATTATTTTCCCGCCTCCGGGTGCGTATCAAACGCCGCCATCACCAGCGCTAACTCATCCACAGTAAAGCCATGTTTCACATCATCCACGCCCAGACCAAACTGTTCCTGCATCACGGCATATAACGACGCCACATCTGGTAGATTTCGCTGCTCAACTGCGTGCCCATTTTCATAATGGGTAAAATGAAAATTGGTCAGCGTTAGCTTGCCACCGTCCGGCAAATGGCGACACATCAGCAAATGATGGCGAAAATGAGACTGCGGCCAGTGCGCCGACCAGAAATTGCCCATCACATAATCGCTTTGTTGCTGCTCGCAGAGATCAAAACGGTACATCGACTGCCAGTGCTGATGATGATTAAACTGCAACACCCAATCATCACCCTCCTGTAACAACCGATACTCTCCGTGTGGCGTGAACTGCACGAGATCGGGAACTAAACGAATCGGCGCGGTTAGCGTCTGCCCACCGAAGCCGACATCAGCAATCCATTTTTCCCCTTCCAGTTCCACCAACAGCAAACGATGGGTGCGCGGCGGTAATGCTGGCGGATTTGATAACACTACGCGCCCTAACAAGCTGCGAACGTTAAACCCCAGCTCGCATAACACCCGCTCAAACACGCCATTCTGCTCAAAACAGTAACCGCCACGATGGGCTGTCACCAGTTTTTCTTCCAGCGATTGATCATCAAGCTGTATTTCCCTCGGCAGCAAAACGTCGAGGTTTTCAAACGGAATAGTGCAATTGTGTTTCAGGTGCAATGCACGCAGCGTATCAATATTGACCGCAGCAGCTCCCGACCAGTTAATACGGGCAAAATAATGATTCAGAATGGGCGTCATCAGGCGTTTCCCTTAGTGGTTTTCTCAACTTATAACCTGGAATAGACGCCGCACCGGCTATTTTGTGCGATCGCGGACATGCATCACGTTCGCAAATCGCCAATCCCGTTAATTTCGTTACTTATTGCGTTACGAGCTACGCTTTTAAAACACCCTTCATAGCGAGGCGATATCGTGAGCCAATTCATTCCCGTCGAATTACACCATGCCAGCCGTCTGTTAAATCATGGCCCAACTGTCTTGATCACCAGTTTCGATGAGCAATCCCAGCGGCGTAACATTATGGCTGCAGCCTGGTCAATGCCGGTGGAGTTTGAACCTCCACGCGTCGCGATTGTGGTAGATAAGTCGACATGGACCAGGGAGTTGATTGAGCGTAACGGTAAATTTGGCATCGTTATCCCAGGCGTTGCAGCGACTAACTGGACGTGGGCAGTGGGAAGTGTATCTGGGCGTGAAGAGGATAAATTTAATTGCTATGGCATTCCGGTGGTGGAAGGTCCGGTGCTTGGTTTGCCACTTGTTGAAGAGAAATGTCTGGCGTGGATGGAGTGCCGATTGCTACCAGCGACCTCCGCGCAAGAGAAATACGACACGCTGTTTGGCGAAGTGGTATCAGCAGCGGCAGACGCACGGGTATTTGTCGAAGGCCGCTGGCAGTTTGATGATGATAAGCTCAATACGTTGCATCATTTAGGCGCTGGCACGTTTGTTACCAGCGGCAAGCGTGTTACGGCAGGTTAAGCATTACATGCTGTAACCAGGTTTCTTTATCAGCGTCTCCATTTGGGGCGCAATTTCGGCGTCCCAGATAGCTTGCCATGATTCTGGTTGAATCTGCTGTAGAGCAATGCTTATCGAACTGTCTTTACTGTTCAGATGGCGAATAATAACGTCGGTAATATCTGCAGCAAGTGCTGCTTTTTGTTGTTCGTCCAGTTCACGTGGAAAACATTTAATGTCTATGTGCGGCATGATTGTGCTCCTTTTGAAAGATGTCAGTAAAATTAACACACGTTGTGAATGTTATGTGTCCGGTGATGCTTTTTTACGGCAATAATGCCTACTTGAATTTGTACAGGTTTGTACTACACCCTTTTAAATAAAGCGCCAACAAAAACGTCAACTTGCAGAATATATTCTTCGCCAACATGCCATTAAGAAAACATCAAGTTCCCAGCTTGCCAATTTATTAACGCCCATTATAGTTATTCTTGCCCTCACAAAAATTTTCATCCGTAATTACCCCCAATAAAAGTCCATTCTGGAGACGCTTAAGATGCAGCTTAATCATATTGTTAAAAGTCTGCTAATAACGGGATTATTCACCACCAGTTCTTTGCCACTCCTCGCGGCGGAAGCCCCTAAAGACGCCACCGCAGCCACGCAACAAGCAAACAATTTACTCTACAACCAGTTGCCGTTTTCTGATAACACTGACTTTACTGATGCCCATAAAGGTTTTGTTGCCCCTATTCCTCAAGACGTGATTAAGGGCGAAAAAGGAAATGTTATCTGGGATCCACAACAATACGCTTTTATTAAAGAAGGTGATAAAGCCCCTGATACGGTGAATCCAAGTTTATGGCGTCAGGCGCAACTGATAAATATCAGCGGGTTATTCGAAGTAACTGAAGGTGTCTATCAGATTCGCAATCTCGATCTATCAAATATGACCATCATTGAAGGCAAAGAGGGTATTACCATCGTTGATCCCCTTGTTTCAGCAGAAACAGCCAAAGTGGGTATGGATCTCTATTACAAAAATCGCGACAAAAAACCGGTAGTAGCGGTTATCTACACACACAGTCATGTCGATCACTACGGTGGTGTTCGCGGCGTAATTGATGAAGCTGACGTTAAATCAGGCAAAGTTAAAATCTACGCGCCAGCCGGATTTTTGGAGGAAGCCGTTTCCGAAAATATTATGGCTGGCAATGTGATGAGCCGACGAGCCAGTTATATGTATGGCAACTTATTGAAACCTGATGTTAAAGGCCAGGTTGGCGCGGGACTGGGAACAACCACTTCAGCAGGAACGGTCACGTTGATTGCTCCTACTAACTACATCACCAAAACCGGACAAAAAGAAACTATTGACGGGTTGACCTATGATTTCTTGATGGCGCCAGGCTCTGAAGCGCCTTCTGAAATGCTGTGGTTTATTGAAGAAAAGAAACTGATCGAAACCGCTGAAGATGTCACGCACACCCTTCATAACACCTATTCGCTGCGTGGGGCTAAAATTCGCCAACCGCTGCCGTGGTCAAAATATATTAACGAAGCTCTCAATTTATGGGGAGATAAAGCCGAGATTATTCTCGCTCAACATCACTGGCCAACCTGGGGCAACGATAACGTGGTCAAACTGCTTAAAAGCCAGCGTGATTTGTATCGTTACATCAATGATCAAACTCTGCGTATGGCAAATCAAGGGATGACCCGTGATGAAATTGCCGCAAACTTTAAACTGCCCTCTTCACTGGCTAATACCTGGGCGAATCGCGGCTATTACGGTTCGGTAAGTCATGACGTGAAAGCAACTTACGTGCTTTATCTCGGCTGGTTTGATGGTAACCCCGCGACGCTTGATGAACTGCCGCCAGAAGAAGGCGCAAAAAAATTCGTCGAGTATATGGGCGGTGCTGATGCCATTTTACAGAAAGCCAAACAGGATTATGACCAGGGTAATTTCCGCTGGGTTGCCCAAGTTGTTAGTAAGGTGGTGTTTACCGATCCAAACAACCAGGCAGCGATAAATCTGGAAGCTGATGCGCTTGAGCAGTTAGGCTATCAGGCTGAATCTGGGCCGTGGCGTAATTTCTATCTCACTGGCGCACAGGAATTGCGTAATGGCGTACAAAAATTACCAACACCAAATACTGCCAGCCCAGACACCGTGCGTGCGATGACGCCGGAGATGTTCTTTGATTATCTTGCCGTCCATATTAATGGTGAGAAAGCGGCAGATGCCAAAACCGTGTTGAATTTCGATTTTGGTGAAGATGGCGGCACCTATAAAGTGGAGCTTGAAAATGGTGTTCTCAATCATACCGCTGGTGTAGAGGCTTCGGATGCTGATGCCACTATCACTCTGTCTCGTGATGTATTGAACAAAATTGTACTGAAAGAAGAGACGCTGAAAGAAGCCACGGCCAAAGAAGATGTCAAAATTACTGGCAATGCGGAAAAACTCAACGAGCTGTTAGGTTATATGGATAATTTTGAATTTTGGTTCAATATAGTGACACCATAAATTTACTGCATACCGGGCAGGTATCCTGCCCTTTTTTGGTTAAAAAATGGCTGAACGAAGAAAAACGCATCACTCATGGAAAACCCGCCGCGATATGGTTATTCGCGGCATGACGATTAGTTTGCCATGGTTTGCTTTTATCAATGTCAGTTTTGCATTGATAATTTTGCTGCGCCGTGTTCTGTTTAATGACCTTACTCCACCCTGGTTAAATGAAAAAAGCCTTATACATTCTATTGATATATCTGCAACGGGTATTCTGCTGATTTGCAGTGGTTTACTACTCATCCCTCGGCAAAAAACATTACCTATCCAGGTGCTATTAGTTGCCCTGAGCCTGCTATGGTCATGGTGTAGTTATCACTTTATTGCGTACTGGACGCTGCAGTTTGCTTATCCACTATGTGTATTATTAATGCTTAGTGGCGTTATCGCACTTTATTTCCATACCCCATCATTGCTCGCATTTGTCATTCCCTTATGGTTCACCACTCCAATAGCGAGTCTTATGCTTAATCAACAGATCAATATTCATTTTGCTGTTGTATGGTGTATTTTTTCACTGGCGCTATATGGTGGGCGACTCATTTTGTTACGTTGGTTTGAAGAAGCATGGGTACAAAACAGTTATAACAACCAGTTAATTAATCGCCTTGATGCATTAGCACATCGTGATCCTTTAACTGGGATAGCAAACCGACGTGCAATGAACAGTATCTTACACGACGCGATAGATAACGGCGGGTCATTTGCTCTTATTATGCTGGATGTCGATTTTTTTAAACGTTACAACGACACTTACGGGCATCCTGCTGGGGATCGTTGTCTAATACAAGTTGCCGACGCTCTACAGCGTTCAACTCGCCAGTCGGAGGATGTTGTTGTCCGTTATGGTGGCGAAGAGTTTGTCATCATACTTTTTAATGCAACATTGCCGGAAGCAGAGACGGTAGCAGCCAGAGTGAAGCAAGAACTTAAACTGGCAGCTATCCCGCATCAGGCATCTGCTGTTAATGCATTCGTTACGGTTAGTCAGGGGATTACCTGTTCTGCTCCCGCAAAAACGGCTGAACAAATTATTTCAGATGCCGACGCTGCGTTATACCGGGCGAAAGAAAGTGGGCGAAATCGATGGGAAAAATAATTAAATGATTCCATTCCTCTTTAGTATCCCTTTTAGCTTTGGTATCTGACATACAGCATCAGCAATCGCATTGATGTTCGGGGCATTATCCTGAAACCATTCATGTCCCGGCCCCCATGTGCGCATGGTGCAGAGATAACAGTCCACCAGCGTTAGTTGCTCACCAAAGGCATAAGGTTCAGCGGTCAATTGTGAATTCAGCCAGATATAAAGCGATTTACGATATTCAATAACATTCTTCTTTAACTGTTCGGGTGCGTCAGGAGCCCAACGCTCAGGGTAATCGGCGAAAGTGAACGTTGGATAGACATTAGCAACCAGCCAGACCAATAACCGTTGAAACTGCTGGCGTTCGGTGCGCCCAACCGGTGGCGCAAGGTCCGGGCGACGATCGAGAACCATCAATGCAATCGCCGCTGTCTCCGTCATAATCTCGTCATTTTCCAGCGCCAGTGTCGGAATCTGACACAACGGGTTCAGGGTTTTCAATAAATCGCGTGAAGTTCCCTCGTGGTCAAAACCACTGACATCAACGAACTGATAAGGAATATCAGCCAGTGTTAGCATCAGCTCACTGATTGTAGAGCCCCATCCGGGTACGCCATACACCTTAATCATATGCCCCTCACAATCTTTTAAAGATTAAGTGTAGGACAGTACACAGGTTAACCAGCAAAAGGATTTGTCATTTTTTCGTCAGTTGTATTATTCCCCTTCAGGATTGTAAGGGGATGTTTTGCATCGTTTATCGATAACGGGTAGGATGCTGCGCCGATAGTTTTATACCCATAAAGAATAATGGTGATAACTATCATCGCCAGGATGAATAAACATTGTTCATGGCAACTTATATGACTTTTTCATTAAAGCAATCAGGGAGAGCAATGAGTAAACACGACACCGACACTTCAGATCAGCACGCCGCGAAACGCCGCTGGCTTAATGCCCACGAAGAGGGGTATCACAAAGCGATGGGCAATCGCCAGGTACAGATGATCGCCATTGGCGGCGCGATTGGTACGGGTTTGTTTTTAGGCGCGGGAGCCCGACTGCAAATGGCGGGGCCAGCACTGGCACTGGTCTATTTGATCTGCGGCCTGTTTTCGTTTTTTATTCTGCGTGCATTGGGTGAGCTGGTGTTACACCGCCCTTCCAGTGGCAGTTTTGTCTCTTATGCCCGTGAGTTTTTAGGAGAGAAAGCCGCTTACGTTGCAGGCTGGATGTACTTCATCAACTGGGCGATGACGGGGATTGTTGATATTACCGCCGTCGCTCTGTATATGCATTACTGGGGCGCGTTTGGCGGCGTGCCGCAGTGGGTCTTTGCGCTCGCTGCACTGACCATCGTTGGCACCATGAATATGATCGGTGTGAAATGGTTTGCGGAGATGGAGTTCTGGTTTGCGCTTATTAAAGTGCTCGCCATTGTAACCTTTTTGGTCGTGGGTACAGTGTTCCTCGGTAGTGGTCAGCCGCTGGATGGCAACGCCACTGGCTTTCATTTAATTACCGATAACGGCGGCTTTTTCCCCCACGGTTTGCTGCCTGCGCTGGTGTTGATTCAGGGCGTAGTGTTTGCTTTTGCCTCCATTGAAATGGTGGGTACAGCGGCCGGAGAATGTAAAGATCCGCAGACCATGGTGCCTAAAGCGATTAACAGTGTGATTTGGCGTATTGGTCTGTTTTACGTCGGCTCCGTGGTGTTGCTGGTTATGTTATTGCCGTGGAGCGCGTATCAGGCGGGGCAAAGTCCGTTCGTGACGTTTTTCTCTAAACTGGGTGTGCCATATATCGGCAGCATTATGAACATTGTGGTGCTGACCGCTGCCCTCTCCAGCCTGAACTCAGGTCTGTACTGCACCGGACGTATTCTGCGCTCAATGGCGATGGGCGGTTCCGCACCGAGTTTTATGGCGAAAATGAGTCGTCAGCATGTGCCGTATGCCGGGATTCTGGCGACACTGGTTGTGTATGTCGTCGGCGTATTCCTCAACTATCTGGTGCCGTCGCGCGTATTTGAGATTGTGTTGAACTTCGCGTCGCTGGGAATCATCGCTTCATGGGCGTTTATCATCGTTTGCCAGATGCGCCTGCGTAAAGCGATTAAAGAAGGCAAAGCCGCGGATGTCAGTTTTAAACTGCCTGGCGCGCCCTTCACTTCCTGGCTGACATTACTGTTTTTGCTGAGCGTCCTGGTGCTGATGGCGTTCGATTACCCGAACGGGACTTATACCATTGCGGCGCTGCCGATTATCGGTATTCTGCTGGTTATAGGCTGGTTTGGTGTGCGCAAACGCGTTGCTGAAATTCACAGCACTGTGCCAGTCGTCGAGGAAGATGAAGAAAAACAGGAAATTGTGTTTAAACCTGAAACGGCGAGTTAATTGCAAAATTGCCCGGCTGCGTGCCGGGCAAATTCAAATTACTGACGAAGGTGCCGGATACGGCGTGATAAAAGTCAGGCAAGTCTCTCCGTTTTCACCCTCGCCATATCTATTACAGCGCAATACGAATCACATCGTCCGGCTGGGTAGCTTCCTGCTGTTTAGTGGATTTTTGTTTCACACTGACATACAGCGTTTTGCCATCTGCAGACAGCGCCAGGCTGTTCGGATGAGTCGGCGTATCGAACGTTTTCACCACTTTATAGCTTTTCGCGTCAATCACACTGACTTTACCTGCCTGACGATGCGTCACGTAGGCTTCATTACGCGCTGGGTTAAACAGCACAGCCAGTGATTCCGGTGCCGCAACCTTCGCAAGAATATTACCATTACGGGTATCAACCACTAACACTTCTGCCGCTTTAGAATCGGTGATAAATGCACGCTGATTGGTGGTATCAAGGCTGATGTTGATAAAGAAGTGCTCTTTGTCGTCATCCAGCAGCTTTTTACGGCTGAGGATTTTATTGTCGGCGGTGTCGATGGTAATCAATTCGCCGTCAGCGTTAGTGGTGTAAAGACGTTTGCCTTTGCTATCCAGCGCTAAACCGGTACTCATTTTACCGGTGTTCTGGATGGCGGTTTTCAGTTTGATATTCTCGCCATCAACGACCCAAATCACGCTCTCTTTACCAATACCACTGATGTAAACGGTGTTCGTGGCATCATCAGCTACCAGCTCACGCGGTTGCAGCGGGCGCACTTCTTCGGTACGTTTACGCTCATCAAGCACCAGACGTCCTTTCACTTCGCCCGTTTTGGCATCTATCGCCGTGACCGCGCTGTTTACAGTGTTACCAAACCACAACGTCTGAGTCGTGTTATTGATGGTGGCACCAAACGGCTTGAGATCGTTATGGATCGCCTGCGTCACTTCCAGAGTAACCGGATCAAGACGATAAACCACGCCGCCTTTATCCAGTTTGCGGCTTTGCGAAGTGGCGAGCCACAGCGCGTTTTCTTGCTGGCTATAAGCCATTTCGTAGGCACCTTTACCTACCGCTTTACGCAGCATTTCTTCTGCGGCCTGCGTACTGAATGATGAAGCAACAAGCAATGAACCTAACAGTAATGAACCACGCAGGCGCGATGAAAACAGATGACGTAAATGCATGACGACTCCCTTTGATGAACCGATATTTTTGCTGCTTCACAATGCTTCGCTAAGCGTAATCATCGTTACGCCCTTGTTATAAATGGGAATGGTAATCATTATTTTCTCAAATGTGGAGCATTTCTTGCCGTTACGACTACAATTTTCTCAATTACTTAACGTATCGTGCCGTTTCGTTTTCCATAAATTTACAATTTTATTACCATAGCGGCGTTTTCCCATTCTTAACCTGGCTTTTTTCATGAAGATTTTTTCCGTCCGACAGACCGTTTTGCCCGCACTGCTTGTCCTTTCCCCCGTTGTTTTTGCCGCTGATGAACAGACCATGATTGTCAGTGCCGCGCCGCAGGTGGTTTCAGAACTGGATACGCCAGCAGCAGTAAGCGTGGTGGATGGCGAGGAGATGCGCCTGGCAACACCGCGCATTAACTTGTCTGAATCACTGACTGGCGTGCCTGGTTTGCAGGTACAAAACCGGCAGAACTATGCGCAAGATTTACAGCTGTCGATTCGCGGATTTGGCTCCCGCTCCACTTACGGAATTCGCGGTATTCGCCTGTATGTGGACGGTATTCCCGCCACCATGCCCGACGGGCAAGGGCAAACATCCAACATCGATTTAAGCAGTGTGCAAAATGTGGAAGTGCTGCGTGGCCCCTTCTCTGCTCTGTATGGCAACGCGTCTGGCGGTGTAATGAATGTCATCACCCAGACCGGACAACAGCCACCAACCATTGAAGCCAGTAGTTACTACGGCAGTTTTGGCAGCTGGCGCTATGGGCTGAAAGCAACAGGCGCAACGGGCGACGGCACACAGCCTGGCGATGTCGATTACACCGTCTCAACCACGCGTTTTACGACCCACGGCTATCGTGACCATAGTGGCGCACAGAAAAATTTAGCCAATGCCAAACTGGGCGTTCGCATTGATGAAGCCAGCAAATTAAGCCTGATTTTCAATAGTGTGGATATCAAAGCAGATGACCCAGGTGGGCTAACCAAAGCAGAATGGAAGGCGAATCCACAACAAGCGCCTCGTGCAGAACAGTACGACACGCGAAAAACCATCAAGCAAACTCAGGCTGGGTTGCGCTATGAGCGTAGCCTGAGCGCGCAAGATGATATGAGTGTGATGATGTATGCCGGAGAGCGAGAAACGACCCAGTACCAGTCAATCCCCATGGCCCCGCAACTTAACCCGTCACATGCGGGCGGCGTGATTACTCTGCAACGCCATTACCAGGGGATAGACAGCCGCTGGACACACCGTGGTGATCTGGGCGTTCCGGTCACGTTCACTACCGGCCTGAACTATGAAAACATGAGTGAAAACCGCAAGGGCTACAATAACTTCCGCCTGAATAGCGGCGTGCCGGAATACGGGCAAAAAGGTGAGTTGCGCCGCGACGAACGCAATCTGATGTGGAACGTCGATCCCTATTTACAGACGCAGTGGCAGCTGAGCGAAAAACTGTCGCTGGATGCTGGCGTGCGCTACAGCTCCGTGTGGTTTGATTCCAACGACCATTACGTTACTCCGGGTAACGGCGATGACAGCGGTGATGCCAGTTATCACAAATGGCTACCTGCCGGTTCGTTAAAATATGCAATGACCGATGCCTGGAATATCTATCTGGCAGCCGGGCGTGGTTTTGAAACGCCGACGATTAATGAGCTGTCTTATCGTGCTGATGGACAAAGCGGTATGAACTTTGGGTTAAAACCCTCCACCAACGATACAATTGAGATCGGCAGTAAAACGCGTATTGGTGATGGGCTGCTTAGTCTCGCATTGTTCCAGACCGACACCGATGATGAAATTGTTGTCGATAGCAGTAGCGGTGGGCGTACGACTTACAAAAATGCCGGAAAGACCCGTCGTCAAGGCGCTGAACTGGCATGGGATCAACGTTTCGCGGGAGATTTTCGAGTAAAAGCGTCCTGGACCTGGCTTGATGCGACCTATCGCAGCAATGTTTGCAATGAACAGGATTGTAACGGTAACCGGATGCCAGGGATCGCCCGTAATATGGGCTTTGCGTCGATAGGTTATATACCGGAAGATGGTTGGTATGCAGGCACGGAAGCGCGTTATATGGGCGATATTATGGCAGATGATGAAAATACGGCCAAAGCGCCTTCTTATACACTCGTCGGCTTATTCACCGGGTATAAATACAATTACCACAATTTAACCGTGGATTTATTTGGTCGTGTCGATAATTTATTCGATAAAGAATACGTTGGTTCTGTCATTGTCAATGAGTCAAACGGGCGATATTACGAACCTGCGCCCGGACGAAATTATGGTATCGGCGTGAATATTGCGTGGCGATTTGAGTGATTACCTTGATGCCCGGTATTTGCCGGGCACTTACTTTAACGATTATATTGCTGGTATAACATAGCAACGTTTTTTTGCATAATTTCAGCAAGACAATGTCTGCATCCCTCTTTGTCTTTTACTTTTAACGCGGCGAGTAGTTCATGATAGCTTTCTATACGCTCACGTAATTCCGCTGGGTTAATCGCTTCATAAAGATAATGTAAACCAGGTCCCATCCTGATCCACAGTTGCTCAATCATTTCACACAGGATGGGCATATTTGAACGATGATAAATCGCTAAGCGAAATAGCCTGTTCGCATTAATGATTTGTTCCATGTCGCCCTTTTCTTGCGCCTGCTGTAATTTCTCGAGCAATTCCTCGAGTTCCGCCAGGTCTTGCGGGGTGAGGTTTTCAACAGCCAGAGTAACTGCCATTAATTCCAGCTCGTAGCGGATCCGATTGATTTCGTCTAATTGACGTTTCCCCACTTCCGGAACTGTAAATGCTTGCGCTGGTGCGACAGAAAGCGCATTCACCGAAACCAGACGTAATAATGCTTCACGCACAGGTGTAATACTCATACCTAATTGCTCCGCCAGATTTTTAGTAATCAGGCGTGCGCCAGGTTTTAATGCGCCAATACTAAGCTGATGTTTCAGGTCGTTCTCAACCTTCATAGTTAAACTGATATGCGGTATTTTTTCCGTTCCAGGCATGTTATTTCCTTCAGGTGTTTTCGTTCCAACTCTGCCAGCACAGTAGAAGTCGTTTACCTGGCGTATGAAGCTGAATAATCATTATCCACTTACCTTTATTGTTATTAGCTACAGAACAGAGAAGTGGTAAGTTAATTAAAGCTGGAAAAAAGATTTTTGCCTGGAGTTTTATGGCGGCTTTATGCCGCCGTCGTATCTTTAATCATCATCCGCGACGCGAATAACAACTTTACCGAAGTTTTTGCCGTTCAGCAGGCCAATAAACGTCTGTGGGGCGTTCTCCAAACCGTTGGTAATTTGTTCACGATAGTGAATTTTCCCCTCTTTCACCCATTGTCCCATCTCCTGCTGAAACTCATGGATGCGGTGACCATAATCCTGAGCGATAATAAACCCTTGCAAGCGAATACGTTTTTTCAGCACCGTAGCCATCAACAAAGGTAAACGATCCGGACCGGGTGGTAGCTCTGTAGTGTTATAGCTGCTCACTAAGCCGCAGACGGGAATGCGCGCAGATGTATTAAGTAACGGTAGCACCGCATCAAATACTTTACCGCCCACGTTTTCATAATAGATATCAATACCTTTTGGGCACGCTTTCGCCAGTTGTTCGGCAAAATCGTCCGCGTGGTGATCAAGGCAAACATCGAAGCCTAACACCTCGGTAGCATGGCAGCATTTTTCCGCGCCACCGGCTACCCCCACCACTCTGCAACCTTTAAGTTTGCCGATTTGCCCCACCGTCGCCCCCACTGGTCCTGTCGCCGCCGCAACCACCAGCGTTTCGCCCTCTTTAGGCTGACCGATATCCAGCAGCCCCATATAAGCGGTAAAGCCTGGCATCCCCAGCACACCCAGCGACCACGATGGATTTTGCGGATGATCGCCAAGTTTCACCAGATCATCACCACTGGATATGTCATAGTCCTGCCATCCACTGTAGCCCAGCACCCAGTCGCCAGGCTGGTAATCAGGATGATTCGACTCCACGACACGGCTCACCGTACCGCCAACCATCACGCCGCCAATATCAACCGGCGGTGAATAAGATGGCTCATCGCTCATACGTCCACGCATATACGGGTCCAGTGACAAATAAACTGTGCGCAGTAACACCTGTCCTTCACCCGGTGTGGCGACATCATCTTCTTCAAGACGGAAATTCTCCGGAACCGGTGCGCCATGCGGACGCGAGGCCAGAACCCAACGGCGGTTACGCTGCTTTTGTTGCCCCATAATGCTCTCCTGTGCTTTTAGCATGAATCCATCAATAGTAGCAGGCTCACGGGATTGGTTTTGTTTGCAGCCGTCACATCCCCTCTGCAACACGCAATAATTTCATCGAGGAATCCGTTGCTTCGGGCTGTTTTCGATAGTATTGATAACGTCATCATCATTATTTTATTGAGGCCAAACATGTCCATCCGTTTTGCCCGCAAAGCCGACTGTGCTGCCATTGCGGAAATTTATAACCACGCCGTGTTGTATACGGCGGCTATCTGGAATGACCAAACGGTGGATGCAGATAATCGCATTGCCTGGTTTGAAGCGCGGACTTTAGCTGGTTATCCGGTGCTGGTGAGTGAACAAGATGGCGTAGTTACAGGATATGCCTCGTTTGGCGACTGGCGTAATTTCGATGGTTTTCGCCATACCGTGGAACATTCGGTTTATGTCCATCCCGATCATCAGGGCAAAGGTCTGGGGCGTAAATTGTTAAGCCGATTGATTGATGAAGCGCGGGATTGCGGAAAACATGTCATGGTCGCCGGGATCGAATCGCAAAATCAGGCTTCGCTGCATCTCCACAAGTCGCTGGGATTTGTCATCACCGCACAAATGCCGCAGGTGGGCACTAAATTTGGGCGCTGGCTGGATCTGACATTTATGCAGTTGCAACTCGACGAGCGCACTGAACCGGACGCGATTGGATGAATCAGTCGCTCACCCTTGCTTTTTTGATTGCCGCCGGAATTGGTCTGGTAGTCCAGAACACGCTGATGGTGCGCATCACCCAGACCTCCTCTACCATTCTCATCGCCATGTTGCTGAACTCACTGGTGGGGATTGTGCTCTTTGTTTCTATTTTATGGTTTAAACAAGGTATGGCGGGGTTTGGCGAACTGGTGTCCAGCGTGCGCTGGTGGACACTTATACCTGGCTTGCTGGGATCGTTTTTTGTCTTCGCCAGTATCAGCGGATATCAGAATGTGGGAGCGGCGACAACTATTGCAGTACTGGTCGCCAGCCAGCTGATTGGCGGTCTGGTTCTGGATATCTTCCGCAGTCATGGCGTACCACTACGGGCGTTGTTCGGCCCAATTTGTGGCGCAATTTTACTTGTGGTTGGCGCCTGGTTGGTAGCCAGACGCTCATTTTAATCACAGGATGGTGCCGCCTTTGGTTAACTGTTCATGGCGCGCTTCCATATCTTCTTTATGCTTGCGACCGTGATGGGCGATCGCTGTGCGCAAACGCTGCTGCTGGGTGTAGCGATCTTCCCGACTTAACTCCGCGTCATCGCTCAGGGCGATTAATAATTCGTTCATATGGGCAATGACGCTCTCTTCAATCGCGGCATCCACGCGCGCGATGACTTCATCCAGATGCGACATACTTTCTCCTTAGCCACTTGTGAAATTTATCGATTCATCCAAATGATATAAGTCTGCGTGGTGCCGTCAAGCCAGTGAGTAAGATTTAAAACAGTGAAAACAACAGCGCCACCGGGAAACTCATCGGCCATGTTGCCCCCACCAGAAAGGCGCTTAAGAAACGGATGCGTTTCTTATCGTGAGAAAGAAACCAGGTGATAAGAAATGCGATTGCTGCCATAACCGCATAAAAAACAAGCATGTGTTGATAGAGAGACATGTACGGGCGTCCAGCCAGATGAATAAAACGCGCGCAAATATGCGTCATTTTTTGACGTGCATCAAGTTTTTTCACCCGTTTGAGAAAAAATCATCTAACAGCAACTTGCCCTTATCCATCTTCAGAATGAGTATTATTGCGGATTTTCTGAACCCGTACTATACACATAGGGGCAATGATAAAAGGTGGCAAAAATGAATGTTTCCAGTAGAACTGTAGTACTGATAAATGTCTTTGCTGCTGTTGGTTTATTTACTCTTATCTCTATGAGATTTGGCTGGTTTATTTGATGTAGTGATTTTGCACGCAGCACGTACTGTCAGAGAAATCAGTGCTCTGACAGTACGCAAGATCATCTCATACTATTACGATCTGCAATATTATCCTTAATGTTTAACCATGACGTGGCGGACGACGGTGTAATCCTCCAGCCCATAAAGTGACATATCCTTGCCGTAACCAGAAAGTTTCTGCCCACCGTGCGGCATTTCACTTACCAGCATGAAATGGGTATTGACCCAGGTACAACCATATTGCAGCCGCGCGCTGACGCGATGCGCCCTGCCCACATCTTTCGTCCATACCGAGGATGCAAGTCCGTACTGGCTGTCATTTGCCCAGTTCACCACCTGTTCTTCGTTGTCGAAGAGCGTAACACTCACTACCGGACCAAATACCTCTTTTTGCACGATGGCATCGTCCTGTAATGCGCCAGCCAGCAGCGTCGGCGCATAGTAATAGCCATTACCCTTGCGCTTTTCACCGCCAGTGATCACTTTGATGTGCCCTGTCGCTTTCGCCTCTTCTACCGCCTTGCTGACGCGTTCGAGATGCGCCAGCGAGCTTAAAGGTCCAAGCTCCGTAGAGTCGTCATCCGGTGCACCAGATTTTAACGTTGCCACCGCAGCACCGAGTTTTTCCACCAGCGTATCGTAAATGCCTTTTTGCGCGTAGATCCGACAAGCCGCAGTACAATCCTGTCCAGCATTGTAATAGCCAAAAGTACGTACACCTTCGACCACTGCTTCAATATCCGCATCATCAAAAACAATCACTGGCGCTTTACCACCAAGTTCCATATGAGTACGCTTAATGGACGGCGCGGTATGGCTGATGATGTGCTCGCCGGTGGCGATAGAGCCCGTCAACGACACCATCCGCACTTTGGGATGTCCGGTCAGCGGATCGCCCACCGTTTTGCCTCTGCCAAACAGTACGTTAATCACGCCTGCCGGGAAGATATCTTTCGCCAGCTCAGCCAACTTCAACGCGGTCAGCGGGGTAATTTCTGATGGTTTAAGCACTACGCAGTTCCCTGCCGCCAGCGCCGGAGCCAGTTTCCACGCTGCCATCATCAGCGGATAATTCCACGGTGCGATAGAAGCCACAACCCCCAACGGATCGCGACGGATCATCGAAGTATGACCTTCAAGATATTCACCTGCCGCCAGACCATTCAGACAGCGCGCCGCACCCGCGAAAAAGCGAAAAACATCGACAATCGCCGGAATTTCATCATTGAACGCACTATGCAGCGGTTTGCCACAATTACGGGATTCCAGTTCGGCAAAAACCTGACCATTTTCTTCGATAACATCCGCCAGTTTCAGCAGGCATTCCGCACGCGCTTTTGGCGTGGTTTGCCCCCATTCGGCAAATGCTGCATCTGCCGCGCGAACAGCAGCATCCACCTGTTCTGCGGATGCCTCGGCAATCTCCAGTAAAACGTCCCCCGTTGCCGGATTATAGACAGGCTGTTTTTCCCCTTCGCCGCTAACCAGTTCTCCGTTAATCAGTAACTTATGTTGCATAGCATATTCCTGTATCAGTGGTTATTGACCATTGTCGCCTTCGCGGGTTAGCCACCAGGCCCCCAGGATCGGCAAGGTTGTTACCAACATAACCAGCAGTGCCACCACGTTGGTTACCGGTACATCACGCGGTCGCCCAAGCTGATTGAGCAACCACAACGGTAACGTTCGTTCATGACCTGCCGTAAAGGTCGTCACGATGATTTCATCGAACGACAAGGCAAATGCCAGCATTCCTCCTGCCAGTAGCGCCGAACTGAGATTCGGCAACACTACGTAGCGGAAGGTTTGCCACCCATTAGCCCCAAGATCCATTGACGCCTCAACCAGACTCCACGAGGTGCGGCGAAAACGGGCGATGACATTGTTAAACACCACCACTACGCAAAAAGTCGCATGACCGACCACGATGGTGAAAAATCCCGGATCCAGATTGATGGTTTTAAAAGCGGTTAATAGCGCCAGACCAGTGACAATGCCCGGCAGCGCAATGGGCAGCAGCAGTAACAACGAAATGGCGTTTTTACCGAAAAAGTCTCGTCGCCATAGTGCGGCAGCAGCCAGCGTCCCTAACACCAGCGCGATTAATGTCGCCAGCGTCGCCACCTTAAGTGACAGTGTCACGGCATCAAGAATGTCACTACGCTGTGCTGCCACGCTAAACCAGCGCAACGTCAGGCCTTGCGGTGGAAAACTAAACGCCGCATCTTCAGTGTTAAACGCATAAGCGGCGATAATCAGGATGGGAAAATGTAGGAAAACCACGCCGCCCCAGGCCGCCAGTTTAAGGAAAAACGGTGCGCGTTCAGAGTGCATCGAACGCTCCCAGACGTTTCACGAACGCCAGGTACAGTGCGATGAGAACAATCGGCACCAGGGTGAATGCCGCCGCCATCGGCATATTGCCAATCGCCCCCTGCTGGGAATAAACCATATTGCCGATAAAATATCCTGGCGGGCCAACCAGCTGCGGGACGATAAAATCGCCCAGTGTGAGTGAGAAGGTAAAGATAGAGCCAGCGGCAATACCCGGGATCGCCAGCGGCAGCACCACATAGCGAAAGGTTTGTCGTGGACGTGCGCCGAGATCAGCTGACGCCTGCAACAATGACGGCGGCAAACGCTCAAGCGCCGCCTGCACCGGGAGGATCATGAACGGCAGCCAGATATAGAGAAACACCAGAAAGCGCCCCAGCCCGGAAGTTGACAGCGTATTGCTGCCCACCGCAGGTAATGTAAGGAACGCAGTCAGCAGTGGTTCCAGCCCAAGATGTTGTAAAAACCACTGAGCCACGCCATCTTTTGCCAGCAATAACGTCCAGGCATAGGCTTTAACAATGTAGCTCGCCCACATCGGCAACATTACCGCAATATAAAAAAACGCTTTCATTTTCCCGCTGGTATAGCGCGCCATATACCACGCCATTGGAAAAGCCAGAATGGCGCTGGCGATAGTGACTGCCACAGCCATAGTCAGCGTGCGGAGAATGATGTCGTAATTCGCCGGATTAAACAGCGCACGGATATTCGCCAGCGTCAGTTCCGGCGTTACCGACATGGTGAAATCGTCAAAGGTATAAAAGCCCTGCCATAACAGCGTCAGCAGCGAGCCGAAATAGACAATGCCAAACCACATTAGCGGGCCAAGCAGCAGTAAAAACAGCCCCAGCCCCGGATTACGCCAGAAGAAACAGGACACCTTACCCAGACCTGGACGTGAAGGTGATTGCAATACATTCATCGCCATTCACCTCTCCTCAACCAGCGGCACCATCACATCACGCGACCAGGAAACCATCACCTGTTGTCCGGGCGTGAGCGTGGCAGGCAGTTCTTCGCCTGTCATATTGGCCTGACTCACAAGCAGTTTTTCACCGCCGTTCAATTTCAGTTCAAAACGAGTTGCCGCGCCCTGATATTGCACCGCCTGGATCGTGCCATTGGCCTGCAGTTCACCAGGGGTGTTGAGGCGGATATGTTCCGGTCGCAGGGCGAAGCTTCCCGTCATGCCACAAAGTTTCTCTGCCATCAGTCCATCAAAAACATTCGATGTACCAACGAACCCGGCAACAAACGGCGTGCGCGGGCGCATATAGAGATCGCGCGGGGAATCGACCTGCTCAATGCGTCCATTATTGAAAACCGCCACACGATCGGACATCGATAACGCTTCGCCCTGATCGTGGGTAACGAAGATAAAAGTGATACCGAGAGACTGTTGCAGTTTTTTCAGTTCCAGCTGCATCTGCTCACGCAATTTGAGATCCAGTGCGCCGAGCGGTTCATCCAACAGCAATACGCGCGGTTCATTCACCAGTGCTCTGGCGATAGCAACCCGCTGGCGCTGACCACCAGAAAGTTGTGACGGTTTACGTTGCTGAACAAAACCCAGCGCCACTTTCTCCAGCGCCTCTTGCGCCATCGCATGCCGCTGTTTTTTATCCACGCCTTTGACCATCAGCCCGTAGGCGACGTTGTCAAGAATCGACATATGCGGAAATAGCGCGTAGTCCTGGAAGACAGTATTCACGTCCCGCTCCCACGGTGGCAGATTGCTGGCGGGTTTACCAAAGATAGAGATAGCCCCGCCGGAAAGTTGTTCGAATCCAGCAATCAGGCGCAGGCAGGTGGTTTTGCCGGAACCGGACGGCCCCAGCATAGAGAAGAACTCACCATCTTTTATCGCAATACTGACGCCATCTACTGCGCGCACGTCACCGTACAACCGTGAGACGTTGTCAAACTCCACTGCGTACGTCATAAAACACCCCAGCGAAGTTAGCGACCACCCATAATGGCAATGTAATCCTGCGTCCAGCGACTGTAGGGAACAAACTTGCCCCCTTCTGCTATAGGCGTTTTCCAGAAGGCGATTTTATCGAAATAGTTAAAACCGTTTGTTTCACAACCTTTCTCGCCTAATAACGGACTGGCTTTACACCCTTGCGGCACTACTGGTAGCGAGCCAAACCAGGCCGCCACATCGCCCTGCACTTTTGGGGTTAATGACCAGTTCATCCATTTGTAGGCGCAAACCGGATGTTTCGCTTCGCTATGTAGCATGGTGGTGTCAGCCCAACCGGTAACGCCCTCTTTCGGGAAAACGGTAGCGACAGGCTGGCCTTCGGCTTTCAGGGCGTTGGCCTGATAGGGCCATGCACTGGAAGCAACTACACCCTCGTTTTTGAAATCGCTCATTTGCACGGTAGTGTCATGCCAGTAGCGATGGATCAAACTATGTTGATCGCGCAGCACTTTCAGCACCGCCTGGTACTGTTCTTCGGTGAGTTGATACGGATCGCTGATGCCCAACTGCGGCTGAGTGGCTTTAACGAACAACGCAGCGTCCGCAATGTAGATAGGGCCATCATAAGCCTGAACGCGGCCTTTATTGCTCTTGCCGTCCGGCAGATTCTGCTCAACAAAAACCACTTGCCAGCTATTCGGCGGCGTCGGGAAGGTTTTAGTGTTGTACATCAGCAGGTTCGGCCCCCATTGGTAAGGTGTGCCGTAAACTTTGCCGCCAACGTTAAACCAGTCGCCTTTAACCACGCGCGGATCGAGCGCTTTCCAGTTGGGAATCAATGCGGTATTAATCGGCTGCACGCGTTTGCCCATAATCAGGCGCAGCGAGGCATCGCCGGATGCCGTAACCAGATCGTAACCCCCTTTGGTCATCAGACTGACCATTTCATCGGAAGTCGCGGCGGTTTTCACATTCACCGCGCAGCCTGTCTCTTTTTCGAATTGCGTTACCCAGTCGTATTGATTATCAGTTTGTCCGCGTTCGATGTATCCCGGCCAGGCGATAATATCCAGTCGCCCTTCCGGTTTATCTAAATTGGTAGGCGGTTCGGCGGCGTGAGCGGTCATTATTGTCATGGTGAGCGCACACAGGCTGCTGCGGGCAAAAATCTTGCTCATAAGGTCTTACTCCTGTCGTAATTAATTGTTCAGCCGCCGTGCCGTAAAAATATCTCCTTGTTTAACCATAGACGGCGGCTAGCAGGCACACCTTCGCCCCTGAGAAAATTTAATCAGGTTGTGAGCTACCGCGCATTATGCCCTCTGTAAGGTTATATTCTGGAGTATAGACAAGGAGTTAGGAAATATGACTGCTATTCGAAATTCATATTACCCATCCTGAGAGGAATTAAATTAAACGCTATTACAGCCGTTCTTGAATAAGTTTGCCTAATTGTTTTACCGCCTGTTCTTCACGTTCTCCCCACTGCCACGCGGTATTAAAACGAAAAAAACGTGACCAGTTTTCACCGGTAGAAAACATTTTACCCGGCGCAATACTGATATGATGCGTCAGTGCCACCAGGCTTAATTCTCCTGCATCTAACGGCTCGGGGAGCTCCAGCCAGAGAAAATAACCGCTGTCATTGTGATGAATTTTGACTTCCGCAGGCAGATAACGCAGCAAAGCCTGCCAGGCGCGTTGTTTACGTTCCGCAAGCTGGCGACGCAGACGACGAAGATGAGCATCGTATCGGCGAGTAGAAAGGTAATCCACCAGCGCAAGCTGCATCGGTGAGCTGGTGGAAAGCGTACTCATCAACTGCAAGCGTTGAATTTTACGTGCATGTTTTCCGGCGGCGACCCAACCAATACGAAAACCAGGCACCAGACATTTCGAAAACGAAGAGCAATGCAAAACACCATCGTGGTGATCCCACGCTTTCGCAGGCAGCGGTTTTTCCCGTCCAAAATAAAGTTCGCTGTAAACGTCATCTTCAATCAGCGTTACGTTGTACTGATTGAGCAACGCCACCAGTTGTGCTTTTTTTTGCGGTGTTAAGGTAAATCCGAGTGGATTCTGGCTATTAGTCATCAGCCAGCACGCTTTCACCGGATACTCCTGCAACGCCAGTTCCAGCGCCTGAAGATCGATCCCTTCTTTAACGTCCGTCGCCACCGATAACGCCTTCAGCCGTAACCGCTCCAGCGCCTGCAAAGCGCCGTAGAAACAAGGATTCTCTACTATCACCCAATCGCCCGGTTCAGTTACCACTTGCAAACTGAGGTTTAATGCCTCTAACGCCCCGGCGGTAATGACAATTTCATCTGGAGAAATAGTGATGCCCTGTAAGGCATAGCGACGAGCAATAGCCTGACGCAGTTCTGCGTTTCCTGGCGGTAAGTTTTCAATCACGCTCATCGCTGTGGCGGTTTTGCTTACCTGCGCCAGCGAGCGGTTTAGTTGTTGGAGGGGGAAAAGTCGCGGGTCGGGAAAGGCCGAGGCAAACGGAACGACCGACGGATCGCGACTGGCCTGCAACATATCAAAAATATAAGTGTTGATATCGACTGCTTCATCTCGAGTGACTGGAATGACTGGCGCTTTCGGCATTTTTATTGCCTGTGGCGCAACGTAATAACCCGACTGCGGTCGTGCGATAATATATCCCTGACTTTCGAGCAACTGATAGGCATGGCTCACGGTCATAAAGCTCATGCCAGAAAGTGCCACCTGGTCACGCAACGAAGGCAAACGATCTCCGGGTTGCCAGATACCCGACGCAATCTGCTCGCGTAATTGTTCTGCAAGCTGCTGGTATTTTTTCATTATCGAATCGTTATTATGTGCAGGTGATTCGGCAGTCTATATCAGTTGTTAAAAATGACAACTTTTCATTAACTGTTATCAAACCATCACCAGTGATAACTCTTTGCCAAGCGCCTTAGCCGCGAGCTGGACGGCGTCGATTTTTGTCGCATGGTGCAAATTAAATAGGCGAGTAATCTCCTGTTTAGGTTTGCCAATTCGCCTGGCTAACTCTTGCTGAGTGATTTCTGACTGTAAAAAAGCATTTAACAGCAATACTTTAGAGGCGACGCTCAAAGGCACTTCAATAAAGTGATCGTGACTGTTTAATGGCGAAGGTAACGGGATAAGCTCGTTATCTTCAAAATAAAAATCAAATGCGGTCAGTAAAGCATCTTTTGCCGCTTCCATCGCTTCAGCAACTGTTTCGCCCTGGGTCAACGCTTCAGGGATATCCACAAAAGAAACCATATAACCGCCTTCCGGCGCGGGTGTAAGAGTGACGGGATAACGCATAATTTCGACTGTCTCTCGCATGTCATTAACCTTTTTAATTGGCGATTAACTCAAACCGAGTTGTTTCAGGATTGCTTTACGCAATGGTTCTTTAATCTCATCGCAGGGGTGACGCGGCATGACACTGCGCCTCCCATGAAACCTCAGTTTTAAATGGTTGCTGCCATTCGCTACATCGACGCCCTGAGATTCGAGCCAACGTCTGAACTCGCTTTGTTTCACATCGCCTCCCTGCCGCTGAGTATATCAACAAAGTAAACATTAGTGTTTACCTCCGTGTGTAATTTGCTCGAAAATAGCACTAAATCGCCGCAACGGCAGAATGCAATGCAAAATCAGGAAGGAAGATTCCAGAATTTCTTTGCGCTAATTTGCAAAACTGAATAATAACCTCAAGAAACGATTGGCATCATAGCGGCAAAAGGTTAGAAAAAGGTGGCGGGATGTTTTCGAAGGCGTTATCGGTTGTCTTATTAACGTGTGCACTGTTCTCAGGACAACTCATGGCAGGGCACAAAGGACATGAATTTATGTGGGTAAAGAATGTGGATCATCAGCTGCGTCATGAAGCGGACAGCGATGAATTGCATGCTGTGGCAGAAGAGTCGGCGGAAGGTTTGCGCGAGCATTTTTACTGGCAAAAATCGCGCAAACCAGAAGCGGGACAGCGTTGAGTCATTTGTTGCCGGATGCGGCATGACGCCTTACCCGCCAGGCAATATCATGCAGATTTGATGAGTGGTGAGTAACCCGAAAACTGACGTTTTACCCTTTTCGCTTCGGCAATGTTTTCAGCAGATCATCCGGACTTACGGATGCCACTACGCTTCCCGGTAACGGCATTTTCAGTATGTGATTTTTGATTTTGCCAATGACGTGCATCTCGCATGGGCGGCAATCAAACTTTAGCGTTAATACTTCATCGCCGTTAACCAGTTGCATTGGCGTCGCCTTCCAGCTTTTGATATTGCCTTTCGCCTGTTTCGGGCACAGATTGAAGGCAAAGCGCAGACAATGCTTGGTGATCATCACCGGGACTTCGCCCTTCTCTTCATGTGCCTCATACGCCGCGTCAATCAGTTGCACACCATAGCGATGATAAAATTCACGCGCTTTCTGGTTGTATACGTTCGCAAGGAAACTCAGATGCGTTTGCGGATAAACCGGCGCAGGATCAGCAACCGGTTTACGGCTGCCCCGCTGGTAACCGGCAAGACGTGCAGCATCCAGCATGTCGGCGGCTTCACGGCGGAACTGGTTTAACAGACTGTTTGGTACAAACAGCGCACCCGGCAAATTAATTTGCACATCGCGGGCGTAATAGATGGTTTGCCCCAGTTTTGCCAGACCATCCTTTAGATTGTTCATTGCTTTTTCGGCGTTATTGGCTTCGTCGAACTGCCCGTCCAGCGTATGCGTGATGCTGACACCCTCTTCACTGGTGAGGGTCAGAATCAGTTGTTCCTGCCAGCCGCCCAGTTCAATGTCTACCACCACCCGACGTTCGCTGGAGGTTTTTGTCAGTGCCTGCTGCCAGTTATGATCAAGATTACGGTTTAGTGGGTGATGCGGGCGAATTTTGTGCAAATCTGCTGGCATTTCATTGGGCCAGACGCGGTACTGATTTTCTCCGGTTTTCTCGACCGTATTGGCACGAAAACCGACGACTTCACGTTTAATCATCACGTTCAGGCCATCGCCATTTGCCAGTGGCTCGGTAACGGCAACATCAATATGATCTTTCGCTACTTTCAATACTTCGCCCACCGGCAGGCCGATAAATTTCGGCGAATCGAACGCGCCAATATCGCCTTTACGGGCATTCACAAAATAATCTGTGCTACCACGGTGGAAAGTCTTTTCCGTCGATGGAACAAAGAAATGTTCAGTACGACCTGATGAAGCACGCGTCAGATCGCCACGTTCTTCAATAATGGCATCCAGCATCTGGCGATAATGGGCGGTGATATTCTTCACGTAGCTCATATCTTTGTAACGCCCTTCAATCTTGAAGGAGCGTACGCCAGCATCAATCAGCGCGCCGAGGTTGGCAGTCTGATCGTTATCTTTCATCGACAGCAGATGTTTTTCATAGGAAACCACCCGCCCCTGATCGTCTTTCAATGTGTATGGCAAACGGCACGCCTGCGAGCAATCGCCACGGTTGGCGCTACGCCCTGTTTGCGCATGAGAAATGTAGCACTGACCCGAATAGGCCACGCACAGTGCGCCATGAATAAAGAATTCAATGGTCGCGTCCGTGGCCTGGTGAATCGCGCGGATCTGCTCAAGATTCAGCTCTCGCGCCAGCACAATCTGCGTGAAGCCAACATCAGAGAGGAACTTCGCTTTTTCTACCGTGCGAATGTCGCACTGCGTACTGGCGTGCAGTTCAATCGGCGGAATATCAAGCTCCAGAATCCCCATATCCTGAACAATCAGCGCATCGACGCCGGTCTGATAGAGGTCGGTAATCAGCCGTTGCGCGGGTTCCAGCTCATCATCATGCAAGATGGTGTTAAGTGTGACGAAAATTTTTGCACCATAACGATGGGCAAACGGCACCAACTCGGCAATATCTTTCAGGCTATTACTGGCATTATGACGGGCACCAAAACCAGGGCCGCCGATATAAACAGCATCGGCACCGTGCAAAATAGCTTCGCGGGCAATGGCGGCATCGCGTGCCGGGCTTAACAGTTCAAGACGATGAGAAGATACGGTCACTTTCTTATCCAGTAGCTGAAAAATGGCGGCTATTTTAGCCACAAGCGCGACGTTGCGAAATAGTTTTCCCGCTTAACTGCGCGGGTAATGGATGAGGGAATGAAAATGTACGGTTTGCTCCCCACCATTACGATAGACATGCGTGACGTCTGCAGCAAATCGAGCGCCTTCCCCACAATTAAGGCTCTGCCATTCACCATCAACACACAGATCAAGTTGTCCATCAATGACGACGACATGTTCGAATACCCCCTTTTCATGGGGCGTCGATTCGCTTATTGCACCGGGTGCCATCTGAATCGAGAAGTGTTCAAAGCAGAGTTGTGGATCATAAGGAAACAGCGAAGTGATCACCATCGCCTGCCGTTGTGGATCATAAACTGAAGGCGTTGCGGACTGCGGCGGAGAAATAAATGTTGAAAATGGCACGTTCAACCCGGTGGCAATTTTCCATAATGTCGCGACCGTCGGGCTGGATTCATTACGCTCAATCTGCCCTAACATCGCTTTAGAAACGCCCGTCGCTTCTGCCAGTCGCGAAAGACTCCAGCCGCGCTGCTGACGTAGTTGTTTAAGTGTGGTGGATAAAAAGCGAGCGAGATTTTCCATGCGACTCCTCCGGCAAAACGGAAGTTTATCACTTGTGCGTTATAACGGACAAATGCTACGGTGCCTGTACGCTATAACGCACGAGGTGACCATGCGTCTGTTTTCTATTCCTCCACCCACACTACTGGCGGGGTTTCTGGCGGTATTAATTGGCTACGCCAGTTCAGCGGCAATAATCTGGCAAGCAGCGATTGTCGCCGGAGCCACCACTGCACAAATCTCTGGCTGGATGACGGCGCTGGGGCTGGCAATGGGCGTCAGTACGCTGGCTCTGACATTATGGTATCGCGTACCTGTTCTCACCGCATGGTCAACGCCTGGCGCGGCTTTGTTGGTCACCGGATTGCAGGGACTAACACTTAACGAAGCCATCGGCGTTTTTATTGTCACCAACGCGTTAATAGTCCTCTGCGGCATAACGGGACTCTTTGCTCGTCTGATGCGCATTATTCCGCACTCGCTTGCGGCGGCAATGCTTGCCGGGATTTTATTACGCTTTGGTTTACAGGCGTTTGCGAGCCTGGATGGTCAATTTACGTTGTGTGGCAGTATGTTGCTGGTATGGCTGGCAACCAGGGCCGTTGCGCCGCGCTATGCGGTAATTGCCGCGATGATTATTGGGGTCGTGATCGTTATCGCGCAAGGTGACGTTGTCACAACTGATGTTGTCTTTAAACCCGTTCTCCCCACTTATATTAGCCCTGATTTTTCGTTTGCTCACAGCCTGAGCGTTGCACTCCCCCTTTTTCTGGTGACGATGTCATCGCAAAACGCACCGGGTATCGCAGCAATGAAAGCAGCCGGGTATTCGGCTCCTGTTTCGCCGTTGATTGTGTTTACTGGATTGCTGGCACTGGTTTTTTCCCCTTTCGGCGTTTATTCCGTCGGTATTGCGGCAATCACCGCGGCTATTTGCCAAAGCCCGGAAGCGCATCCGGATAAAGATCAACGTTGGCTGGCCGCTGCCGTTGCAGTAATGCCAGTCAGTTAAGCAACTGACTGGCTCTTTTTCGGGGCTGTGGGGTATT
>ERZ1034980.21-NODE-21-length-198122-cov-110.229362_pt1 | contig 198122 bp, 199 predicted proteins | sample MGYA00520622_ERZ1034980 | MGnify/ENA primary metagenome ERZ1034980 (study PRJEB33766, sample SAMN09781791) | gut metagenome | biome: gut microbiome | host: Homo sapiens | place: Madagascar | study: EMG produced TPA metagenomics assembly of the PRJNA485056 data... | reverse complement strand
AAGAAAAAGAAAAAATAAGGAGATATGTATGAAATATAAAATAGGCGATATAGTGTATGTGTATTTGTTTGAATTAAAAAAGACAATACTAAAAGCGGATCTTATACCAAATAGATTCGGTGAAATAATCAACATAGAAGAAATAGGAAAAGATATGTATGTATATACAGTGAAAAATATTGAGGGTACAAACATAACGGTAAAAAATTATGACAAATCATTTGACTTATGTAACGTTGATGAATTAATAAATATATTATATAATAGCAACTTAACTAAAGAACGTAAGGATAAAATGATGAATATAGTGAATGATATGGTGAAAAAATTAAAATAAGGTGAGGCATGGGCCTCACCTTATTTGTTTTCTTTCTCTTCTTTTCTTTTTACTTTTCTTTTAAGTTCTGTTTTGTCTGCGTCTTTGTACTATTCTCGCACCAATGAGCCTATCTTAAAGGCTACTGTGTTTTTGTCTTTCTTTTCTCCTTTGATTTTTAGGGTTCTGCCGTAATTAACTCTATCGAATAAGTCACAATGCAATCTATATTGACGAGAGAATACTATTAATTTGATAGTGCATGGTTCAGCATATACTGTTACAAATGCCATTAATCCACCATTCTTATCATATCTTTCTTCTGTAGCCATGACTTGTCCTTCAAAGTTAACTATGTCTCCTACATTATAACTATCAATCCATGGTTTATAAGTAACATATGCATTAAGAACTTCATCTTCATAAGCCATGCAAGTTATAGAATTATAAGATTCTTCACATAACTCTTCGTCTTTATCTTTTCTTATGCTATGAAACTCATTTATTAATGCGTTACGATTAGGGTTTATTCTATCAAAGGCACCAGACTTAATAAGATTAGTTCCTGCAGTCTTATTAACATTAGTCTTAGTTACTTTATCGTAAAAATCTTCAAGAGAAGTATATGGTCTATTATTTATTATAGCATCTATAGCTTTATTTTTCACTCCTTTAACTGCTGATAATCCAAATAGTATTTTATCTTGGTCAGCAAGAGGAGTAAACAGTTCATCTGATAAATTAATATCAGGAGATTCAACCTTTATATTAAATTGCTTTTCAAGTAATTCGATATATTTAGGTCTTTTCTTGTCTTTTTTCTTATTAGTAGGTTCTTTAGTTAATGATAGTATCGCTGCGAAGAACTCTTTTGGATAATAATATTTCAACCATGCAGTTATTGATGATAATAATGAATAGCTTGTAGCATGAGATTTATTAAATAAATATGTTGCATATCCTTTTAAATCTTCCCAGAACGCTAATAGTTCTTGTTCACTATATCCTCTTTTAATACCTCCATCTATTGGCGCACCATGTTCATCTTGTTGTGGTTTACCATAGATTAACCATTCTTTACAAAGAGCCATTTTCTTTTTATCTTTCTTAGCTAATGCCTTTCTCATATAAGTATCTGCTTGATTATCATCAAAGCCCGCTACTACTTGAGATATTTTCATTATCTGTTCTTGATATACTATAGTACCGTATGTATCGGCTAATATATCATCAAGATTAGGAAGAGGCATAACTACTGGTTCTTGTCCTAATTTACGTTTAGCATATTTAGTATGCATACCAGCACCTAAAGGACCAGGTCTACCAAGTGATGTGATAACTATTAAGTCATTTATACTGTCGGGTTGTATGTCTCTCATAAGACTTTTAAATAAATTAGATTCCATTTGAAATACTGCTTCACTATCTTGATGTTTTAGCATACCAAATGAATTCTCATCACTACGTATAGCTACATTTTCATATAAGTCAGTTAATTTAAGATTGATATCATAATTCTTATTTATATAAGATAGACATAATTCTATTACTGATATAGTAGTTAATCCTAAGAAGTCATATTTAACACCACCAGCTTCTTCTACTACATTCTTATCCCATACAGTAACTTTACGTCCCTCCATAGTTCTAGTAGGGAACGTATTATTTATAGCAGTAGGTGTAATTAATACTCCACCTGCATGCTTACCATAGTTTCTAGGTATTCCTTCAAATGCTCTAGCTAATTTTATTACTTCAGGATATTCAGATTGTAATGTAACCCATTTGTCAAATAAGTCCTCATTTTCTTCTTGTAAATCATCAAGCATTTTAAAAGATAGCTCAGGAGCATCTATCAATTCATCTATTCTTTTTGTAATACTAGTAGATTCTGCAAATGAATAACCTAATACTTTAGCTACGTCTTGTATTCCGTTTTTAACACCAAGAGTAGTTACAGTACCAACTTGACATGTATTGTCATGTCCATACTTATTATTAAGATAATCAATTAGTTTTTGTCTATCGACCATAGATACATCACTATCTATATCTGGACAAAGCTTTCTATCCATTGTTAAGAATCTAGAGAACAGTAAATTGTATTCTAATGGATCTGTACCTTTAACTATACCTAGTAAGAATAATGCTAATGAACCTGCACCACTACCTCTACCAGGACCGAATGAACAACCATTCTTATCACCCCAATTGATAGCATCTTGTACTATTAATATATATGAAGCAAATCCTTTAGTTATTATTATATCTAATTCACTTTTAAGTCTAGCTTCGTATTCTAATCTCTTATCCCATAAATTCTTTTTGTTAAGATATTTATATAGATTTAGCCAACATTGTCTTGATAACCATGTTTCAGGAGTAAATCCTTCAGGCACTTCTATTTCTGGTAATAATTCGTGGTCAGAACCAAGTTTTATATTATCCTCTACTTTATCAACTATTTCACGAGTATTAGCTAAAGCTTCGCAAACAAGTTGCATATAGTCTTCATCATCGGATTGTCCCATAAATGCTTCAACCATTTCATCATAACTTCTTATCCAAAATTCATGAGCATATTTCATTCTGTTCTCATCAGTTAGTAATGCACCAGAAGCCATACATAATAGTACGTCATGTTCATACCAATCATCTTTATTTGTATAATGTGAGTCATTAGAAGCTACTAATTTAACACCATACAAATTAGCTATACGCATTAATTGAAGATTAATTTCATATTGTACTTCCCAGTTTAATGGTTGTATTTCAAGATAAAAATCATCGCCAAATACATCAACAAACTCTTTAACCATTTGTTCTGCAAACTGTATATCACCTTTTCTTATAGAGTCACATATTATAGATGATACACAAGCTGAAGTGCATATCAATCCTTCACTATATTTACGTAATAAGTTTAAATCACAATGTCCTCTACCATTAAATGTACATTTATCATTTGCTTCGCTAGTTAATTTAACTAGGTTATCCCAACCTTGTTGATTCTTAGCAATAAGTATAAGGTGATAACCTTTAGTATCATACATATATGGTTTAATTAATTCAGTTATCTCTTTCTTCTTAGCTTTCTCTGGTATCTCTACACCATCTGCTAAAGCTTTCTCTAATGCTAATTCTCTTCTTTCATCAGAAGATAAAGAAAGAGTATTTATATCATGAGTATAATATACTTCACAACCAAGTAATGGTTTAATTCCTTCTTTATGACACATTTTATTGAATGTAAATGTTTCTGCTAAAGTACCATGATCTGTTATAGCAATAGCGTCCATTCCTAATTCTTTGACTTTATCTATAAGGTTTGATAATCTATTGTATCCATCTAACAAACTACCAACTGTATGTACATGTATATGTGTAAAATCTTTCAAAATATCAACTCCCTCCAAGTTATATATCTTAATATAGAAATTATGGCAAAAATAATAGCCAGTTTTTATTCAACTGGCTCCATATATTTTATGTTCATACACAACATACTATTAAATTTATTTAGTGTAAACACTACATTTACTTTTGTTGGACGTCCAGCCTCTTCATAAGTATTGCCATATTTCCAACACCATATACCTTTTTTATTTTCACCTGTTTTATCTTTGAAAAAGAATTGTATATTATTTTTATTATTCTTAGATTCTCTAACATCTTTTATAAATACATCTTTAAGACAAAATACAGGTTCAGATAAATCATTAAAATATAATATGTTATTGTACTTATTTACAATTTTATCACCTAAATCTTTTACTGACAATATTTTATCTACTAACATTGTAGGTTCTTCTGTTTCTTCTGAAATTTGTGCAGATAATATAATATCGTACACTATACTGTTAAATAAATCAACGAACTTATTAAAATCTTTTTTATGTATAGTAACACCTGCTGCTAATTCATGTCCACCAAAGCTTATTTCCAATTGAGTACTTATAGCTTTGTATATGTATTGTAAATCTAAGCCTGGTATAGAACGAGAAGAAGCAGTTATTAAATCTTTACCATCAGTAAATAATATAGTCGGTACATGTTTTATATTTGTTATATGTGTAGCTACATTACCTGCTACACCTTGTAAACCTCTAACTACTCTTATTACAGATACACAATTATCTTCTACAGTTGCAAGTATTTCAGTCACAGCTGTATCAGTTAGAAGCTTTCTTTCTTCATTTATATCACATACTTCATTGTACATATCAACTATTCTATCTTCGTCAGTTTCAAGTACAAGTTCCATTGCTTTGTTAACATCGCCCATTCTACCACATGAATTCAATTGTGGACCAAATTCAAATGCTATATCTTTAGGTGTTATACTGTAACCTTTAAATTTATTGTAGTAATTTAATACATTAGTTTCTTCACCATCTGTATTAAACATGCTTTTATATTCTTTATCATTAAGTAAATATAATCCATCTTTTACATATATAATATTTTCTTCTGTTACTGGCATCATATCAGTTATAGTAGCAATAGCTACGTATGGTACATATATTTCATGAAATACTGTATCATTTAACTTATCTTCTAATATGTATTTACATAACTTATATGCAACAGCAGCACCGCATAACCCTAAAGCATTTTCATTATCTGTATCATTAAGATGTGCATCTATTACTATACAATTAGGAACTAATCCTTCTTGTGGTTTATGGTGATCTGTTATTACAACATCTACAGAATTAGATAATAAGTACTCAACTTCTTCTTTCTTAGTTATACCATTATCTACTGTAATAACAAGAGTTCTTCTATTCATAGTAGATACAACATCTTTGCAGAAGTCCATGTTTAATCCATATCCTTCGCATCTATTAGGAGTATACATATGTATTTCACATTCTGATTCTTGTAATAATACTAATCTGCTTAAACAATCATACAATATATAACCTGCATTAATTCCATCGCTATCATAATCATTGAATATATAAATATCTGTACAATCATTTAAATAATTCCATATCTTATCACATGCTTCTTTAGTATTAGTAAGTACGTAATCATTAACTATAGGTTCATATTCGTCACTAGTCAATAAATCTATAGTACTCTTATCATATCCTCTACCGACTAAAAATGATACGATATCTTCATTCAATTGAAGTTCTTTTTTGATTTGTTTTACTAACTCTTTATTAATAACAGGTTCTTGTATTTTCATTAAGCATCTCTCCTCCTACTTTTTATTATTGACTGGTAAATTAGCTTTGCGTCCTGATTTTCTTTTACGCGGTAGCTTATCTTTATCTACACCAATCAAATCACATAGTCTATCTACAGCATTTCTCCTTTTACTATTTATAACTCCTATATTGGTGCCAAATAATTCACTTATCTGTCTATCATTATAGTCCTCTAAGTAATATTTTATAAGTATTTTTCTCTGATAAGGAGTAAAATCTGAAAATAAACTGCTACAGGTGTCACCGTTTACCCATGTGTAATCTGGTAACCCCATCATACTCTCGTAATAATTATCCTCTATAACTACATCATATTCATTACTGTTCTCTCCATTAATTACATCTTCATATTGACAATTTTTGTAGTTAACAACTAAAGGATTTGATATCTGTTTTTTAATATAGCGCGCAACTTCAAAATGATACGAATTTGCGACGTATGCACAGAAATTTTTTCCTTTCTGTTTGTATCTTTTCATTAATGTGAGAAAACAGACATACAAATCTGCTAAAATATCCTCCTCCGATAATTCACCGTATGTACTTTTGACAAAATTAAAGGCATGATATATTTTAGCTTTAAATTCAGCTGAAGTCTTTTTACGATTCAGTGCTCGTTTTAACGATCTGTCTTCTATAAATTGATATATAAATGTTTTTTGTTCTCTTGAGTTCCAATCTATTTGATTATATTTAATCAGAGTTATATAAGACTTGAACAGTGGAGAGAATCTTTGTAATAATATATCAGCCGCTTCTTTAGATTTATGTGAATCAATAGGATCATTAAAATAGGTCTGATATTGAATTACAAGTTCTTCTATCTCGTTCCATTCTTCAAGTCTTTCTTCGTCTGACAATAATAAAAAAGTATAATTATCGTATGGTTTCATTTCTTATCCGTATCCCTTAAATTAAATTTAATAGGCTATAACAAGAAATCTATTTTTTCTTTTTACGTTGTTGATATTCATCCCAATGCAACCATTCATTTTTATATTTTGCTACACATATTAATCCGTGATATTCTGGATACATAAAGTTGAACATTTTCTCCTTTAATTTAAAATCTGCTGTTTTAATCCCTTTAACATCTATGACCTCTACTTTACCATCATTATATGTTATCTTAAAATCTGCTATGTATTTTATAGCAGCCTTAGTGCAATTAGGGTATTGTCTTTGTAATGATTTGAATGATTTATCATCTTCATATACGAATTTTTCACCTTCAGGTGTTAATATGTATTTAGGTTGTAAAATAAATGAAGGTTGTAATTCGATAGATTTAATATTCAATTTATTTTTATTCGTTGTAATATAAGTATAGTACTCTGACTCGGTTTGTGAATCAAATTTTATGCCATTAACAACTGTTTTATTATGATAAATCTTTCCCATTTGTTTTGTTTTTCTTTTTTTCTTTGCCATCTTTCTTATCACCCTTTATAGACTTTTTATTTACACTAGAAAAATCTGGATTGAATTCGAATTCTTCTTTAAGATATATGCCTGTAGGATTCTTTCTTTTTCTTGCCATATTCTCACCTCTTTCCGTCTTTAAATGGATTATATGGATCTAAATTAGTACTAGCACCCCATGATGAGCATAAATGTTTAATAGCACATGAATTACATTCATATCCATAATGAGGATAAACTATATTGCTTTCTATCCCTTTGCATACATTCTCTACTATTAAATATAGTCTATCGAAATCTTTTGTATTACGTATTGCAAAATCATTTGAGTTTTGATTGAAATTGTAAAACGTAAATACAGCCATTTTATTATATACTTGTTTAATTACAAGTGCATCGATAGTACATTTTAAATCTGAACGTCTTTTAAATTCGTCAGGCTTTGTTTTAGAAAATGAAGGAATCAATACTTCTATTTGAGATCCTCTATCTATTAATATATTCAATTGACCAGTAATTGTATAATCTGTTCCAGGAATGTCTAATGAATATGGAACATTTAAATCCATAATATTAGGCCTATTATTATATAGATATTCATATGCTCTATATAATCTACCCCAGCCATGTATTACATTTATGTTTTTTATGATATCTTGATTTTCATAACATACTTTATCCCAATACTTTTTAATTTTATATTCTAAATTATCTACACCTTCGTATGTATATTTACTGATAAGGTAATTAAATGCATCATGAAGACAACTATTAAATGTCTTTCTTTTAATGTCATGTCCATTGTGTGAAGCTAAAAACTTAATTGGACATGACATATAGTTTAACAAATCTTCTTCTTTAATTATCATGCTTACCACCAGTAAAAGTTATGTTATCTAACTCTACTCTTGGTTTTGTGACCATGACATTTAATTTCCATGCTTCATGCTTATCAGTATCACATACATTAAAATTTCTAGAAGTACCATCTACTCCTTCTTTAAAGCATTCAATACATTCAAGGTCTCGTTCATCATAGTTTCTACAGCCATAACACATAGGACACTGTTTGTAATTAGGACAAGATATCTGATTACCTCTAACCATATTAGGTTGTTTTGCTATATTCATAAGCACTACCTCCTAATACTATTCTTTCTTAGTAGCTTTTCTAGTAGATTTAGTAGCATGTTCTTCTTTTTTATTTTCTTTTTCCTCTTCTTTAGGAGCTTCTTTGAATTCTTCTGGAGGTTCTGCTACTTCCATTTCGTCTAATGCAGCCGCAGGATCGATTAACATATATTTTCCTAACATCTTTTTAAAGCAATCCATACAATAGCATTTTCTATTACCGTTTTGAGTTACGGCAAAACATTCTTTATATTCTAGTTCGCCATAATTATTTTTGCCTTCTTTTTTAGCACATTCATAACAGTAATCCATTGGACCACCAAGTTGTATTCCGTCTCTTCTTTCTATATCCATAAGAGCCATTTATATCACCACCTATTTTTTTATAATTAATAATATATAAAAAAGTCTAGGGAATATATAATAATTACTCCCTAGACTTAATCTAATTTTTTTCACTAGTAAAGTTTTTATAATTTTACTTCAACAATTTTAACGTATTTAGTGCTTGCAGTTATATAAGTATTACTGATTGTTTTATACATCTTTGTAGAACCATTTGCTGCAACCAATGGTCCATCAGCATATGTAACACTTTGTCCTGGCTGTAATTCAGCTATAGCATCAGCATCCCAATCAGCAACTTCTCTGATATTGATAGGAGAATTTGATATATTTTTTATCATTTTTCTGACAGATTGAACTTCTTCAATACCATCTAAATATGATTCTTTAACATATCCATAGTTTCCGTCGTATACTATTTTGCACCATCCGTTATCGCATATAGCTTTTATTTCTACTTTAGTATTATCTTTTAATGAACCTAACTTATCATAAGTAGTACCAGGGCCTTTTCTTACATTTAATGTAGAATTAGGTACGTTAACATAGCCTACTTTATTACAAGCAGTTTCTTTAACGCTTGGTTGCGATGTAGTTGTTCCTGATGATACTATACTATTGCCTTTACCGTTAGTGCAGTTACGTATATTCTTTTCAGTTAATTTACCTTTTAAGTAATTGTAACAATCTAGTTTAAATTGATTCCATTTATCTTCATGATCTACAAAATATTTAGGACATATCTTATAAGCTCTACCAACAACATCTGTATGTCTTATAAAATCTTTGCGTGGATCTAGCCCATAATATTGAGCAAGCCATGCTCCTAATTTAACCATTGATACATATTCTTTATCTGAATAGTGGTCATTAGTTCCAGTAGTAGCACATTCTATACCTATACTGTAATAATTTGCACTATTAGTTGTCCATGCTATTCTTTTCATTGGTACATATTCGTATATAGTACCGTCTAAGTCCATAACGAAATGAGCTGAAGCGTATCTATTTCCTTGTTCGCCTCTATTTATAGAATTGAACCAGTTATTAATGGTGTTAATACCTTTAACATCATGTAGACCTGTATAATGCCAGGCTATCTTAGTTGTTCTAGATCTTATACCACCAGCGATATATTTACTAATTTTAGCTGGTGTTTTATTAACCATAGTTGGTTTCTTAACTGTCATTAATTGTCGCTTCCTTTCTTTATATTTATTTACCGCCTTTCTTTTTCTTTCCTCCTTTTTTACATGCCATATTACTCACCACCTTTTTTATTAGTTACATTATCTAAACCTTTAGTACTATTATCATTCCATATTCCTAAAAATGCAGTTATTACTGCTACTATAGATACTGGATTATTTAATATGCTTACTAATGCTTGACCTAATAATTGCCAGCTAGTCAATTGATTGAAATCAACACCACTAGCGCTAAATATTAATGCCACAACGCTTAGCCAGAAATATGGACTTTTTAATTTAGTATGTTTATCTAAAAATTCCTTCATGCTTGTCACCTCTATTTTTTTAGACTATTATAGATTAAATCTAAAGAACTACCATTTTCCTTATGATTGTTACTTCTATTAAGTATTTCTTGTAGAGCATTATTATGAGAATGTTCTTTTCTATTTATTATATTATCTATTATATCTATAGCATTTTTATTACCAGTTTTCTTTGAATTTGTTAGTTCTAAAGATTCTTTTTTTATAGTTTTAGTTTTTGATTTTTTAACTTTATAAGATTGTATAGTTTTAATTTGGCGAGTTAATTGTTTATGATATCCATGATCACAGCCATTTTCTGCCCAATAATAATTTCCTAATTGTTGTGTGGTAGTAGCTTTACCGTATAACCATGAATCTTTATTTATAAGACCAGCATATGTAGCTAATAGTCTAATCATATATCTATAGCCATCTTCTACTGTATCGAATTTTTCCCAGCCGCCCCTTGCTTTTATACCGCCTGGGTTGTTATAACTAACGAATAAATGAGATTTCCCATATCCTGTTTCTATACTAGATATTGCAACAACTATAGTAGGATCTATTCCTATCTTTTTACAATAATCATAGATAAAATCTAAGTTATCTAGCATTTTATCACTAGCGTTGCGGTCTTTTAAAAATTGTCTGGATTGAGACACATCAGTTGTAGCATATGTTGCTATGTCATAAGCATTCACTGAAGCTCCTGTTAAGAATATTAATGCAAATGCAAGAAACAATACTAATAACTTTTTAGTTTTTCTTCTCATATTTATCACCGTAGAAATAATCCATATCTACATAACCTTTTATACCCTTAACATAACCCTTAGCACCATATTGCCACATTGAATAATCAGTTTTCTTATAAGTATTAGTTCTAGTCCATTGAGCTATCCATATTTGCCATTTTTCTAACATTGATTTTCTGAAATAATTATTAGAGAAGTCTAAGTTAGTATATATACCAGCTTCATATCCATAACTCGTTATTGTAGAACAGAAAGCATCTGCCATATTTGTAGTCAATGCTTTAGTAATAGATTTACCTCGTTTATGAGCATAATCTACACTATCATATTCATAATCAAAATATACTGGCAAATCAATCTCATTTTTATAAGGCTTAATTATATCAGCACATACTTTAGCTTCTTTAACTGCCATGTCTACTGTGTATGCATAACTGAACCAATAAATACCTATATAAATATCGTTTTTTATTGCACCTTCTATATTACGTTTAAATTTCTTATCTTTTGTATACCCATATCCTGCTCTGATAACAGCAAATTGAATTCCAGCTCCTTTAACTTGTTTCCAATTTATATTGCCATCCCATTTAGATACATCAATACCGATAAGAGTTCCTTGAATTTTCCCTTTCTGTAAGTTAGCTTCATTAAGCTCTTTTTCGTTTTTGATTATCTTCACATCTTTAGGCTCTTTATTATCTTTATTTGCCTTTGCGGATTTTTTGAAACTATATAACAACTCCATTGCTCTTGAGCTATTAGTACTATGCTCTCTATTTATAATATCAAATATGATATCGGTAGGTGCGCAATAAGAAATATTAGGCACACATACCATCAATGATACTAATAGCAATGCAATTATTTTTTTCATATAGCATCACTCTACTTTTTAGTTCTGAAAATATTAAATATTATAAATCCAGCACCACCTAAAAGTGCCATCTTGAAGAAATCAACTAGTAAGTTAACATAATTTTCTTGTATAGCTTGGAATGTTGCTCCACTTGGAGACCAACCTATAGCTAATACTAGCATAATCATGCACAAAGCTGCAGCTAATAAGCCATTTCTATGTTGTTCAAACCATGTAGGATTTGGATTAGGACAACATCTTTCGCAATGACAACCAACTGGGTGAACATCTGGATCAACAACTTCTTTTTTAACTTCTTTAACGGTTTCTTTAACCATTGGTTCGTAAGTTGGTCTTTGTCTGTGTTGATAACAATCAAAGAAATTAGCACAAGTACCACATTCTTTCATGTTATTGTAATTAGGACAATTAGGTCTATTAAAGTTTACATTAACACCAAGTACGCTAGCTTTGTCATTAATATCTCTGATACTATCAACTAATTCTTTATTAGCTTTAGTAGTTATATCAGCTATTTCTTCAGCGACTTCTTTTTCTTTTTTTAATTTGACATTTTGAAGTTCGCGAAGATCTTTTTCATCAAGAGCATTTTGCATCTCTCTTACTATTGATCTTTCATCTTTCTTTCTAGCCATTGACTTCTCACTCCTTTCCTGGTCAGTATTTATAATGTTAGACGATGAACAGTCTACACTATAGCTAAATAAAAATTTTCAGTGTACAAATCTAATCTTTTAACTGCGTTCTTTCTAGGAGCTATGCAATAATAAACTTTGTTATTAACTTTATAATACTTACCAGTTTCTCCTTTGATCTTTCCAACTACCTCTATTGGATTATACTTAGTACCTTCTAAATCTATATCTATGGTTTCTTGTACCGTATATCTTTTACCATCTAATAGAAACTCGCCATCTTTAGATTCAACTAGTTTATAGATCAATTTGTATCACCTCCAATTCTTGTCCCTTTCACTTAACTATTACCAAAACAAAAAAGCCTTAGTACAAATATACCAAGGCTTAATAAAATATTTTTTATCTATTTAGCTAAGTCATCTATTATAGCTTGTATTTCAGCATCTGCAACTATTTCATATGGATAATCTATTTGAGCAGTTTTACCATTACCTAAAGCAATAGTAACACCTGTAACAGGACCATCTTTTGTAGCTACATCAGTAGCAGTTATAGTCAATCCATTAACTGCAGCTTTAGCATCGTCACCAGCTTTTTTAGCTTCTGCTATTGTACCAGCTACTGAGGCAGCACCAGTTACTTTAGCAACAGCATCATCTAAAGCGGCTTTGTCGCCATCAACAAATTTATCTAACTCAGTTTTATTGTCATGAGTATGATTAGAACCTTTTAGTGTATTTACAGTAGTTTGTAAATCTTTAACGTCCTTAACAAGACCTTTAGCATCAGTACCTACTGTAGTTTTAAGAGCATTTACATCTGTTCTTAATCCATTTTCTACACCTTTAGCTCTAGTAGCTTCATCAGCTATTTCTTTATATAAACCAGTAGCAGGTTTTTCACCAGCAGCTTTAACACCTATGGCATTTTCAGTTTTTTGTACTCTATCTCCTACTGCTTTAACAGCTTCTGAAGAAGCAACTTGAGTTACAGTACCTATAGCTTTTTGTAAACTAGCTATAGCAGCTTTATTATCAGATACGCCAGAAGCATTATCAGCAACTTTTTTAACAAGTCCTGTAGCTTCAGTATCTTTTCCTGCTTCTTTACCAACTAAACCTTCAAGAGCAGTGGCTCTATTAGCTAAAGCTGAATCAGCAGCTTCTAATTTTTGTACTTTAGTATCGTAATCTGTTTGTTTAACTCTTGCAGCTATGTCACCAGTCATTTTTTTAGCAGCTGCACCATCACTAGTTATATAGTCTTGGATTTCTTTTAATGTATCTATAGCGCCTTCTTTAACATCAGCAGCTTTCATAAATGTATCTATTTTAGTTTTAGCATCGTTAGCAGTACCTTGTGCAGCATCAGCAGCTTCTTTAGCTTCAGTTATTTTTCCTGATAATTCAGTTTTATCTGCTGCTTTTAAGTAATCTTTTTGTATATTACCTATAGCAGTTTCATTAGCAGCAACTCTACCTGTAAGTGCTTCAGCAGCAGTATTAACAGCAGATATTTGACTAGCTACAGATTTTAAATTACCTTTTTCATCTGTACCTACAGCTGTTTTTAACGCATCTATGTTACCTTCAGCAGTAGTAACTTTTTCAGATACAGTACTTAAAGCACCTTTAGTAGCGTATTTACCAGCAGCATCGTTTTTAGCATCTTTTAAAGCTTTCTTGATAGAACCTTCAACAGTATCTTCACCTTCGATTGTATCTAATCTACCAGCTAAAGCTTTTTCAGCATCTTTAGCTCTACCTTGTTCAGTTGTTAAATCTGCAGCATCTGCTTTACCAGCTAATGCAGTAGTCATATCTGCTTTAGCAGCTTTTTTATCTATTTCTGCTTGTAAAGCAGCTTTAGCAGTATCTATTTCACTAGTTATAGTAGTATGTAAAGCAGTATCTTGACCATCTGCATAGTCTTTAGCATCTTGTAATGCTTTAGCTATAGAACCAGCACCGTCGCCATTTATTGTATCTAATTTACCTTCAGCTGCAGTAACTCTAGTAGTTAATGCTGTTACATTACCATTAGTAGTATTAACACCAGTTGCTACTATTTCTACTTCGCCATGAAGTTTTGCATAAATACCTTTAGATAAGGTATTTAATTGTTCATATGTTATTAATCTTTTTTTAGCCATTTATTTGCACCATCCTTATACAGTTTTTTTATCTAAATTATCTATTATTGTTTGTACTTCGCTTACAGTAATGACTGGAATGTCGACTTTACCAAGTTGAACAGCACCTTCGCCATTACCAAAGTCAAGTGATATAGTTAAATTACTATCGTTTTCTGAACCAGATAAAGCAAACTTATTTACAGCACTAGCTATTGAAGTATTAACAGTATTTTGATCAACTTTAGTAGTTAATGTAGTTTTAAGTTCTTCTAAAGCGCTTTTGACAGTAGCAGGTTCATCTGTTCCGCCAAATCCTTTTAATATAGCATCTAAAGCATCAACTTTACCACTAACTGTATCAGCATTGCCTTTATTTGCTTCAACTGTTTGTTGTAAAGCTTCTAATGCAGAAGCATCAGCTTTTTTACCTATAGCAGTTGTTAGAGTGGTAACAGCATTTTTATTATTGCCTAATGCATCTGCTAATTCTTTTAAAGTATCTAGAGTTTCAGGAGCTCCATCAACTAGAGCAGCTACTTTTTCGTCTACATAGCCAACAACGTTACTTGCAGTAGCAGTTTCTGGTAATGTACCAACTAATTCTTTTAATGCATTGAAATCATTTTTAACTGCTTTATCATCTAATGCAGCTTGTAAACCAGTTACATCTGCTATTTCATGAGTATGAGCAGCTAATTGTTTTTCTAATGCTTCTATTCTAGCAAATAAACCAGTTGCAGCAGTATCACCTTCAGTTGCTTTACCTACAGTAGTTTTTAATGATGCTAATTGAGCATTTAATCCTGCTATAGTAGTGGCGTCGCCACCTTCACCTGTACCTGTAATAGCATCAACTTGTTTTTGTAAGTTAGTTAATGCATCTGAATTTGCTATAATAGAATTGATTATAGTTTTATTGCTTAATTCTGTGAAAGTTTCTTCTTTATCGAATCCAACTTTCCATACATCGAATTTAAGTTGTCCGTCTGCATCTTTTTTATATTGATAGAATTTTTCTTCAGCAGCAACGTAGCACAACATACCTTCTTTTAAGTTATCAGCAGGTAGGACATTCATTTCTGCTACACTATCAACATGGTATAAGCCACCACGTATATCATTACTATCTACAAGCCAGAATGTACCGTTATTGGCTTGTTTAATATTACTAATTAATGTAATTGCCATTCAAGTCCACCTCCTTATTTAACTATTATGTTTTGAGAACCTAGATTTGCATTTTCTGACTTATAGATTACAAATGAAGTAGTATTTCCACTTGCATTAGTAAAATCTATAGTAGCTGCTAACTCAAAACCACCATCGAATCCACCTACGTTAAATGTAGGAGTTCCGTAACTTGCAGGGAAACAATAGAACATATATTTTCCAGCTCCTGCATTCATATTAAATGAGCCTTTTTGTCTGCTTGTACAGAATTCTTTACCAGATAAGCCTAATACAAAAGCACTGTTGTATTCAGCTGGTATTTCTGCAACACCAAAATATCTTTTATGTTTGAAGTTAAATGAACCACCTCTTGAACATGCTTTTAATTTATTATCATTACCTGATACAGTAAATGTAGTATTAGCTGTTATATTTCCTGTATAAGCATATTCTCTAACTTCTGGGTCGTCTAAAGCTATAGTAGTTCCACCAGCTTTTAAGTTTTGATTAGTTATAGCTTTATTATAAGACCATGTAAATTTAGGATTAGAAACAGTTGATCCTATTTCATAATCACCAAATGCAGGAGTTGAAGAGAATGTTTTAACAGAAGGTGTAACATATAATAATTGATCTAATGCATCAGCAACAGATTTCATTTCTGGATATTGTTCATTAGTATATGTAACGTCTGTAGTTGCATGAGTGTGTTCTTTTGCAGCATATACATCATCATGATTATGATCTATCTTAGCATAAACGTCGTCATGATTATGATTTTTATCAGCTTTTTCAGCTATTTGAGTAACAAGTCCAGCTACAGTATTGTCACCATCTTTTAGCTCATCTTCTAATTTCTTTAATGTGTTGTAAGCTTCGTCAGCTCCACCAATTAAATCACTTACTTTGCCATCTACGTATTCTGTAGTAGCTAAACCATCTACGCTAGGTATAGATAAGCCATCTATTTTTTTATCTAATCTATCTACTTCTGCAAATAGACCAGTAGCAGCTTGAGGTTTTTCACCTTCTACTTTAGCAGCACCTACTTTAGTTTCTAGTGAAGCTATTCTTTTTTCTTCATCTTCATTAGCTGTTTCTAAACCAGCGATTTTACCATCGATTGCATCAGCTCTTGCAATTAAGCCAGTAGCAGGAGTGCCTTCAGCATCACCTTCGCCAGGAACAGCGGCTTTACCTACTATATCTGAAACTTTTTTGACTTCAGCATCAGTATAGTCTTTAGCCTGTTTAACTGCACCACTATCGGTAGAAGTTAAATCTGCTATATCTTTTTTAACATTAACTAAATCAGCTGCAGCGCTATCAGCAGTACTTTTAGCAGCATCGGCAACATTTTTAGCTGCTTGTTCAGCTTCTTGAGCTCTAGCTTTTTCTGCTTCGACAGCGGCTTTAGATTTGTCATTAAGACCTTTAGCTAAAGCTTCTAATGCAGCTTGATCAACTAACTTTTTATTAAAATCAGCCATGTTTAATCTCCTTTCCTATTCTATACTATTTAAAATATTATTTATATCATCTGTAGTAGTTATATCTACAGAAGACATTTCATTAGTTTTATTACCTAATAATTTTAATTTGTTATCATTCAATGAAAGAGTGTCTGCGAAGTCTGGTTTATTAGTTATATCATTCCAATCAGAAGAAGCAGTCACACCAGAGTCTTTTATTATTTTCTTTATTTCTGTTAAATCTGTTTGTACAGTATTAAGAGATTCTTGAATAGTAGAAATGTTAGTGGAATTTGTGTTAATATCTTTTTTTATTATACTAAGGACTTCGCTTAAGGCATTGGTAGTTACTACTTTGTTAGACATGATTATTCACCACCTTATTCTTGTGTATTGTTAGATGCTTTAACATCTATAGTGTTATACATATTTACTAGTTCTTCAGATGTTGCATATTCTATTGAGTCGATTGTTGTATATGTAGGTAATTTGTTTTCATACAAATCTATAAGGCCTTCTACTAAAGTTTGTTGTCCCATATCTGTTCTTAATTGTTCCAATTTAGCAAGACCACTTGTACTTCCAACATCTAATAAAACTTCATTTACTTTAGTACTAAAATTATCAACTGTAGCTATAGCTTTTTCAGCTTGTTTATAAGTTAAATTTATAGCATTTACTACTTTAGAGTTATTACCAGAGAAAGTATCTGGATTTAAGGCCTTATTCTTTGCAGCGCTAGTAGAATAGATCATGTTAGGATTGGTATCGGAATCAGTTTTTTCTGTTAATATATCAGCCTGCAATACTTTTTGTTCATCAGTTAAAGCCATTTACATCACTTCCTTTAATTAGAATCTTCTTACTAAAACAAATATACAAGTAGTATCAGGAGAACAGTTTAATTCTACTTCTTTATTTTTAGTGTCATTGAAAGCCCAGTTAACATTGTTTTTAACCCAAGCTGGACATTGACCTAATAATCTTGTCCATGCTGCATCATCACCACGTTTTTGAACTACTTGACCATTTTGACCTTCTCTTAAACCATCCATTGGTATCATACAATCATAACGACGATCGTAGTCTTTCATGTCAGTAGTAGCTACAACGTATAATTCGTATGCACCAGCTTCAAGTCTATCAGCAAGAGCCATTTCATCTGCATCATTTTCTGCTCTTAATTTAGGAGATGGTATAAATGATCCTATAGTAGGTTGTGCATATTCAGCATCTACCCATATACAATCACCCCATGGATTAGTACTATTAACTTGAGTTTGTATTTTATTTACTAACGCTTTTAATTCAGTATATTCTTTTATTTGAGTTAAATCTAATGCACCAGCATCTTGCACTGTAGCATCTACATCATCGTATTTAACTTTAACATGAGGTACGTTATCAACATATTCTATAGTAACAGTATCTATACCTACACCTTCAACACCTTGTTCACCCTTAAGAGCTTTTAATTGTTCAGGAGTAAAGTCTGCATAAGTAAATGCATCACCTTTATCACCTTGAGGTCCTTTAAGTGAACCATCATCAAGTTTAGCTTGTAATGTAGTCTTATCTGTAAACATTACTGCAGTTGCATTATGAGTATGTTCTTTATCTGCTTTAGTTTGTATTGATGCTTTAACTTCTGTATCATCATAGTTTTTAACCTCAGCAAGTCTAGCTATTTCAGCATCATCTATTAATGATTTACCTTTTACTTTATCTACTTTAGCATCAAGAGCAGTAGCATCAGCTTTTGCTTGCACTTCTTCTTTAGTTGCTAAACCAGATATGTCTTGATGTTCTGTTAAATATTTGCTATGATCTACAGCTTCAAGAGCATCTAATCTGCCTTTAACAGCAGTATCATCATAATTCTTTACATTTGCTAATCTAGTTATTTCATCTAAAGATATTAATCCTTTTCCGTCTTCAGCATCAACTTTTTTGTCTATTGCTTTTTGTAAAGCAAGTATATCTGCACCATCTTTAGTTAAAACGTCTATCACTTCTTTTAAAGAATCAAGATCTTCAGCTAAATTGTCTGCTCCAAGTACAGCCGCTATCTTTTCATTAACAAAAGTTTCTGTAGCTAATCCTTCAACAGAAGGAATTTTTATTTTATCGACTTTAGCATCAACAGCTTGAACATCTTGTTTAATTAATTGAAGTACAGCTTGTAATCCTTCAAGTGTTATATGTTTTGCCATTAATTACTCACTCCTTTATTTATATAAATTCTTTGTTTCTTCTACAGTAGCTTCTTCTATAGCTACTATTTCATCCTTATCAGCTTTTTTAGCTAATAAATCAGCTAATTCTTTTAATGTGTCAGAACTTTCATCTGCTCCACCTATTAAGTTTGCTACAGCATCTGCTAATTCAGAAGTTGTAGCGTAATTAGATAGATCTACACCATTAGCTATAGCTTCTTGAACCTTTTTACTTATCAATTCATTTAAAGTTTTTTCATCTACAGATGCATCTCCACCTGTTGATGGTTCAGGTATTTTACCTTCTATAACTTTAATTAAGCATTTTGCTATACCTTCTCTAATAGAGTCTAAATCCATATCATCATATACTACAGCCTCTAATTTACCAGCTTTATGAGTAGTAAGATATATACAATTATATGGATCCATCCAACTAACTGTATTACCATATAAAGTAATCTTTGCTATTTGTTGTCTAGCCATTTTCATTTCTCCTTTCTTATACTTGACTATATTTTTATTACCTGTAGCTTAAAGTCTTATATTGACATAAAAAAAGTATAGAAAATAATTCTATACTTCATATATTAAAGCGTTATATCTCATAGCCGCATCTTCACTACATTCAATACATTTAGAATAATCTGGTGCAAAATTACAGAATGTAATTCCTTTATATGCACTTATTTTATTCTTACCCCAATCTATTTCTATAACTGGTTGTTTGTCTACGGAATCTTCGCTGTCTCTATAGAATATTTTAGCTCCTTGTTTATTCTTAGACACATCATTATAAACTAAAAAGCATGCATCTAATTCATATTCAAGTGTATTACTATCTTTCAAATCATCCATTGTAGGACGACGATTACCATTTAGTTTTCTTAAATGCATAGAAGCAAAAGTTATACAATTCAATTCTATAGATAAATCTTTTATCTTCTTAGCTACCATATCTATTCTTTCATTAGTAGTAAGCTTAAGGTCTGGTATTTCTATATCTTTTAAACTATCTATTCCTATTACAATATTCATTTCTTCATCTATAGCTTTTACGTATGTATATATTTGTCTTGCTTTCTCATATATATCATCTATAGTTCTTATCTCTTGAGAATCGAATATTACAAATCTATTAGATTCTGATTTAAGCTTCTGAAGTCCTTCTTCACGTCTATCTAGTTGAGTAGCTATATTAATAGAATCAGGATGTCCATCTATTATCATTTGTTTAAAACGTCCAGGCTTAGCTACTACATTAATAGGTAATAATTCTCTCATTGCTACTATTCTAGGTATTACTTTATTCTTAGAATCATCTAATGAGAAATATACACCGAATAATTTATTATCTGCATTCATACATAAATCTTCCATTATATTTAACATTATAGCTGTCTTACCCATATTAGCCGCGCCTGCAAAACAATAAAAACCTGGACTCCAACCTTCTAATCCTTCTGTAAAACTTGGAAAGCTAGGAGTATCAAATCCTGCTTTATTCTCCCAAGCAACTTTATCGAATTCATCTATATCATTTGCCATATTTTCAAAGAAATTAGTAGCAAGTATTTTATTATCTAATTCGTCAACTGTTTCGATACTTAAATCTTTATCAGCATCTAATAAGCTCTTTATATCTTCTCTCATTATATCCCCTCATTTCATAAGATTATAATTAATAATCTATATATAAAATTATTTTTTATTAATAGAACAGCCTTTTACGCACACATCTAAATCTTTAAATGCTGAACAGCCATAGAACATATTATTTCTAGAGTTTTGATATGCACTAAACACTGTAGCATTAATTTCAGATTGAGGTAAAGGTTCCTCATTCTTTGTCATATTCCATTCAGTAATAGTCTCACGTACATCTTCGAGGCTTTCACCTATTTGGAATAAACTATTGGCCAAAGCAACTGTAGTATTGTTTCTTTGACCATTGGTTGCACCATTTTGTAATATATATTCAACACAAGGAAGAAGCTTACGTTTTTTTATATATTCTTGAGCAAGCTTAGTATCTATTTTCTTTCTTTCTTGTTGTTCAATAGTTTCAATAAGCTCATCAAACTTTATACGAGCTTGCTCATTATATTTGTATAGCGCTATTTTCTTTTGTTTAGGATGTGAAGCATATTCTTTTAGCTCATCATAAGTCATAGCTTTAGTACATCCATTAGGTTGTTTTTTAAATAACTTATTATAAGGAAGATATACTTTATAAAGACCTGTTTTAGTATTAACTGTATTAGGTACTCTAAACAATCTTCTGTTATCGTATATCTTAGTATCGATACATTTTGTTATAGTATAGCTTTTAATATATAAAGCTATTTTCTTGAATTTCTTATTAAGATCACGATTAGGTTCAAATCCAAATACTTTATCACTGATAAGTATATGAAAACCCTTTGAACCAGAGAAATATAATTGTATGTCTGATTTATCTATTTTAAATGTATCGCATAACTTCTTATATACTATTTTCAAATCTATAAGTAATTTATCATAATTGTTTTCTATATCATCTATATCTAAATCAAGATAAAATGGAGCTACAAAATTAGTTGTAGCTATATCCTCAGACTCATAAGAATATATAGTCATATATGTATCTCCATCAAATCTTTTTATTGCTTCATTTAACTCTTTTTTATCTATGTAATAATTTCTGCTAAAATTATTATTTATTTTCCCACCAACTTCTATTATATTACAACTCAATTTAATCCCTCCATATTACTTTTTTATATACTGAAGATTCTACCATTCTGATTATTCTAGCCAATAAATCTCTATCTATTTTTAAATCAAATGGGCTAGATATACTTTCTTTATTATCTATATTATAATCTATTGCAAATAATATCAAATCGATAGTTTCAATTCCTTCAATATGATATTGTTTTAGTAAAGATTCTAATGCTCCTTTGTCTCTTTTGTGATTTCTTAAAGAGTTAGGAACTGATAATATGCCATAAAAATAGCTTAATAAATCTTCGATAGAATATTGAGTTTTCATTTCTAAATAGAACTTCTTAGATATTTCTTTTATATTTGGATTCCATATTGAAGTATCTGGCATTATTCTAAGTTCTGAATGATAATAAAATTTATTAGGTTTTAATAAACTATTTTCATATAATTCATCAGTTATTTCTGTACCATGTTGTAATAAATAATTTAAAATAAAGTCATAATTATAATCGTTATCGAACATATAACATATAAAGTTATATATCTTTTTCTTTATATCTTGCGAAATTTCATAACCATATGCTATACTAACATATGTGTCCATTAAATCATTAATAGGCATAATATTCCAACTCCCTTTTATAGTAATATTATTCATCTTGCATATACACTCATACCATATTGACATATTATAATATATGCAAAAAAGAGAGGACTTATAACCTCTCTTTTTTAATTATAATATTTTATTTGCTCCTATGTATATACTTTTTACAATATTATTCCCAATATATATAGTTTTTATATTGCTACTACCTAGATAAATCTTATTTGTTATTGGAGTATCTCCACCTGTACCAGCTTCGGTTACATCAATTGTATATGTCATGTTTGTAAATTTTACATTATATGAACCATATTTACTTTTTGTAGCTGAAGTAGAAACAGATGTTATAGTTGTATCTGTTCCCAAATTAATACTAAATGATGTACCAGATGTGTTAACAGATACGTCTTGATTATTAATTTTTATTGAAGTTATATTACTATTACTTGCAGTTGCTGTACCAGTTAATATACAAGAATTGATTGTTGCACCTTCTGGAATATCGGGTAAACTCCATGTAATATTACCAGATGCACTACTAGAAAAATATGAAAATTTCAAGGTTGTATCATTTGGAGTTGATGTTAGTGTTGCCATTATACATCACCTTTTTCAATTACAAGATATATGGTATTATCATCCTTTGGATCTAACGCATCATACTCTGTTTGAGTTAAAGAAGCGAGTTTAAATCCGCCTAAATTTGATATTGCTTTATTTGCTTTAGTATTAACTTCATTAATTGCTCCAGGTATATATTTATTATTTGTTTTTAAAGATCCATCATATTTTGGTTGTGACGCAGAAATGCTGCAGCCTAATCCATATGTATTTGAAGTTATAAAATCTATTCCTAGTTCTCTATAAGATTCTATCATATATTGATCATTAACTGTCCAACAATTAACTAACAATCCCATCTCATGACACTTTTTGATCAAGTCTAGACTTACATGAGTATTATGCACATCTATACCAGAATTACCTAATTTTAACACATTAAGTAATAAATCATCTGTAATTGTTGTAGCTTGGTATACTATAACTTGGACATGAATTAAATTAGATACACTACGAACCAATTCCATACAAGTTTGACTACCTATACACATACAACGATCTTCCATACCATATTCTCTTATTATAGAAACCATTTTTTTATAATATTTAATATCGTTGTTCTTTATTCCTTTAACTTCTATAATAGGAACAGCTCCATATTTTTTACATATAGATATATAATCTTCAAATTTAGGAATTTTTAATCCTGGATAATCACTTATATTGCTACCAGTATCTACAGTGCAAGCTTGTACTTGTTTATAAGTCATATCATTGATAGCACCCGTTCCATCTGTAGTTCTATCTACAGTAGCATCATGGATGCATACTAATTCTCCATCCAATGTGTTATGTATATCTGTTTCTATACCCCAAAATCCAGCAATACAAGCTGCTTCAAATGAAGCTATTGTGTTTTCTGGTCTAGCAGAATACAACCCTCTGTGTGCTATAGTTTTACCTATAGATGGCGTTGTAATAGCTGGAGGAAATTTATACATCATATCTTTTAAAGTACCATTAGTTCCATTTCCAAGCTTAACTGATTCTAGATCAGTTACAGCAAAGCTGTTATTTATTATATTAGATTTTAATTCCACTATTAATCACCACCTTATTGTTTTAAATGATTGTAAACTCTAAATTCACTAAAAGTTATTTTATCAAAATAATAAGCTTTTGAAGGATCATTGTTTCCTAAATAGAATCCTGTATTAGTAACATTCATTGTTGCTGAAATAGTAGCATCATCACCAATTTTAAGATAACATATATTGTTTATGCTATTATATTTTAATACTATTGTTTTCCCAACTATATACTGTGGATCCATCGCATCGTTAGAATCATTTGTAAGAGCTTTAGTTGCACCTATCTTGGCTCTCCATCCTAAAGACTTACTTAGATACATAGATGGTGTATCTGAATTAGATCTAAATACTCTACCGTATGAGGTGTTATTATATACTATTTCTGATACTACTAATTCTACTGTCCAAGAACCTGTACTAGCATCTGCAGTCCATGGAATTTCAACGTAAGCTTGACCGCTTAAAGTTAATCCTTTACTTGTTATTTCTGCAGTTCCTCCAGCTGAAGTATTTATAGTAGCATTATATTTATCTCCACCAGTACCACTATTTGTAATAACGTTATTTGTTGGATTATCAAATAAATCATAATTTATAATATTAGAATTATATCCTTCAGTTGCATACATAAATGTAACATCTTTATAGTAAGTACCGCTTTCTATAGATAATATAAATTGGTCTCCATCGTTATCTGAAGTAATTGTAGGGAAGTCTATAGTTACAGTTTGAGCTGTACTATAGTTATCAGGAGTGAATGTTAGCATGCTTGGTGATACTGTCATAACGTTATTATTACTTGTTAATGAAACAGTTTGATTTTGCAATGGTTTGTCTTTCAATCTTATTGTTAACGTAGAATCTGTAGACGCTGATGCATACATCAATGAATTACTAACTATTAAATCTCTATAAGGATAAGATGATATCGATGTATATATAGCACCATCAACCGCCTCTTCTGCTGAAACTTTATTTTTATCACTATACTTTTTTAATCCAGTTACAGTATCGGCTAATTGTTTTACTGTAACTTTGCTATCATTACTCAATATAGTCACCTCCAAGTATTGTGTTTATTGTTGTTTTAACTTCGTCATCAGTTGCAACATCAGAACCAGTACCAATACCAGCTGACGCGATAGCATTTTGTACATATTCTTCTGTAGCTAATCCATCTATACTAGGTATAGTTGGTTTATCAGTTAAATCATTATAACTATGTTTAGCTTGACTATAAGTATAAGCAGCATCATAATTAGCTTTTAATTCATTTGTTAAATCATTATGAGTTAAACTCATACCATCTGCTTTATCTACTTTTTTACCTATTTGAGTAGATACAGTTGTAGCAAAGTTAGCATCGTTTCCTAATGCTGTAGCTAATTCTTGTAATGTATCTAAAGTTTCTGGTGCTGAATTAACTATCCCAGCTACTTTATCATTTACATAAGTTTCTGTAGCTAATCCAGTTAATGATTGATGTTCAGTTAAAAAATTACTATCATTAGTTAATTCTGAAGTCTTAGTAGGAACAACTATTGAAGCTTTAACATCATCTACATATTTTTTATTAACAAGGTCTTTATTATCTGTTGGAGTTCCTTCTTGAGCAACCTTACCAGCAAACCAAGCATTACCAGACCAATCTAATGTATATGCATTTTTTCTTGCAGTTTTTGAAGTACCGTTACCAACAATATGTGCATATTTATTGTCTTTATCTTCTACATTAAATTTACCTTCTACATGTTGATATTGTGAAGATGCTAAAGTATATGAACCTTCAGCATGAGAACGCAATCCAGATGCCACAGTATAAAATCCTTCTGCATGAGCTCCTTGTCCAGTTGTTAATGTCATTATCCCTTCTGCGTGAGAATATATTCCATTTGATTCAGCTCCATATCCTTCAGCATGAGAATAGTTCGCACTAGCTACACAATGTCCACCATGAGCTAAAGTAGCTGGGGCTGTAGCTGATGTATTAACACCTAAAGCTGTTGAAAAATCATTATTAGCTACATTATTATATCCTAAAGAAACACTGCCAGTTCCTATTTTTCCAATTCTATTCATTCCTAAAGAATTTAAAATATCTAAATCTTTAGGCATTAAATAAGTAGGCATATATTGTATATCCATTTTTATCACTTTAATAACAGGTGGATTTTGTAATAATGTATCTGAAAGTTCTATAGCTACTGATGATTTAGTTACATCTTCACTATATTTGTTATTACTATATCCTACTTTATTATTAATAGTTAAAGAAAAACCATCGCCTTGAACATATATAGTTTCATAAACTATATCCTTTCCTGGAATATTATTAATACATAAACATCTATAACGTACACCATTGACTTCTACATGATATTCAATTCCTTCTTCTAAATATGAAACAGCATCTTGTTGATAAGTATAACTATTATTAACAAAAGAATCTTTCATTGTAGAAGTGTCTATAGATACACATTCTGTTTCTGATTTAACATATGCTACTTTAGTATCATCTACATATTTTTTAAATGTTTCAATCGAAGGCATGTCAACCCATTTATAATCAAAATCCGTATCACTATTTTTAGCTAATACTTTATTTATTGTTCCGCCCTTTATATTAGAAACAATTGATTTTACATTTGTATCAATATATTCAAATGATTCTAATACGCCATTAGAATTTACTTTAGCAGCTTTACCAGTTCTATATTCAGTAATTAATTTACTTCCATCACCTTGTAAATCTGAATAGCATAAACCATATATTGTTGTGATAGCTCCAGTACTATCTGGTATTTGAGCATCTCCTGCAATAAATACTAAATTATGCTCAGGCAATAATGGAAATAAAGCAGGACCAGTCTTGTTTTCATCATTTATAAGTATAACTGGTAAAGCTTTAGAGTCTACATATTCTGTTTTTGCGTAAACATTATCTAAGACATTGGTTTTGTATAAATTCAATGTCTTTTTAATTGTATCTAAAGTTTCTTTCTTTGTAAGCATTGTATCACTCCTTATAAGATAATTTCTTCGTTAACTATAAAGTTAAATTCAATACCGTTTAAGCTTAAGTATTCTTTATCGTCGTTCGCGACGTTCTTCTTAACAAGAGGAATCTTAGCATACAATTTATTAGTGTTCTTAGATATTCTATTAATAGAAGCTTCTGATGAAGTATAAACTCTACCAGTTAATGTATTGTTAGAATAATTAGTATAAAGCTCTATGTCGTACATATCACATGTAGTTTTAAACTTACCATTAGCAGTATATAAAACTATATCATTGTAAATATATTCAATAAAATCATCAGCTATTATAGGAACTATTACAAAAGAAGTGTCTGCTAGGAAATCAGCTTCCATGAAATATATATGCTTTAAACCGAAAGGATACACAGATATGTTATTTACTTCTGTAGAAAAATTGATTTTGAAAGTCATAACGACTTTAGAGAATTTTACTTTTTTGTTAAGTATGATTCTAGTTTTGCCAATATTGTCAAATCCTTGAACTGTAGTAATTGGTGTACTAGATAAATTACCTGTAGTGTCAAGTGCATAGCATTCTAAAGAAGTAAGGCTGTATGCTCCTTTTATATATGGATCTATTTCTATAACATTAAATCTTGAAGTACCAAGGGCTAATGAATTATCGAGCTCGTATGATATAGTTATTGTATCTGTATTTAATTCATCAAATACTATTTCCTTATCTATTAAGGAATCAGATTTTAATAAATTGATATATTCCTCATTTTCAATATCATTTACTTTACAAGTCATAGATTGTTTAAACATTATGTTTGATATAGTACCTGATGCTACTTTTAAATTAAATATATCGACAGGGTCATTCTTGAATTTAGGATGAACCATGCAGCCATATTTATTATATATACCAGCTAATTCATTAGATGTGAAATTAACTATATTTTGATTAGATACTACACCAGCATTAATACTATCTAGTTTTTGGTCTATAAACTCGTCAGCATAATTCTTTATCATAAGCTTCTTATTTATATCATTTTTCATGTTCTGAATAAGTATCAAAGCTTCATCTTGTTTTTTCTTTGCATCTTCAAATATTTGATTCAGTTCTTGAGAACTCATTTTGTTTATCACTATTAATCACCTCTATTAAGGATTAGTGTTTCGTATATCATATCAGATCTTCCACCATCTCCAATTGTTTTATTATATATGTCATTAACTTCATTGTTTAAATCATACAGAGTTTTCCATGTAGCAGTATTATTAATATCATGTATAAAATCATTAACCATATTGCTATATTGAAGAACGTTTAAGACGTATTTATCATATTCATATGGTCCTCTATATCTAAAATTATAAAATATCATATGCGTCCTCCTTTCTAATCTAATTGTTTAATACACACGCTGTTAATAAGTTTTGCTACATCCTTTGTTGATTTTATATACATCTTAAAATTATAATTTATTAAATTGCTCTTGACATATTCTCTTATCTCAAAATCTTCTATATCTCTATTACCTGTATAGAGTAAAGTATTAGGTGTATTTGGTATACCATCTTCAGCTACGGCCCAGATTTCTCCTTTGTCATTTGACTTCTTAAAATAACATGCAAAGCCTGCAGGAACATCTAGAAATACCTTTCTTATTTTAACGTCAGAAGATACATAACCATCTACTATAGAGAAGTTACAATGATTGGGCTTTTGATTGAAATTATATTCTAATAAATCTCCATCTACATAATAGAATTGTATGTAACAAGCCTTCTCTGCTACGAATTGATTTGTGTCATAAGCAAAGTCTCTTATTATAGTAGTAGAATCATCCTTATAAGTTACTTGCATTTTATCAACACCGCCAAGTATTTTATAATCATTAATAGGATTAGTAGCTAAATTGACGCTTATATTACCATTAACTATTGTTCCAGCAGCTAACACCATTTTGTATTTATTGCATCCCATTTCTCCTGGAACTGTATAAGTATTGTCATTATAATTATAAGGTAAAGCATCGAAAGAATATTTATTTTGTTCATCATTAGTAGCTGTTAATTTAAAAGATACTTTATTCGCTTCTATGTTTTCTACATCTGCAAATAATACTATTTCAGAACCTTGGATTAAATTTAATTCTCCAAAGTCTACTATTGTATATTCATCATTGGTAGATATATTCCAATTACCTGCTCTGAAAAATATAGTATTACCAAATACTGTACGAGCCATCTCTTCATTACAACGTGCTTCGAGCTCTTTAGCTGTACTTTCCAAGTCAGCAATATGTGTTTCTATATATAATCTAAGATCATTATAATCTTTAATAAGTATATCTTGTAAAACACTGTATAATATTTCTAAATCTTTATAGATACATTCAAACATATAATTAATCTCTTTAGTATTAAATAGAGAACCTTCTTTAGACATATATGTTTCAAATAATGCACTACGATAATCTATATCTTCTAGTGCAGCTACTATTTCATCATTAGAGGGATAATATCCTTGTCGTATAAATGATTTAATTACTTCTTCTTTATAGTACTGAAGTTTTAACATCATATCTTTATATAAGTCAGCATCTTTTACTTCTATTGCCATTATACTTCACCTCCTAATAATACTTTTACGTTATTGATATATGGAGTCAAATTCTTAGCAGATTTTATTTTAACAGTTAATATTACTGAATTAATAACTTCATCAGTAAGCTCAGTGTATTCTGTTTTTGATTTGCCTTTAGAATAACGTATAACCTTTACACCATCTAATTCACTATTAATTGGTTGTATTTCATAATCTATACCATTTACAGTTAGCGTAAACTCTACGCTATCGTCTGATAATTGCGAAGGTATATATACGTTAGCAAATACACTAACAGCATATACATTATCTGTACCATCTACTAAATTATCTGTTTTAAAATAAGAAGTGTTAATATATTGATTAGAATAAGAATACAAATCATTTATTTTAATTACATGACGTTTGGCGCTTTGAATAAAAGTAGTTTCAGTTTTAGTATCATTTACTTCGTCTTCATTAAATGTTTCGTCTTTAAACATAGTACGCTCATATGCAATAGTATCGTTATTAGAACTATTAGATTGTAATGTCAATTTTACAAAATAACAGTTAGGTACAGATATTAAACTAGAACCATATATGTATCCTGTATTTTCATAGCTATCCAATTTATCAAATGTTATATCTGGTATAGTCGCTGCTGTATAGTTTACTCCATCATTAGAATATTGAAGTCCTATTACCTTTGTACTATCTATCGGAGTCATTATTTGTAATTCATTCATTTTAGTTGATGAGCTCATAGTTATAGTACATTTAGCTTCTTCACTATCTGTATAAAAATCATGTATTAGATACTGTTCAGTAGTAGAAGCTGTTATTCTCTGATACTCCCAGTAAGAATTAATAGAATTATCGGATAAAGATTTTCTATCAGCAGTATTTATAGAATACTGTACATATGTGCCATTAAGATATACATATGGATTTCCTTCATTTCCATTGCCTACAACATCATTAATATATAATGTATTTTTTTTATAACTCTTAATATAAGACAAAAATGAATTATCGGTATAACTGTACTGTCCAGTTGAATTCTTATCATTTATAGTAATGACCTTATCAAAGTCTGTGTATTTATTACATAACATTTTAATATCTTGTATGCGTTCTTTTTCAGCCAATATTTTATCCTTAACTAAATCTAGTCTAGTAATAGTGTCTGATAATAAAGTAGAAACTGCATTACCTTTATCTATTAATAGATTATCTATTTTATCTATATCGCTTTTAATATCTTGTAAAGCTGTATTAATTCTAAAATCTTCTCCTTCTTCGGGATGAATATATAATTGCTCATATTTAGGAGTGTAGTCTGATAAAAGAAGTGATCTTTTTTCGTCTAATATAGATTTGTCCATAACGTATTCCCTCCATATTTATTAACTGATATTGATTTAATATAAGGGATAGCATCTATTTGATCTCCATAAGTTCTTATAATTGCTTTAACCCTTATAGTATTGTTTAGAGGAGTATAATTATAATACTCACTTAAAGGTTGATAGTCTGCAGAATATCTGCCATCATATGAAGTCTTGGCATCTTCTAATGATATATTTACATTTAATCCGTCTTTCTTGATTTGTCGTAAACCATCACTATGCAAATCATCATCTACTGTAAAACGCAAATCTGTATCAGGAAATATCATTTCATCTGTAATTATCTTAGTGCCTACAGGTACAATACTTTTATCTACATCTCCATCTACAATATAATATTCTACTCCGCATCCTGATACTATACTATCATCAACAGCTAGTTGTACATATTCATTAGATGAAAAATCACCTATGCTTATAGGATCTGACAAGAAATAACCATCTTCATATAATTCTACTCTGTTAACTTTTAATGAATCTAGTCCAAAATTATATACGTACATATCTACTTTCTCTACTTGTTTAGCTGTCTTATAAGACTTAGTAACTGTGTTACCACTAGAATTAGTTTCTGTACGAGACAATATTATATCAGTATCTAATTTAGTATCTGCAACAACAGTAGGATATTCCGCGCTTCTAACAAAGTCCCAAGCATTCATAGACAAAGCTTCTTTATCTAATTCATATGTAATTGTATTATATTTATTACATCTCATATCAAATTTAACATGCGTAACTATACGAGACTCTGGTTCTATTCCTGTTATTAAATCTCCTGCATATTCCTCTATACCATTTACGTAAACGTATCTTATATTTTCTATATAACAATTTACAGGAATCATTTCAAGTTCATTAATCTCGCTTGGTTCAGCAAGTGCTACTGTCATTGTTTGTACTAAATCACCTTCGACAGGTTTTTGTTCTAGATACAATGTAGTATATTTATTGCTGCCATCAAAATCAGCTAAGTTGCTATCAAATGGAACTTGATCACACTTTGAAGTTACAGAATTTATTTTATATGTTTGATTAACGTAATTGTTAAGAGTTATAATATCGCATTTCTTATTATCAGAAGTTGTGCTTTCACGTACTTTACAAGGCTTGATTTTATAATTCTTATTTCTATCAGGAATATCTATTACACCTTCTACGAATGGTACTTCGTATTGTACATATCCTAGATTACGACTTATATTACTTATATCTTCAATAGACTTTATCATACTATTTATACTTGTAGTATATTCATTTATCTTAAGCTCTGCAAAAGTTCTAGCATATTCTATAGCATCTTCTAAATAACGTGTTTTCTCGTATAGCGAATTAAGATTAGATTCTATAGTAGAAAATGTGTTATTCATTTTTTCACTGTCCATGATTTCATCTTGTAGCTGAATTTCAGAATCAATTTCTTGATTTATTTGTTCTAAATTATAATCAAAATCAATAGAATCTTTTAACATATGCATACCTCCTTATCTATTTTCTTATTACCAAAAAGACGAGGATTTATCCTCGTCTTATAATTCTGTATCTATATTAACAAGGTCGAACTAGACATAATACTTTATGAACTCCACGTTGTTTTGAAGTTTCTAATGCTCTACCTATAACGATTCCGTTTTCATATAAAGTACCTGCTCCTGGTACATCTGATACACTAATTGCAGAACCTATATAAGCAGGACCATCTACTTTAACATGTACTTTACCGACTAAAGCTACGGCAACTTTTTTACCATTTAATATTTCAGCTTCTGTTGCTCCATAACATGCTGCATATTCATCAGTTATTACTCCGACAGTTGCTGCTGCAAATCCATTATGCAAACCAGCTTTGTAAACTTTACCGTTTTCTCTTAGCTCTACTATATCACCTGGTTCTAACTCTTCACCTGGTATATAACCTTCAGCTATATCTGCATATGCCATGTTATAAACTCTAGCGCCTTCTATATTACCAGCTGCATATATATGTCCAGATACATATAAATCCGTATCTTGTTTTTCACCATCTACAGTTCTTTTAATTTGTACCATGTGATTATGAGCTGTACCATAATTTATTTTATAATCAGGATTACTATTTTCATATATAACTGCATCATTTACTTTACTAAATACATCTGGCGCAAGTTTTTCTAAAGTAACGCATTCGTTATGAAGATCTTCTGTAATTATAGTTTCATTTTCTATACATTCACTATTGATTGCACCTTGTTTTATATTGTTTGCTGTAATAGTATTGTCTGCTATTTTTTCTGAAGTGACTGCTCCATCTGCAAGTTTAGAAGTTGTAACTGAACCATCTTGTAATTTGGCTGTGCTAACAGATAGGTCTTTAAGATTTATATTTTCTATTGCTCCGTCGGCTATATTAGAACTAAGTATAGTCTTATCAGCAATATTGGTATTAGTTATTGTTTTATCGGCTATCTTCTCAGTAGTAACAGCATGAGTTCCAAGTTTCTCATTGATAACAGCACCGTCTGCAATCTTTCTACTAGTTACTGAGTAATCAACTAATAATTCTGTAGTAACAGTACTAGGAACTATTTTTTCATATGCTACTATAGTCTTATCAGCTATCTTGCTATTAACTACTGCGCCTTCAGCTAACTTAGGAGTAGTTACTGCTAAATCTTTTATCTTTTCAGTAGTAACATTAGCATCTTTTATTTTAGATGTTGTTACAGCTTGTTCGGCAAGCTTATCAGTTATAACGCATCCTGTATTTAAACAACGTGCATATATAGAATGAGTTTCTAACATTACTTCAGCATCAATACTTAATGGTTCTAGTATACCTTTAGCATCAAATGATACGTATTTGTTAGTATCGGCTTTATATTTTAATCCGCTAGTATAACTTACAGTTACATCTTTATATGAATTATTTTCTTCTACTGGTATATTGACTGTATAAGTAGAACCTGTAGTTTGAGTCTTTAATGCACCTTTTTGTATATTAGTATTATCTCTGACTTGATCATTAATAAGTGTAAGTGATCTTCCTAAAGCTACAACGTTTTCGCTTATCTTTTTCATTCCCATACATATCACCTCCTATTAATGAGCATAACTTTTATCAGTTGATATTGTTAAATCTAATATCTTACCGCAAGTGTTATCTGATATATTGTTTGCGCCTAGATTACTGTTCCAATAAATTTGAACTTCGAAGCAGTTGAATGCTTCAAGATCTCCTAATTGATCTCTTAAATCAGCTTCAAATATTAATCTATCACTTGAGAAATCTTCTTTATCTGGCTCTTTACCAGGTATAATAGCTTTTAATGGAACTTCAACTATCTTAGGTTCACTATATGTAATAGGATTAGTTACATTATTTAAATCTATAGTTTTACGTCTAGCTTTTACTACGACTTTATAACCCATTCTATAAACATCAGCACCATGAGGAGTATAAGCATTTTCTGTCAATGTTATGCTAGTATCTCCAGCGTTCTTAGTATTTATAGTATAAATATTTTGTCCTATGACGATTTTATCATCTTTAGCAAATACACCGTTATCTTCACCTTCTAATAGTAAAGCACTATTAGCTGCAGTAACGACACTATTACTTGCTACAGTGTATATACCTTCGCGGTTTACTTTCATTTGAACACGTAATCTAGTAAAATCATCATACATCATTTCTTTATAGCAAGAATATAAACCATTCTTATTATAAGTTATTGCACTTGTCTTTATTTCTTTTAAGTATAAGCATAGAAACATATCTGCCTTTATATTATAATTAGGAGCAAGAGTTCCATCATTAGATTGAATATACACATCATCTGTATAGAACATACTGTTAGCATCTGGTTCAGTATATCCACCTATGATATAAGTATTATTAGCACTTATCCCTTGTGCTTCTAATAATATTAAATGATCAAACCCAGGTTCTATAATAACTCTATCTTTAAATAAAAACTCTACATTATTTAATGATGCAGACATTGTACTACTGCTTAAATAGTCACTTTCGCCTAATAGATATAATCCATTTACTAAATCATTTTCATTATCTATTCTGTATATTTTCATTTGTATACTACCTGGTCTACCAAGACATCCAAGGCTTACTTGTACTTTATCTAATGAACCTTGTACAGATACCCATTCACGTAATACTGTACCAAATCCAGTTACAGATTCAGATAAAGTATAAACAACCCTACGATTACTACCATCTTTAACTACAGCTTTTGTAGTTTCTCCTTGAGAGTTATTTTTATCTTCTGTACCGAATACAAATTCGCCTTGATGATAAATACCAGCTGTTTTATATATATCTCCCGCAGTACCTATGGCATTATTAAGTACAACATTTTGTCCAGTTATACTATCTATTTTAGCTACATTATTATCTACTGCTATATACTCATTAGGAGATAGCTCTTGTGAATCTGCAACAGCTATTGTATTACCAGAACCACTATTTATAGAAGTTATTATTTCATTTATATATTTTTCATTTCCTGATTTAAATGCGTCGTAAAAGCCATTATAAGGTTCTGTATCTTTTACAAATCCTGCTTTTACAAGTTGAGCTTGCATCTGATACATTTCATCACGATTAGATTTTAATTCGTCACTTACTATATCAGATACAGCGTAAGTATCTTTCATTACTGTTTGAGAATTGCCTTTAGTTATGTATTCGTTGGCATCTATTCCGCCAAGTTTTAAAGCGTTTTGAACTGTATTTCTATCTTCAATAAGATTGCCTTCATCATCTTGAGCTGCTAATGCTATCTTTTCAGCATCTATGCCACCTACTTGTTCTGTATCAGTAGCTTTTTCAGATTTTCTGGTATAACCACAAACTATACTTAAGTAAGCATCTATTTGATCCATTGGCAATTGTCCTAAACTAATTTTTCCTTTTGCCATATTCTTACCTCCATTCAAAAGTTACTCTATCTTTAGGAGCGATATATTCTCCATTTTTATTTTTCCAAATCTTATATTCGTAAGGATGACTGTTGAAATATAATTCAATAGGATCCATATTTAATACAGGAGTATTTAATGATAATACACCGTCTTTAAAAACATAGGTACCGTCATATAATATACCGTTTATATATATTTTTATAAGGTCCTTAGAGTTCTTAAGAGAACTTGGGAATTCATAATCTTCTGTATCAAAGCTTTGTGTATCATATGATATTTGTTTTACATCATATGTGACTTTCTTAACTGAATTATCAGGTCTAAACTCAAGAGTTACGTAATCACATTCACCACATTCTATCCATTTAACTGTGCCATCAGATTCATCGTAGTATTTCATATCTGTGTAATGATCTCCGTCTTTAGTCCATTGATCAGAACCGCCTACAGTATCGATATTATTTATCATAATTTTATTTCCATCAAATATTGAATAACATGATTTTTCTAAGAATACTCCATTAAGATATACATTTATAGTACCTGCACCTATAGAATAGTTTTCAAATATATATGTGTTAGGGAATATATCATATCTCATTGATGCGTCTGCAGTTAATCTATTAGCAGAATAACTTTCTTCAGCTTCTATTTCTTCGAATATATAACATAATGAATTTTCAGATTCATATTCTGTTATTGCATCATGCAATACTTTTATTTTATTATAAACGTCTTCTGAAGCTGCCAGAGATGTAACGCCATTATCGACCATGAATTGCTTAAGATTACCAAGAGTTACTGTATCGTCAAATGCTTTAAGCATAGCATACAATTCTTCTTGTTTACCCCATTTTTGTTTGTATGGATCAGCTACAGTTGTAGGTATGATAAATTCACATGTAGCCATAGTAGTTGTATCACTAACTTCTTGCATAATACCATTAACATATGCTGCTATACAACCTTTACCGTGTAAAAATACTTCATTTTTATTTGTATAAAAAGCTTGAGTATTGCCAACAACAGGAGTTTCTGACGAATTGATTTTACATGTTCTATTACCCATTCTAATAGGTTCGTCTATTGTATCTGCATAAGTATATGCATAATAGTATAAATTAGAACCTACAAGTCCTTTGTTACTCATTATAGATAATGAACCTTCAGTAGCATATTGAGTAACCATATCGTCTACTTCCAAGTAACTATTTTTTCCATATACATCATCATATTTTTTCCATGTATATGTACCGTCACTATTGTAAATATGATAAGCATATTGAATATCGCCTAATTCATCTTCATAACCCATGTTTAATACTTGACCTGTTACATATTTAGTAAGGCCATCAGGAGTATCTGTAATAAACTTATCATCTATTAATACGCCATAAGTTTTAGAGTCTTGTTTCTTAGAATAAGCAACAACCATATCTGCATTATTATATATAGTATTATTATTATGGTCAGTTATCATTGTAGTATAATATGATACATCTTCATCAAACATTAAATAAATACCTGTATCAGTATTTGATATTCTTATTAAGAACCATTCAACATCATTAGATAAATCACCAGAAATAGTTATTTGACCATTGCTTACAACAAGATCTTTAGGAGACATGCAAACACCGTCTATAAATAATAGGTATTTCACACTTGTATCTGAAACTATAATATCACTTGTAATAACATTTTTAGTTGCTGTACCATGATCATAAGTCTCAGAACCTATGTCTACTAACATTATGCTGTAGCTTTCATCTTCTAATACTGGTCCGAAATCCTTAACAGTAATACTGTTAGTCGTTTTATCTATTGTAACTTGGTCACTTATTTGTTCAAAACCTGCAACCCCAGATACGAATGCTATTGGAGTAGTCCAGCTATCTATGTTTGCTAATGCACTAGAATTATGAATAACTATATCATTATCTACTATTTCAGTATTACTAAATATAATATCGTTATCACCTATGGATTCACATAGAGTGTGAGTGAATGATACTGCTACCATAGACATTCTATTAGTAATTCCATCACCATTGAATTTCATCATACCAGTTGTTTTATCGTATGAATATTCTTTTTGTTCAAGATATATACCATCTAAGAATAATGTAGGGTTGTTATCATTTATATCACCAATTTCTATTTCATTTATCTCACCAATTGTTGTACCATTTGATAAGACAACTCCATCATTTTTTTCAGCTGAATCTGCAAAATGATAAGTGATAGCATATATATATTTGTAATTCTTACCTTTATTGATTAATTTAATCCCACCTGTAACTCTTACATAATCACTGATAGTATCTGAAGCTATTATACTAGCCATCTTTTCGCTACTTATATCTTCAGAGCCATAAACTAATTCTCTACTTCTTAAGAATGTACCAGTAATGTCTCCTTCTTTAAAACCATAAAACTCAGTATTAGTTGTAGTAGTCTCTACAAAGTACTGATCATCTCCAGGTTCGGTATTTATTACTTTTATAAGTCTCTTAGTACATCCACTAAGTCTTACTGGGTTAACATTACACCAAGCTAAATCATATTTAGCACTATTAGGATAGTATACTGCTACAGTATTTATATCTTCATATTGGCTACCGTCTACATAAGATCCTCGACCAGATTCTGGAGAATCATATCTAAATAATTTACCTATACTAACATTTGAAACTGGATAAGTATCTGTAAATGATGATTTTAATTCTGGAGTTATATAAAAATTAGGTATACCAGCTGTAGATATATTTGCATTAGCCGCTGATCTAGCTGCTGCTACATTCCATTTAGCGGTTTGTTTGTCATAATATCTGATTACTCCAGAAGGGTCTATCCAGATTTGTCCGTCGCTAGGATTAACAGGATTTTCTGTTATAGGCAAAGGTTGAAAGTATCCTTCAAACATAGGTATCCAATCATGTGATGCTGCTATATATCTTTTTAAAATGTTAGTTCCTTGACTAGTATCTACCCATAAAGCACCATCTGGTATTTCAGCTTGCTTATCTTGAGTAGGTGTGACGTTTTTATAATTGATATATTTAAGAGCATTATATACATCAAACAATTGAGAATTCATTAGATACTCGCCTTGTCTACCTGCATTAAATTTTCTAGCCATTCTTTTCACCTGCCTCATTTTTTTATCATATAAATATTACTATAAAAAGCCAGGGAAATATCCCCTGGCTCAATTTATTACATGTTTTGAAGAATATATAATAAGATTTTCCAATCTATAAAATCAGATGTCATGTAGTAATCTTGGCTATTGATTATCTTAAGTAGTTTATTGATATGATAATCTACATCCATTATTACATTATCTGGAACTGTGAACTCAGTATTATCTCCTTCGAAATAAGGACCGATTACTTCATAATCTTGTGCCATATCTACGAATTGTTCGCCGTCGTTTCCAACATCATCAGTTATATCTTGCATATCGTTATCGCATTTATCACATGTGTTTAAAAAGTTATTTAGATTCATTAATGGTTTAGCTATTTCATTATAGTCTTCATTGTCTACTATTTGTTTAATAACTACTGCTCTGTCTTTTAATTGATATTCGCCAGGATCCTCATAACTCTTACCATAAGCATCTATAACACGTTGAGCAGCTTTTCTGAATTCATTAACATGAACAGCTTTAATAGGAATGAATGTATCTTCAGTTAAATTATAACCAAATTTATAATACATGTATGAGAAGTAACGAGATTCAGAAGTTGTACAAGTATTATTAACTTTAATACTATACTGAACTTTGCTGCCACTTATTTCTGTATAAGCTACAGGTGGTCTGAATATAACATAACAATCATTTTCGCCTGTTGTATTTAAGCCTGGATCTCCTTTTGTTACTTTAGGAATACTAGAGAAGAATTGACGTTGATTATAATTCTTATTAGAATATTCAACATTCTTCCAAGTAACAATTACTTCTTGTCTTAAATCATCTTCTGCTAATTCTATTAGAATTCTAGGACGTTTACAATATACTACGTTGTTAACATTATTAGGATATGCTGTTTGTACAGGTTTAGCTTTATGACCTCTCTTTAATGTTAATGAGTAACCGCTTCTGTAATAGCTGTTTTCATATCTATCTCTTGTTTCTATCCATATAGTAACATTTCCATCTTCTTGATATAATGATAAGTCGAAAGTATAATAGAACCAAGTCTTACCGTTTTTATCTGATACTGTTTGACCTATTATCTTTTCATGAGGAACAGTTACTAAATAGTTATATTCAACTACGCCTTTTACATATTCTGGTTCTTGTCCATTATCACTAAATTCATCTAAGTCACCTGCATCTCCATTATCAGGTTGTATAATATCATTGCCGCCATATGAATCTGATTCAGTATAATTACCATAAAATACATGGTCAGGCTTTTCTTCATCTTTATTTTTAGTTTCTAGAGTTGTAGAAGGACAATACATGTAGAAGTAGTAATCTATAATATCTCCGTCTATATCTTTATTATCTGTAGCTGTTGCTGGCATTTCCCATAATAAAGTCATAGTATCAAATGGAGTTTCTTCTACTACTAGACTATCTAGTACGCCTTTTTCAAACACAGAATCACCTTCATCTGCTGCTGTCTTTTCTGTAAATAAGTAGTATGGACTAGATATTTCAGGTTCTTCATTGAAGTAATGTCCATCACGTCTATCGGCTTCTGCTATACTATCTGGATTAAAATCATCAATTGAAGCACTAGTATCTTCTAACTCAGATATGTATCCTACTATCTTATCTGCAGCCACTGCATAATAACTTATGGCAGTAGAACGTTCAAAGAACTTAGTATGATCATGTACCTCTTTAGTAAATTCTACAGTATATTCAACTTCTTTTACTATAGGAACTCTATTAAGATAATAGTCATTCTTTTCTTCATCTGTATAACTCACATCTATAACATCTACTAAACCAGAATGCTTAACGCCTTTACTATCTGTAAAGTAAGCGTATAGATAGATTAATGAATCTAGTTGTTCTGGATGTTTATATTTAATACTTATATCTCCTCGTTCTCCATGTGCTGGTGTAACTATAAGCTCAGGTTTATTAGGTTTCTTATGTTGTATTCTATCTACAATCATAGAATCAGATGATCTGTAATAACTATTTTCATAATCATCTCTAGATTCTACCCAGTAAGTAAATAATCCAGCTCCGTCACTTTGACTTAAACCGTTAGCCCCATCTATCCATTTAGATAAAGGATAATTGTCAGCTATATAATCTATTTTTAATGAAGGCGTATCAGATTTACTTATATATGTCCAAGAACTATTACTATCAAAATTATCTCCAGTAAGTTTATAGATATTATAATATAATATGCTATTTATATTAATTGTGTCGCCAGTCTTTTCATAGATAGGATCTATTCTATAACATCTATTATAAATACGATCTGTAACTTCTATAACCACATCTTTTGTATTAACATTAGCTACTTCTTTATATATTTTAGTTGTATGTTCTGCATCGCCCATACTATTAGGAGTATCTATATAGATATAGTAATGCATAGGGTCTCTATCAGGATCACTGATAGGTTCTATTTGTATTACAGTATAGTTAAATCCAAATACTGCTCTGTCTGCTTCAGTTAATGGAGAACCAGTATAAGGTACAGGTTGTGGAGGTTCTTCATTGAAATAATGAGTGTAGAAATATTGAACACCATTTATTGTTTGAGATAGATATTCTTCACGTTCATAAGAACCTATATCATCAGGAGCTGTATCTATAGAGTAAATACCAGGATTAACATCTTTAGCTATTGCATAGTATGTTATATAATTACTTCTATATTGTGATATAGCTATATTTTGTTCTTTACCAAGTCTTACTATTTCACGGAAATCTATTGTCTTATCTATAGTTTGATCTGGGGTCATAATTATGTAATCAACATCGTCGTCTTTATCTTCTTTAGTTATGGTATCTCCAAATAAACTAGATATATTAATTGGTCTAGATTCATAACCATCAATATAAGCATATACCCAAACCTTACCATCACATGAGCCTCTGTCAATTGCATCTTCACCAGTTAACTTAGAATCTGGATGAGTATAAATAAGTTGAGCTTTACCAAATTCACCGTGAGCATTTTCTATATTTATTTTAGTTTTAGGTCTGCTGTATTCTTTCTTAGTAAATACAAGTTTATTACTGTCATAGTAATAACTGTTGTGCCATCCATCGACAGCTCTTATGAAAGCCGTATATGTTTCACCTTCAACTTCATATCCTGTCATATCAAAATCTAAGAAAGTATTATTAGTTATTCCGATTAGATCACAACGTATAGCTTCATCAGCATCTGGATCAGGATTATTAAAGTATCTTATTTCATCGCTTACTGTATATATTTTATGTTCTGGTTTAAGATAAACTTCATATCTTACTATATCTCCTGCAACATCTGTAGCAGTTGACCATTTCAAACGTACCTTAGTGAATATATCAGAATTAGCATCATCTAATCCTAATGTTAATTTAGCTGGTGAGCCACTTGACATATCAGAAGGTTCATCATTGTAGTAATGAGCTCCGTCCCAACTATTAAATTTAGCGGAACTATTTGCAACTGTTGGTACCCAATCTATATCACCCTCAGAAGAAGCTGCGTCTACTAAATCTCTATTAGCAGTACGTGCTGTTGCATAATAATGAACTTCGCAATCTCTGTTAGTCCATTCATTACCAAATACTTTTCTAAAATCAACTACGAAATCGTATGGTGATCCATCTTGTATAAGAACTTCTTCTTTGCCAAGTTGTTTTTCAAATACATTAGCAACTCTAAAAGAACCGTCTTTATATTTGCCCATAGCATATAATTTAACATATCCACTCCAACCTTGGTCATGACTATAATAGATATACACTTCACCTTGTTCAGAACATTTTAATCCATCAAGTTCGTCGTACATATTGTAGCAAACTATATATGGTTTATTAGGTGCTGTAGCTGTATTTTGGAATTGTTTAGGAGTGCCATAATGATAATAGTCATTCCATTTTTGGTCATGAGATTCTATCCATACAGATAAATTTTCTGTTGAAGATGTAAAGTCTGTTATGTCAATATAATATTCAGTAGCAGTTGTATAATAAGCTTTATAATATGACATTTTAGTCTTTTGCTTACCAAACTCTTTTGAATTAGTATCTTTACTAGAATCTCCTGTAGCAAGATATATAGCATACCATAATTTAGAATCATAATCAGGGTCAATAGGTAGATCCCAAATTAAATGAGCAAAGTCTTTTCTAGATTCTGAATGGTCTATATCTAAAGCTGGATATACAGGAGCTGGTTCGTCATTATAATAATGACCACGTACTGTATTTTCCCATTTATCATCACCAGTTAACCATGACTTAGTTCCGTTTGCGTCAGTAGCTTTTACGAAGTAATTAATATCTTTACTTCTATCTAAAGCAGAATATTGTTTAAAGTCAACTATATATTCTTTTGTTTCTCCGTTAAGTCCATTGCTACCAGTAAATGATGCTACGTTTTTTATTACAGCTTTTTTGTATCCATTAGTACCTTCGTAATCTGTTGGTTGATATATTTCTAAATCTACAGTACCGCCAACACATTTTTCATGGTAATATGTTAATTTGACTTTACCTCTAGTACCATCTATCATATTATCGTGATTAGTAGGATTTATTTCTCCTGAACGAATTTCTTCGCATTCTATTTTAACATATGGTGATTGAACCTTTTTAAATTCAATAGGTCTAGAAGCATAGTAGTAACTATTAATATAATCATCATAAGAAACTAACCAAACTTTTAAGTCTTCTAAATAAGGGAAAGATGTAGTATCTAAATCATAAGTTGTAGTAGTTATGTTATCTATTCTATAACTGTATAGTACATCTCCATTTACTCCACCGTAATTTCCTCCGTAGAATGTATCAAGTGAATCATTTTCCCATTCAGAACCAGGTCTAGCTATACATAAACTATAATGAACTTTATCTCCATCAGGATCTATAGGTCTATCCCAATATAAAGTAGCTTTTTTAGTATAATCTAAACTTTCTTTTAAATGTATTTCTTCTACTACAGGTTCTTCATTAAAATAATGACCTTTAGCATATACATTCCACTTAGTTAATCTTTGCGTATAATTATCATTATTATCCATTAACGAATGTGTAGCTTTTTGTCTTACAACATTATAATAATTATCATGTATTCTAGCTACTGCCATATAACGTATTTCTTTACTTCTAGTAAAGCCTAAATCTTTAAAATTGACAGTATATTGATATGTTTCATTAGCGTCTATTTCAATATAGCCACCGCCTACTCTTTTTTGTACAAATTCACCAGTTTTATCATTGAACTGAAAAGCATATAAAAGTATTTCTCCGTCATGATTAGAAGGATGAGTATACTTAACTTTAACTGTACCTTCTTCACCTCTTAAATCCGTACTGCAATGATTAGGCACTACAGTTATTTCAGGTTTATTAGGTGCTTCAACAGGGTCTGGAGCTTCTTTTATATCGCTACTAGTGACAGTATAAGTAAATGTTCTACGATAAGTCCAGTAAGCAGATTTTCTAGCATATTGATAATCGTTACCCGCTTCAGATTTCCATCCTAAACCATGTAATTGAGGATAATGAGTTTGATATTCGTAAGTGTAAGTTGGGCTGTATGCAGTCTTATCTGCACCATCACCTAACTCATTATATATACGAGTTTTAGCTTTACCATTTTTATAACTCCATCCAGCTAAAGTTTTGTCAGTAGATTTGACTGAGGGATCACGAGGATCTCCCCAATCAAGTCTTACTTTTTCCCATGCTGTATTCGAAACTTTAGAATATGAACGTCCAGGGTCACTATTAGGTTTAGTATATTTAATTGATTTACCATTACCTCCTACGTAATATGTACTACCTTTAGCACAGAACCAGAAGAATGGGAAATTCCTGTGAGGGAATCCCATTGTACATAGTTCGTAAGTAACTTGTATCTCAAATTTATCTCCATTTGTAGCAGTTGATACTGAAACTGTTGCATCGCTTTCATTTGAAATTTCACTGTAGCCTTTAGTTTTCCAAGTACCACCATTTTTTCTCCATCTTATTTGATGTATTCTTATTCCTTCGAATATACCTCTACGAGTATATCTAGTAAGATTGCTTCCTCTTAATATACCACCAGGTTTAGAACTAGTTCCGCCTGTGTAATATCCAGAGTAACTTTTACCATAATAAGTATAACTATAAGGAACTTCTTGAGGCCAACATTTCCATGTAAAAGTCTCTTTTGACTTATCACTATTATATGATTTGCTAAACACATGACTCTTACCTAAGTAAGGATTATCAGAAGTTTCTGTCATTGTTATAGCTGCCATGATATCACTCCTTTCTATTCACTTAATAGTGAATTCATTTGATTAATAAGCATGTTTAATTCGTTTTGCTTTTCTAATATTTCTTCTTGTAATGCAACTACTTCATTAGTATTTTGAGGAACAACTGCACGAGCCTTTCTTAATCCATAAGTTGTCATACCTATTCCTTTCCATCTATCAGGTATAGCAGGATAATTGTCTAATGCTTTACAGTTATAGAAACAATATGAATAAGATGGAATAGAACTATTCCAGTATGATCCACTTAGTGGCTCACCTGTCATGCTAATACAATTAAAGAATGTATAGCTTGCATTAGATACAGAAGTTGTAGTTAATACTGGTAAGTATAATAGATTTTGACAATCATAAAATGCGTATTGTATATTTATTACTTTACTAGAATTGTATGTTGTAGTTTCCATACCATCTATTTTCGTCATTTTCTTGCATCCATTACACATTCCTGTCATATCAGTAGCTGAGCTTAAATCAAGAGCTGGTACAACTAAAAGTTCTAAGCATCCAGAAAATGCTGAGTTAAAGTTTTTAACTTTAGACGTATTCCAATTAGCTCCAACTGTTATTGTTTTAAGTGCTTGACAGTTATTAAATGTATATGCTAAATTTTCACAATTTGTTATATTCCAATTAGTAAGATCTAAATCTACTAATGCAATACATCCATTGAAACAATAGTATAAAGTGTAAACACTAGAATCTATACTACTATTATTTAAAGTAGTCAATTTAGCACAATCATTAAAAACATTCTGCATATTTGTATTACCTGCAGTATTAGTTACAGTAAACGTATTGATAGTAGTTAGAGATAAACATCCCATAAATAAATTAGATATATTATTACAATTAGTAAATACTATTTTATCAACTGTGTCTAACGCAGAGCATCCTCTGAACAATTGATATGATGATGTTGAATTTAATACATATACATTTTTTATATGTGTTAAAGCAGAACATAAAGCAAATACGTAATTAGCAGCTCCTTTTATATAAAAGTCTGTTGGTATATTATTTAAACTAGTACATTGATACAACATATATGACATAGAGCTTATTACATTATCTTTTATATAAGTAGTGTTTATGTTAAAATCGGTCATAGATTCACAAGCATAACACATTCTTTCCAGATTAGTTATAGATGTTAACTCCCAACTACTTATATCTAATTGTTTTAAAGCTGTACAATCAGATAAGAAAGAATATAAGCTTTGTATATTAGATGCGTTCCAATTTCCTATTTCAAGTGTTTCAAGAGATGAACAACTTTCAAATGCATTTGAAGCATCTTCTAATAATACTGTATTCCAAGTGTTAAGATTTAGAGAAGTCATACTACTACATCCTCTAAACATGCAAGTTATAGATGTTACAGTATTCATCACAAATGAGTCTATTCCAATTATAGTTTGAAGATTCTTACAGTCTTCGAACATATAATCCATCTTAGTAGCTGCACTAGTAGTCCAATTACTAAGATCTAAGTTAATACAATCCCAACCTTTAAATGTACTATTAAATGATACTATCTTACTTACGTCCCAAGATAGCAATGCGTTTAAATCAGTTGGGTCTGCTCCTTCAATTTCTTTTTGTTTAGACAATGCTTTACAATTAGTGAATGAATGATTTAAGCTTGTTATCTTAGAAATATCCCAAGAAACTAAACCTATTGTGTTTAATACTAAACAGTTATTAAATATATATGTTATATCTTCACAAACTGATGTATCTAATGAACTTATACTTTCAAGTGATTGACAGCCATCAAAAGCATGAAGTAATGTTGTACATGCTGTAGTAGTAGAATTATCAGTAAATAATACAGATTTTAACTTAGTGCATCCATAGAATGTATAAGCCATAGAAGTTACAGATTTTACATTTAATTCCATTCTTGCTAAAGATGCGCAGTTATAAAATGCATAAGACATATCTGTTACATTTGTTGTATCTAAACCATCTATAGAAATTAATGCTAAACAATTGTAGAACATATTAGGTATAGATGTTAAGTTATTAGTATTAGCCATTGTTATTGAAGTTAATGATTGACAATTTTCAAATGTATTTTGTACTGTTACTAATCCAATATAATCAAATATAGGTATTTCTATTAATGAAGTACATTTAGCAAATGTATAGTTCATTGTTAAAACATTAGATGTACTAAATGCTGGTATTGAAGCTATAGTTTCACAACCGTAGAAGCTATAATCCATATTCGTTACTTTAGAAGTATCAAATGTAGGAATATTTTGTAAAGAATTACAGTTATAAAAAGCATAACTCATATATTTTAACGTATCAGTATTTATACTTGCTATTCTTGTAAGGTTCTTACAATTATAGAATGCATATTCTAATGAATCACAATTAGATATATTTAATTGTGGTATACTCGTTAAAGCTGTACATCCATAGAATGTTTTATAAAGGCTAAGAACATTAACTAGATTTTTAATATTTATTTCAGCTAAAGAAACGCAATTAGTAAATGCTTCTTCTATGTATAATATTTTACTTAAGTCTATAGAAGATAAATCTGTTAATTTAGTACAGCCGTAGAACATTCTAGATATGTTAGTACAAGTTGATAAATCTATTGAAGATATTTCAGATAGTTTTGTACAACCATAGAACATACTATCCATACTTAACACGCCTTCAGTAGTTAAGCTACCTACGCTAACTAAGTTAGGGCAGTTTAAGAACATATAATCACATACTGGACAATTGCTTAAATCTATAGAAGATACAGATTGCAAGAAGTCGTGGTTTCTAAAGCTTATATAAGTAGTATCTGGATTAAACTTAATATATACTTTAGATACTTCATTGATTGTAGTATTTAGACTTTCTGTTATTGTACCGTCTGTCTTAGTTATTATTATATTCGTATATCCGCTTTCTACATTTTGTGCATCCTTTTTAAGTATGCTTAAGTTAGCAGTTCTTGCTATATATTTATCGCCATATGAACTGTAAATTACATTTATATAGTCTACTCCAGCTGGTACTGTAAATTCTTTATTTTGGAAATATGAGTTTCTGACAATATCTGTTCTTATATTTCCGCTAGCATCACAAGCAACTACTCTTATGGTTCCGTAAGTTGTTTGAGTTAAATTATATGTTTCACCAGCAGTTACTGCTATAGGCTCTTTCAATTTAATAGATGTTTTAGCAACATGTTCTGTCCATGCACTAGAACATTGATTAACCATATTATGATTATATGTAGAGTAGAATGTTGGTAAATAATCTCCTATAATATCTGTTTGATTTGTAGTAGGTATAATAGAAAATTCAAGGTCGTTAACTCCTATTTCTTCCATACCTCCACCCCATTCAACAGGTATTTCTGTATAGAAATTAGTTAAGTTTATACATCCTGCAAAACATAATGAATAGTTTTTAATATTACTGTTATTCCACAATCCTGCGCCATTAGGTGTACCTTGCATAGCAATACAGTTATAGAATGCATAGTTAACATCTTTTAATGCAGTAGTATCTATATCAGGATAAGCACTAAGCATTTTACATTGATAGAACATATAAGACATATAAACTAATGTAGCTGTATTAAACAATGTAACTCTTTCAAGACTAGAACAATTATCACACATATGTGTAGCAGAAGATATTTTATTATCTGAACTAAACATTAATTCAACTAAACTCTTACAATCATAGAATGTATAATTAGCAGATATACATTTAGGAACATTGAATGTAAATATATCGGCCAAAGAAGAACATTTATAGAACATGTATGATATGTCGATAGCACTCTCTAGATTATATTCTGGGATAGAAACTAAATCGCTACATCCATAATATGCTCCATATGCATTAATTACTTTACTAGTATCCATTGATACACCATTAGTTAATCCTACAGAATTCTTAAACAGATTCTTAATATTTGTAACACCAGTAAGTTTAGTAAAGAAAGCATTAAGCCCTGTATCTGAACTTACGATAGATCTTTCAAAACAACTTTCAAGATTAACTACTAATGGTAAATATTCTGAACTTACTAATTTTATATTAGTCAAATCTTTATCTTTAAATAAATTAGAGAAATCAGAATCTGCATAATTCGTAAAGTCGTATACACCTTGTACTGTTGCATATGGTATCTCTATATTATCTCTGTATTTATTTACATCTACATCTTCTTTATGATAAGCATATAGATAAAGATTGGTTATTGCTTTTATTTTATTTATAGTTTTTATATTAAACTCATGTAATTTAGAACCAGATAAATCAATAGTATTCATAGCTCCTACAATACTAGATATATAAATCTTATTGATATCTGAATATGTTTTATCAAAAGTATTATCAAATATTAGCTTGTCTATGCTAGTAGGAAGTTTTAATTCTGATAAACCATGTATAGCATAATTACATAATATATTTTTTAAATTAATACATTTACTTAAATCTAAAGTCGTATTTTGAGCAAATGCAGGTTTAGCTGTATATTCCCCTATAGATTCATCAGTTATTTTCATTTCTATAGTTTCCAAATTATCTAATTTAGAAAAATCTATATCAGATAATTTACTATACGAATTACCATTGTAAACTAAATTATTAAGTTTTAATGTTTTTAATCCGTCAAGATTGCTTAGTTTTAAACTCTTTAGATTCATACAATACGAGAAATCAAATGTATTAATATCATTAAATGAATTTGTTATTTCTACATTATTAGCATAGAATAAAGGTAAGAACATATTATCTTTATAATAATCATATTCACTTTCTTCATAACGTATTGTCTTTAAATTAGGGCAATTGTTAATTATAAACGTAGATAATTTAGAAGGTAGCTTATTTAATTCATGATCAGGTCTTTCATTAAACACTACACTTGTAGGCAATGAAAGAGTTAATAGATTAGTTTGATTATACAACTCTATAGCTTGTATAGAATAAGGATAGTAAATAGATTCTAAGTTACCACCTTTAATTGAAGTAGTCACTGATGTAATTTTAGTACCACGTATATCTACTGTTCTTAAATTTTCACAACCAGATAAATCAAGAACAGCATTACTTGCATCTACGCCAAGTCTACTACAACCATGTAAATCTACTGTCTGCATCATTTTACAAGTATCAAGAGAAACGTTGAATAAAGTATCTGCAGTGCATCGTAAATCTATAAGATTAGGTGCTGCTGATAATAATAAATGTTTAGGGCTTGTATTAGATACATCACCAATACTCTTTAAGTGTTGGCCACCATATATAAGAATTTCTTGGTCAGTTGCATGAAGCTCTTTTTCGAATCTTATAGTCTCTCCACGTTTAATTTTAAGTATTTGGCTACCTGAATTATTAGCTTGGTCTCTCCATTTAACTGTTAAGTACATAGGAGAATAAGTTTGTATATCAAGATGTACAAAACCATCCATATCTCCTCTGACAGTAATATAATCAGCTGTAGAAGCATCGTAACCTAATAATGTATCTACATATAATAATCTTTCTCTAATCCATCTTTTAATTTGATTTTCTCTACTACCATGTAATGCATATAAGAATTTACCGCCAAAGTCTAAATATCTAACTTGTGCAGATTCGTTATAATAAACTTCAGGTATCTTAGACATTTGTTCATCATATATATAATGCATTATGTTTTTAAGAGTGAATTGTTCATTTCTCATATTAGCATATTCTTGTTTTAATTCTGTTTCAAACACTCTTAGTATTTTAGTCCATAATTGAGATGTAGAAGTATTGAATGTACCTTTTTCTATTTCTATATCGACATCAAATGTTAAAGCACCAGTATTGTCAAGACCCATGGCTGTATCTAAGTCGTATAATTGTATGTACCATTTCTTTCTATCAAAAGTAACAAGCTTCATATTCTTACCAAGTGAATCGACCATACCAAATACTAGTACGAATAATAAATATCTAAATACAGATTCTCTATCAAAATATTCATCGAATTTAGCTTTGAATAATTCATCATCTGCATCACTAACAAATTCTATTAAAGTTATTAAATCTGCATAATCATCGTTGCCATTCATCTTAGAAGGTGGATAAATTACTTCAAAGTCTGCAGCGTAATAATCTATTTTACCTTGTCCGCTAGCAGAAGTCCATTTATTAAATGCACCAGCTGTAGCATCTGTGTTAGCTGAAACTTCATATGCTAATGTTTCATCGATTAGATTATATCCAAATGAATTAGTACTATATCTATCTAAGTTGAAATCATATAATCCCATACATTCATCATTGATAAATACTAATATAGGGAAACCTGTTATAGTTTGTCTTATATCTGGATCCAATTCTTGCGCAGGATTCTTTTTAGAATATAATCCGTTATTAGCAAACTCAGCAAGTCCTACATTATTTACATTCGAATGTTCCATATAATTAACTTTTAAACACAGAACATTTTCTGCCTTACCAGTTTTAAAAGGAGTATATTTTATTGCTCTCTGGTCTTCATCAAACAATTCTATATTATAATTCTTTCTTATATAAGTAAGTGAAGATGTACCTTGCCAGTATACTTTGCAATAAGGATAATCAAAGCTTTCGCCATACTCTTCACTATTAGGAGATACGTATTTTATACGCATAGTTTTCTTTTGTGTTAATGACATTTCAGTAGTATCTCCCCAGAAATACATCTTAGGAATATCATTGTTATTATAGTTGAAATCATATTTTGCTTTTTGTTCAGCTGTATTTACTATATCAGCTATATGATTTTGTAGTACTTCTTTATCATCAAGCTCTCTTTCGTATAGTCTTAAACATCTTATTTCACAAGAACCATAGTGTTCTATACCTTTAAAGCTATTTAAATAGATATACTCCTCATGCATAAAATCTTCATATCTAATAGAACTACCACTAGAATCATCTGTTAAATAAAATGCCGAACTTAATATTGCATTGATATATATCTTACCAAACTTATTAAGTCTATCTATTACATATGTTACACGTGTCCATTCGTCATCACCAACGGCTGCATTAATATCATGAATGGCAGATATCAAGTGAGCATTTTGTGTATCTATATAAACTCCTTTGTAAGGAGCAAGAGTATCTGTTATATCAAGAACACGAGCATCTATATCTCCGACGTCCCTAGTTCTAAATAATATATCTATAGTAAATCCTGTTGTAACATTATTTGCAAAAGGAGCATACGGTATTTTAACGTATGTATTACCATTACACGCCAAATATGTTTCATTAGTATCGTTATCAGTTATCCATCCATTAGATGAATAATTGAAATTATATAATTCACCTTCTATACCGTTTACTTTATCTATCCATTTAGTCTTGTTAGCATCTTGATTAGATAAACCTGTAGCATCCCAATTAGCAATTAGCCCACCAGTAACTATTTGTTTTCTAATATAAGAGCCTGCAGTTATTTCAATATTGAATACAAGCTCTGAAGATTCGCCGCTTTCTGAAGTAACAGATATCTTAATCACATGAGTCCCTACTGGCAATGTATTATTGTTATAGTAATAGTTACCAACTATACTCTGTCTTCGTGATACTAATTTATTGTCTATAGTAATTTGTACATCAAAATATTCAGTACTCTTTTTAGATATACGATAATTAATAGATAAAGGATCTCCTTCTTCTATGTTTAGTTTCGAATCAGTAGTAGAAGATACATATAAATCTTCTGTATTAACTACTACAACATTAAATGTTTGAACTTTTGTAGAATATGGTCCAGCCTTAAGATAAAATGATACTTTGTGTATCCCAACTCCCAAGCCTGTTAAATTATAACTATTATATCCTTTAGAACAAGTAACTGTATAATCATCATAATCAACAGTTAAGTACATTGTTATTTCATCATCTAATGAATATTCAACATTATAAGTCATAAGGATTCTATCGGTAATTGAATAGTCTAGATTAGTATTCATAGTTAAAGTAGCAATTAATCCACCTGCTGTTAAATCCCAGTTTAAAGTATTAGATAATAATCCAGCTCTGTCTTTTACATATAATGATAATTTAAATGTACCGCTACCAAGAGCTGGTATAGTTACATTATTATATCCTTGATCAACTGGAACAGTTAACAATTCTATATCGTTACATACTACATAACAAGTACCACTTCCTAGATTAGGAGAAGAAAAGAATATTTTTATTATTTGTTCTTCACTAGCATCTATTATAGTAGCACTATATTCTGAAGTTATAGTAGGAAGGGCGCCGCCTCCGCTACCGCCGCCCCCTGTAGTTCCATGTTCTTCTATGTATTGTACTCTTCCGTCTATTTCACTTAATTTTATATTATTGGCTTTTGCTAATCCACCAACTTCTTTTAAAGCTCCTTCTACATTGTTAGAATTAAAATTACTTCCATTATCATTAATCGCTATATCAGAAGCTTTGTTAGAAGCGATGATTTCCCATTTGCCAGTCTTATCGTTATGGTATTTAATAGACATTTACATCACTCCTATTCTGTAGCCTTATCAGATTTAGTTTCGCTAGGATGTCTTTCTGCATATGTGATAACAAGATGATCGAATTGAGCTCTACCGTTCTTAGTAGAATCAAACTTAGGTTGTATAACAAGTCCTGTGTCTGGATCTTTAACAGATAAGTCTGTAAAATAATAGCCAGTATATTCTATTTGCTCTGGAGTAACACTAAGCATTGCATATGTAGGTTGAACAGGTAATTTACCTGCATAACTATACCACCATGGTCTAAGTACTGTAGTAGCACCATTAGGATCTTCTTCCCAGTTGCGTGTCATATGTTTAGCGTCTATTTGGCTTTCAGAGAATATTATTGCTTTTTCTTTACCGCTAAGTTTATATCCAGCAGCTTGAAGCATAATATAATGTGTACCATTAACTTTATCAGGTTTTCTATTAATATCAGAACCATCACTTTTAGTTTCATCTACTAATAATAATTCACTTGAACCTGTTGAGACTTTAGTTACATAATCATTATAAGGAGATGTAGTATATTTACCTTTTCCATCGTATGCTATATCTCCCATATATCCGCTATATACAGGTATGCTTCTAGAATAAGTATGATTATGTCCACATAATACAAGATCTACTTTATATTTTTCAATTATAGGTATAAATCTTTGTAATCTCTTTGTTCTAACTATTGTCATAGGAGAAAGATGCATATAGATTATAACCCATTTTATTTCTCCACTAGCACGCTTAGCTGCTACTTCTTGTAAATCTTTTTCTAGAAATGCACATTCTTTAGTTAAAAATTGATCTGTGTTTAATCCTTCGTACATATATTCAGTATTAGAATTAAGATTTATGAAATGACAGAATCCACCAAGAGTATAACTACAAGTTGATACCATTTTTTCATTTCTTTCTTCAGCTGGAGAGCCATATCCAGTTGTAGCAAATTTATCGTATGGGCTCATATCTGCTAATCTTGGAGCATCATCTAATGTATTATAGTAGTCAAATACATAACCATATTTCTTTTCAACAAGGTCATTATTTCCTATAGTACATACATGAGGCATATTTTTAACAGTATCATCAGCGTAATCGAAATAATATTTCCATTCAAAATATCTGTTACCATTTTGTGACATGTCTCCTGTATTCATATGGAAATCAAAGTTAGGAATACCATTAGTATATTCATAGTGTTTAATGCCTTTAAATGCTTCGTCCCACATATCATATTCAAATCCATTCCATCCTTGTTGGTCTGTAGTCCATAAAAATTTAAAACCATTTTTAGAATAATCTTTAACATCGAACGCTTCTTCATCACTATAATATCCTGTAGTACCTACTTTGTAATAATAAGTACCAGGAGTTAAGTTTCTTATTATAACATGATGAACTTGTACTTGTTTATCATATTGGCTAATAACATCAGATTCAGCTTCTACTTTAGTCCATTTTTTGTCTCCTTCTTTTTTATATTTTAAAAAGCCTTTATCGAAATCTGTTGATTGCCAAGTAAATGTTCTAGTAAATTCATCTTTACCAAAACTCATATTTACTATATTAGGTACATCACTTTTTATTTGTGTTTCGCTTACGTTTTCTTTCCAAACTCCATCTTTCGTACATCTAGGTCTATATGCATCAACATTACAAGTTTTGTAATCAATTATTTCACAATCAGCTAAACTATTATCATTATTGAAAAATGTCAATCTACGAACAGCAGTATTTCTACTCATGCCCATAATAAATTTAGCACCATCGTATAGAGGAACTGTTTGTTCGCTAGTTAAACCACCAGCCCCTATCACATCAACCCATTGTTGATTAGCTGATATAATTTTATTATCTGTACTACTTCTAGTGAATTTAATAGGAGTTTCTTCAGTACATTCTCCTATTGATAAATACATAGAAAAACCTTCATCGGAGAATTGTATATTCCAGCTTTGATCATAATCTTTTATTTTAAGTCTTACTAAATCACTATTTATATTGTAATGAGCTCCACCTCTTACTAAGAAAGAACAGTGAGCTGGTATTATACCTCTTAAAGGTAATGATTGCCATGTACCTGATTTAGCTTTATAATTTAAATATAATCCCTTAAGATTTATATCTACTTCACTATTATTGTATAACTCAACAAAGCTATGGCTAACAGAAGTTTCTACAGTACCTGCAGTACCTGTACCTCCACCATACATTTGATTTATAAATAAAGTTTCTATATCAGCAGTTGCTACTTTTGCCATACCTGAGCCAGCTGCAGTTTTAAAAGGCACGTTTAAATTATCACCCTGTTTCCAACCTTCAGCAGTAAATACTTCCATTGGATAGACGATAGGCTCACCATCGTCTCTTAATATCATTCTAAATTTCTTATCAGTATTATCAGTTGATACTAAATCAACATATTCTTCGCTTAAATTTTTGGCACCTTTTAGCTTACCAGCTTGTACTTTTTTGCTATCACCGTTTTGTACGATAAGCAAATAGTCATTATCATTAACAGTAATTACTTCTGTTAACGCACTTAATTTTTTAGTTTCAGTTGCCATTATATCGCCTCCATTCTTAAAAATATTACTTATATTTTATTAAGCTATTCGATTAATAGAATATAATTGTCTTCTGTCGTTAAAACACTGCCATCTTCTAAAGCTAAACCACAGCCTTCAAAAGATAGATCCTTATCGTTATCAGGTTTAGAGGCAAATTCAAGTTTCAAGAAGCTTCCATCTTCAAGCGTGAATAGACTTCCATCTTCCAATTCAAGACAATCATTAAGTTTACTAATAGGTCCTGTGCCTCCACCACCTGCGATTATTAATGCAAGCTGTCTTTGCAATTCTTCTAATTGCTTACTTAAGTTTTGTACTGTATCTGTTAAATCAGATATAATTCCCATTGTAGAATCATCAATACCAGCATCAGCATTATCGTTAGTGTCAATCCATAACATGTTTTTATAGTTTTCACCGTACTGTTCTTGAGTAGGTGGTTCTGGTCCAACATGAATGTTGTTGACAGCTAATTGAGTAAGAGTTGCTTGGTATGCAGTAGAAACAAATTGTTTTAATATATTCATTTCATAAGCATTTAATATATTACCGTCGACAAAATTAAGATTTTTAAAATCCGATAGAGTATACTCAGCCATTAGTTATCACCTCTTTCTAATACTGCAACACGATCTTTTAATTCTTTGATTTGATCATATTGTTTTTGAATCATATGTACAGCTAAACCTACAAATTCTTCATAAGATAATGCACACATTTTCCCTCCATCAAATGGATCATATCCTAAAGTTTTCATATAAAAATCTGTATCAGGATCTGTTTCAACATAACCTCCAAAGTCTTGAGTAGTAAGCTTATTGTTTTCTAATGAACTTTTAACATCTTGTGCTTTAAATCCTACGTGATATCTATCACTAGTTCCTGTTAGATATTTATATGCTATAGGTTTTAAACTCATAAAGAAATCTTCGTATCCTTCTAATGTTTTAAAGTCTTTCTTAACTCTTTCATCAGATGTTACAGTAGTACCTGAAGCACTCGATAATTTAACTGTCTTTCCACGTAGAACTGTACCAGCTAGATCATTATGACTTAAGAAACAATAATTAGAATTATTTACAAACAAACAAGGTACTATTGCATCTGTGCTATTAGTACATCTGTAAGCTATATTATTTGGCATATCAATTCCGCTTTCGCAATATATACGTCCTACATTAAAGCTATTAGTCGAAGTAGCTCCGCTACTTGCCCAACCAACCGCAGCTAATGTTGCGCCTTCTTTTATACGTACATAATCAGAATTAAACTGTATACCATTAACATCATTATTATTTATAGTTATACCGTTTAAAGTTACATTCAAAGATTTTGTATATTCTAAAAATTCAGCACTTGAAGTTACACTAGTTGAATTTATATTCATAGCAGTAGAATCCAAATTCAAAGTAGTTGCATCTAATGTCATGCTTACAGTACTATTTAAAGTTGTATTTTTGTTCTTTAGTGTTAAAGAAGTGTTGTTTAATGTAGTATCTTTACTTGTTATTTGAAATGTATCAGAAGCAAAATCAAAACCGTTAATATTTAAGCTTAAAGAAGTAGCGTTAGGAAATGTTATTTTATCCATACCTATAGTTAACACATGATCTGCATCACTTGCAGAAGCACCGATACCTACGCTTGTTCCGCCAGAGTTAATATCTAAAACGTAAAATGATGTACTTAAAACATCTGTATAAGTATTAGTTTTATTGTAAGCATCTGTTATTGTATATAATATTTTATATGCTCCGTCGCCTAAACTTCCACCGACTATTCTAGTACCAGTAGCTGTACCTGCACTTTTAGTTATATCAAGATTATTCCCAGAGTTATAATTTCCACCTTCAGCTGCGTATTGCATTTTAATTATTATAGAGCCCTTAACGTTGTTTCCTATATTACTATAAGAAGCTGTAACATTAGCTTTAATATAAGTACCTTCATCAGAAGGATTACCGCTCGCATCACAACGGACACTACTTACATTAGTTATTGAAGGAGGAGCATAATTATTAGCTTTTATTTTAACTGATCCAGAACAAGTCGCTCCTCTGGAATCTGTAGCAATAACTTTAAATGTCAAGTCACCTGATGCTGCTAATTTGTTTATAGTATAAGTTGTACTAGTAGTAGTAACAGAAAGAATTCCAGGCCCTGTTATTCTATATGATTCAATAGTTGCGCCACGTTGACCAGTGGCGCTAAAAGATAGGGTTACTCCATTATAGTTCTTTACATAAATATCGGTAAATGCCGTACCATTTGAATAGACCGATGCAGATACCGAATTCATAGTAGGAGGATAACTACTAGCAGAAGTAGTTACCGTTACAGTAAATGTACTGGAACCGACAAATGTTCCATCTGATTTATAAGTATTTACTGTAAATAATGCATTAGCTGATGTAGCATTAGAATCCATATGATTTAGTAAACTTGCAGGAGGTGTAAATGTACACGAATCTTTAATTCCGCTTGTTGCACTAAGCCCGCTAGTTATACTCGTACCGCTATTATTAAAGATATAGCTTATTGAATGAGTATAGGAACTTATATATGGATTCATATTTATTGTTATCGTACTGCCTATAGCTACATCTGTTGAACTAACTGTTGGCACAGATTTCCTGTCTATCGAAATATCTGTTAACTTTAATGTTTTAGTTCCAGTTAGTATTCCTTCATATATATGAGTATTGAAACTATATTTTACAGTAACACTTTTTGTCCCATCAGAGTTATGCGCTATAGTATGAGATTTATTATATAAAGTAACTGTAGAATTATAAGGTAATGTATGACCTATACCATACGAAGTACCATTTATAGTTATAGTACCACTAGGATAATAAACACCAGAAGTATAATTATTATGAGATTGTCCAGCAGTTGTTGCAGTAAGTTTTACTGATATAGTACTTTTATTATTAGCGTGGTCAACACTAGTTTCAGTTACCGTTAATTTGCATGTTGTACTCATTAATTAGCCCTCCATTTCAATGATAAATGTCCATTTTGTCTTAGAGTCCAATCAAAGAACCCACCGACATTATTTCCAGATGCAGTATTACCAATAGTCAAAACATTTTTAACTTGTGCATTAGTAATAAACATTCTGTTGTTTGATATAGATGCTACGGCCACATCATTTTCCATGAAATCAAGTGATGTAGAACTTAATTTAGCTTTAAATTTATTAGCTGTACCATCTTCCATAATTTCTTTACCAAGTGTGATAGTGTCTCCACTAAATCTAATATATTCTTCTATATCATCACGTAGAGCATCTACATAATCTCCGACATACATATTTGTATCTCCAGAGACTAAAATAAAGTCTTCGTAATTTGCATAAATTGTACCGTTGCTACTTACTTGGAAAGTAGCGATTGTACCATTTGCACTTTCTCTTTCTATTTTTAAATCTTTAGCATTTATTTGCTTACCAGTTATAGAACCAGCTTTTATAACTGAAGTATCTAAAGTACCACCTTGTATATAATCAGCTTTTAACTTACCAGTTGTAATATTAGTGGCATCTATATCTAATTTGCCATCTTTAAGGCTTATGCCGACGTTACCATTGCCATCTTTTAATGTAAATGTATCAGGTCTTAATTCTACAGTAGTGTTGTTATTAACTTCTGTTATAGCAAATACAGTATCTCCAGTATTATCTGTAAAAGTAAATGAATCATCTAATATATTTATATGTTCTGTATTGATACTATTTGCAGCAATTTGTTCTGCTTTAATTGCGCCTGTAGTAATACCAGAACTATCTATTATTGTAGATCTACCAGAACTATATAAATGCCATGATATTACTTTCATACTGATAGGACTAGTTCCAAGATTACCAAAGCATAATCTAATATAACGAGCATTTATATATTTAACACCAGATTCTGCATTAAAATTATTAGTCAATGGAGCTATTTTATTAGGTAAAATACCTGTAGCCCATCCAGATTGATATGGGTTATATTCATTACCAACGATATAATACCAATCAGTTCCGTTATATGAATATTTAATTTTATAGTAATATGTAACACCACTGTCAGGAACAGCACTAGTATCAAAATAAATAGTTGAAGAAGATATTTTATATGTATTTCCTAAGTCTATTTCTATGTAAGCTGTTTCGTTTACATTATCAGCATTAACAATTCCTCCAACAGTATATTTATCTGTTATATTTTGAGCTACATCATTTCCTAATTTACAATTTGTTATTACAGTTGCTGAAGTTTCGCTACCGAATTTACTAGACCATGCTATGTTACCTTTATCTAATATATTATTAATATTGGTCGCTCCTATACCAGCTACAAGATGTGAAACATCGATAGTTTCAGCTTCTATAAACTTACCATTTATAGAGCCTGTGTTTATATAACTAGCATTCATAGTTACTTTCTTATTTTCATTTACTTCTATAACTGTATTGCCATTTATATCTGTTAATAAGAATTGACTAGGTTTAATTATTACTTCATCATTGTTTTTAATCCAAAATACAGGTTTGTCTTCTGTCCCTACTAAAAATGAACCATCAGTTACATTTACTCGTCCAGCACTCATTTTGCCAGTAGTTATATTATCAGCATTTATATTCAACTTGCCATCACTAATCCATAAACCATTGGTTTGACTATTTGTAGAACTATTTGTTAAACCATTAATTAATTGTTGTTGATTTGCAACCGTTGGAGTCAAACTAAAACTATTAGCTTTTATAGATATGTTACCTTCATCATCTATATTAAGGGTTTTATTTTTATTATCATATACATAATTGCCTTCAGTATCTTTACTACGTTTATATACATCAAGATTATATGCTTTAATTTCTTCACCATAAATAGCAGATACTTTTAATCCTTCATCATCAAAAGATATATATCTTGAATCATTACCGAATTTAAAGGTACCATCAAGTTTAAGCTCAAATGTTTTTTTACCGAATCTCATACCTACAATACCAGAATCAACATTGCCTTTAAATTCTTCTTCGCCAGTATTAGTTCCTAAATCAACACCTAATCCTATACCAGTTAATTCAGTTCCTTCCTTACGTCCAAGGAAAGCACGAACCCCTACTATATTTTCATTATCTATTTCAACAGTTCTACCATTCCAGTCTTTAATCCAAGAAGGTAAAACTCCCGTAACGTCATCTACTAATATACCTAAGTCACTAGCTGCAACATCCCCAAAGCTTAATTTATTTCCATCAAAAGTAAGAAATGTTTTATCAGCATTAGCTAATCTGAATGTACCATTATCAAGATCAAAATAACTTTTACTATTAGTTCCTTGCAAATTACCTGTTTTAATATTATTAGCTGTTAATACATCAGCTGCTAATTTATCAGTAGTTATTGTATTAGTAACTAACGCATTACCTAAAATAGTATTAGTAGTAATTAATCCACCGTTTATAGTAGTTATATCTGGTAGTTCTCCTTTGAATGCTTTATTCAAGTTAATTGTAAAGCTATCATCAAATTTCTTACCAAAACTATCATTGAAACTTTTATCAAAACTAGTAGTGAAATTCTTATTAAACTCATCGCCAAATTTATTAAATGTTACATAACCACTTAAATCTATTTGAGGGGCTGCTATTTGTATAGTATCGCCATTCATATCTATTAATGTAGTATTTCCATCAGCATCTTTAGTGCCTAATTTAATACCGTTAATACTTAAATCAAATGAAGATTTTAATCCTTGCTTTAGATTCTCTGCAGACATGTCTATATCACTAGCAGTTTGATTAATTACAGTTTGAGATATTATTTCAGATACTTTTTGTGGATCCTTATCAACATCCACTACTCCGTTCTGTACTATATTTACTATAGCTTCAGGAGTTATCTTTTCAGATGCTATTGAGCCTATTGCTTCTAATAAAGTAGGTTCTTTACCCTCTGGTCCAGCATAATACTTTTTAACTTCTCCGACTTCAGATAATATTTGATTAGTTTCGATTTCAAGTTTAGACCATTTATCAGTTATTACTGTTAATCTAACTATGCCCACAGCATCTTGACATATTACAAACACTCTTTTTAGTAATGAATATTTATCAATATAAACTGTGTATAAATCTTCTAATGTAGATTCTTCTATTATTTCGTCGTTAGAACAAATAGCAATAGCCTGAGTTCTAGCTTTATCACCTTCTTCAATCTCTGATATTCTCTCTTCTATCTTAGCAATCAATCTATCTGTGTCACCATTATATGAACGTTTAACGTTATATAATATAGTTTTTAAATTACCAGAGCCTGTTTCTCCAAGAACTGCATATCCAAGTTTAGACTGTCCTAGTACAAATGAAGGTAATTTTTCTTTATCTGTATCTGAACCTGGAGCAACAATAGAACGTCTACGAGCTCTTTGTTGTCCGCTACTAGCTTCATTAGTATACATAGATAAATCTAAATCTGTAGCAGTCTCTTTGCTATATGTAGCATCTTTTAATTCATCTGTATTATATAACTCAGTATATATAGCATCAGCTTCAGAACTTTCTTTTTGTATTTGCTTTAATAGATATCTGAGTTGTCCGCTATCATTTAAATTAATAGAATCAAGTATAAAATCTTCTATTGTTTGTCCTGTAGAAGAAAGCTTGAATGAATTAACGACAAGATTAACTTCTCCCTTATCTGTTATTTCAATAGTTTTAACACCATCATCACGAGCAACAGTTAAGTTACGAGCATCTATACGATCGCCTTTTATTGTACCTGATTGTATATAGTTAGCATTAAAATATATTTGTAATTGTCCAGTCTTAGGATCACGAATAGAATATAAGCCTTTAACTGTACCGTTATTAGTTAATGCATTAAATACAGTTTCTTGATCCAATATAAGTGAAGCATCATCTGGATGTGGCTGCCATGGATAATCATTAGCAGTATTATATAAAGCTAAATGTGAAATATTAAAATCATACACTGAACCATTATGACCAGTTACATATATCTTGATAGTCTTTGTATTTGGTAGAGTCTTAAAAGATGTAAAGAACTTACATACATCAGTCGTTATTTCTAAATCTTTATATTCATATAAAGTAATCTCTGCATTGCTTTCATCGATAGAACATATTCTTACGTTTATTCTATTATCTACAGCAGATGTTGCTGATGTAGCGTATGCTAACATCTGAAAACTATAATCAGAATTAGTTTTAATATCTTCATCGAATACTGTATATGATACTCCACGTTCTGCATCAATAGCTACATCTGATTGTAACTTTAACCAGTTATAACTTCCTCGTTGAAATACAGAAGGAGTATAAGACAAAACAGTACTACCGACTACATCATAATACTTATTCGTAAAAGTAGTAAAAGCAGAGTTTCTAATTAAGTTCTTAACTATCGCGTCTACTGTTCCAACTCTATTCCATTTACCATTTTTATAAACCCATATAGTAGCAGGATCTGTCGAAGTATCAACCCATAATTGTCCATCGTAAGGATTATTAGGTTTTTCAGTTACAGCTATTAAGTCATTAATATCTACTAATGTTATATGGCTACATGCAATAAGTTCATCTTCATTCATCTTATTTTTTTTATAAGCTTCGAATTGAATAATGCATTTACCATCAATTTCATCAGAAGTTACTTCTATTACATTTGAGCCTTTATGGTTTTCATTCCATTCTTCATCTGTGGCATAATTAGATGCGTCGGGAGACCATATAGTCCATCTAATATCTTTTATCTCAGAAGTGATATCTTTATTATTCTTATATATAACTCCAGTTAAAGTTGTGCTTCGATCATAAGGTTGTAATAATAAACCATTACTAGAGAATATCTCTGAATCATATAGTCCTATATCATCGATAAGTTGTAAGGTGATGCTGGCACGTGTAAGTGCTTTATAAGATATCATATTATCACCTCGCTATATTATTTGTTTTCTTCTTGAGTATAAGCTTGTATTTCATATGCAGTTGCTAATGTAGCATCCATATCGTTAGCATTTATTCCTGCATTTTCATTTATTAAACTAGCTGTCGTTACTTGATCTTCAGTTAATTGATTTGACATTAAATAAGCTCTACTATTTGAAGCAGCCACTTGTACTTTATCAACTAAGTCTAGCGTAAATTTATTTTGCTTATCTATATCATTTGCAGTAACGTATAATTCTCTAGTTCCTTCCATAAGCGTTAATCCTTCATTTGAATTAGTCACTACTTGACTTTTTAATGTAGCTATACCTCCATTATATTCATTCCATACATTCCATGTAATAGAACCATCAATAGCATCTTTATACCAAAAATATGAGAATAAACTATTAAGTAATTGCAAGTCTTCTGTATTAGTATCATCTAATAATTGACCTTTATATATAATTACAGGCTTAAGTATTGTATTATCATTATCTTGACCACGACTTAATTTGTCTCCAGTACTTGATTGAATATACATTCTTATAGGATCTGAATTGTCATATACAACTTGTAATTCACTATATTGCATATTGTTATAAGTAACTACGCATTTAATAACATCAGAGCCAGCTATTAAATCTGGATACACTTTAAGCACTGTTCCACCTTTAGAATATTTAACAGGAGATAATTCAGTAGTGATAGTGCTATCTGAACCTGTTACTTGTTCATATTCACAAACTTCGTATAATTTATTTCCTGTTTCAGAGTTTTCGTTAATATAATCTTGTTGAGTTGCATCAAGCAATCTCCAACATGTATTTGTCTTTATATCTCTTATGTACCATAAAACAGATGTAGTACTTTCTGCATTTGCTATTTCAGATGCTAACTCTATAGCTTCTCCATTATAATAAAAACTAGCTTCTAATTGTATATACTCAGGGCTATCATTATATATTGTATTTCCGTTAACAGCTTCTATATGAACTTTAGAAGTACCAGTACCTGCTGCTATATTAGATATATTAATACTAAATTGTTGTCCAATTGACATATTAGCATATGGATCGTTATAAGAGAATTTGCATATAATGTCCATACTAGTATTAGGAGACAATACATTTTCATTAATAACTAGTTGTCTCTTGTCATTTATAGTAACTGTTTCGTTATTTATACTGTAATCCCAGTTAAAATTATAGCCTTCTGTTCCAGAAACTATTTCAGTTTCTACTCCTGCATTATCTCTACGATACCAATGTATATCACTTATAATATTCGTAAAAGTACCAGTAGTAAATGAAGGATATTCTTCAGGCGAAAATAAATCAGGATTATAATATGTTGTTCCATCAGCTTTCTTTATATTAGAAGCAGTTAAAAATGGTCTAATAACAAGATTGTTAAATTTCCAGTTAGGAGAATATGCACTATCTCCTGTAGCTGTAGGAACGTATATTTGATTTCTGCTACCGCTAACTATTGATAACCCTCCTGACAGATAAGATGCATCTGTAGTATCAACGATAGTAATCTGTGCAGTAGCTTTAGCTGCATAATTATTGTTTGCCATCTATATCACCTCTTTTAATTTTTTGTTATTGAATCAACGTAAGTAGAGTATGCATTTTTTACCCATGTTACTTCATCTTCATATTGAACATATTGACATTGGAATAATGCTCTTCTGTTTACGTCTTCTCTAGTAACTAATATTTCTTTTGCACCTGCTGCGTAACGTAAATTCCATGCAGCATCTTTTAATTTATCAGTCTCAGAATTACCAGAGAATCTAGTCCATTTAAAATTAGATTCGCTCGTTATATCTGTAACATCTTCGTTATTTTTATATAACTTAACATATAATGTAGTGTAAAAGCCTTCGTCTGTAATCTGCGTTCCATTAGTGCTTAATAATTCTAATTTATAATTAGATGTATCTGTTTTAGATTCATCTGGATTAGTAGTACTACCACCGCCTCCATTTAGATCATAACCCATGGCTTGTAGACCACGTGCCACTTCTTCAAGGCTTAAATCATAACGACCATATCCGTCATTATAATAAGGTGATACTATAACGTCTTTTATTTTATCCCAATCTTTTTGATTGATATCGGCCATAATAACACACCCTTTCATTAACTATAATATTATTACCAATAAAAAAGGCCGATTGTTGATCGACCCTTTTATATGACACTTATAAAATTATGCTGTATAAGTTATTCTCAATTTAGCATTTAATGCAAATACTATATAATATGACAAACTAGTAGAAGGATAATATGCTTTGAAGTGATCGTATTTACCAGTTTTAAATCCATTGACTACGTCACTACTTAATGTTATCCATTTGCCTCCGCCTCTAGCTAATGTACTTGAGCCATCTACTAGAACATCAGAATATGAACCTGAACTGTTGCATGCATATAATTTTAATGTAGCTGAACCTGATGTACCATGTGTAGTATTTGCTCTTTGTACATATATTTGAACAGATTTTACGGTTGAATTGTTTAAGACACTCTTAACTTCAGAAAGTCTAGAACTTGTAAATCTGAAATTACCTTTATAATAATAGTATCCAGAATAATAACCTTGTCTTACTGCTGAAGTATTTGTACTCACTCTATTGCCATAACTACTTGATGAATAATTTTCTGTATAACAGTTATTAAATGAATAATCAGTAGTTCTTTCTGTTGTAGTTGAAGCTCCAGAAGAACCTGTTCCTGGTTTATAAGTTTCATCAAATAATACTTCCCAGCCTTTAGTTTCAGCTAATACGTAATTACATTTTTGTTGTACAGAAGTACCATCTGTACTGCTTATATCTATTTGTTTCTTATTAGATATTGTAGAAGATGGATAGTATTTTACATAAGATGAGTTGTTAGATATATAAGCATAGTTATTTCCATGATTTGTTAATGCACCAGTAGAACTATTACGCCATTGATTTATCTTATACCATCCTGAAGATGCTGTACCATATACATTAACCACATCTCCTTTAACTAATAATCCAGCATAACTACCACTAGAAGAACCAGTATATCTTACATTTAGGTTTGATGCTACTACTTCGGCTGTAGCTTGCGTAGTAGTTGTAGAACCTGCTGGAACAGAAGGTAAAAATTCAAAGAAACTATTTAATGATGCTAACGTTGTATTATCATTAATAATTATAAAATCTGCTATTTTTAATTGGTCTCTCATATTATCTATTATATTATCAAGTGCTGCAGGATATTGCGAGAACTTGGTAGGAGCAGTCTGGCCATTATCTTCTATGACTCCTTTAAGACCTTCTTTTGTTTGTAACGTTAAATCTAATTCATCTGATATTGCCATTTTATCACCCTTTCTTATTCTCCGTTAATTTCTTTTAATATGTTTTCTACATCTCCCATTTGAGTTTTTAAGGTACTTACATCACTTTGTAGAGTCTCTACATTATTTTGTATAGTAAAAACTACTGAATTTGTTGCATAATTATTAAGATTATATGTTTGATTATTCGAACCAGTTATTTTCATATTCCAAGTAGGAGATGAACTACCACCTGCAAATGTTATTGATGGCGTACTATAAGACACTGATAATACGCCTTTCGTATCAGAACCACCAAATACAATACCTGAGCTGTATGCTGAATCAAACCATGCAGGAACAGAATTACCACCTCTTAATGATGTTAATAAATAACCATCATTAGTATTATTTATTAATTCCCATCCTCCAGTAGAACCAATTATTTCTTTAGTAAAATTACTGTTAAGTAATCCATGAGAATGTGAAGAAGCAGCATATCCGCTATGGGTATGATTACTAGTGGCAGCACCTATATTAGCTGGTGTAATATTGATAGTTTTATTAGCACTACCATTAAATGTTCCAGCACTTGTACCATTAGTTTGAATTGTTAAAGTACCAGTTGTTTTAGCAGCTTCTGTAGCAGTACCACCTGCTGATGATGAACCTGCATATTTATGTGTATGACTTGAAGATGCATAAGCTGTTGATGCTGTATATGCTGCAGATCCTAGTCCTTTAACTGCTACATTTGTTGCTGTACCGCCAGTATTAACTGATATAGTACCATTAGTACTACCTGAAGATATACTTCTAACACCAGTATTAGCAATAAGTATTGAAGATGTTGTAGCATCAGAACTTCCAAAACTAATATTTATACCATCTCCAGATTTAAAATCTATTACATCATCTGTACCAGTAGCACTAATACTTTTATCGCCTATGTATATAAGACCATATGAATTTGGATTTTCATATTGGCTATGCGTATGATTTTCAGATGCTGCACCTATACTTGATGGATTTATAAGAACTGTTTGAGCAGAAGATCCATCGTACAATGTGCTTGCTCCTCCTTGTATTGCTTTTAATACAATATTCAATTGATTATTAACTTTATTTGCACTTGTAGCATTACCACTAAGAGCTCCATTGAAAGTAGTTGCTGTTAAACTACCAGCAGCAGTATCAAGATAAACACCTGTATCTGCTATACCAGTTAAGGCCTTAGCTGTTGCAGTAGGAGCTGTAGAAACACCTACAAGATAAGCCTTAGTCTTAGTATTAAGAGTTACATTCATTTTAGTGTCTGTATTGTTTGAAGCTGGTATTTTTACTGTATGCTCAGATATACCTGTTACGTGTCCAGTATTATTTACTGTTACATATGGTACTTTAAATGTTGCTCCATAAGCAGGAGTTTGATTAGCACTATCTCCATAACTACCAGCTGATGCTCCAGATGTAGCATGCGAAATAGTAGTTCCAGATAGTGATATAGGAGAACTAGTTGTATATGTAGTATCCTTAGCAATTACAGTAATACTGTCATTAGTTGCATTAGGAGTCAAAGTTATATTATTTCCAGCGGTTAATGTTAATGTATCAGTAATTGAATCAGCAGCAATAGTAGTATTGTCAACCTTCACATTAGAGAATGCATTTTGATTGGTATATAAATTATCTAATACATTAGTTTTATATGCTATTAACGATTTTTGAATAGCATCCATTGTTTGAGTTTTAGTAAGCATTCAATCGTTATCTCCTTTCATTATAATAATTAATATATTATTTTTATTAAAAATATAGGCACAAGAATATAAAAATTTTTGTGCCTATATTCTATTTATTCTATTTTCTATTTAGCATTTATAGCAGTTTGAATATTAGTTATCATAGAAGTTATTTCCTCATCAGAAACGTCTGCTTCGGCTATTATACTATCTAATTTAGTTTTATCGCTAGCACTCATTAAACCATGAGCTGTTTGTGAAACTTCAGGATATGTAGTATCCTTTGCAGTTATTGTAACTTTTTTACCAGTTGCATCTGGAGTCAAAGTAACATTAGAACCAGCTGCCAATGTTAATGTAGCTGTTTTACTACCAGAAGCTATACTAGTATTTCCTATTTTAACAGTTGAAAATGCATTTTGGTTTACTTCAGCGCCAGCAGCTATTTTATTTAACTTGTCTTTATCACCAGCACTCATTAAACCGTGTGCGCTTGCAGTTGCTTCAGGATATGTAGTATCTTTCGCAGCTATAGTTATTGTATCATTAGTTGCATTAGGAGTTAATGTTATATTATCTCCTTGTGATAATGTTAATACATCTTGTTTAGTATCAGCTTCTACGTTAGTAGTAGTTGTGCCTACTTTAACAGCTATAGTAGCAAATGCATTTTGATTAACTTCTGCACCACTTGCTATACCTTTTAATTTATTCTTTTCGTCTGTAGTATAATCATTAGTTGATAATCCTTTACCATCTACTTTATCTACTTTAGCGCCTATTTGAGCAGCTATTGTAGTAGCGAATTTAGGATCATCGCCTAAAGCTTCAGCTAATAGATTTAAAGTATTTAATGTATCAGGAGCTGAATCAACAATTTTAGCAGCAGCAGCTGCAGCAGCATCGTCTACATATTTCTTAGTTGCTGCTTGTAAATCTGTAGTAGGTGCCGCAGCTAATGTAACAGCCCCAGTAAATGTACCACCTGACTTAGGCATATAATTTCCTATACTTAATCCAGTAACTTTATCATCTACATATTTTTTAGTAACAGCATGTAAGTTAGATGTAGGAGCGCCAGATAATGTGATGATACCAGTAAATGTACCGCCTGATTTAGGCATATAAGTGTTTGAAACAGTAGTTTTATAAGATGCTAAATCTGACGAAACTTTATTAGCGGCACCAACAGCATCTGCTCCAGATATTTCTATAGCGTTATCTGTATCGAATGATACAGATATACCGTTACTACCTTTAAAAGTAGCAGTAGATTCTTTACCAGCAGCAGCTACAGTATTATCACCTATTTTAATTTTTGATATAGCATTTTGGTTTACTTCAGCTCCATCTGCTATGCCGTTTAACTTAGTTACCATACTAGATGACATATGTCCGTTTGCAGTAGCGGAAGCTATAGTATTATGAGCGTTTATCTTAGAATCAATTTGATTAGCCACTAAGTCATTATATTTGATTAATGATTTTTGAATAGCAGCAAGGGTTTGAGTTTTTGTTAACATGTAGTGTATCTCCTTTCTTATTTGTCATATTCTAAATAAAATATTACCGATTTGAGACTACTTTTTATATTGTCAGGAATAGGACCTATCTTAATATAAACAGTTTTACAGTTATAAGAATCACTACCTCCATTATTAGCATAGCCAGTTAAAGTACCTAATTCATATTCCCCTCTATCTATATTGATTGTAAGAGGAGAATAATTCACACCATCGATAGATATTTGGAATAAATTTAGTAAGAAATTATCTTCATATGATTTAAATGCTACAACTAATTTAGCATTAACTACAGAATCTATATCAGTAGCACCATTGTAATTATTATAAATTCTAATAACCTTTTCTAAGTAATCACCTGGAGTATAAGCTCCGTCTGCAGTATATGTATTGATTGGTTCAAAAGTATCATCTTCATTGATGAACCAAGTTATATTAACTGTCATAACTATCTACCTTCCCTTCCGAATCTTATTCCTGTTATTATAAGTTCATCTCCGTCATTTATATTACCAATATAATTATCTGATATCGTAAGCTGTGTAACAGAATAGCTATTATTTACAACGACATCTTCTAGAGTATAGTTTTCATCACGAATTAAAAATTTGTCTTTTAAGAACTCTGTACCTTCTTTCATTCTATGTATAAGTTGTACATAATCTTTTTCTCTTATATTGTAAGTATCGTTATTTAAACTACCTACTCTATAAGATTTAGTTGTCCCATCACTCTTTATTGAAGCATTAATAAAATTAAGTGTTTGTGGAACTCTAGCTGAAAATTCAGCATTAAGTTGCGATTCTTTTATTACACTGTTTACTGTTAGATATGTATCTTGATCTTGTGATAAATTACCAGCTATTTGATTTATAGTAGTTTGCATATTCATTATTGAACTACCGAAGCTAGCTTCAAGCTCATCAAGTTTTGTTCCAAAACTATCTATTGCAGTTTTAAATTCCTCGTAGTCTACATCTATAGAGTCAAGTAAACTATTTATATGGTCATAACTGTAATAAGTACTAGTTATTCTATAAGTTATGTTATCGCCTGTATTTAATAGTCTACGTATTGTAAATCTACGACTTGGAGTACCTTTATCTCTCATAGCTACTGATGTATCATAGCTATCTAGATATTCTAGATTCTTATTTAATAAATCTGTATCAGGTGTTCCTATATCTGTACCTTCAATGTAATCAACGTTTTCTGTTAAACGCACGCCGTTAAGATATACTTCTAATTGTTTTTCGCCATATCTGTAATAACCTGTTTTAATATCTACATTCTTTATGTTAGGATCTTCGACTACAATATCATCTTCATTGATATAAGTTGCTATACGTTGTAACTTACGTTTACTAGGAGTGTCTACTACTGAACGATTAACTCTTATTTCTACAAATAAGTCTTCTTCTATTAATGGAGTGCCTAGTTCATCATATCTTAATTCATCTTTTAAGCCTTCGCTGTATCTTGCATCAAGAGGCTCAACTAACATGATTCCAAGACCAGTATCTTCATCTTTATTAAGAGCAGTAGTCTTATAGTTAGCCCAATGATAATTCTCATCTTTAAATAATGAATCGATTACGCATTGTGGAGCATAATCAAATACATTATCAAGAGTTAATTCTATATATTGATCGCTGTGTAATGGGAATTGATTTACATATACATCTACTTCATGTCTATTAGGAGTAAATAGCATACGTCTATCTTGCTCTGCATCGAAGAAGAAGAATTGATATTTATATGGATAGTTCTCATTTTCTCCAAGGTCTTTAGCAAGTTTTGTTTGCCAGTAGTTGCCTCCAGGCCATGTATTATGTATACCGTAATATTTTATTTCTTTTGTATTCACATATGATTCTTTATTTACAGGAACCCACATCATACCGCTTTCTTTAATATTTATACAATATGTTATTTTATCTCCTATGTATAATGATTTATAAACTCTGAATGTATCTGATTCAGAATCTTTTAATATTGTTTGATTAGTAGATGGAATGCCACCAAACATTTCTACATAATCAATATCTTTAGTAAGACGCACGCCATTTACATATACAGATAATTCTCCTTGTTCTACTTTATATGCAATATTAGTTTTATAATCTACTTCGTCTTGTCCATCTTGGAAATCTGTTGTTACTTCTATAGTCTTTTTATAGAAATAGTTATCTACTTTCTTATATACATATAAAGTATTGTTATTAAGGTTTAACCATAATTGATTTTCATGTGGATCTTCTGGTTCTTCCATATTTATAAATTCTAAGTCGTCAAATGGAATACCACAAATATATAAGACACCATTACTGTCAGTATAAAGATTTCTCTTATCTCGTAAATCTTTTTTGATTAATATATTAGCATGTGGAGTATCTTCACTGTTTTCTTTATAATCACTTGTAATAAGTAAATATGCTATTAAGTATTTGTAATTATCAGGTAAGATAGCTGAAGGTGTTGTAGATGTAATTGATGAAACTTTGACTTGTAGTTGATTGTTATTATCTATATATAATGTATCTATTCTATCAGCTGTGCTGTAGTATTTTATTTTCAAGCTTCTTTTTACGAGACCAGTAAGAGTCAATGTCTTATCTTTAATAGCTTTAACTCTTATACCGTCATCTGTAGCTATACTATTTACGTAATTTATATCTATACCAGAAGCTGTTGGCAAATAAGAATCACTAAACTCAACAGGTTCGTATCTACTGAAGAATGAATATGGAACCTCATTTAATGTTATTTGATTCTTTGTATCTGCTACAAGATATTCGCATTGTTGTGAAAGCATAGGTCTTTCTATATCTATAGTTTGTTCTTCTATAAATATTTCCTCACCGTCTTTAGTGATTATAGTCCCAGAAGATACTGTAATATAGAAATCATTTTCGTTAGCAGTAACAGTTATGTCTAAACCATTAGCTATACCAGGACCTCCTATACTTATTCTTTCCCTGTTTATTTCATCTTGTAGTATCTCAAAATTTTCCTGTATTTCTTCGCTACGTACTCCATAGTCAAAATCTATAATATTTAATTTCTTGGCCATTTATTATACCTCCTCATCTTCAAAAAATATAACAGGATAGTCTTCTGCTACCATGTATTTTTTAACTACATTCATGATTCTATCTTCATATTCTTTGTATTTGCTAGGCAATGTAATTATAAGTGTTCCTGCTTGTCTATATGGTCGTCCATTAATATGACCTATATCGAATAAATTGTAATTATCGGGTTCACCTTCTGGCAATCCTCCGCCTAGCTGTCTTATATCATACATAGTTATAGCATCTGAAGTTTGACTAACAGAAACTGTAAATAGCAAATACTGTTCATCTTTTTTTATATAATCTTCAGAAAAACAATAAGAAATACTGTCAGTAGTTTTATCATAATATACAGAATAATTAGCTTCTCTTATTCTTTGTACTATTGTCTCTCCAGAATCAATATTCGCTATTATATAAGGTATTGTAATAGTTGTACTTTTAGCAACATTTATACCAAGAGAACTACTCTTAAATGCATAAATTAATATCTTCAAATTATCATTTTCTTCAATCATGTAGATATTGTTTATAAGATCAGTTTCTATTAAATAATGAAGTACGCTCAAATAATATATCTGTCCATTGTAGTATATAGACTTCCAGCCATTAGGACGATCAGGTTCAGTATAACCATCTATTTTCAAGTCAGGATCTAATTCAAACATAAGCCTATTATTATTCTGACCTATACATTTAATAGCGTTAGTTGAATAATCTAAATCTGTATCTGATACCGCAGTTCTAGTATTAGGATCATCTATGATACTTATATTGACAAGAGACATATCATTAGAATTAATTCCAAAATAAGTCGATAGATTTGTATTAGAAGTAAAATTATTCTTTACAGTTAAAGTATTACCAATCACTTCATAATCAGGGACTTTATATGTAATCCATTCTTTTATATAATCACTTGATTTATAACTATTCATATATACATACATTAATGTTTCAAATATTATAGGAAACCCTGCTGATTGATGATTAGAATCAAATAAGCTTACATGAGATATGATTACAAAGCCTCCATTTGTATATTCTAAAATTAATATTGGAGATGTAGCGTCTTTATTGAATATATTATGTACACTAATTCCAGTTACTTCATGTATACGATTAAGATTGAAATATGTATCGCACATTATAGAAGCATTAGAATTAATAATAGGAGAATCTAAATGATAAGTTACATTGTCTACAGATGATAACATTTCATAGTTCTCATTAAAAGAACGGGCATCTTCGCATGCTATCCATAAGTTGCATCCCTTTTCAAAATACTCATTTATATCTATTTGTTGAGTGCATTCATCATCATAATATGCAGCATTAGCCGTTGCTATGAAACAAAAGTCTGCTTTCTCTAAAGGCATATTCATGAATGTATCTGCTGTTAATTGGTTATCGTTTATCTTAATATTACTAGGAACATATCCATTATCAGAAGCACCAGTAAATACAGGAGATAAGCTATTAGACATATACTCGTTATAACAATTAATATTTAAATTATAAACTGTATCTATGCAATAACTCATACTCTTTTTTACCATGGCTTTCCATAGGAAGAATTTAGGAGTATATTGAATAATATTATTTGGCATATAGTACCATTTTTGATTCGTATACTGCATCAAATTTGTAGTGTTAACTTCTTCTTTATATCTATTAAATATCTTAACTTTACCATTCTCTAATTCTTGTCCAGGTATTAATGGAGTCATAGAATCTATACTAAAATACTCACTAGGCAATTTGTTTATATTATATTTACTGTAATCAATATCCATATATGCTAATGGTATATTTAAATCAGTATCTACACGAGATGTTGTTATAGTTTTTATTTTATGATTAGACGGATAAATTTTCATATTGCACCTCCTATCTTCCTATTACTATGTAACAGTTCTCTGATGGAACTAATTTAGTATCATAATATTTTTGTTCATTGATGTATTCATAAGAACCATTTTTCTTTTCTGTATTATCGTAAATTACGTTAATACCTTCTTTATCATTTGTAGCTATTTCTACAAGATAACTGTTATATTCATAATTGTAATTAATGCAATAACTGTCTAACTTTACATAATCTACGATAAAATATTTATACTTTTCTGGATTACGTATAGTAACGTATCCTGTTGTATAATCAATATATACTTGATATTCATCCCCTTCGTACATTACATCGTATATATTACAGCATAAATCTATATTGTCTTTGCCGCGTTCTGGTATGTAGTATAATTTATCCATATCAAGTGTAGCATCTTTAGGAATGCCATATATAATGATTGCTCCTGAATTATTTATAGGTAAAGAGTTTAGCTTTATTAAGCTATCTGCTTTAAATATTTCTCTTTCTGTATTAGTAAAGATATAATAAGGAGAATCATTTTGCATTACAATTCTAAAGGATGCGCTTAAGTCTAAAGGGTCATTATGCTTATTAAGTACTACAATAGGAGATTTAATAAGTCCTGGAACTGATTTAGTAGTTGTAAATTGAACGCCTACATTAGTTTGACTTCCATCTTTATCAGTAAGTATTAAATTAGTTATTATTGCATTTACATTATCAAACATAATAAATTTAAGACTATCAATAGGAAGAGTAAATTTATTAGCATTAACTTCGTTACTGCTTACTAATTGTCCATTTTCATAAACAAAATGATATTTAATACCGACAGATAATTCTAAATCATTTAATCCATAATGTCTGTTTGATATATTGACTATTGCATATTCAGTTGGACTAAAATCTGTATCTCCTGGAACAAAATTAACAATAGCGTCAAATTCTATCTTTGATAGTTCCTTTAAATCAAACTCTAAATAACTACGTTCTATCTTTACAAAATCACCTGTCTCGGGAGTTGTTTGAATATAACTATTATTCTTTGCAGTTGTAATTGCTATATCATTTATAGAACCATTGGTTCCAACAAATTTCAATGACACCTTAGAATCCATTGGCAACGTAAATGTCTTATTAGAGTTCAATATATTCTTTTCATCATCAACGATTCTTTCGTCATTTGAATACATAACATAAGGTTTAATATCACATAAATCAGACTTATTATATTTCAAATAATATGTGCCTTTTTCTAATTCTATATTTAATTGTTCTATTTCGGCATTGTATTTACATCCCTTAAGTTCGAATCCATCTTCATTAAATTCTATGTATCCGCCATGAGTATTAGTCATATTAACATTCCAGTCATAAGGAATAGAAGAAGCGATAGCTATGTCTTTAATAACATTATCTTTAACAGAATAATATGCTATATTAAAACTATCTAAATCGCATTGAGAATTATATATAGCTATCTTTTGCCCGCCAACATAAATAGTATATTGATTATCGCGCTTAGAAATTTTAAATTCCAAATTTTCTGTGTAGCATTTAGCATATGCAGCATTCAAACTTCCTTGTATAGGATTGTTTACGCTGTCAAGATCATCAAGATTACGATAGTATACGTCTACAAACTTTACTCCAAGTTTAAACATTAGCAGTTCTCTTTTTTGTGCTAAATAAGTGCCAGCACTGTCGAGCAGTGCTATACCAAAGCCTGGATTAGCATAGTCGACAGTAACTGTTATATCTGTATCTCCTTTATATATATAGTCATCAAATAAGACATCCTGTTCATAAAACTTGATACCATTATCTATTTCTACTCTAGCTGTAGGTTTTATCACTTTATATCACCTCTAAATCTATATAATCTAAATCTATATATCCGTTTCTGTTATTAATTGTTACTTTAATTTGAAAGAATCTAGCTGAATTCCATTTAACTGTATTAATTAATTTGCCGTCGGCATTAAATTTAAGCAGTTTCCAATCGCCCCAAACATCAGCACTATATTTATCAGAAGACGCTCTTATATAAAGATTTACATCATTTATATTACTTATAGCTTTTAAACTTATAGATTTAACTTTATAACTTAGATTCTCTTGAGCATCAAAAACGTATGATATAAAATTACCTCTTTCACAAGTAGGAGCCATTAATAAGTTTTCTTTATTAGAACGATACTCTGCAAATAATATTAAATTATCTAATATTTTACCTGCAGGTATTGCAACTTTAATTTTTATATACATTTCTACATTTTTATTATCAATACATCCGTAATTAGAATTTTCATATTTATTAGGACTGTATACTCCATCTTTTGTATTAGAAGTATATATAGCAAATTTTAATCCTGACATTTCTTCAGTATTGATATTATTAAGTTTATAGAACAGACGTTTTATAGTATTAGGATTTTCTATATAGATAGGTTGCGTAGTCAAATATCCGTAGCCAGTGTGAGAAGCTTGTACGTAGTTATTAGTCAATATTAAGTTGTCTAATTCACAAGTAGCGAACTCTTCTTTTGTTTCGTATTTAGCTAATATTGTTAATCCCCAATCTATGTTAGAAGTAGTTTTTATGCAACCATCTGAACATAAACTAGCGCCTTTACAGTCACAATATTTATTAGACTTAATAGCCATTCTATAGCATGTAGTTTCTGTCTTTTGATTTTCAATATTTAATCCTAATATATCTAAGTTCTTCATATGTACAGTAGAAGAATAAAGCTTATCTTTATCGTCAGTTATTATAATATCATCTAGAAGTTTGTGATCATATGTACTATGTACATTATTTTTAACAACTAAATAATATCTGCACTTATCTTCTCTTTGTAGTTCACTAGCGTATATATAACTAGCACTCTTAATAGGATCACCGATTTCTATATTTAATGCACGACTAAATCTAACGTCTTTATATGGTCTTTCTACTCCGATATATACATCTAAACCATAAGCCATGTATCCTATATAAGACATATCGTCATATAAATAATCTGTTATATCTATATATGCATAGCCCCAATCTTCTTCAAAGTTAAATTCTAAAGCCACATCATTTAATTCATAGTTTTCTAAATTAGATGTTAAGCTTAATCTTACACCGAATGTATTCCATTCATTAAAGCTATTACATGCAGTATATTTGCCAAAGTTAGATATTCCATATATAGTTTCTTTATTGTAGTTAAATCCATATAAATTATTCATGCCTCGTAGATTCATAGCTGAATTACGTACATAATTATCAGTAGCTTTATAAGTTTCTATTTCGCCATTTCTTAATTTAGCATTAACAGAGTTAAGTCCTGTATAAGTATCTATATCAAGAGTACCGTCGTTGCTAAATAAGTAGTATTCTTTTCCGTTTATGTAATAGTATCCTGTCTTAACTAGGACTGTATTCTCTTCAGCGAACTTATTAAATTTAAGATATGTGTCTACCATTATAGATTCAAATGATGGTTCGCTGCAGTTAACATATACCAAATCACAATCTTTAAAATCTTCTAGGTTACGTAAATCATACTTATCTCCATTTTCTATATTGAATATAGTATAAGTTGACAATTCTTTATAAGCATCTACAACGTAAGATATAGCTTCATATAAAGCATCTTCTGTATATACTAAAGCGACAGGTTTTTTAATTGTATATCTTATATGAACAGTTATCTTCTTATCTTTATCTCTTTCGTAAGCAGGCCATACTATAATTCCTTGATCATGTAAAACTTTATAATCTTCGTATGGATCATAATCAGTATAATTATAATATTCATTTAATTGTATTATTCTATCTATATTTGCATATTTAAGCTTTACAAAATAATTATCTAAATCAACAATTTCGTCTATAATTAAATCTGAAGTTTCGTCTGTTCCATCATATATCTTATATATTATCTTTGCATTATCTGGAGGAATAATAACATATTGTTGAGTATATAAAACAGAGTTATCACTTAAACTATACATATCAGCTATTTCCATATAGTTGCTTAATTTCATTCTATTTACAATAACTGTTTCTTGTATTTCATATGCTTCTATATTAAATAAATCAGCATCATATTTGATATATAACTCTTTAATACCTACAGACCAGTTCTTAAGTTCATCAAATTCTCTCTGTTTATCAAATGGATAGAATTTAATATCTATAGGGTCAGAACCTACATAAGGCTCTACAGTATAGAAGTTTAATGAAGTAGTATCAATTAGAGGAGAGAAGTTATTAACAACAGGTATTTCTTTCATCTCATTTAAGAATAGATTATATTCGTTTATAGCTGTAGATATGACAGAGTTTACAGGATAGAAAGATATATAATCAAAATCATGAGTATTAGAGAAACCATCAACTAGTATATCATCTGTACCCCATATTACATTTATGTCTGATGGTATATCTTCAAATACATATTTAACTGCATTCTTTCTTTTAAAGTAATCACTATTTATTTTAAATATCTCAAAATCTGATGTTGTATTACCAGTACTTATTATTAATCCATCAGCTAATTTACTACAATATACTCTATTTTTAGTTATGTCATATCCTTCAAATTGACTCTTTAATATATCATGTAAAGAAACTATTACAGGATCAACATGCTTAATACCATTTATAGTAACTGCAGTAGCTATTTCTCCATTAGATAATAATAAGTTATAGAAATATTGTCCGCTTTCTTCTATTAAATCAATTGAGCCCGTTTCACTTATTACTGAATACACTTCATCCCAGTCATCTAGATTTAATCTAATATAAGCATCGTTGCTTGTGGCTTTATAATAAGAAGAAGAAACATAATTATCTATTCGTTCTATTTCTATATCATTAGCATCATATTTAATAAGCGTACAATCACAATTGCAATCTATATCTAATATTCTATCGTAATTATTTAAATATGTTATTACATCTGTAGTATAGTAATTATTAAGTACGTCGCTTCCTATAGCTATAGAGTTGATTATAGGAGCATATGAGCTTTCAGTTTTCATTTCTATAAATAATTTGTTTTGTATATAATCAGGTAATATGAAAGTTCTGTCATTATTTTCAACAGCTACAAGAGCTCCATTTGCTGCAGACAACTTAATTGTATAATTATTATATTTAAAATTACCAAGAGATACTTCTATCATATTCTTTAGTTTTAAGAACATTTTTATTTTTCGAGGAGCTAATGTTTCTTCTGTTTCAAATACACTGCCTGCTCCAGATATACTGTGTGGTATATATTTATTATTTTCATAATCAAACATATAGAAATCTAAAGTAGTATCTGTATTTAAAGTAAATGAAAACTTGTTAGCTTCTATATCTATTGTTATTTCTTTATATCCATCATAGTCAGTTCTAAGTATTAAATCATTATCTCTCCATAAACAGCCTTTAGTTACTATATCGGAATGAGCTAAGTCACTCATTTCGCAATTAGATGTAAAAGTTATTGTTTGATTTCCATAACCATTTGTATTAATAGTTCCAGAACCATTTGTGTAACCATTTCTTATAGTAAATCCGCCTTTGTCTACATTAGTCAAATAGTTAGAAGTAATCATATTATTTATATTATTTATTGTTTTGCTTATAGATGTAGATGTTAATGTACCAGAAGAATTTAATACGAATCCATTAGTATTCTTTAACAATGACTCTGTTTTTAATATAGCCTTAGTTGTTTTATGTCTATATGCTACAGTAGCTCTATATATTTCTATATTATAATTATTATTCTTAGGAACAAATTGTAATCTGTATCTGTAAGCATCAGTTATTTTAGAACCATCTGTTCTTGTTATATCTGTACCAAACTTATATACATCTTGTAATTTTAAAGTCTCTGTTACTTCATTAGAACTGTATATACTAAGATTTATAGCACCTGGATCTATTATTTTCATAGGAGCTGCTTTTAAGCGATATTTAACATTTACACTATTCAACTTTTGATTATATTTCTGGAATGTTAATTTAACGTTCTTATATATCTCTTTGTTTCTTATATAAGCATTTAATGTTTCTTTATCTTTAGAGTAAAGAGTTATGTCAGCATTAGTTTTATTAACATTATTAGATAAAATAACTTTTAAATCATCTCCATAGCCTATACCATTTTGCCACTTAGTTAATGCTTCGTCCCATTTATAAGGTAAATATTCTATGCTTTTAAAATCATATTGCCATTCATCAAGATCCCATCTTTTCCATCTATAAACATCTCTGTTCATTTCATTTAATAAATCAAGTAATTCGCTGTAACCTTTATATGCTTTTCGTAAGTTTACAGCATCAACAGGTTCTATTTTTATGTCCTCTTTTTTAAGATTTGGACAATCTATTAACAGTTCAGACATTATAGCGTTCTTTAAACCTGATTCAGATGCATTAGGTTTATTCTCATTAAAGTAAATCATACGTTTATATAAATCTTCGTTAGATTCGCCTTCATGTCTTTCCATTCCTATAAAGCATGCAAATTCATCATATATATTCCAAACATGAATTCTAGTTAATTCATAATCAAGACAATCATTATCAATATATATTGTTATAGTATTATTTCCGTTATATACTTCTTCTCTGATATATATCTTACCATTTTCATAATAAGATAAATAATTATCAGTAGCATTTAGAAACTCATCAACATTTAATGTTAACTTATAATTTGTATTGTTATATACAACTTTTACATTATCAGTATTTTGCATAATCCCTATAGTAGCCATATAAGAAAAGGCCACAATGTTGTGACCTTCTATTCTATCTAAAAAATAAGAATCAATATATTCTTGAATAGCTTTTTCTATATCTAAAGATTGTTCTGTTACTGTACTTAGTAATTTGCCACCCGTAGATTTAGAATGTCTTTTTCTTATATCTGACCATGTAGGGAAAAAGTCAATTGCACGTTTAATCATTTTCTCGTAATCAAACATTCTATCACCTTACCCTTCTAAGATTCAACATCCCACCATATTATTTGATTATATACAAATCTTGCTTTAATTGTTTGCAAAATTTCAAAATCAGTAGATTCTTCGTCATCTAAATATACCTGAACTATATTGAAATATTCAACACCATCTACTGCTAATCCTATTTCGTTAATGTCTCCAAGTTCTAGATAATCACCTGGAGCAATACTATTTACATAATCTTTTACTTTGTCACTTACTTCTTGTTTAATAATATATTGATCTCCATCAGTTTTAATTTTTAAATAAGCAACAAATTTTACATCAACAGGAGTAGGAACTCTAAACTCGACTCTTGATGATGGATTAATAACAGTAGATACTTTATCAGTAGCTTCGTCTATAGCCAATCTAATATCATCTTCGTCGTAAGATAAAGGAGTCAAATAAATAGTAGCCGTACCTACTCCTTTAGTATATTGAACATAATTAGCAGCTGTAGAGAATTCTAATTCTTTGCATTTATCATTTATAGCTGTAGAGTTACATGATGCATGTCTTAAATTCCAGTTCATCAATCTGTATTTATAGTTCTCATCACTCTCGCCATCTATCCTAGGCAAAGAAACAAAATAACCAGTACTGTCTAATTCATCACCAGTTTGTTCTGTAAATAAATATGGCTTTCTATTATCTTCTATGGTTTGATATATTGTAGAAAATTGATCTGCTATTGCAGAAAAGAACATATCAATTACAGTTCCTCTTCCAATATCTATATTGGTTTTTTTGTAGAAAGTTTCTTTCAATTCTTTATATATTTCTAATAATGTTTTAATTTTAATCACCACCTATACATAATAATAGTAATTATAATCATCGTTTTTGATTGTTATCATTAAACTATTACTATAATCTAAGTAGATAGTTTCTATTTTTTGAACATCAATTTCTGCATTTGGTAAAATGTCACTTATAGCTCTTTTAGCACTTTCTCTAATAATACTAAAATTATCATTATCCGCAATTATATTATGTTTATATAAATCTAAATCAGATCCTATATCTTCATTATTTAACAGCGTGCCTAATGCAGTTTGAAGTCTTATTTTTATCTGTTGTTCAATATAATCTTCATCTTTAGCTATTACAACTTCTTTGTTATTCTCTATTTATTTAATATATAAATTTAAACATATACCAGGATTTAATATTCTATCTTCTTTATGATTCTCTAGATATGAGAACGAAGATAGATTTTCGGTATAAAAATTTATAGTTAATGTATCACTTTTAGATACAAAGAAGTTTAATTCAAAACTATTATTTAAGACTTGTGATTCTTCAAATAGCAAATCTCCATTTTTATTTAATTGAAAATCTATCATACTGTATCACCTATTTTCTTGAATTATCTTTAGATATTTTATAATCAGCTATATTGTCATAAGCATCATCTAAATCTAAATCTATATTTTTATCTACAGCATAAGGATCTAGTATATTACTAAATATTGGTACACGAACTTGACGTCTTATAAGAACCCACTTCTGTAATGTTGGTTCCCAAACTTTAACAAGTACTGTACCCATCATAGTTAAGTTCCCTATTGAAGTATTCATAACTTCTTTCATATTGGTTAATTCATATAATTGAGAATTAAGCTTATGATAGTTTACGCATAAGTCACTAGTTACAATATCTTTTTGTACAGTTATTGTATTAGAATGTAAACTTATTTCTGTAGCAGAACCTGCTTTAGCATTATGTTTATATTGCGTATAATTACCAGATGATAAGTTAACATTACCTTCTTTATCATAAACCATGGATGAACCAGAGTTCTTGTTTATAATACCTTTAGATGTATTGGTATCAGCTTTCTCTGATTGTGCAACGGCCTTAGTAAATAAATTATCTTTGCTTTCTTCTAAACTCATATATATCACTCCTTATTTATTGTAGAAATCCACCTAATGTACTATTTATACTGTTACTATAATAATCATAATTAGTACTATTATTAACTGAGCTATCATATCTTCCAGTTATAACAAAACGTCTACCGTCTTCAGCTATATTAACTAGATCACCAACAGCTGGTTCCCAACTAATTAATCCTTTATCATTATTATCTTTTCTTATAGCAACATTATATTCTACTGTGTTAGCACCGTCCCTGTTTATAACAGAGACAGTGTAACAATTTGAATTTGATATCTCAATTACTTTAGCTATTTTTTGTTGAGATATATTATATTTATCACTTCTATTAACTACGTTAGAACGTATTGTGTTTTTTAAACTTGACATATTATTCACCTGTCTTTCCTGGATATACTGTTATTGCAACACCATTATCAGTGTCTTGATAAGAAAATACATGACGTTTTATTTTTTTATTATTTGGTCCTAATGTTTCGCAATCTGTTTGTTTCCTAGCATTCTTAATTGCTGTTATTAATGAATCTTTGTTATCGCAGTCAAGTACGAATGCAAATCCTGTACTTTTCCATGAACGTGAATCATTAACCCTAGTACCACTATTAAAAGTAAGTTCTGCTCCTTGTAGAGCTTCATCTTGCATTATTACTTTTATTACATATATAGCATCTGTTTGTATCATAGGTAAATCAAAAACTTTACCTTTATTATCTGTGATATATTTAATAACTCTATCTCCACCTTCAAATTTCATACCTACTTCTAAGGCACTAGTTGCATGAGCTATTTTAAAGTTTTTAATAACAGAATGTCCGCCACTTTTAGCAAGCTTAATTTCGTCATCATCTTCTATAGGAGTTAAAGCTAAAACTCTTTTATTAGTAGGCAATTCTTTTATTGTTACTTTTCTCTTTTCATCAGGAGGTAAATTTTCGTATTCTTTTTTATCTGGATCATCGATACCGCCTATTTGATAAAGTAAGAATGTTTGATCTGTTTTGCCTTTAGTATCAAAGCTCAATAATCTGTCTTTGAATTTAAGGGCTTGTATTTCAGCCCCATTAGATGAATACTCTTTTGAAGCATAACCACATATTTCTTGATATAGATTTTCTATAGATAAATTAGTATCATTAGACATTTGAGCTATACCTAAAGATTCTCTCCAATGTTCAAATACACTGTCTACATTTGAGCCTTTACAGAAAGATTTAGTTAATGAACCAACTATAGGCACATCAGTTATTTTTTCATAACCTGCCATTATCATAGCTTGTATAGAGTCCTTAGATTGTTTATAAGGGTAACCCATTACAGAACCACGATGACCTGCCATACCAGCTATTAATTGTCTTTGATATTTATTTATAGGATAAACAGTTAAAGCCTGAACGTTTCTTAGCCAATTAAATAAAGCAGCTTGAATGTTCTTTGCGATTATAAATATACAAGCACCAGCAACAACTGTTTCGATTAATGTTACAGGATTTAATAATACAGCAGCTACACCCGCAGTTTCAGTTCCAACCGTAGTAGAAGTTATTAATTGATTAAGACTTGCCCAAGCTTCTGCTCCACCTAGGCTTTCTACTAAAGAACTTAATTTAGCAGATGACATTATTGAAGAAGTTAAAGTTGCCGTAGCACTAGATTCAATTAATTTGGCCATACCTAATCTAGCTGTAACAGCTATACCTTCAGTAGCTAAGAAATGTCCAGTTACATTTTGATAACTTGTTTCTTGAGTACAGTCTACTGCACGAACTATTAAATCAGGAGTTATTGTAGTAGTAAAACCTGTTTCACTATTCATACTAAATACAACTGTTTCTACTTCCATTTGTCCAGACATATCTTCATATGTATCTACGATATCAAATCTATCGTATGGTTTAACTGAAGGATCTCCTATTACACATAATTGTCCATCATACATATCCTTTACAGATTCTCTAAGTACGTTAGTAGTTATCTTTCTTGCTAATTGTTTATTAACTTTATCATCATCAGCATCAGTTGACCATCTTTCTGATAAACCAGTTATAAGTGGTATGTCGATACCGCCGTTACCACTAGCTATAAGACCAGTATCTACTGTCATAGATTTTTGATATTCAGGATATATATTCATGTCTAAATATACAGGGCCTACTGTAGCTTGTTCATGTCCCCAGATAAAGTCTGTTGCTTGCCATGTACCTACAGCATTAGTTTTCATATTAGCTTCTGTAGCTTCGATACTATTATAAATTATATCGTTATAAGAATCGAAATAATGATATTGTTGGAAAGGTTTACGTCTTTCGTATATAACGCTGTTTACTTTCTTATAAGCATATGCATAATAATGATTACCTTTCATCATACACAATGTACTTCTCATACCAAAGTCTCTGATTGCTGCAAAATAATCATCACCTGCATGAGCGCATAAATTAACTATTTCCCACATTGATTTATCTTGTATTGAACAGTTGATTGTAGGAGTCGAATTACTTTCTGACTTATCAGGGACTAAAGCTGTTACACCTGATAATATAGCTTCATCTGATACTTCGTATAAGTTTTGAACTATTTCGCTATCTGCAAATATATCTTTAAATCTTCGGTCTCCGAAATGATATATACCAAATGGGTTTTCAGAGAAGAATCTGTTATTAAACATTTTTCTGATAGCTGTTTTAACTACGCCACCGTATTTAGCAGTCATTAGTTTTGCAACTAAGTTCTTAGGAGTTTCACCACCACGAGCTATTGCTCCACGGATATCTTTACATATTGTAACCCAGCTTTGTGCCTCTTCAAGGGATTTAGCTTCAAGTTCGCCGAACGCATTTAATGGATTCATTAATTCATGACCATCACCTTGACATACTACATCGATAGTTTCGCCGCAGTTAACCTCAGCTATTTTACCATTAAATACTATAGGCAATTTAGAGCCATCAGAGCCATAGCCCATTCTTACATGAATTCTAACACCCGCACTTAATACTGTAGTATCTGTTAATTGTTTACGTCCACGTATCATTTCTTCTGTATTTAAATAAGCACGAGGAGAGAATATACTATTGAAGTAATCTTTAACACCATACACATCTACGTATTGTTGATACACTGTATTATCGTATGTAGAAGCATATGAAGTATATAGGTTACTCATAGTAAATGTGCATGTATCTGCTGGTACTTTTCTAGATTTAACAATATCTATATTGCTTATAGCTGACATGTTGTAGAAGTTATCGTATAATTTCCATGTACCTATACGTCTACCTTCGTCTACAAATATAATATAGAATGTAGGGAAGGCCCTTACTAATCTACCTCTTTTATCAGTAGTAAGCATATCGTAGAAACTATGAAGTACATATCTTCTAGGATCATTAGAGAAGTTTTCAGCTATCTCTTGCATTAAAGTATTAAATATCTTTTGTGCATTTGATGTTATAGCGTCTGAATCTGTTTCCATATTTGTTCCTAACATTTTAATTCCAGCTAATGCTTGTAAGAATTTATTCATAGGAGTACAGTCAGCAGTACCTACGGAAGTACCAAGAGTCATATTATTTAATTCGTCATAATTTCTCTTTGTTACTAACTTAGCTATTTTAGCATTACAGTCTATTGCCATTAACATAACTGGATAAATCATTCTAGCACTAAATATTTGAGAATAACTTACTGGTATATCATCTTCTATTAATGCATCCATGTCTTCTTTAGACATACCATATTTCCTTTCTATTGCATCATTAAGCCCTTCTTCTTGTAGCTTTTTGCCACTGCCGTGGTCTTGATCGCCACTATTATAGTTTAAAGAACTATCCCATTGATCAATATATTCGTTCCATTCTTTTTTTACTTGATCATAGTTTCCAGCTATAACGTCTACTTCGCTTATAAAATAACCATCTATTAACATCTCTTTTAGCTTTTGTAGTACTACACGTATGAAAGCTACGCAGTTATCACATGCATTAGTAGATATAGCTTTTATATAATCACGACCTTTTTTACTTCTATAACCTTGGTAATTATAATATGGATCAAGGAATCCTTTTTCACACCATTTAGGGTCTTTACTTAAGTCGTACATTTCTTTACATTTATAATTAACTTGGCTCTTAGGACACATCATATCTTGTATTCTTTTGATATTATATTTACCTATTCCCCAAGCACCGAAGAAGTCTCCGACAGTAGCTACATAATACCAATAAGCATCTTCCATGCCTAAATTCTTATCTTTAGCTATCTTCTTTATATCTTTATCATTTTCGTCGTATGCTTTAACTACTTTATTATCTTTATATCTTATATTAGGTTTATTAGTATCACCGTTAATAAATTGTTGCGGAGCCCAGTCATTATTATTCTTGTTGTATTGCTGACCAGTACGACAACAACCTGCTGCGTAAATATATCCTTGTAAAAATAATGGTAGATTGCCCTCATCCCATACATCTTCATCGAATTTTTCACCAGCATTATCAGTAGTAAAAGAAGAGTCTCCGTAATAATAACCATCTTTTTCGCTAAAGTGACCACTAGCTGCTCCACCACTTTCACCAGCAGTAGTAGCAAGTTTCTTTAATCCGCCTTTTGAATAATTGCCCATAGGGTCTAAAATATTTAATAGTCTTATACCAGCATCTGTATCAAACACTTTACAGAAAGCATCAGCAACACATGACAAATCAGCATATCTATTTCCGCCTTCTAATTCCATTGGAGAATATAATATTTCATTTATAGCAAGAATAGCATTTCTTCTCTTTGTATATATTTCGTTTACCCATTTCGCTTCTTTATCTTCTTTTTTACTGTTAGCTTTGTTAATACCTGATACTTTTAATCTTTCAACCAAATCATTAACATAAGTTTGAGACAACGTAGCAAACCAACCTTCTTTTATTTGCCATCCATTTTCTATACCATAAGCTGTTAAGCAAGATAAAGTTGTACCCAATTCCATTAAGTCATCGAAATTATCAGATGCGAACATACTACCCTTTTTAAATAAAGTTTCTTGTTCTCCTGATACATTAAGTTGACTCATTAATTCTTGTGCATATTTTGATACAGAGTTTTGACTGTTATCGCACACATCAAGTCCCATTATCTTATTAAGCTTAGCCGCTAAAACAAGACCGCTGTCATCTTCCATATGTAATACAGAATCACTGACAGAACATTGACCTACTGTCTTCGTCTCTGTACCGTCTTCCTTGTCCTTTTCAGCTGCTACATAATACTTATCATACAAATATGTTTTAACTATCTCTTTAGTCATTTGAGCGCTGTATTGATAAGAATATATAATATAGAAATCAGGATCGACATATGTTCTATTTTCATTAGCATATTTTAAATAACTCCAACCTAGTTTTTCTAATTCAGCAAGACTAGGTAAATCTAAGTCAGGGTACAATTCAGATTGTGCTAATGCTTCTTCTAATGAGAAATAATCTTTTATGTTAGTAGATGCTATGTCACTAGTAAATCCATTAGTATTTATTTTACGTAAAGCTTCTCTTTGTCTTAATGTTCTATCTACAGATGTGAATCTCATTTGTATTTGATAAGTTCCAGGGAAACCATCTACTGTTGTTACGTTAACATTTTCAACTAAGCATTCATTAATTCCTAGCATCTGTAAATAATCATTTTTAGCTTTAACTGGGAAACAAGGCATTACTCTACGATATGTTTTGGTTGTTTGTAATGCATAAGCAGGTAATTGATTCATTAATGATACTACTAATAAATCTTGTGTAGTAAACATTATCTCAAATGTTACATCTCCTCCACCCATAAATTGAGGAGCAAAACCATCTTGAGCTTTTAAATACATTTCTGTAAAAGTATTTTGTGTCACTACATGTAATAAATCTAGATCTATACTTACACTGTTGCCGTTTAAGTCTTTTATATAAGGAACAAATTTCATAGCTTTAGGATCTGTATAATTTGCATAATTAAATACTTCAGAAGTTGTACTAACTTTAGATGGTTTATTGCTTCCTGAGCCTGCGGCCATTATAGCAGCAAGTCCTGCATCATAAGCAGCTGATACGCCGACAAACTTACTGTTTTCATCATATTGAGCTGTTACAATATATTTACCGTATCCATCTTTAAAGAAGTTAGCTGATGAAGCACCTTCATCTGTCTTAGTTGATAAGTCTCTGACATATTCTCTGATATTATCTAAACTAACCTTTGTAGTATCAAGCTTAATATTAAATGTCCATACAACTGCTGTATTAGCACTATTTAATCCTTCATCTAGTGTAACATCATTAACCCATCCTAAATTAAATAATACATTTAGTCTGTTATTGAATATAGTTTTAAGATCGCTAGGCTTAACATCCATAACATGAGTTCTTGATTTAGACCACGATGTAGCATAATCATCAGTACGGAATATATCATTAGTATTAACACCAATTACGCTATCTGATGTATTATATTTATTTTTAAGTTGAACTTTACTATCTTTAAGCAATGTTTTAAGTTTGCTTTTAAAAGTATCATTATCTACTAATGGATCATCACCAGCTATTTCATTTACATAATTTGATTCATCATTATTTAATGATACTGAAGATATCATTTGACCATATCTATCTTTATCTTTTTTACATTGCAAAGCTTTAGTTAACCAGCTATCATCTGGTACATAAAACTCTATACTTTGAGAAGTTAAATTCGCACGTTGTAAGACGTTCTTATAAGAATAATAATATTCGCCATACTCATATGTATTGTAAGTATATTTGCTTATTTCTTCTCCGTGCATGATACATCTTTGATAATAATATCTATAAACTTCCCATTCAAAACATTTGGCAAATATAGGTTCGAAATCTTGTATTTTACCAGTATCACTATTTACATATTGTATAGGTAAATCTGGCATATAAACTCTGTAATTAAACTCACGAAGAGTAAGAGTAGCTTTAAGCAATTTAGGAAATCCCTCGACCGTATCAAGTGAAATACCTACCATTGTTACAGCTTCTATTCCTAATACATTATTAATATAATAATTATGAATAGGTAAGAAAGGACATATTCTGAATTGAGCAAACAATGCTCTCAAACCATTCATATAGTAAGTAACTTTTGTACCATTAGGCGTTTCTGCTTTATATGGTATACCGTTAATACCATTTTCACCATAAAAGAATACGTCCATTTCAAGTACTTGTTCACGGTTAGCTTGGTTTTTGACCATGGTACCTTTACTTCTTAATAGTGGTACTTTTGTATAATCTATGTTACTTACATTACGAATACTTTGTGGAGGAATTAAGAAAAAGCTATCACCAAGCAATACAGTACATTCTTTTTCTGCGTTCCATTCTAAACCAGTAAGAGATTCATGGAGTTTTATCATCTTTTCAAATGATTCATTCCCATTAACATTACTATCATCTATAAATCTATAAGAGTTATTATAACTTCCTATTTTAAATGCATCATTACTTAATCCGTTATAAATGCCTTCTAATTCTGGAGAACCACTGAAATCAGGATCAGGTTCAGTAAAATTAGTACCTGCTTGAACATATTTAGATACATTGATCCATACAGATTCTCCGTTCATTTTCATCTTAACATATAGTGTACCTAATAAACGTCCATATTTATCTGTACCAAATGGAGAATATGTTAATCTACTTAACGGTCTACCGTCTTGTTTATTAATCCAACTTTGTATTATATTTTTCACTGTTTCAGGGAAATAATATAAAGAGGTATAACATGTATATGTAGGAGCTGTTCTAACTGCAGTAGTAGTGTGAGCATCAAGTATTAATATCATATCTTGTATGCTACTCTTCTTATCTATTAAAAGCTCTTTAATTCTTTTTTGAGCTTTATAACCATCTAGTACTGTATCCTTACCCCAAGATTTACCAGCTCCTACGACTAACATAGGAGTACCGCCAGCATAATCACTAGATGAACTAAACAAATAAGAAGCATCTTTTTTAACTACTTCTAGATAAGTAGTTATTCCGTCTTGTTTGTTTTTATAAAACAAAACAGAGTGTGATTTATCTCTTTCTGAAAGAGTCCATTTGTTAGGATCATCGCTCTTGTTCTTATTTATAAGATAAGGAGCATATTGTATCTCAGCTTTTTTAGATACAGCTAAACCTTCTATCTGGTCCCATGTTAATGCTTCTAATTCTGTATCTTTATTATAAACAACTACAGCTTCGTAGTGAGGGATTTCAGCACAGTCTACACCTGCAGCTCTGACTTTAATACCGCCTCTATCGTCGCCACCGCTACTAACACAGTTCATAGATTTAATATAATCTTCAAATCCTTTATACGTTTTAGAACCTATAGTTGCGCTTTTGCCACCATCATCTATATCAGAAAAACTAAAACCATATGTATCACCATCTATAGAACCCATGTCAAGCATGTTCTTATTATATTCTATACCGTCTACACTTAATACCCAGACTTTTTCTTTATCATCATAGCCTAGAGTTTCACTATAAGGAGCTTCGCAATAATAAGCTACATTCTTATAATCATCTTTACCTTTATTTAAAGAATCAGATATAGATCCTAGGTATTCAGTAATACAATCTTCTTTTATCATTTCATAGATATTAGGGACAAAATCTTCTATATCCATATCAGTATTTTCTACTTTAGAGACTTTCATCTCTGCCCATTTATCTCTTATATCTGAAAGATTATTAGCCATTTTTTCACTTCCTTTACATATAATAAACGATAGGCCTAGGACAATCTAAGCCTATCATAATATATCCTACTTAATAATATAGTTTTACATATAATTATTAATTATTTTTTCGATATCTTTATCTGACCATCCACCACTACTATTACTTTTGAAATTCATATTTATACTTACTGCGCCACCAACAGAGGCTGATACTGCTTCTTTCATAGCTCTTTTCATATGACGCTCGCCTTTCTTAGTATTAGCATTGATATTGATAATATAGCCTTGTTGTGAATTACCTGTAACAAAACCTCCTTGATTGTCAAAAAATTCAGGAACAGTCATTCTATCGTTTACTTGTTGTCTTTGTTGTTGTTCATCTTGAACAGCTTTACTCTTCTTAAGTGGTCCACCTGCATATCCTGCAGCAGCTACACCTATAGCTAAACCGATAGCACTAAATCCTATTATAGAAGCGGGGCTACTTAATAAACTATCTTTGCCGCCTTCAATTATATGTTCTAATGTTTCGCTACCAGCTTTAGTAATGTTTTTAAAGTTGTTTATATTCTTTAATCTATCTGCCATAACTCTAGTACCTTGTTTTTCGAAATCACGCTCTTTATAAGATACATCTTGGCCACTTAATAGACTTTGTATTAAAGCTGTGTGACTCTCACCAGAAGCTCCTTCTACGTTAACTAATCTTTCTACACTACCACCATTTCTACCGAATACAGCAAATAAATTAGCATCTGCTCTAAAACTTTCATTATTTTTATTTAATGTATCTATAGTGTCATAATATTGTTCAGCAAGATACATGGCTTTACCTTTTTCAGTAGCATCTTTAACGCCTTCTTTTTCATATTTATCAATATAAGCAGAAGCCTTGTTAATCATAGACTCACTCAATGTACCATCATCTACCCATGTATCAAATTGACTAGCCACAGTAGAAAATCTACCATAACGTTCGAACCAATTTAAGAAATCTTCACGAGTTTCTTGTGTAGCTCTAGCACTTCTTATTGATTGCATTGTTCCACCAAATGACATGAAACGATCATCACCAGCGTACATTTTAAGCTTTTTAGCTGATATAATATCTTGTTCTGAACCGCCAGAGAATAAAGTTATATTTCCTCTTTTTAATGCAATAGATTTTAGTTCGGGACTATTTCTAATTTCACTTTCGCTCATACCAGATAATCTTAATCTACGTTCGGTATCTTTTTCTGCTTGAGCAAAGTAATTATCAGATGCTTGTTTCATAGCATATAATTGAGCATCGACTAAACCTATGGCATCTTTAGAGCCTTTGAATAATAGTGATTCAACATATTTATTTTGTTGAATTCTTCCAAGTGCTGCAGTTTCTGCTTGGTCAGCTACTTGGCTACCACTTTTTTGTAATATATAAAGCATTTCATCTAAAGCTTCTCTTTGGTTGTTACCAAATGAAACAATAGTTTTAGCAGATTCTTTATCTCCTACTTCTCTCATGCCCTCAACGTATTTAAACTTTTCGCCTTTAAATAAATCAGGTTGTTTATCTAATACATTTACAGCTTCTGCGAAATAACCTTTTAGTTCGTTATCGCTTTTAATTAATTCTCTAGCTCTAACATTTTCTCTTCTATTAAATGTTCTTAATCTACCAAGAGATGAACGACCGCCTTCTACTTCTGCTAATAAGTTTTTACCATCTACTGATAGAGCCATAGATTTATAAGCTCTACCGCTATCTTTAGCAAGAGTTTCTGCTACATTTTCTCTTACGACTTTAGCATTGTCTACAGCGACTCTAATAGATTCTAATTCTTTTCCTCTAAAGAAATCATAAGCTTCGCCAAGTTCTTCAGCAGTACCTCTAACATTATTTTGCTTCATTGATTGAATAGTATTTCTACGTAAGTTTTCTTCAATCATATCTTTATCTAAAGAATCTATATCTATGTTTTGAGCTTTTAAATCAGCTTTCATTTGTGCCATAGAATCTTCTTTATGTTTGTTGTATAAAAGATAGTTTACATTATTCTTTGTTATTTTAACTGTTGAAAGTGAGTCACCGTCAAGGTCACCATTAAGATTAGATAAAGTATGTCCTGCTACAGCTGTAGCATTATCAGCTAATGTTGTATCTAAGAATGTGTAGCTAGTAAGTGCAGATGTATCATATATATTAGGATAACGGTCTGAAATATCCATAGTACCATGAGTTTTTAAATAGTTTGTCATTTCATTTCTTAACTCAGTTTTATCGGTAATAGGTACCATGTTTCCACTAGCATCTTTCTTAGTGAATCCCATTTGTCTCATAAAATCATAATCAAAGTATCCTTTATTTTGGAAATCTGACATTGATGATAATCTGTAGTTATAATATAAACTAGGACCATTAGGACCATGTGCTTCCCATTCAGATACTGACTTACCTAATATTGTCGCATTGTTTCTGAACCAATCTTCATCAACTTTATAATTGTCAGGAGTATTTGCTCTTATCTTATCTATTAATGGATCATGAAGTTCTGATTCACCAAGAGTAGCTTGTATTTTAAGACGTTGTGCAGGAGCGTTAACTCTTACTTTCGCTTTCTCTGCGAATACACTGCCTTTTTTAACTATTTGTTGACTTTCAGTATTTAATTTATCGTATAAGTCATCCATTCTGCTAACTAATCTAAGACCTTCTTCAGTATCATTAAATCCTAGGTTAGACCATTCTTGCCATGTATTAGCTAAAGCGCCTGCAGTCTTTTGCCAATCTCTTTTAATTTCTTGACTGTTGACTACATTACCTAATCCAGGCACTGCTATGTATCTATTTCCTGTTTCAGACATATTAGCATAATTTTCACCTAAGTCTAATAATATAGTTTTGTCAGCATATGAGCTTACAAATTGACCAGCTGAAGCTCTACCAAGATTACCTACATATTTTTCTGCAGGTACAACTTCTACTCCTTTGTCTAGTAAAGGCTGTAAATCAACATTTCCACCAGCATTAAATTTAGCACCAGCATAAGCGATATTACCTTGATAGAATAATTCAGCACTATCAGTTCCTAGTTTCATACCACGTTTTCTGACCACTTCATTGTATATAGGTTCGAGATGTCTGTATTCTTCTTCCTTTAGCATCTTTTCAGTTAGCTCATCTTCTTCTAATGGATTAAAAGTAATCTGTTGTTTAATATCTTCTAACCATGGTTTATTGACATTATCTGTTTTATACTTTTTATTTATTTCAAATTCTCCATCTTTATTACGAGCTATTAACTTATCAGAAGCTTCTTCTATTAATTTAGTATATCCATAAGGATCACCACTGTTTGTAATTAAATTACTCAAACGTCTTTCAGTAGTACTATTTAAAGCTGAATTACTAAGTATGTTTCTAAGCTGATCATCTACTTTCATAAATGCAGCGCCATCAGACATAGCATCTATCTCGTTACGTATTTCTTCTATTCTTTCTGGTAGAATTTTAAGTAAATTAATATGTTGTTCTGTAAGATCTTCAGGCTTAATCGCCTTTACTTGATCTAGCATATGAGTGTATTGTCTTAAAGCTTTTTTAGCGTCAAGATATTCTTGACTGACACCAGATTGCACTTCTGAATCTTCAGCGAATGCAGTAGAAGTAACACCTATAGAACCAATGGCATGTCTTTTACCATCTACAGTTATTGTCTTAACAGCTCCAACTAATTCATCTACGCCTTCAAGATTAGTATGAACTAATTTATCTTCTTCTGGAGCATTCTTAAGTATAGTTTTATTTATTTCTCTGAATAAATTAATTATCTTTTCAGAGTCTAATACTTCAATACCTTTTTTATTTTTATCATATGTATTTGTACTAAATAGCAATGATAAGTTTTGAGAAATATCGAGAGTCTTAGCTTCGTTTACTCCTTTGCTATTATCCATTTCTCTTATAAAGCCAAACTTCTTAGGATCAGAAGCTATTATTTCAGCTACTTTATTTATACCTGATTCCCATTGTTCAGTGTTACTAGCACCTGGTTTAGCTGTATATTTACCAGTAAGTCTTATAGCTTCACCTAATGCACTAGACATTTGATGACCCATATTTTCATGGCCTGTAACATTATCATTAGCTATTACAGATACCATACCGAATATACTATTTTCACCAAATACAAAATCACGATAAAGTAATCTTTCACGTTTAGCGGCTTCTTTTAAATCTTGTATAGTATCAAAACCATTTTGTTTAAGAATGTCTTTTGCTGTCTTACCACCATCTTTATAAGCTTTTTCTAAATCATGATACCAAGCATCAAGAGTTTCATCTCTTAATACGATATTTTTAACCCAATGGTCTTTTTCGGTATCGGTTAATATTTTTCTTATTCTTGGGTCATGTGAACCAGCTTTTGCATATGGTATACGAGTCATAGATTTTTCAGCACTATTAGAGAAAGTTTTAGGTAATTCTTGTTGAGAAATATGTGCTACTTCGTATGCTGCAGTAAATTCATCGCCATTTGAAAATAGATTGATTACATCTTTTATGTTAATATCTTGTTTGCTAAAGGTATCATTTATAATTTTTGATATTTCAGCTTCAGATAATTCAATGCCTTCTTTATTTCTAAACTTCAGACTTAATACGCTTTCTGGAAACTTAGAGCCAAATCTTTTTTCTATATCACCAAATGCTTCGTAAGGGAATATAGTTTCTCCACGTTTAATAATAGTACCAGGAGCCTTAACGTATCTATAATGTCCATTTTCGTCTCTCTTTAATTCGCCAAACATCTCTCTCATTTGAGGGATTTTAGTCTTGATTAATTTCTCAGGATCTTCTCTTTCAAGCATAGCTTCTATAGCAGGAATAGCATTTAAGTTATAGCTTATCTTTCTAACATCTTGAGGATTATCTCCGATAAGTCTTTCAAATAATTCAGGGTCCATAAGTTTACCTTGTTCATATACAGAACCTCTTACTATATGTTCTACTTCAGACATTATTTGTTCAACATCATCTGCTATATACTTTCTATCTGGATCGTTTGAGTATTTATTTATAATAGAATCAATTACTGAATTTCTCTTATATTTAACTAATTGAGATATGTTTTGGTTTGACATATTTAATTGTCTTATTGCAAAGTCACTTGCTAGATTACCGACTTCTTTAACGTTTTTATATATATTTGCATGTACTTGTTTAGTATCTATAACTCTAGCACCTATTAATAGATTTTCATATGTCTTACTAGCTTCTTCTATAGTATTCGCTTTTATCCAGTTTCTATTAAAAGCAGATACTGATACTGGACGACCATAGTTATCAAATCCTCCAGAGCCTTGTGGAATGTATAATTCATTGACTACTTTTATACCTTTAGTCTCTTTAGTTTCTTTGCCAGTATCATTTATATGTTTTAATATTCTATCAACAACAGAATTATTAGTAGTAGCTCTATTGAATTCTTGTAGTATAGGAACTACGTCTGGAGACATTAATGATCTTTGCATAGGATCAAGTTTACCAGGTTCTAAAGATTCTGGTATTCTTCTTTCCATTATGTTTTGTAAATCATCGACATTGAATTTATCATTGTTACTCATACGAGTTATAATGCTATGAAATTCTCCATCTTCTTTAAATAGTTCAGGGTATAATGGATCTACTCCTCTTATATCAACTGGACTATTAGCTAATAATAAAGAACCATAATTATATTTATAAACAGGAGCTTCATTAAGATCGACTTGTAATTTACCAACAGTTCTTCTGAATGAGTCAGGATCTACTTCGCCCTTTTCTGCTAACCTATTAATTCTTTCAACTAAAGTCTTCATCCCACCAAAATGGTCATCTAAATTAGTTCTGTATTTTAAAGCCTTTGTTCTTTGATCATATTCTAATACATGGTGTATAGCAAGTCTTTGACTTCCACTTTTACCATATAAAGCACCTTGGTCGCTTATGATTCTAGCTATATTATCTAAGTCGACCATCTTTTCTCCTTTTTGGATAAATAGTCTACCAGACTTTTCATTAAATACTAGATTCATATCTACGTTACCTGCAGCATTTATTAAATCATTAAAAAATGTTCCGTATTGCTTTTTTAATGTACGATATGCTAACATAGTATCTTCTATAGCATCAGTGTTTGAACCATGCAATGCTTTTAAATCTCTAGAGAAAGTACCTTCATCTACAATAAAGCTGTTGACTAACTTTTCAACCATTTTCTTTCTCTCTGTACCTTTTGTTGAAGATACATCTACAGTCTTACCTATACCTTTCATAGTTTCTGCCATTGCTTCAGGAGTTAGATTGTTTCTGTATTTACTCATTAGATAATTAGTTTTTATTCCACGTTTTGCGCCTGATCTAATAACTCCAGCTTCTGGATTTGCTTCACGAACTTCAGAAATACCTTGTTCTAAATATGATAAAGCATGGCGTAGATTATAGTCTTTCTTTTGTACATAGCTGCCTAGTTCTATTATATGTTGATTTTTACTAAGCACTTTATCTTTAGATAATTCGTCATTTACAAATTGATAAAATACTTGTCTGCCAGATTGTATTCTTTCAGTTTCTGTTAATTGACGTGTCGCACCTGTTTGTATTTTAATAAGTTTATCTATAAAGTTCATACCAGGGTCAGAACTATCAAGACTATATTGAATTATATTTTGATACTCTTTAGGTGACATAAGACCATTAATATTACTAGCTTTCTTATTGAAATAGAAATCCTTGCTTAGTTTAAATTCATACATATTATCTACTAAAGCTTTAGGCATAAGTTGAGCGTCAGCATTTAATGCTAAGTTACGTACACTTTTTTCAGATAAGTCCATAAATTCACCTACAGAGTTAGCTACTGGAACACTTAATGCATCATTAAGAGTAATAAAGTCATTATTGATTGCAGCCATAGCTTGACCACTCTTAGCTATAGTTGCTCCATAACTACCATGTTGACTAGGATTTATATTGTGAGCCTTAAAAACTGTGTTTAATGCATTTCTATAATATTTCTCTTGTTCTTTAACATGTTCAAATGAAGCTATAGCATTATCTGCAGTAGCATCTAATAATACTTTCTTTTCAAGAGGCTTACCGTTTTCGTCTCTAGGATGGAACCCGAATGTATCTTTGATATTCTCTCTGATTTCATCAGCTAAGTTCTTAGTAATTTCTACATTTCCTACTTTCATTCCGCTGTATTTATTGTAATAGATACGTCCTAAATCATCAGCAGTCATTGCAGATAAATTCTTTTTATTTAAATATTCTATAAAGTCTAATGACTCACCAATTCTTTTAGCAGACTTATCTCCAAACAAGAAGTTTTCAGCAGCTTTCTTTTCGTATCTTCTCTCGAAGTTAGAGTTCAAAGCATCCTTGATTTGCTCAGCTTCAAACATACTGTTCCATCGTTGTTGATTAAATTCTAAACCTTTGTCAGTAAGCATGTATTGTTTAGCATATGATTCAGCTACTTTTCTGTTGCCAAGATATTTGTATCCTCCGCCTGTAGTAGATTCAGCAAATGGAGTTAAGTATGAATCCATAAATCCCTCCATTTCTTCTTTAGTAGAGAATAGCATAGTAGTTTGTGTAGGGCTTGTTCTTGATTTATATTTATCACCAACAACTTGTTCTAAGTTTAAATAATATACTTCGTCGGTTGCAAACTCAGGTACTAAGTTAGCTAATTGGCCTGAATATTGAGATGTATTTACAGAACCATAATTAACTATAGTATATGGTTGATTTCTAATTACACCTATTTGTTTACCATGTACAGGATTATATTCTATACCTCCATTTGGATTAATAAAATGACCAGTAGAAGTTATTATGTTTCCTTGACTATCTCGTGTAAAGTTAAATACTTTCTTACCGCCAAAACTACCACTCATAGTTTTATTAGCCATAAATATTTGTTGACGATTAGCTTTAATATCAACAGCATTATCGAAAGAGCCCATCATATCATTCATAGCTTCTATAAGAGTTTTGCCTTTAAAAGTGCCAATAGCATTTTGGTCAATACCTATCTTATTTAAATAATCTTCTGTAAATCTATGAGTAAAAAACGCATTGACTACGGCTGTATCATTACCTGCACTATGCGCCATAGCGCCTTCAAATAAGTGAGGAAAGAATACTGCTCCTATATTTTCTTGTTTATTAATTCCACGTCCAGCTTGAGCAAGTATTTGACGTCCTCTATCAGATACATCCAGTAATGCACCCATGTAATTTTTGTTGTTTACTACTCTAGAAAAGTTTAATGAATCGGCTTGTGCAATAGGTCCTAAATGGAATCCTGGAGTATTTATTCCTAGGGTACCCATCTTACTAGTTATATATTTCTGTGCAGCTTTATTACTGTTATAAAGTTTCTTTACATATTGATTAAGTGCAGCATTATCGAATCCACGTATATTATGACCTACTACTAAACCGTATTGATCGTTTCCTGTCTTCATTATATCGAATATATAATCAATAGATGTTTTAACATCTTTTCTTAATCCTGAAGCTTCATCTATAGCTTGTGAAGCTTGTTTTTCTATGTTTATAAATTTATTAACACCTGCAGTAATCTGTTCTAAATTACCCCAAGCTTCTCCTTTTTCACCAACGAATGAGTCGATTACTCCGTAGCCTTTCTTTCCGTCAAAATGTATCTTAGTATCTTTATGACCGTACATACTATAACGTTTTGCAGAAACAAGTAGACCTCTATATTGAGGATCTTCTGCTAATTTCTTAGCACCATTAGGACTCATAAGTACAGCTCTGATTTTGTTTAACTCAGCTGTATGATTTACAGTACCAGATAGCATGATATTCTCACTAGTTGTTTTAGCTACTTTACCATTAACTATATGTTGCTTATTAATACCGAATTCAGTTATACCTAATGGATTCCAGATACCATCAGACATACCACCAAGTGTTTCAAGGTCGTAACCAATTATAGTACCGCTACTCTTTACTATGTTTTGATATTTATCAAATACATGACTCATATTATCATAAGAAGCAGTAGTATTTATATTAGCTAAATTATGATATTTAAGAGTTACGTTACTAGGACTTGTTTTGTTTGTGATAGTATTGAAAAATTTATTAGTATTTAATATATCTAAAGCTTTCTTAGCAGCTTCGCTTTCTTCTACTCTATCAAATGGCTTATGAGAAGTTTTAAGAACTAATGTATTGTCATCTCTAAAGATAACTTTAGATTGATTGGCAAAAGTATCAACAAAGTCTTGAATAGCTGTTATGTCATCAGCAAACTTAGTACTTACTCTCTTTTGTCTGTCTGCTAATGTCTCGCTGCTACTTCTAAAAGTACCATCAGCTCTTCTACCTTTAACGACACTATATTTATTATCATATATCGTAATATTTTTATTAAAATTCGCCATATACGCACACACCTACCTTCTTATGTATATTACGAAGAAAGCCATGGTTTAACATGGCTTTAAAATATTAAACTAGACAATGTTTGAGCTGCAGTAGCTACCTTATAGCCTGCTACTTTTGTAGCATCACTCACTGTGCTTTTTACATCGCCGTATATCCATAGACCAGGGGCTGATGTAGTTTTAACAGATATATTCATTGGTCCTATTCCCATACCATGTAAAGATGTTAATAGATTAGTTCTGTATAATTGTCCTGAATTATTATTGTAATCATCTATACTAGGAGCTGCCTCATACATAGGTTTAGCTTTTTCAGATTCATAGTAACCAAAATCAGATAACATCATACCTTCATTTTGAATAGTTTTCATCTTAACGTATTTAAGATTCACATTAGGTTTCCAACCTTTCCAGAACATAGAAGGCATTTTCTTTCTTTTAAAATATCTGTAATTAGATTTCATCTTATCAGGTTTTTGTCCCCACGATATTTGCAATGGACGTTTTAAGTAATCTGGCATATATTTTAATATTTGTTTTTGTTCATGTTTATCTGTAACGTCCATAAATGCTTGGAAGTGATCTTTATATTCATCTGGAACTGCAGCTAGTAATTCATCTTTAGTAGATGTAGGGCTTAATCCATATAATGTAGATTCTGCTTTCTTTTTGTAAGCTACAGCAGATTGTGTATATTTACCACCTTTAAAGAACATATTATTTTGTTCTTCAAGAGCCTGTCTTTGTTGTTGAATTTCAGCTAATTTACTTTGTATCTTTTCATTAGTAGAATTCTTTGTTGCAAGTTTAGTAGCTTTTCTATCAAGCTTAGCTATCTTTTCTTTATTCTTGTCTAACTCTTTAAATGTACTTCTTATATTAGAATGTTCAAAAAGCTCAGCCTTTCTAGCTGCTTTTTTATATAATCCCATATATTTAACATATTCCATTCTGTCATAATATTCGTCTATGTCCCATCTTTTTTTTGTTTCTTTAGGAACAAATTTAGTTGAGAATATTTTATCTTTGTCAAAATGAGAGTTCTTTATAGCTGACACTCCTAAACCTACAAGAGCTCCTATCTTAGCACCAGCTTTAAAATCACCAGGCAAAAAGTTAAGTTCTTTATTAAATGCTTCTCTTGCAAATTCATTTACACCTTTTAAATTATGAGATATTACACTACCAGCAAATGCAAATGTAGTAGCTGCTTTAAGAGGATTATCTGCATTATCCCAACCATATTTAACGGCACTAATAGCAGTAGTAATAGCTGCTCCTTTTTGTGCATTAGTTAAAGAGCTTCCGCCATTACCTTCTATCTTACCATTACTTAATCTAGTAGCATAACCTAAAGCTATACCAAGGAATGATGCAGGATTCAATGTAGCCATAGTAAATGTACTAACATTACTCAATAATTTACTGTTAGTTTTACCTGCTATTTTACTAAAATGTAAATAAGCATATCCTAATGCTACTGCTTCACCCGCAAGACTCTTGCCACTATTTTTATTAAATGCAGGAGTTACGAATCCTTTAATAGGATGATCCCATGTATTAAACGGATGTCCATAATATAATTCGTTCTTGTAAGATTCAAGAGGAGTTTCTACTTTTAAAAATTTACTGTGTACGTATGGCAAAGGAGCGTGTGCTATAACTTCTTGAATGCCTCCCATGACTTCTTGAGAACCAGATTGTGTACCAGTTATACCAAGAGCTGAATTGTCTTCTTTATTCTTTTCAGCATACCCTTCATTTAACAATCTCTCATTTATATTTGATGATCCGCTGTATATTACAGCTTCTGTTATTCTTTGAGTATTTTCTAAATCTATTTTCTTATCTTTATATGTACGATAAGTAATCTTTTGCCCAGGTTTTAAGTATTCTTTTAATGCTTCAGTAGTTTGATTATTTACATTAAGTCCAGCTAATGTTAATGTTTCACCACCAGCTAATATAACTTGACCATTACTTATTCCTTGAACTCTACCTTTTCTATATTCAAGGTTATTGCGTATATACTTATAATCAAAGAATTCGTGATTACCACTCATCTTAGATGCACGCACGCCAATGTCTTCCATCTCTTTAACTAAATTAGGATCTGTTACTGTGTTCTTAGCTATGTTCTTCCATTTCTTAAATTCAGTACTATTAGGAGCAATGTCTGCTAAGATTTTATATCTATCGAATGCGCCGTATTTACCAAATTGGTCAGGATGTAAATCATACATAGCTTCATAACCCTTACCAGGAAGTCTCATTTCACCTTTAGGTATTTCTACATAAGGATCGCCATAATGATATGTATCTGGTATCCAGTCTGGCATATTATTTCTTAATGGATTATAGCTTACTCTAGACTTATCAGTATTAGGGAAGAAACGTCTAGCAATTTCCATGAATTCTCCACCTAAACCGCCGATATTAGAATCCCAGAACCCACGGCTGAAACTTGTCATTTCACCAGCATTAGCAAAACGATAAGTATATGTATCTGTACCAAATGCTTTATCACTAAGGAATCCATATATACCAGTAAGATCTTTTATACTGTGTTTAACATCTCTGGCATAATCTTTATAAACACTACGGTCAACCATCTTTTTAATTTCATGATCTGAATAGTATTGATTATCATAATTAAGCCTTTCATTTGCTAAGTTGCGATATACAAAAGTACCTTCGCGTTTGTCTGGCATTAAAGTAGAATTATCTATTCGTCTAGCATGTTTACTCTTACGCTTAATTGCTGTATTAACTTTTTTAATTATATTAGTAGCACTTTCAGTTACACTAGTAGCATTGTAGCTGCTTCTATTTAATTCATCTACAAATTTTTCAGCTTTGCTTACTATGTATTGTTGTCTCCTGCTAACTGTACCACTATTATAATCTATAGCATCATTTGTATAAGTTACTCCATCTGGAGGCTCATACTCTCTTATGTTCTTAACTTGGTCCATATAATTCATGCCTTGTACAGTTGCATGTCCATTTGAAATAGTTACATTAAGTTCATCATCATCTGGATTACCGTATGGAACGTACTCAGCATTTCTTATATCTGTACCGTTAACTACCATTAAGTCGTCATTTTCTTTAGCACGTTGTTTAATTCTATTATTTAAGTTTTCTATTATAGCTACAGAATCTCTACCGTCTCTACCTAAACGACGTTTTACTTGAGGTAACATTTTAACTGGTTTTAATATTTGTCCAATAGTAGGGTTAAGTACTGCACCCCAGGCTGTACCTTCAGTAAACATTTTACCAGTTAAAGGATAAGGTCTGTCATTTTCTTTTAAATGATATTTTTCTAACCAGTATGGGTCTAATAATCTTCTAATAGGAGCCAATGGATGTTGTGGAGTTGGTATCCAGCTATGAGCCCATCTATTATCTATGCTTCCATAAATACCAGCATCTTTCCAGTCACTATTAGCTCTTTTTAAATAGTTAGGTTCCCAATAAGTGATGCTTCCACCTCTATATTCAGAAGCAGAACCAAAACTCCAGAATCTACCTTTACGTACTGGAGAATAACCTGTTTCATAATATTCTTGCTCTTCTTCAGCTGTATTGAAATGACGATCACCGAAATAGTATTCATGGATTACAGAAGACTCAGCTAATGAATTTAACGCACCATATAAAGGTGTATGTTCTATTAATCTTCTGCCTGCTATATCTATGTTAGCTAAAGAGTTAGCAAAAGCACCAGGTATAGAAGTTCCAGTCAATTTCTGTGATTCATAATTTAATACATTATAGCCTTGATATATAGCGGCTGCAGGCAATAATCTTTTAAGTGCTATATTCTTTACAGTTTCAAGAGGGCTACCCATATCATTTGCACTTAAACCAAGACCTTCGCCTTCAATACCGTAGCTTAATCTAGATAATAAATATTGTAGATTTATTGTAAGCTCAGTTATATGTTCAGGGTCATTACGTCCAGCATTAAGTTCGCGCACAGTATCTTTTAACGCTTGTGCATTAAACTTAATACCTTCATTCATATTATATGTTAATATTTGAGATGCGCTAGACATATGGATTAATCCATATTTAGTATAGTCTGTACCATATTCTTCATTTAGATTTTTATTATATCCTATAGAGAATAAGCCGAAATCACTTTTAATAGAACCTAAATCATTTTCAAATATATTTTTCATTTGAGGATTAAGCTCTAATTCAGTATTTAAAGTATAATCAGTATTTTCATATAAAGAATTAACTGCACTAGTAAAATTAGATACAGTTCCTAAATGAGTTTTATCTTCAAATACAGCTAATGTACCCATGCTCTTTAGCATAGCATTATCTTTACTAGTAATAGGAACATCATTAACATTCAATTCATCTATCCAGTTAAACATGGCATCATCTGTGCCTTGCTTATTAAGCAAAATATCTTTAACTGTTTCTATTCTTAATTGACCTTCGAGATTAAGTTTAGTAGAAGAATCAAACTCTAATTCTAATATAGGTAATGCTGCACCTTTTTTATATAATGTTTCTGTAGAATCTAATGTAGCTTTAGTATCAGTTATTAAGTTATTAACTATATTTCTAAGCTTATCATTCTTAATGTCTTTAAGATTATAATTACCAGCTTCGTCAAAAGCAGCAGCTTTAATATAGAATGTTATATCTCCATCCATTAAAGCTTGTAACATATCTCTTTGCTTTTCTGTTATATTTCCACTATCAATGATAGCTTCCATAGTTTCGTCTGTTACGCCAGTAAGCTTTTTATTAAGTAATGCAGCTACTGTTTCTTCATTTCTATGTAATCTAGATTTATATTTACTAATTTCTGTCTCAGCTGTACCAAGAGATCTCATATCTTTTACAGTATCAGCAGGAGATGCGGTAGATAAATAAATACTTTCTATGGATTCGATTTGATTAAATTCCCAATTAGGATCTTCAAATTTTGTTAGCGATCTCATAAGATGATTGATAGGATTAAACTTACCGTCTTGCACTAATCCAAGCTTCTTAGCAAGTTCGCTATGGAAAGCTTCTGGTTTATATTCATCAGTAGTACCTAATAATTCATTTAGTACTCTATGCTTATAACCGCTAACCATTTTAACTCTTTGGCCGCTATCAAAATCTATAGTTATCTTACCATCAGCATTTTCTCTCATATCATATAAATAGCCATCCATATACAAAGATGGAGTTGATGATATATTTCTCTCTCTATCTTCTTTAAATGCTTGTCCTACTTCATCTATATCAAATGTTCTAGCTCTAGCAAATGCTGATTTAGTATCTGCTGGTATAATAGCTATGTCAGGCATTCCACGTTTATCATCGAAACCTTTTGCTAATATTTGACCAGGCAAAGTATCTTTAAATTCATTTTTAATATTCTTTGCAGTCTCTGACATTTCTTCTATAGAGAAAAACTCAGGACCGTTGGCTCCATCTTTTATTCTTATAGAAGGATCCAATACTACATTTCTGTAGTTTTCTTCACCATACATATCTTTTAATGTTTGGATAAATGTATCGTAGTCAAATTCTTTACGTTTAGATCTAGATGAAGGCTTTTTAGCCGTAACATTCATCTTTTCATACAGAGGAGATTCAAAATTAAACTTATCTAAATTATCTTCTAAATCTCCAATGGTTGCAGCCTTAGAGCCTGTTATAAACTTCTCAGAGTTTATATCCACATCTAAGAATTTCTTAAAAAACTTATCGACTTTATCAAATGCGCTTTCTTCATGAGTTCTATGCCCTTTTAAGCTATCGAATAAATCCTTGTTCTTTCGTAAATAAGGATCTAATGAATTAGTCTTTGGACTACTTTTCTTTTTAACTTCATTGATAAGAGTGAATATTTCATTAAAGTCTGTTCTTTCTATACCTATACCTTCCATGGTCTTCGGCATCATTTCATCTATTATCTTACTTGCAATAGCTTCGTCGTCTAATTTATCGTATACGTTTTTTACTATTTGTCTTGCGTTATCTTCAGTAAGATGTTTGTACTTTTTGCTTTGCAAGAAATATTTATAAAGCTCTTGTCGTGCTAATATCTTACCAGCAATTCTCTTGTTCTTTTCTAATGCTTTGTATCCAGTCTTAGAAATAAATTGTTTGTGTTCCAGAGCTTCGCGTATAGCTTTTGAATTCTTTACATTAAGAGCTAAAGGGCTAGTTTTTCTTCTTTTAATTTCATCTCTAAGCTTAGATCTATTCTTACCAAAGTTCTTTTGATAAGCTCTGTAATAAGTCATAAGATTTTTCTTATCACGACCTATTAAATCTTTTTTGAATCCTTTTGTACTTTTAAGTAAAGGAGAAGCAGTATCTGTCAAAAACTTATTAACAGATTTATTACGATTTAAAAAAACTGCTCCAGCACCAACAGCCAGAGCAGTTACACTTACTTTACTTAATCTTTCCAGAGTTGAAGGATCACGTTTCTTATCTCTTCTTTTTCTTGCCATTTAATTATCACCTACTTGAATATCTATCAGATATACCCCAACCTACTCTTTGTGCTGGGTTAACGGTACTAGCATTCATACCCGTATCACCAGTAAAAGCGTAATCAGTACGCATATCAAATTCAGGGAATTTCTTACAGAATTCCTGATATTGTCTGTATTGTTCAGGAGACATAGCTGGTCTATTAGATTTCTGTGGTTGTTCAGTTTTAATTTCTTCGTCACTAGTTTCAGTAGTAACTTCTTCAGCTTCTTTATTCTCATTAATTGCTTTTTTAGATTTGCCTAAAGCATTATTAATAACTTCAACTACATCTGTATTAACTTCTAGACCATCAAGATTTTCTAAAATCCATTCAGCCCTCGTAAATAGTTTAGTAAACTTAATAGTATCCATTTTTTCTATTTCTTCTAATTTATAAGCAGGGAAAGCTTTAGTTATGATACATGTCATTTGGTTTTCTAATTCATGCATTTCCTCCCTATACATTTCTAATAGAATACCCATATCCTCTAATGACACGCAAGATTTGTCTAATATTTCAGTACATAATTCATTTGGTATGCCTCCAATGCAATCATCCCAATCATAATTGTCAGGATACAATACGCAAGTATCGCATATTAAATCTTGTTTTTCAATATCTTCTACATCGGCCATCATTATATTTTTGTATTCATATCTAGTAATAGGGCGGTAAATAAATATTTCACCCATAATCTCAGTATAGATGATGCTATCATATTCATTTGATAACTTTTCTACGATAGCATCAAATGCAACTTGATTATAGTCTTTGCCGTTAGTCTTCATCTTATAATTGTTTTGTAGGTTTTATTCCATTTGGCATGAATCCTGAATAATACATACATTCATCAGCTATAACTTCCGCTACTCCCGCAAATTCTTCTATTATATCTTCAGTTTTAGGATACAATATAACTTTCTTAGCCATCATTTCTTCTCTGACATAAACTATTTCTCTATCAGATAATTCTTTATCTTCATAGGACATTATTTCTCTGTATTCAGAACGTTTTATAGGTCTCCATATTATTCTTTCTCCTGCAACATCTGTTTCGTAAATTCTTTTATATTGCTTTTTGAATTTATCGATTATTTTTTGTACAGCTATTTCTTCTGTATCCATTTCTTCTACTTCTTTTATTTCCTCTTCTGTAATTTTAGCTTTTTCATTAACTTTCATTTATATAACCTCCATATTTTTTATTGTTTTGCTAAATACATATTTCCTTCGTAAAGGATATCGTATTTCTTTTTATTGTGCGTAAGTGTATACTTAAGCGTACAACCAATTTTAGGATCAGTTTCGTCTTTATCATATAATATCTTATTTATGTATTTACTTATTGTAGGATGATCTAATAAAGATACATATATGATTCCATTATTATCTTGTTTACCAGTAAATTGTATATTAGATTCTATTCTCTGATCGTCGATAATAAGTTTGAAGTCGCTTATATTTAATACATTACCATCGAAATCTTTTATATTGACTTTAATATAGTAATAACTATTTTCATCATCAGCATACAATATGCTATGAACTATGCCTATATCACTTCCATCAGATTTTTGATATTCAAGATATTTTTTGCTGTAATCGTCACTATCATTTGCATCTGCACATATTACTTTGTCAGTAGATGAATCAGTTTTGCTTGTAGAACCTTTATCGTCCTTTTTATCGTCTTTCTTGGTATTATCACCTTTAGATGGAGTCATTCCTGTTCCATCACCTTCTATAAAATCCTTAGCAACGAAACTATATACTTCCATTATAGGCTGGCCTGTAGTATCAAGTACTGTTTGCATACCAGATATTTGTACTCCACAAATGGTTTGACAATTTGCATTATAAGTTGGTAAATCTGATTTGTAATAACCATATCCTAGCATGATATCAAAGTTCTTAGACCATAATGGCTTATCGCGTTCTTTATCACCAGGATTATAAACTTCTGATTCTAATACTGTTTTATTCATGATAGAATCATCAATCTTAGATAGTACATCATTTATATGTGCGCTATTAGTGTAGTTAAGAACAAAAGAGCCGCTTACAAATCTTTGACCAGGAACTATAATATCTGCATGGAAACAGTTATAACCATATATAGGTAGTTTCTTTTCCTCTACAGTAAAATCAAACTTATAAATGTCTTCCATTAATACATTTCCAAAGTATATTTCAGAATCAACATTTGAAAAATATCTTTTAATGCCATAAGGAGTGTTAACAGTAGTTGTGAAGAACTCTCTATCACTAAGATTGGTACCGTATGTATAATAATCTCTAGTAGCCATTACTTAATCACCTCCAAAGACATGTTGTAATTATAAACTTTATTAGTTACATTATTTATTAGTAAAAAGCCTGATCTGTAAACCATAGTTTTATCTATCATATAGATTAATGTATAATTACTATTTCTATCTGTTAAGTCGACAGTGTTTGTATCATAAAGCGTAGACTTAGTTGGCAAATCTTCTCCTATCTTGTAATCTATTAAAACTAGGTGAGTATCATCCATATTACTGCTAAAATTAAATACTTTATTTTTTTGTTGCGCATTACATACTAAGCTATATGATTCATAATCTTGTCTGATTAAATCATAGAATATTTCATCAAGATATAGGAAATAAGATGATTCATCAAATTGACTGATAAATTCTTGTTGTAATCTGTACATAGTATTTTTAAATGATAATGTTTCTGATATAAGAGATAAGTAAATAGATTCTAGTACTCCTGAATAAGAATAGCGTGCTTTGATAGAATCGATTCTGCTCTTTAAGTAATTCTTTATAAGTGAAGATTCGAAATCTACTAAATCTGAATTGTCTTCATAAGTACAAAGAATAGTAGGTTTGCATATACTATTAAATTCATCATCTTCTATCCATGTCAAATAATAATTATCTTTTGTAATTGAAGTCTTGTAATTATCTAATTCAAGATGTTTATCATCTGTACTAAACTTATATTTTCTGATAGGAGTATGATCTAGTACTTCATATATAGAAGCTATACATAAATAGTAATTGCCCTTTTGTAATGTTTCAGAATAATCAATATCAGCGTATAATATATTGTTTTCATAATAACAGTATGGGCCATCTATCATATATTTATCAGAATAGAAATTATCACGAGCAATTAAAGCATATAAGAAATCTTTAGAATATTTAGCATATTTAGTTTTGTAATTGTTAAAATCATATGCATACAGATTATTTATATCGCCATAAACGTCTAGATTCTCTTTAGTATCGTTATTAAAACAACAATAATTGTAAGATATACCTTTACATTGATTGAATATAGGTTGTAGATAATATCTTACATTAGGAGTACCGTAAAACTTCATTTCGTCTTGTTCTTTAACAGAATACATATAATAAGCTTTGTGTCCTTTAATCTTATATAGATTGATTCTGTTTATAGCATCATTTATCTGTATATCAAGATTAAGAATGTTACTATTATAAATAGAGTTTTCTGCTATTGCATTATTGTATATTAATGCTAATTGATTCTGTAACTTAATTGCATATAGAAGCACTTCTTGTTTAATCGCTTCTTTATCAGTAGGAGTAGCTCTATTGATAGGAGCGGCTGCATAAGTCGCAAAATTTCTTGCCATTCTAGTAGTAGTAGGTGTGTTTAATACCTTATCTATAAGATTATTATCATCCTCATTATTATATAAAGCATGATAATCGAATTCATCAAGATTATTGACCCATAATTTTTTATTAGATTTAACGTAGTCTTCTAATAACTCAACATCATAGTCTTGTCTTTCTAATGGAGAAAACATAATAGATTTACTCTTACTAGAATATCCTTCTTTTGAATTAATTGTATATAATTCATATACATTACCGCTAATTAAATTAGCTCCAATACTTTCTTCATTTAATGTTACAGTACTTTTAGCTAAAGGTATATGATCATAAACTATTTGATTAGTTCTGTCGATTAATACAGCTTCATCATGTCTAGAATTATTTGCTTCTATTTCAGCACTGTTATGAGTCATATTTACTATAATCGGATAATCATTGTTTGACGACTCTAAATTACCTAATTTCGAATTTACGCTAAAGTATTCAGAACCTAATTCTTTATTGTTTTTTCTATCAAAAAATTTAATATTGTAATTACCTTCACTTAATTCTACATACCATATATTATTACTTAAATTAGCTCCAACTGAATTATAAGATTTGTTTGTGTTTATATCTGTTATTGTAACTGTTACGTCAGGATGATCATTTAAATCGACAGATATTATTCCTTTATTGCCAGGAGCTAAAGGCTGATTTATTCTATAATATGGCTCTTTTTTTCCATCGTCATCAGGTTGATATTTATTAGTATCGCTAGGACCTTGTGGTTTGCTTCCACTACCTGATGGGTTTTTACTACCTCCAGGATAGCTTTTGCCATCATATGAAGGGAAAGGCGTATTATCTTTAGAGATATATGTTTTATTCTTTTTCGGTTTAGATGTACTTTTAGCCCATTCTGTCTTTTCAGCTGTTAATGGATCCATTCCTACAGCAACAAATTGAAATGTATTTTCTGTGTATAAATCGTTTATACTTAATACTTGTCCTTCATCTACAAATTTTACTCCGTATAAAGCCATTCTACTTCTAGAACCATACTCATTGGCCAAAGTAATTGTAAGGTTAAGAGCTGGTATTTCATCTGCTAATATAACAGTATCATTAGTATATTCTTTTAAGTCATTAAATATCTCATCAGCAAAATGTCTGTCAAATACTGCAAATACCATAGACCCTGCTATTGTTCTTTGACCCATAGTATATTCTACAGCATTAATATTTCCTATATTACGTACAGGAACTTTATCTTGATGTGTAGATGTACTCAGAGTTTGTAAAGAGCCTAGAATATAACAGTTCTTACTGATAGAGCTATCTTCGTCTATATTAGCCAATTGAGCAGTAACTATAGCATCACAACCAGAATAGCTATTATACCCGTCTATATTAAAATACGTAGCCATTTTTTCACCACCTTTGCGTATTAAAAAAGAGGGATGAAATTATCCCTCTTTTCTATAATATATTACTTATCAATGTATATATTCTACCAAGTACTATAAATTTTACCTGGATTATTTTCATCTATAGCTTTCATAGTATCTACTGATCTGCATATAAATGTATAAGCTTTTTCAGTAGTTAATGAGTCTACAGAGAATCCCATACCTTCATTTAATAGTTCAACTCCGTATAATACTATGCTAGCTTTTTGTCCATATTCATTAGCTAATGTTATTGTGATATCGAATGGAAGTAATTCGTCTGCGTAAACTGGAGTGGCACTATCATTAACCATATCAGAAGAAGTACCGCCAGTTTCTCCTCCACCTGTGAATCCGTTAGGTGAAGCTAATTCTGACATGTATTTGTCCCAATCTTCTACGCTCATGAATCTAGGTTCATCATTACTCATAAAAGCATAAGCATCATTTGCTTTGAATTTAGAGATTTTTTGTTCTGTACCTAGTTCAGCTAATAGTGCATCTCTATCGAAAGATACGAATACTAAGTTACCAGCTATACTTCTTTTACCTCTTGAGAAAGATCTTGGTTCTGCTGAACCTAAAGTATAGATTGCAACTTTTTCTCTATTTATAGAATAACTTATAGCTTGTAATTCTCCGATAACTTTACCATTAAATGTACAAGTTATATCACAACCACCAAAACTTGAATATGTACTAGTATATTGCTCAGTTGTCATATTAGCCATAGTTAAATTCCTCCTTTATTATTTTAAATTCCTAGTAGGAAATTATTCGTTTATAGCATTTTCAGTAACAGTTATAGTATTTCTTACTTCTCTGATTTCGTAAGCTGGATATATAGCATAATCTATCTTAACGACACCTAATCTAGCAGAAGCACTATCTGTAACTATTTCAAATGAATAGTCGTTGATTAATACACCTACTATTTTATTTAAAGCAGATTTTATAGCTGTTTCCATAGCATTTAAATTAGATAATGTTCTTGGTTTACCGATGAATGGTTCGATAACTTCTTTTAATATTCTACCTATTGCATTTATTATCTTAGTAGTAGATAATCTTCTGTATACTGAAGTTGCAGGAGCTTGAGTTACACCATCTACTACAACTATTCCTAGAGTAGGAGATTCTTTGCAACATACTATACCAATTGTATTTAACTTAGTTAATTGAGCATTTGATAATGTATATTGTAATGAGTCTATGTTGAAAGGTTGATTAGTTGAAGATCTATCTGGATCTAATGTAGATATCATACCAGCATATCCAGCTGCACCAGAAGAGATATAATAGTAACCATTACCAGTAGTAACTGTATATTGCATAAATGTAACTGATAAACAACGTCCTATTGGATGTGGTTCATTATTAGCGTCATACATGTTACGTCCATTAGATTTCTTAGCATACATATCTAAATCTAAGTTACATATTTCATTTACTCTATCAGCTATATTGTTTAATGATATACCTTGTAATCTGTCACAACCTATAACACCATGAGTTGGATAAGATTTTAATGAAGTGTATAAACAATGTTGAGCAAGGTGTCTTGCAAAGTTATCTGTAGTAGTATATGGTATATGTAAAGTAGTATCATATGCAGTAACTACGTTACCTTTTTCATCTAATGCTAAATTAGTTCCAGAACCAGTTAATACTAATCCTTCTAATTCATCTTGATCTTTACCTTCAACACATTCAAAAGTGAATCTGTCATTTAATATTTCACATTCGTTAAGTTCTTTAACAAATTCTTCTACTGTACAGTAATCCATCATATCAGAATAAATATGTATAAATGTTATATTATTACAATCTAATACTGGGATATCTGGTTCAGCAGCTACTAACATAAAGTCTTCAGTATCTATTAAGTTATCTGCTAAGTTCTTTAATGACATAAATGGTACTATCTTATTATTATCTTTTTTATAAACGAATGCTTCATCATCACAGAAAGCAACTAAATATTCGTAAGTACCAGAATCACTAGTAAATGGATCAGCTACAACAGTAAACTTAACAGCTCCATTATCAGCTGTTTCTGTTCCTTTTTCGTATACTTTTAATTCGCCACTATCTTCTACAAGTACTCTAGATAATTCAACTATACCTGCTTCAGCATCAACGAATTTTTTACCATCAAATTTTTGAATTATACCGTCAGCTAAAACAAATGCTAATTGTCCTTTTTCAACACCATGATCGAATGCAGCGTCTTTAGTTACGCAAGGTAATCTTAAGATTTGTTCATCCATTAATTTAGATTTAACATCTTCATCACCAGGATATGAAGCTAATTTTATATCGTATTTACATGGCATAGCATTTAAATCTTCTTTGTTTATCTTACAGCTTATATTCATTATTTTATTTTGTTCTGCGTCATTTACAGCTATACCGTCATTAGACTCAACGAATAAGAAATCTTTTTTCTTAGGTAATTTAGCACTTAAATCAGTTTCTGCAGTAGCAGCTGCTAATACAAGATAATCTGATTCATGCATTTGTAATACAGAATAAATACCATCGTTTATTCCTACTACTTTGTATTTATCACCATCAGGAGAAGCTATAACTTTATATCTAGGTTCATATACTGCATTTCCTTCTTCTACTGAGCCACTTACTAATTTGTCTCCTAATTTCTTTAAGCAAGCTGTTCTAGCATATCCAGAACCTAATTTTTTATATAGTTCAAATCCAGTAACATCTACACCTTCGTAATCTACATTATCAGCTACTAATATTCTATCTATTACACCTGTATCGTTTAAGAAATCGAAGTTTGCATCAACTACTATTCCGCTTGGAAGTAATTTATCAAATGTAGAAATGTTTTCTGCGAATATAGGATATGGTTTGTCAGGATTTGTATTAGCTATTAAGTGTTTCCATACTGGTTCTGATTCAGCACCAGATAAAGTTTGATCAGCAACAACTTTAACGTCAGTAGTTAATGTTACACCTTCAGCTGCTTTATCTCTGCATATAGTATATATGCCTGGGAACATAGCTGCTATAGTTAATTGTTGAACTTCAGGATCTGAATTAGTTCTTGGTACACCATCTTTATCAACTAAATCTACACGTAAAACATTATTATGACTATTATTATTTATAGTATCTAATAAGTCGCTTAATCTTGATCCACGTTCAAATCCATTTTCATCTAAATTTATAGTAGTAACTAATAATTCGTCAATTGAATCTACAACACCAGCTATTTTTTCATCTATAGTTGTTTTATCGCCAGGTTTATAGATTTTGATTATACCTTCTTCATCACCAAAAGCTGTACTTGAACCTTGTTTACAAGCAAAAGTCATGTAGCAAGCTTTATTACCATTAGAAGGGAATAATCCACTAATTCTTAATTTTAAATTAGACTCAACTGCTAAGTCGTAGTCTTTATACATTTCGTCTCCAGATACTCTGACTGCATATATAGTTCTACATCCTCTTTGCCAAGCATCGTATACTTCAGCTACTAATGTAGCTTCTCTTTTAGTTGCAGTATCAAAACTGTCACCAAATATATATTTAGCTTGTTCAGGAGTAGCAATTTGTACTGGCTTACCTACAGGACCATTGAATGCTGTACCTATTATTGTTACAGATTCAGTAGTACCCCAAGCACTTGTATCATATCCACTAGAATAATCTGGAACTACCTGAGTTATGACACCAGGAAGTGTCAATTCATCATCAAATAAAGTCATACTCATAGGTTTTATCCTCCTTATGTATTTATTTTCTATTAATATCAGTATTATTTTTTAATGAAGCTAATACTTCTTCTTCATTATCGGTATATACTTTACCGCTAGCTGTTATTGGTGAACCATCTTCGTTAACAGCTTCTCCACGAAGCAAAATACTTTTTGTATTCTCTCTAAATATTACCCTATTTTTTTCTGTTAATATTATGTAGTCAAGGGTTAAGATAGAGACGATATCTCTAAAGTCCTGTGCAAAATCATCTTCTAGTTGTTGATCAAAATAATAATTAACTATACCCTGTTTCTTAATATGTGGTTTATATTCAATTAACATATCTTCAAACTCGTCCATTAAATCCCAACATAAATTCATTTCTGTATTAATTATGTAAAATCTAACCCTAGTTTGAAAACACTCTGAACTTACCTCTCCTGTACGTCCTTCATCATCTATTAATGTATCTCTGATATAAGGACCCAAAGCTGATTTATCTCTATACTCTCTGTGAACTATTCTCCATGCTATATAAGGATGTGTTATAGTTTGATCCATATCTTCACGTACGCTATATGTTTTTTCATATGGCAAATATTCGACATGTTGATCTTCAAATATTGACTCCACTATTAATCCTACCATTGATACAAAATCTCTGACTTGAGCATTACCTTGAGCTCTTAATCTTTTTTTCTTTGTTTCTAAATCACTTGTTGGTACGCTATCAAATTCATTTTGTATGTATGAGTGTCGATTTAATAGAGTAACATCTAATGTGGTTAATATGTCTTCAAGTTGTTTAAAATCGTCTTGTTTCATATCCTAAACCTCCATTACAACTTTTAATTCTTCAATTGATCCAAATGGAATAATAGATAGTTCTATATATATATAACCAAAGCTAGGACCTGTTTTAACAAATCCAATATTTATTAATTCATATGATTTGAAAAGTTTATTGATATACGGCTTTAAAACGTTAGTAATTTTATTTGAGATTTGCAGCTTAGTATAAGCATTATATAACTTACCTTTATATTCATTTAAGTCCATTACTTTAATAACTTTTTTAATTATCATGTCTATCATTGCATTTTTATATATATCTCTAGTTGTTCTACAGTTAACTAAATTTTCTATGCTTGTGCTTTCAGTCATGTAATTATATTTAAAATAAATAAAATCGCTAAGACCTGTTAGATCGTTAATATCTAAATCATAGACTGGCGTATAATTTATAGATTTAGGATAATTAGGTAAGTCACAGGATGCTAGAAGTGCGCTTAATATAACATTGCTATATTTAATATCTTTTAGCATATTAAGAGTTATTAATAAGTTAGAACCATAATTCGTTAATAAAGACATAAAGCTTGTTCTGCGCTTTATAGTATTTAATACTTTCTTCATCTTTGTTAGATAATCATCGATATCTTCATATAGTTCAGCATGCTTATCTGTCATGATTAAAGTAGCTAAACTATTAACATTTTTTAAAGTTTCAAGATAATAAAATATAAAACTTCGTGTTCTTTGTGTTGATGGGTCATAGAATGTGTCACTAAGATATATACCAATAGGAACTATAAATGTAAAATCATACTGTATTAAGTCATCTATAATATTTATATAATCAGATACAGTTTGACAATTAACTGTAAATATATTAAGAGTACCTGTTATAGCGTAAGCCTGCTTATAAGCTTGTGCTAAATCAGAATCTTCGCCATATAATATTATCGCATTATTTAGACTCATAGGATTTATAATATTACATTTCTCATTCATAGTATCTGCTGGACCTAATAGAACAATGCTCATTTCATTGTAATTTATGTTAATACTAGATTTATAATTGATATTATTTTTTTCGTAATTTATGATCATGTAAAACCTCTTTAAAATTCTTAGCAAATTTAGCAGTATTACTTTTTCTATTAGGACATACTAGTCTGGTAAATTGTTGACTACCTTTGCCTCCTCTGTGATATTGTATATACAACACATTATATACATTTTCAGAATCTATGACGACATCATCTTTATTTACATATTCTAATCCGTCTATATATACTATTTTAGGAGTAGAAGATATATTTTGTGCAACGCTAGTTTCACGTTCTCGTGATTCACGAATGACACCAAATACTTTTTTTATTTTAACTCTTGTGCCTAATCCTAGACATTTTTTACATGATAAATCGGGATCTTTGGTTGTAGGATCTACACATGTACATCTAGTATTAGGTATCTTTTTTATAATATAGAAATAATATCCATATCTATTAAGTAATAATCGGACAGTTTTTTCATTAATTTCATCTGTTCTCATATTCTAATACCCCCTGTCCCATCCGCCTCTATCAAGTAGAGTAGGGTGATAAGGTCTATAAGATTTGTTAGTAATAGCATATGAGTATTTACCACGTAATGCCCATTGAGGATCTGCAGTAATTGTTACTACATATGTTAACCAATCTTCAGCTTCTCCAGTTAAAGCATCTAATAAATCTTTAATAGCACCAAGATCCATCTTTTCTTTTCTCTCTAAATCTGACAATACATCATGATATTCAGAAGGTCTTGCTACCGCTGCTATATAAAACTCACGTACGCAATCAACTACAGCTTGATATTTAATGAACATATGAAAAGGGTAATAATCCTCTTTTATTTGCTCTGTAGTTCCAAATATATCAGCTAACTTTTCTGGTACAAGTTCAGAATCTTTACATGACCAGTATTCAGCTATTAAACTAGCTTGTCTTATATGATAAGCAATATCTGAATCTTCTAATGGAAGCCCTCCAGCTAAACTCTTCACATCTTGTATTGATACATACATTGGTTTTAATTCAGTTGTTACCTTTATATTTTCTTTAGTACTAGTAGTACCATCTTCAAATTCAAAAGAAGGAACGTTTAATGTATATTCGCTATTATCAAGTATCTTTACTTGATCGTTATGTTGGAAATATACAATATTAGGCTCATCTGGATCAATAAACATATACACAGGTATCTTTTCACGTCCAGCTAGCACTCTAGGTTTGTCATCTGGAAATTCAAATTGAGCCATTATAAATCCCTCCTTGTCATAAATGTTTTTCCTATATATAATAAACCATCTTCAGTAAACTGTGATTCATCAGTTTTCTTGAATTTAATATTTTTATTGTATTCAACATAAAACTCTTGATTTGTTTTACCTATCTCAGATTTATTTACTATTTCAGGAGCTGCTTCATCTTCTTCAGCAAACATATCTTCATAAGATAAAAAATCTTCAAAAGCTTCTCTGTTAGATATAACATTATCATCTAAATAACCAGATTCATCGTCTAATGGAGCTGTATAACAAGTCTGGAATTGTACTATCTCACTCCAATCACTGAAGTAATTTTCAGTCTTTTCTAATCTAGCTCTCAAGTAGAATATCTCATTTTTCTTAATAAATAAGTTAACTATAACTTCACTAGATTCAATAACACGTGTACCATTTTCATCAACAAGAATATTTCCTTTTTCGTCTGTTGCATATACTATATTTTCTTTTGACACATTTCCTAATTTATACATAGAATTATTAGGCATTTCTATAGCTTTGCAATTGCTAATTAAAATCGTTTCTTTATTAAAAAAAGCTATATCAGACGAAATCTCGAATCTATATTTAGTTTCAGTATCTTCGTTAGATATAGCTAATTTAATCCTTATAGGCTCGTCTTTAATTGTGTGCAAATATTGATCTTTAGGTGATATTATTTTAAGTTCGCCCATAGATCCAAAATCGAAATAAATACGTTTGTCAAAAGCATCTGCTAATACTCTTCCTAGTTTATCCTTTATGTTTCTTACTATTAAATAATAAGATTCATTAGGAGCAGGAAAATCTTCTAAACATACATATATTTTTTTACCTCTTGTTTTAATTGTCTGTGGTAATTCAATATCAACTTCGTTGTTTATACTATAAACTCTAACTGTATCTAAATCTACAGTATTTGCATCAACATGAAAATTAGTTTCGATAATTATTGTTTTCTTAGAAAAATTAGTATCTATTCCAGTAATACAAAATACGTTTTGAACATTAGCCATTGTTATTTTCTTCAGCCTTATCTTTTTCTTTAATAAGCTCTGCTACTTTAGCAAGCGGACTTTCATCAGAAACTTCTTCTTTTTTTGTTTCTTCTTTCTTTACTTCCTCTTCTTGTTTTGGTAGCTTATTAGAATCATCTGGTTTTCTTTTAACTTTTTTTCTAGGTCTTTCGGCCTTTACTTCTTCCTTCTTTTCTTCTATAACCTCTATCTTTTCTATAACTTTATCTTTAACTTTTTCTGGTTCTTCCAGTTTATTTATAGACTTTTTTTTAACCACTTCTTTTTTGTCTTTAGAAACTGGAGAAGGAAGTCGCCCTTCCTTCAATTCCAGTTTATTTTCTTTAATTGCTTTACGTATATTTGAAGTATCTTGATCATTATATACAAAGCATTCTTTTTCAGATAAAGTTAAATATATATTAGTTAGAGGATCAAACCAACCAGCGTTGCCAGGAGCTAATCTGATTTTAGCTATAGCTCGTTTCATTGTATCACCTCAATTTCTATAATTAATTAGTAGGTCTATCTGGATATCCTATACCTGATTCTGTAGCTCTTACATTTATAACAGGTTGAGCTGGATAAGATGGAGCCACTGCTATATTCTTAGCTACTGTTATAGCTCTACCATTATTTAATAATCCTATACCATATCTTTCTTTACATTTAAGTAATTTGATATCTCTTTCTGGATCTACCCAGTCGTCCATACTTAATTCTTCACGTTGTGCGATTATACCAACTTCTTCTCTATCTAAGCAATACATATCAAATTTTTTGCCCATTTTATCAAAATGAATCCATGGAGAGAAGCTTACTGTTAATCCCATTACAGGTATTCTACCTTGTATTTGATCAGGTCTCATTATGAATTTTTGACCGTCACCGTTATTAGCCATACCAAATGCAGCAGGTGTACCTTGTATAGCACCATTTGGATGAACATAGTTACCACCTAATGCACCATAAGTTAAACCATTACCTATCATGTTATTTCTAGCAAATACAACCCAAACAAGTGGATGCATTATAACATCTGTAGGATTAAATCCTTGGCCTAATAAAGCCATTGCTAAATCTAATAAATCTTCAACAGCTAATGTGTCGTTATAGTTACCATCTTTACCTAAACCAGTAGTACCAGCTTCAGGTAATTGTTGTCTTAAATTATTATCAAAAATAGGTTTACCATGTTGAGAGAAGTTATTGAATATTTGTTCTTCTTTTATTCTTCCCATTGCTTGACCCATTTTTCTTAAGTTTATACCAAGTATATCCCAAGAAGAATCGTTTATAGCTTCTTCAGTCATTGAAACTCTTACACCGAATTTTTTAACTCTGATTTCAAGAGTTGCGTTTTCTAAAGTGTTAACGTCTGCTCTTGATTCTTGGTACTTAGTACCTTCACCAACTTCATAAGCTATTAATTCCCCAACTACTGGAATTACATATACAGCTGATGAACCACCATCTACTCTTACTTTTTGGAAAAACTGTGTACCTAAATAAGTAGGTTCCATAGCTTCTCTTAATTTCCCTTCTATTACTTTAGGTATTAATTTTATTGTATCTGTAGTAGTTATTGCTTCTTTTATAGTCATAGCACCTTTAGAATAATCTCCATAAGCGTTTCTAACCATTTTTTCCATAGAGTCGAAACCTTCTTTAGTAACTACGGGCGCTACACCTTCAGAAACAGCTTCTTTTACGTCTTGTTTAAGCTCGTTTATTTCATTTAAAAAACCGTTTAAACTCATATCAAAATCCTCCTATCTGTTTCTATTTAGTCATTAATATTCTTACTGTACCTTTGCATCCGTCCCAGTCTAAATTAGTTGGAACCCCTGCTTCGCCACGTTTAACATATGCACCGTAAACTGGACATTTCATGTCAGCTTTGTCAACTACTTCTCTTTGTTTTATCATTATTAAACCTTTATGTAAGTCAGCGTAAACTATATCGAATTTACCACATTCTAATACAGCACCTGGTGCTAAAGTTTCATTTATGATACAACTATCTGCAGTATCTTTACCTATTTGTACTTTTAAAGCTTCTAATTTAGTGCTTGGGAATATAATAGGTATTTCTCTTCTTTCTGGATCATCTATGTCAGCTTGATCAGCTAATACACCTATAGTAGATACTTTTAATAAAGGATCTCCTGCTAATTCTATATCTCCAGATTTTTTAGATGAACCATAAGCTTTTATTACTGCGTTAGTACCATCTAATAGACCAGGAACCCCTCTATCTAATCTGTGAGCTTCATCAAATCTGCTGCTATATAATCCTTCTCTTGAAGAAGCTAACATATGTAAATCATTCATCATTGGAGTTCTATCATAAGGATATCCAGGATATCTAAAATCTGATTGATATAAAGTTGGAGGATTTTCTACGAAATCTTCACCAGCTCTATTAGAAGTTGGATATATGTAAGGATTATAATCATTGAATCTTAATCTGTCATCTAAAGCCCATTGAGCAAATCTAGCAGCACCTTCTGGTAATAGTGATGCATCTGTAGCATATACTTCACCTACAACTTGTCTTCTTGCTTCTTCGTATAATTCTATGTCAGCCATAACTGCTGCATGATCAGGATGTCTCTTAGATAATGGTGATAATACAAATCTACCATTTTCATCAGAACATACTTCATCACCAGGTTTTACGTTACCTACAACTGAACCCCATGGATTTTTAAGAGCTTTTTCTCCTTCTATGAACCAAGGTAATTCAACTATTGCATCAGTTCTGATAGGACCAAAAGTTATACCATTAAAAGCATCAGCGAATCTAGTATATTCATTTCTTTCTAATATACCAACTGGTACGTTACCAGGTCTTACATCTCTTCTAGCTACACCGCCAACACCTACGTTACCGCCGTTAGCTTTTAAGAAATCTTCGTCTTCATTTATTTCGCCATCAAGTTCAACCCATATTTTTCCGATTAGGAAATCAGCAACACCAGTGTATTTTTCTAAGCTTCCACCAGCTTTAAAGTCATCAGGTTGTGCTAATCTTACATTTTTACCACCATTAGCTATAGTAACAGCATTTAAATAGTGATTAGTATCTGTATCCATTACCATTAAATAAGGGTCAGCTGCAACTATTCTACCTTTAGGTATAACCATTGCATTGTAACCATAAGCAAAACCATATCTAAATTGATCAGGTAGTCTAGGGTCTAAACCATATTTAAAATTTAGAACGTCATGGTCGTTTATGTTTAAAGAGTTATTACTTCTGTTTATTCTTTGCCCATCACGTCTATGTCCTGGTATTCCATCATTTATAAACATCTCTCCATATGCACCAGGTTGCATAAAATCTTGAGACATATTTGTATAAGGCATTAGTGCCATACCGCTTCACCTTCCTCTTTTTATCTTCTTAATAGATTGTTGTATTTTTCTTTCATTTGCATTTCAATGTTATTATTACTATCTTTTTTGTCCTTATTATTTTGCTTAATTGTGTTATCAGCACTTTCGTCTATAGATATTTTAGAATTAACTTTTGGTAATGCCTTAGCTAATTCAGGACCACTGCACATGAATTCTTTTAATACTTCTATTTTTGTATTAAGTGCTTCTTCAGTAGATTTAGACAATATCTCAATATTTTCACCTTCAAGGCCAAGAGATGTTCTCATTTCATTAACCTTTTCAGCCAATGCAATTCTTTGTTGTTTCTTTACTTCAAGATATTTTAATTCAACTGCTTCTCTAGTTTCTTTTTCTTTATCGCGTTCACCTTGAAGATCGACAACTTCTTTTTTCAATTTAGTTATTTCTTTTTTAAGTTCTGCTACTTCGGCTTTTAACGCTTCATTTTCTTTTTTAGCTTTATCGTCTTTGCCTTCATCTTTAGCAGCATCACCATCATCTGGGTCATCCTTTGGCTCATCTTTACCTTTTGGATCTTCGCCTTCAGGTTTGTCATCTTCAGGCTTTTTGTCTTCTGCAGCTTCGTCGTCTTTAGGTTCATCGCCTTCAGGTTTAGGCTGATCAGGGACTTGTTTATCCTCTGGTTTTTCGCCATCTTCTTCTAATGCTTTAGCTTCTTTCATCGCTAAGCTCTTAGAGATTTCGTCGTAATACAAATCTTTAATTGACAATTCATTCACCTCATCTTCATTATTATAAGATTCTGATACTCCTAGCATCTTTGCATCAGGCTTATAAATCTTTACATTATGAGCATATTTGTCGCTAGGAACAATTACGTATGACAATTCTTTAGGTTCCATATCTTTTATAATCCAAAAACATAATTTGCCATCATATCTTTGTCCTTTAACATGTTCACATTCGCCTTCTTCAGCTAGATTCTTACCACATATAGAACAACGTAAGTCTCGAACCATAACACCTATGCTAGTAGTAACTAAAGTACCATTCTTAATACCTTCTATACCATCTTTATTACCTACATTACATGTGAATACTAATCCTGGGCCTTTTGTTCTTTCGCATGAATCAACATATGTACACTGTTTAATTCTCCCTATAGTTACGCCATCTTGTTCTTTATGATGCATAATTAAAGGTCGTTCATAAGGTTCTGTCCATCTAGGAACACTTATTTCTAAACAGTGTGGCTCGTAATAATTTAGATTTCTTGTAATAACAGAATGTATACCTTCTATATCTACCATTATTGAATCCTCACTTATTGGATTTACACTTAAAGATTCATTAAGATCTTTACTTGGTATATAGTTAGGAACAAACTTTATTTGAGCATCAACCTCTTCTCTAATTTCTATAGCCATTATTCATTATCACCTCTCTTATCGTAAGTGATTGTATAGTTATTAAAAACTTCTACATCATTTAAACTTTCTACAAAATTAATATCTATATTTTCAATTTCATTTCCTTGTTTAATATAGACTTCCTTCATTCCTAATAAAGAACCTGCTTTAATATAAGAAAAATCATATGTAGTTTTCGTATGCTGTTCTAATAGTAGTTTTAAACGATATGTACAGTAATTAGATAAACTACTGATATCATCTTTATTATTACTACTAGAATCATTCATATCTTCAAGAATTGTGCGAATATTTTTTTGTAATTCTTTATTTTGACTAGAAATATCAATTTTCTTATTAGGAAGTAAGTGATAAGATTCGTCAACTGAATTGATTTCGATTGTAGCTTCATTAATGGCTCTAAGGCTTATTCTGTTTAGCTCTCTTATAAAATAGTCATATATTGTATTTTCATACAGATTTATTACAGTTTCATTAGAAATACTATCTTCCTGTAAGTCTAATACAAAGTCTAATACTAAATCTGATAGCTCTTTAACTTTTACACTAGAAGTGCCATGTTGATTTTGTGGTCTGTTGTTATTAGTAGCAGCCTTATTCGGTTGCTTTTGACCACTAGTGTTTCTTGTTTTAGATTTACTAGTACTAACAGATGATTTACTAGAAGAATTTGATGATGAAGAACTTGAATTATTATTAGCTGCAGTTTTGGCTGCATTTATTTTAGCTAATCTTTCTTGCCATTCTCCATTTCTATCTATTTGATCAAGACTAGATTTATCTGCTATCATACGTTGATATAATCTATCTTCATCTTCTACTGTATCTTTCATACCCATTTTTCTTCTTGCTTCTTCAAATGTAGTAACGTTAGATTGATATTTAAGCATTTCATGATTTTCTTTTTTAAGTTTAGTTTCAAGTGAGATTTCTTCAAATGCAAATTCTACATCTGCTGAACCATCAAATGGATTAAATCCACCTTCTAATAATAACTCAGTTATTACAGTTTCTTTTATCCATGTAGATATAGTTCTTTGTATAAACTTAACTGTATCATGTATTTGAGCTTCCATAGAGTCTGCGTCTTGTTTAGCTCCACCTCTACCCATTTGAGAAGCAGATACACCAAGAGCAGAGAAAACTCTATCTTCAAAATATCTTAAATAAGGTTCTGCATTAAGAGCATGACCTTCAGCTCCTATAGCTTTTATTTCTGTCTTTTCATTTGTAATAATAAGTCCATCAAGCGAACTTGATTCTACTTCACGTTTAGCACGATTTATTTCAGCATCAGTACCTTGAAATCCTACTTCTGGTATACCTATCTTCCATTGATATAGTGGCATAGAAAATCTGTGTATCAATGCTACTATATTACCTTCTATTTTTCTTAATAATTTAACATCATCTAATGCTGCTATTATTCTTGGTGTACCAAAAGCATTATTGGCATCTTTATCGTAATACATATGAATAACATCACGTGGGAAGAATTGTTTTTTATTAGCCCCATGTCCCTGTTCATATTTAATTACATTACCATATTTATCTCTTTTGATTTTTACTGAAGCTGGATCTACCCTACAATATCCACCTACGACTTGATCACTGTCAAACGGAGTAGCTTTTACTCCAGGTATAGAATCAACTCTAGATTTTAATAGAATAACGTTTGAATATCTAGTAAAGTCATCAGCTATCTCCTGTAAAAGTATATCCATAGGTTTGCCTGTACAATAAGACATAAGTTTAAATCTCTTATTAAGATAGTCTATAGCTTCCTGATTATCACTTTTAAACGTCCATCCTGCTTTAAATATTAAGTATGAATATTTAGAGAATGAAATCTTAATGTATGAATCAGACTCACTAGCATCTCTTATTTCTTCTAGATTGTACTCTGGTCTACTAAATATTTCTCTACGATATACTTGAGAAGTTAAAAATCCTACAGATTTAACAGCAAAATTGCTTATCGCTTTAGGATTAAATAAGCTGCTTACCTTTTTAGTAAAAGATATGCCTTCGTCTACTCTTACCTCTTTAAATTCAAGGGGAGAGGATTTAACCAATCCCTCTTGAACAGTTTTTATTAATTCTTTTTCTACAGGATCAATTTTGTCTTTTTTGCTTGGCGGAAATAGGCGGTCTATTATACTCATGTGTAACCACTTCCTATTCTGATATAATACCTTCTATATCTGTATCTCTTACTATTAAATACTTATAGTTAGGTTCGCTAGCATCTATTACTTGCATACCTGCATATTTATTAAATAATACTATTTGCCCAGGTTCATATTCCATAGGCATTATGACACCGTTGCTTAATATTTTACCTTCCCCTACTGCATATACTTCAGCAAAGTCTTTTCTAGCTTCAGCATCACTTTTACTATTTTTAGGTATGATTATACCTGAAGAAGTTTTTTCTTCTTTTCTTTCGTCTCTAGGTAATCTAAGTACTACTCTTCCTCTAGCTGGTTTAATATTCATTATCGTGTTCCACCTTTCTTAATCATTAATTCTTTCATCTTATAACCTCTTGCTATTTCATCAAAAAGATCATCTGAAATCTTAATAGATGAATTTAAATATTTAAATAAATCTATATATGTATCTTCATATTGCTTATCGTAAGATTGACGAGCTCCTTTAAGAACTGTATTAGATAACGAACCTTCATTAGTTTTGCTATTACCGAATTGTATATTTACGTAACGTTTCTTTAATTCGTAAGTAACTAAAAATGATTGTATATGACGTGTAGTTTGATGTACGTTAAAGTTATTTTCAAAGAAGCTTAATTTAACGTTTGATATTTTTTCCTGACGTAAAGCTAAATCTTTTAAATGCTGAGAATCAAGCTTTACTGTTAAGTCTTCTATATTACCTACAAGTTTTTTAACGCTAGGAGTATCAAGTCCCATAAGTGCGCTTAAATTATTATAGTAATAGCCACTTAATTGCTTGATTAATCTATTAAAATAGTAATCTAGCAAATCAGATATATTTCTAATAAATTCATTTTCTATTACATCACGTATATCTTCTCTTTTTACTATAAGCTCTGGTAAATCGTCTGTATCCCATAATCCATCGTCATCTGGATCAGAACCATCAGGATTATCTTTTGATGGATCATCATCAGGATTACCACCAGGTGTTGGATTAGGATTAGGATGATGACCAGGATGCGAATCATCACCTGGCTTGTTATCTGGATTTTCATCATCTGATACTACATTTATATAACATACAGCTTTTTTATGTGTATCAACTGATTCTACATAAATCTTACATTGTCCTACTTCATCATGACTATTAACAACACCGTACTCATCTACAGTACATATATTCGTATCAGAAGAATACCATATGACTTCTTTATTACTGGCGTTATCTGGATATATTGTTGCTGTAAGTTGTACTTTTTTATATTTGTTCATAGCATGATATTTAGGTTCAACCTCTACTCTTAATACATGTATATCTTTATCATCGTCTCCGCCAGGAGTAGGTTTTGGCTTTTCAGGTTCATCAGTACCTGAACCACCATTTTTTAATACTCTGACTCTACACTTTGCATATTTACGTCTATCTGACGTTCTTGCATAAACACTACACTTACCAAGAGCAACACCATATACATTACCATCTTGGTCTACTGTAGCAATAGATTCATCATCACTTGACCAATAAACAGTTTTATCTGTAGCATTTGACGGTACGATTGTAGCGTTTAATTTTCTATATTGACCTACATTAATAAAAATACTTCTATTATCTAAATAGATAGATTGCACATTAATTATACTCGGTTTATCATCTCCACCACCAGGATTTGGACCTGGCGGATTAACAGGTGGTTTATCAGGATCACTGTCACCTCCACCTCCACCAGGACCAGATGGTTTGTCTGGAGGATTATCTGGATTTCCGCCTGGTGGTTTAGGATTAGGACCTGGTGGTGTGTTATCTTTATTTATCTTAATTATTAATTCTTTTTGAATTGATTTATCGGGTATAGTTTTATCCTTTAAAAAAGGAGTGTAGATCATATCTATTATAGGGTTATAAATATCTCGTATTGCATCGGCTAACTCTGATGGCAAACCATCTATTAAACTGTCTATTCTATTAGTAGCTTGTGCAAGAGATGATGTTGTAGATACATTTGATGTCTGAGTAGTAGCAGGCGGATTATAGTCTGAATAATAATCTTCTGTATACTTTATCTGTGGCGTATAGCCTAAGCGTTGTTTATCGTCAGCCATTTATTTATCACCTTCTAAAATTCCCTAGTCCTCCAGATCTTGAGCCCCATGTAGACCTACTTGAACTATTGTAGAAAGAGTTATTGTTATAATAACTGCTACTAAAATTAGTTTTAACCCATTTTTGTTGCTCGTCTGGATGTTCATCATATTGGTAGTTTTCATAGAACTCTTGTACTTCTGGCGCTACCTTACCAGTTCTTCCAAGACCCATTGCACGAGTATCATCTTTACGAGCTAAATTAACATTAGATGTAACGAAATTAGAAGATACTTCTAAGTCTTGCATTACTCCTGTTAATTGTTTAAAACGTAAAGTCATTGCTAAATAAGCAAGCCCAAGTGCGTCTATAAAGTGTTCTTCTTTACTAGTGAAAGTAGGGATTCCATTAGCTCCCATTCTTTCTACTTCGTAATCTATTAATTGTTTGAATAATACTTCATCATATGGAGATAAAGCTAAATTGTTTCTTTCGAAAGCTATTTGTAATTGTGACACCATAAATGGTTTCATTGGTTTACTGTCTTCTTCACCAGTAACAGGGTCATGTACTGTTAATTTATTACTGAATGACCAACCAACTACTTTTTGTTTTAAACCACTTTCAGGATGTTCGTCTCCATAAATATGTAATCTTTCTATTTGATATTCACCTGCACCTCTATCACAATAGATAAATGATGGATTGTATATTCTATTAAGTCTTATAATAGTGTTAACTGCTTCATCATATGAGTATTCGGCTTTTGGCATTTCATATCGCAATAGAACCATAAATTTTTGTAATTCCATATTGTATTCCAATATAAGTATAGATGATGACGCTCCGTATTTATCCCAGTCAACACCCATTGTACGGAACATATTAGGTGGAGCTGGATTTGTTTCATCATATATTAACATTTCTGGCCATTTACCACTTTCTTCACATCTCATTTTTTGATAACAATCAAGTTCTCTGTATGAATAGTCATAGAATGTTAATGCTTCATCAAGTCTATCTTTATTGAATACACCTGTATCTTGATCTCCAAATTCAGCTAAAACTTCGTGAATATAACCTTGTTCAGAAAGCATAGCTCTCATTTCTGCTTCCATCTTTTCGCACCATTGAGGGTTGTGAGTAGATGGATGATAATGTTCAACATAACCTGTTGCTTTATTAGTACAACAGTTATAGAAGTTACCACGTCTACCAGTTGGAGTAGAACTCATTATAACACGTATGTCAGGTCTTTCACCTGCTATCATGATTATTGAATCAAAGTCACCATCGGCCATATAGTCACATTCATCTAATATTAATAAGTCTGCAGCTTGACCACGAATAGAAGCCCCTGAAGAACCAGAAGATGCTCCTGTTGTAAATCCCATTATACAACTACCATTTTTAAATTCCATTTTATATGGATTCTTAGTAGTCGATGAAATAAGACTGGCAAGCAACGGACTAGAGTTTTTCAATTCGTTAAGTCTCATGAATAATAAACGTACTTGCGCTTCATACGGTGTTATTAATAGAACCCTGTAGTTTCTGTTAGTAGTTGCATTATATAGTGCTTCTATAACCATAACCTCGGATTTGCCAGTACGACGTCCACAACGATAAACCTTTTTAAGAGATTTATCGCGGAGCATCTGTACTTGATACCAACGTGCAGTCCATGGCGTATCTTTTTTCAAATTTTTGTCGTAACTTATTAAAAACGTTTGAGCCCATTTAACGGGGTCATTCATTACGTTTTTTAATTTTAGCTGTTGAGCTTTTGGTAAAACATTCGCCATACACTATTTCCTCCTTTCTATTAATTAATATATTATTTACTTATGTAAATAACGAGCTTCGTTGCCCATTAATGTTTGTTCTAGATTGTAGTTAGCCATCTTAGCCATTTCCATACCAGATTGTCTCATTGTAGCTAGTTGATCTGAATCTTGGAAACTAGCATCACCAAATACTCTGAATCTAGAAGCTGTATTCATTTGTCGTACTTCATTTTGTAGATACATTGCACCAGTAACAAATGCTTTAGGAGCTGCTCTAAATGCGGCAAGACCCATATATAATCCTGTACCCATTAATTGAGATGCAGCGAAGTCAACACCAGCACGTGCTACAGAAGACATAACTCCACGTCCTTGTTTACGTGAATCTTTATATTTACTGATAGCACCGATACTTGACATTGCTATATCAAGCTTACTAGCTTTCTTAAGTTTAGACAGACCTCTTTCTACTATATCTCCTTCTTCTTTAGCTATATCTATACCAGCCTTTTCTTTTAATAAATCCTTATGGAATTGTAACTTATCTTTAAGTTGTTCTACTTCGTAATCAGCTTTAGGCTTGAAGTTTTCGAATCGAGTATTCTTATAATTATCTTTTAAATACTGTTCCATAGTTAATGAAGGATTGGCAGCTCTTTCTTTTTCGAATGCTTCTTGAATTGAACCAAATATTTTGTTATCATTTATTTCATTTTTTATATTTCCTATTTCTTCTTTGATATTACTAGCTCTATCACGCGTTTTAGCGTTCGTACGCTTCATATCTTTTTTAGTACTTTTTCTTTGACTCTTTAAATCTTTGATTTTACCTTTAGTTTGATTTATTTCATCTAAGATATCTGCACGTCTAGTAGGATCGTTAACTTTTCTGTATCTAGACTCTAATCTACGTAAACGTCTCATTTGTTCTTTTTGTGATGCTGTTAAAGATTCATAATTAGATCTAAAGCTAGCGTAATCAGCGTCGAGCTTAGCGTTACGTCTAGCTTTATTAAGTTCGAATCTTTTCTTTTTGATGTCTCCTTCGACCTGTTTCCTAAATTCTTCTGGTATGCTGTTGTAACGAGCTATATTCTCTTCATCTTTTAACCATTTATCAGCATCAGTTATTGATTTGATAACTTCTGGTGTGCCAAGATAATTAGTAGGTTGAGTTCTAAGTAAATCATAAATATCTCTATTAGCAGCTACTTCATGTAAGAATTTAGTATCAGCAAGTTCTTGCGCAGCCTTTTTACTATTAATAAAGCTTTGTCTATTCTTGCTCCATGCTCTACGTTTACGAAGAAGTTCTTCACGTTCATCCCACCAAGCTTTACTATTTCTTTGTAATGGATCATTAGGATTGTCTCTATGAGGTCCATAAAGTTTAGCTTCTTCATATTTTAATGCAGCGTCTTCAGAACTGAATTTATCTTTACCAAAGAATTTTTCAAGTGCATCTTTATTCTTTTCATAATTACGAGCTCCTGCTTCAGAAGTAAGAGCAGACTCTTGAGCCATTTTTTGCATTCTTTCGTATTCTTTTATGTAATCACTATACTCCTTCATTCGTCTATCATAATTACTTAATGGAGTAGGTGTGAATTCATCAGCTACAACATCATGCATTTTATATTTTTTATAATCTGGTTGATTAAAATGTAATGTAGGGTCTGGTTGTTCTGAATTGAAAGTATTTGGTTCAGGCTGTGGACCTGGCTTAGTTTTTGGCTCAGGCTTTGGTTGTGGTTGTTGTGGGTTCGGATTCGGATTAATTGGTTGATTATGATTTTTATAATGAACATAAGGTATTTTATCATTAACTCCACCATATTGAAATTGTTCCCATAATTTACTAGCTTCTGATTTAAGCCCCTTAGCAGTTTCTAAATCAAATTTTTCTGTTGTCATTATGTCCGTAGGTTCAAACTTTTTATTGTACTCAACAATATTATTAGCTATCTTATTATGTTTATATGCTTCAGATATAATATCTCCTTCTGTATTATAATAAACATTATAAGCGTCTTTACCTTTTGTATAACCTTTGCTTAAAATATTATTGTCTTTATCGAATTTGACATTCGTAAACATGTCATTACCTAGATCTATAGTTTCGATTCTTGAACCATCTTTTAATGTTTTAACAGTAGGTTTGAATGTATCGAATTGCTTTGTTACACTTTCAGGGATACCGTCATAAGCTAAAGCAGCCTCTTCAGTAACTCTACGAAGATCAGATTCAGGTCTCACGCCTCTTGTTACTTCGAATGATTTTTGAACATCCTCGATAGATGCGTTTAAGTTATTATCCTTAATATAATTCCACATGTCATCTATTGATTCTTGTTCAGATAACCCAGCACGTTTATTATGTTTAACTCTATTAGATAATTTCATAGCATCAATATCTTGTTGAGTCTGTCCATCGACACCTACGAATTGATCCATAAAATCTTCTATTGTCATATTAGGGTCAAGGTTTTTATATATATCATCGATTTGAGATTGATCTCTATGAGCTCGTAGTTCTGAAACAGCTTGTTGAGCATTAATTTCTCCAGGCTTAACAGCTTCTACACCTGCAGCCTCAAATGACTTTTGCACATCTTCTAGAGAAGCATTTATATTGTTGCTATTTACATAGTTCCACATATCGTCTATAGATTCTTGTTCTGACAATCCAGCAGCTCTGTTTTGTTTTACTCTATTAGAAAGCTTCATAGCGTCTATGTCTTGTTGTGTTTGCCCATCTATACCTACAAAGCGATCCATGAATTCTTCAACAGTTGTATTTTTATCTATATTTTTATATGCATCTTCTATTTGTGATTGTTGTTTACGACCTATCATTTCTTGATGTGCTTGTTGAACATCGATATCTTCTGAATTGACAGGCTGTACACCTGCAGCTTCGAATGATTTTTGAACGTCTTCTATAGTAGTATTTATATTATTTCTATTAATGTAATCCCATATATCTCCTCCGATTTCTTGTTCAGGTATACCAGCATTTCTGTTTTGAATACCACGCATACGAAGTTTTTGTCCGTTTATATCTAATTGCGTTTGTCCATCAACGCCGACAAATTGATCCATAAAATTCTCTACGCTCATGTTATTATTTGCATTTTTCCATGCGTCATTTATCTGTATTTGCTGTCTCCTATTAACCATATCTTGATAAGCTTGCTGTGGATTTATTTCACCTGGTTTAACAGGTTCAATACCAGCTGAAGCAAACGATTGTTGTACATCACCGATAGTCATATTTGGATCCATATTATTCCACATATCATTTATTATACGTTGTCTGTAATATTCATTATCTGGCTTTTTTGGCATCTATTCCCACCTCCTTTAATTTTAATAATATGGAGAATGATGCAAGTCATGTAATGCAAGACCAAGATCTCCTGTAGCTCCTGCATTATTTAAATAATTGTGTTGCATACTTTGCCAAGTATTACCTTGACCATTAGATTGTAATAAGTTGTTATAAACAGTACCGTCATTAGTACCAATTCTAGAGTTATTAAAAGCAACGGCCCCGTCTTTTACTCCAGCCATTATAGCTCCACCAATTACTAAACCTTTACCTGTCTTGCTTAATTTGTATCCTATTAAACTTTTATCAGAAGGTCTTAATGGAGCCATGGCTTTCATAACTTTTGTTACTGGATGATTAGTTCCTAGTAGGGAACTAGTTATTGGTGCTTTACCAGTTAATTGTTGCGCAATAAAATTAGCGTAATTTAACTGAGCCCCTCCTTCTGCAGCTACATATGCTCCTGCTTTACCTATTTTTCTACCAGCAGACTTGCCGATGTCTTTACCCATCTCAAAGATAGTTCTTCCATCTGCAGCTTCTTCTGTTAATCCAATAACTTTAGCAGCAGCATTTGCACCTACCCTAAATCCTTTTGTTATACCTTTACCTACAAAAGCTCCAGCTTTTCCAATAACTTTAAGCGCACTAGCTTCAGGTCCTCCAGATTGACTTATAACTTTACCTATTCGTTTTCCTACAAAACCTAGTCCTGGAATCTTCATTTATATATCACACTCCTAAATAAATGGAATAACAGGTAAGTTTGTATTACCGTTACGGTCTTTGTATAGACCTCCACCTGATGCTACTCTCGCAGCCATACCAGCTGTTACTGCTGTACCAGCTATAGCTTTAGCATTAAGTTGTTTAACAAGATTGCCTTTATCATCTTTAACAGTCTTAGTAAATGCTTTTTGTACTGCTCTATCAAATGGCATCCCGTCTTTTTTATTTTTATATATATTACGTACGCCATAGCCTAGGAAATCTCCTACTTGATAACCTGTAGTTTGTTTAGCAAGTATACGTTCTCCTAACTCTCTTCTAGCATTACGTGATATGTCTTTAGCTTGTTTAACAGTTTTACCATTCTTTAAAGCTGCTTGTTCAGCTTTTTTACCATATTCAAGTAAATGTTTCTTTTGGTCTGCAGTCATGTTGGCTTGTATTTGACGTATACCTATGCCTTCGGCCCATCCTACAGTTGAACCTTTTAAACCATATGCTACGTTTCTACCAAATCGTATTGCTTTTTTTCCTATATCTCCAACAGCCATATATATCACTCCTCTTCATTATTAGTATCGTTGTTGGTACTATATTCTTCTTGGAATTCTTCAGGGACTTCTTCTATTACATAATCCATATTCATATTTTCTTGAATCATATCGTAAATAGATTTTTCGTCACCTTGTTTCATTTGTGCTTTAGCTTTACGCGTAGCTAGCATATTATCAAGTATCTTATCTCTACGTCTGCAATGTTTTTCATATATTTCGAGAGCTTTCGATACTTCTTTTCTGAAGAAGTCATCTCCTGTTCTTTCATTAGAACCAGTATAAACTTCTTCTACAGCTATGCCTTCTTGTGTCAATAAAGCCTGAGCGCGTTCTATCATTATATCTGTATTTATCAGTTCTTTAACATATGTGAAATCTACAAATGAAGAACTAGGGTCTAGGTCAAAATCACGTTTATAACCCTCTAAATTCTTTTCTATTAAAGCAGTTTCGAGAGCACATTTTTCGCCTTCTGGAGCCATATCATATTTTAATAACATACAAGATTCACTGTATGGACAACAATCGCCTTTACATGTAATCGGAATTCTTGCATAAAGTCCAGATTTAGTAGATAACATAGCCATAGCTGCACTTTTAGATTCTAATCCTGCAGGAGAATATCCCCATGGATTATCAGCGGCAATTAAATCATTTTCTAATCGTTTTCTGTTTTCTACTACTTCTTGACGCTTAACTTCATCAGCGACAAGTTCATGGCTTATTTCTTGATCTACTTCGAATTCATATTCGCTTACTTGTTTATTACTCTTGTTCGCCATCTTCTAATACCTCCTTCCCTCCGTTAATAATATCGTCGTAGATTTCTTCAGCTATATTCCAGTTAACACTATGGAAGTATTCTGTATTTTCATCTTGATACAAATTAGCTTCAACAATTACTTTGACTTTATCTGGAACATAATCCTTTTTAACAGTAAAAGAATCAGCGGTAAATTCATATATTATTTCATAATCGTTAGTACCGAATGTTTCTTCAAATACATGTACGCCTTGTATTAAATAACGTTCTGATTCTAAAGTATCGAGTTCTTCGATATAGTCATGAGTTGAAAATATACCGTGAATGACTATTTCTTGTTTAGGTACTTCATTACCATCTTCATCTATTATCATTTCGTCGGTATCGACAACTCTTTGTTTAACTGTAAATCTACCTTCAACAAATCTCTCTTTATTAATTTTTACTTGAGCCATATAACCATCTCCTATCTCTATTCTTATTACCTATAGTTATAAATATATTACGCGCGTCTGATGTCAATAGAACTATAAGCATCCTTGAAATATATGTGATGTCAGTATAAGGGGGGGGGAAAAATTTTTTTCAAAAATTGCGAGCAGTACCACCTTTATATATATACTCCTCAAACAATAGAATTGTTGCCCCAGGGTACTTAGACCTGGGTGAGTAGTGTATATGAGCAGTATTGGAGTAATATGCAACGTCATACCAGCTGCTTTGGGGGATATTATGAGAGAAGCATTGAAGAACAAGAAAGATGTAACAGTTATAGGTAAGTTAACAACTATCGATTGGGATGGTTGGAATGATCAACCTACATACTTATTAGAGAATGTCCATGTCTTTAATAAGAATGGTAACTTAATGGACAAAATAGATCACATGTGGTTCTTAACTGATCAAGAACTATATGAATTAGATAAAGCTGCAGTGATCAAGTTTACAGGCAATAGCTATAAATATAACAAGTGTGGCCACTTTGTTGATTATAGCATTAAGCCTACATCAAGCATACTAATCATGAAATGGTACGACAGTATGATAAAGGTTGGAAAATGGTTTATGAAAAAAGCATCAAAGAAAATGAAACATAATAAGTAAACTATTTGTATTGTCTACATATGTAAGCTATATGCACTCCATACATATGTAGACATGATTGTGTGGGAGTGCATATTCAAACAATAATGGTATATATAACCAGGGGGTAATGAGTATGTTAGAAATGATGTTAGAAATGATATTAGTAATTGAAATAGTTATAGGTATAGCACTTATAATTAAGATAGGCAAGAGCGTAATAGCTGATCATAGTAGAATGAGCAACGCTAAAGAATTAGATATGAGAGAAAGCTTCATGTCTATAGACGTATTAGTTAAAGGCTACTATGATAATTCATTAGTAGCAGGCTTTCAATCTAGAAACACTATCTATATAAATACTAATGATAGTGAATCTGATATGCGCAATACATTAGTACATGAATATGTACATGTATGGCAACATAACTATAAATTTGCATATAAGATGTTATGTAAGTTTATAGAAGGCTTTAGATATGGACATTCAATAATAGAGAAACATGCTTACATAATAGGAGACATGTATAGCATGTGTAAGGTATATGGATGGTCATTTGATGAATCCATAATACCTTACGTATGGAACTCATTAGTCCAACATAAATGGGACTATGATGATGCATACATGGATGCATGCATGTATTGCAAAGAACACTATAAAACAACAAATAAATAATATTTCATATATAAGCGTATATAGGGTTTTATGGATTTTACCTATATACGCTTTCTTTGTATAAATTCAATTATATAAGTATATGGGAGGAATTGATTATGTTAAAGATAACAGGAATAATGTTGTTAGTATTAGCTGGCATTATGTCAGCATTAGCAGTATTTGTAGTCGCTATGAGCGACGAGACAGCTGAGGAATTGGACGAAATAAGCAGATTAATATATAAAAAAATATCTGCAAGACTTCAAAAAGAAAACATTGGCATAATGACATTAAAACAATTGATTAGAGCTGAAATAATAAAATTTGACAGCAAAGAAGAAGCTATGCAAGAAATAGCTATATCAATAGTTACGACTTTAGCAAAAGACATAATAGATAGAAATATAGCTACAATCGCCTATGGAAAAGACGAATGTAGCTTAGGAAGCTATAATTACGTAGATGACTATGTATACGTAAATAGTTTCTATATAGACAGAGCTATAAGACAAAAAAGATCAGTGTCAGATCTTAATATATTATTAGATACTATATGTCATGAACTTAGACATGCATGGCAAAACGATAATAGTATCTATAATAATGACGAATACATAAGCTCATTTATAGACTATGCAGCTTACAGAAAGCAACCTTGTGAAAAGGATGCTAGACGTTATGCGCATGTGAAGGTCTATACTATGGCCAACAAAGAAAGAGAAAGAATACTTAAGGAAGCTTATATGCATTTATGCCGTTATAACAGAGCATAAACATAAGCTTCTTTTTTTATTTAGATAAACCAGATTAGCTGAGTAGTTCATGGGCCTAAGCATGCCCTAAAAAGGCTTAACTATATTTTCCTAGTAGGAGGTAATTTTATGAAAACACTTAGCATAACTCAACAAAGAAAGATTCAAGAAGGCATCATGGCACCACTTAATAGTACTTGTAATGTCATCAATAGTTTTAAACTAGAAGATGAACAAGTATATATAACAGCTACTAGATGCTATGAATCTATAGGTATGTTAAACATACTTAAAAACTTCGAAGTCGACGAAGATAGACATGTCATACTAGCGACTAAATACGACGACGAAGGCAAAATCATCAGCAAACGTAAATACGTTACAGGTGCTGTTCCTGAGGCAGATGCTAACTACGTCAAAGGCTTATTCATGATAGACTTTAGAGGTACTATAAACCCTAAAGTTGGTGACAGTATAGCAGAAGACATAAGAAGTAGAATATTCTTAGGCTTTAGAGCCGAAAGTAACTACTTTATATTAGAAGATGATTTACGTAAAGCTCAAATAGTTATGATGCCTTATGCAGAATCACCTTCACTTATCAAAGGTAGCAGAATCTATTATGCTGTCGTTGACAAAAAGAATCTTTTATCAGAAGCAATAAAAAGATTCAATGAGATAGATGAATTATCTGGCGGTTCTCTATCTTACAAATATAAACAAATGCTAGAAAAAGGCAATGTTACTATAGATGATATAAGTAAAATTGCAGACAGATTAGGCATCTGTACTACTACTCCAATGATGCCAATAGGCCACTTAAATAATGTATTCTTTATGGATGCAGAATTAGATTATGGTTCTGACTATGAAGAAAACAATAGCATCAGTGCTGAAATAGGCACTAACTTTGCTGATGGGTCTGTTCGCTTTAATGGTGAAACAATATATCCATTATATAAAGCTATATATCCAAGACTAAAACCTTGGATGATGTTTAGCCTAAGTTTACAAGGTAGATGCGACACTTTATTAATGAAAGCTCATGGCAGATTCTTCAAGAGTAAAATGATTGTAAGATATTGCAAAGCCATGATAAAACAAAATCCTGACAAGTGTTATATGTCTTACAATGGTAAGCTGTATAAACCTAGTCAATTAAAGAAACTACACAAAGATGGCAAACTAGAAGCTATGTTATCTAATATAGATCTAGTAGGCACAAAAGATGAGTTTAAAGCTGTCAATTTACCGCAGCTTAAAAACGGCTGCAATTTATATGCTGTAGCTATGACAAATATGACAACAAGCAATTTATCGAATCAAGCATTATCAAAGGTAGCAAAAGAATATCCAAATGAAATCCAAGCTTTTGCTATCAAAGCTGCCGTTAAAGCATATAACAATAAGAAGTGTGAATACACTTTAAGATTTGACAACAAAAAAGACTATTTAAAATTAGCTGGTCAAATTTATGAAAATAAACTTGCAGCAGCTAAAGAAATAGCAAGCAAAGATAGACACATAGGTGAATCTATCATAAAAGCAGATGACAGCTTTGTAAGAAGTATGACAGCATCTGCAAATATACCAGTTAATAGTATGTATTTAAGACTAACTCCAGATGACAGTATTGTACTAACTGGTGGTACTTCTGTATTGGGTGCAACTTGGGTTGATTTTATCGAACCAGGTGGCATGAACCCATACAAAGTGCATGCATTAGAAATCTATTGTCCAGCATTTGAAGAAATGCATAGTACTAAACAATATGACAACATGTTAGCTGATACATTAAGAATGTGTGTAGGTATTAAATATCCATCTCAAGGTACAGACGAGTATGCAGTTCTTAAATGTATAAGCTTAGAAGAAATTAAAGGTAGAATAGCAAAACTATCTGTGGATGATGAATTAAAACAAGATTTAATCGAGTTTTATGAAACTTGTCCAAATAACTGCGTAATGGTTCCTGCAGATAATACTTGGAAGAATCAATGCGCAGGTTCAGACTTCGATGGTGACGATTTTACTTTATATTTTGAAGAAGTAGAATATGATGACGATGAACAGTTAGTACATTATGGCTTATTTGATGAATTAAACGAAGTAACAGGTGAAGTTAACTACTGTCTACCTGGTTTCACTAGCTTGGCTATCAGAAAATATGCAGTGAAAAATAACAACATAGGTCAAGCAGCTATAATAAGCTATAAATAGATTGTTTCAGTAGAGAGGCTAGTAAATAGTCTCTCTTTTTTTGTTGTACAAAACTATAAAATTTAGGAGGTATTAGTATGCAATATAATAGTTATGAAATGCAAGATAAAGATATAGTTAAAGTATTAGACGTCAGAGGTTTGTCAAATAATGTGTATGAAGATTGGGCCGAAAGAAAACTAGCAATAAATATAGATTGTGTAGATGATAAGCTTAGCTTATTAATATCTACTACTATATTAGGGTCTGAAATAGGTATCACTATAATCAGAGGCTCTAATGTATTGATGTTAAACAAGAACCAAATATTTGACGAAAAAGGTAACATGACAGAATTAGGTTTAAATTTATTAGCAGAAATGCTAATACCGTTAAAAGAATTTGCCAAAATGAAAAAGGTAAGTTCAGTTAAAGAATTGAAAGGAGGCAAGATAGTTACTATATACAACAAAGACAACCAAGTAACTATGACTAATCGTTTTGGCATGAAAAGACAACTAAGTTTAATATCAGAATCTGAAATACAAGCTTGTGTTGAACAAATTCAAAAGTTTAGCATGAGTACGACAGCAGAAGAATATGACATATTTATTAATGACTTTGTTAATATCGTCAGAGCCCTAGGTGAAAGCTCTATAGATGTAAAGAAACATAGAGATAGACATTTTAGTAGAAACATCCATGGGTTCGTTGGCAAAGGCTCTGCTTGTATAGGCAACATCAAATCAGGTAGAGACAAAACTAAATGCTTAACATCTAATCTATATGATAGAGGTGCTAACGTTATCAGCTGTGGCTATGGTTATCAAATGATATTACCTAAAGAATTTGATGACGCTTTCCAAGATGCAATCGGTGACATTAAAATGGCAGTCAAAGATAAACTTGAAGATTGTATCAATGAAAAGCTAAAAGAAACAAGATATTATTCATATGACAATTACAACAGATTGCTTTCTAACTTAAATGAAAAATATCCTGTTACAAAAAACGTGTTAGAAAGAATAGTTTGGTTAGAAAGAAAAGACAACCCAGATAAAAATATACTTAAAGCATACTATTCAGATAAGTTTTATGGCCGTATAAGAGACGCCATATATGGTACTGCTAGATTAGAAGGCATGAATGATAGAGACGTATACAAATTAGCAGTCGAAATATGTTTCTTAAACAGAAAGGGCAACTATTATAATAGCAAAGACATAAACTCACATGTACCTGACGTAAATAAAGCCTTGAGTATAATGGACAGAATATTTGGCGATATTGCTGTCTATGAATATAATGGTGGCCACTTAGAAGTTCCTCTAACTGTAACTGACAAACCTAAAGATTTCGCAGATGGTAATGTATACATGTTAGAAGATGGCGCTACTGATGACTTTGAATTATGTGTCGAAGAAAACTTCACAGGTGAAGTTACAGTAGTTGATGGCAAACTCGTTGCCAGCTACAATCCTTATGATCAAATAAGTGATGAATATGTAGCAATACCTGTTTGTAGCTTCTTTAATCCTGCTACTAAGAGATTAAGTGATGACAGACTTGCTTGTGCTAACAATATCAAAGCTCTTAATAGTAGCAAAGCAATAAAAGTCAAAAGCTCTAGAATGGCTGTTATGACTAAAGATGACAAAATAGCTGTAGTAACATCTACAATAGCACCAAATAAATCAGGTAAGTTAGCTTACACTAACATATTTGATAATTTATCATTAGAAAAGGTAGAGTTAATGGCTAAAGACGAAACAGACGTGCCTGTTAAAGATAAAGAAAGATATATAACTTTTATGTATTATACTTTATTAGCTAGAGTTAGATAGTTTGTGCAATACAGAGAGATCAGAAATGGTCTCTCTTTTTTTATTATATTAAATAAATTACTGGAGGTAAATGATATGAATAAATATGAAATGAAATCTAAATTAGCTGTTGTTGGTGAAAACAGAGGAAGAAACTCTATACTTAACATGTATAGAATACCAAATACAGTTAAATATTATGGCGTAGTTAGATTTAACAACTATGCTTATAGCTTCATGGCAAGCGAAAGAATAGCTCGTGCAACTGTGTATGGGTTCAAAGGTACTCTTGAAGAACTTGACAAAATAAGTGCTGCTATTCAGTCTCATATGAGACCAAACAGAGAACCAGTTGTGTTAACAGGCAGACCTACATCTCCTGTATATGAAAAAAGATACTACTATGACTATCTTAGTAAAGGTCTTTTAATATATAAAGCTCCTAGCATGACAGCAAAAGGTGAAGAAAAGTATCTAGGTTACGTGACTAACCATGCATTCGTAGCATACAAAAAGGGTCTAAATGTAGCAATAGTATACAAAAACGTAAGATTCATCTTCTCAGTTAATAAATACAATGCAAGACCATCAACAGGCACAGACGCAAATAAATTGAGAGAAATCGTATTAAAACTAATCTACAATGTAGACAAACAATTAAGTGATGCAATTGACAAACAACTTGACGATATAGCTAGTAATAATATTGCATTAGAAGAATTACAAGACAACGTAGAATTTGACGAAAGTGATTTTTAAGGAGGTGATAATATGAGTAGAGGTACTCCGTATTTGAAAAGCTATCACAATGGTGTTATGAGAGGAGGTGACATAATTAACACCAATGTAGCTAGGGGCTATACTATTACTGTTCTTTAATAGCCCCCCTGCGGGGCCGTAGGTTGTTTGTTCTATCTGTAAGCTGTCGCTGTGGCTGTCGCCACGAATATTACACATTTTTGTGAATTTATATTTATTAGGAGGTATCGTTATGATTAAAGTGTTAGAAAGTAGTATGTTTATGTATCAAGATAATTTAGTTGTTAATCCAGAGTTATTAGATGATAGTGACTTTACTAAATTATTCAATCATAAAATTGTATATATCTATGATGAAAATCGTGATAATACAGATTATATCATTAGTAAAGTCATTCGTAATATCATCATTAATGACAGATTTATCGATATACAATATTCTTTTGTTAAAGATACTCGCGATCGTAGAGGTTGCACTAAGAAACAAATAGAATCTCTACGTAGTATCCTTATCGACAACTATGAATATAGCCTTGAAGATAAACAACTTGCATTTCTACTAAAACAACGTAGAGGCCTTATTCAAAAACTAATTGATACATTCAAAAACACAGAGTTCATTTACTGGATACCTGATATGTTAACAGTTAAAGACAACAAGAAGTATCAATTAGTTTAATCCATATATAGCCTGAGCATGCTTTTAACTGCTCATTATATTTTATTTTCAAGGAGGTTGGTATTTTATGATTAAATTAGATATGTACAAAAGTTGTTGTTTTACAGGTCATAGACCACAAAGATTATATGGTTACGATCTTAGTAATAATAAATATCAAGTGTTAGCTCATAAATTAGCAAAGATAGCATATACTTTATATACTAAATATGATGTTGACACATTTTTTACTGGCGGTGCTCTTGGTGCCGATACAATTGCTTTCTTTGCAATAGAGTATGTCAAATCTAAAGGTATACCAGTAAAAAATTATGTCGTTGTACCATTTTGCGGTCAAGAAAAACGTTGGAACGCTGAAAGTATAGATAGATATAATCGTATGCTTAAAGCTTCTGATGGTGTTATATATATAGACCAAATATTTGGATTGTTCCCAAATAAAAATTGTAGAGTAGCAGACGTTCTTGACAGACGTAATCGTTATATGGTTGATAATAGTAAATATATTGTCACTGTATTCGATGGTGTCCGCAAAGGTGGCACTTATAACTGTATAAATTATGCCATGAATAGATATGGTGATGATAAACTTATAATAGACGCAGGTATTTAATTACCTGTGTTTGTTGTTTGTTACTTCTTCTCACGCTGTCGCGTGGGAAGACTATACAGTTATATGAATTTTTTATTTTTTTATCGGAGGTGTTTTCTGTATGATCGATATAAAAATTTGCGAGGAATGCTTCAACTATGATTGCCCTACTCCTTGCCCAGCTACAGATTCTCAAAAGATATCTTGCATTAAGCGAGATATGATTTACAGACTCAAAGATGAATTTGACTTTGATTTTGAGAATCCTAAAAATTACAAAAAGCTAGCTTCTGGAAGAAGTGAGCAAATCAGAGCTATTTACAAAGAATACACTGATATGCTACATCTAGATCCTAGCAAGCCATTATACACACATGATGGCAAATTAATCGCTACTTCATTTGAGCGACTAGTAATCGGAGATTACGGCGCTTACATTGAATACGATTTATCACAAGTTCCGCAAGGCATCAGATATTACCTTGAAAGAGGGCAAGAATATCGAACACAACCTTACTGGCGCAACAAAGTTAAATACATCTGGTATACAATACCAGATTCAAAGCCACATATCAAGATATACTGGCAGTTGCGCACAGTTACATACGCTGATTACAAGAGAAAGAAATTCTACATTTCTCCTTTTGAAATCATGCAACATAAATAATGGATAGGGCCTTCGGGCTCTATTCTATTTGTATTGTCGCGTATGAATAATTAACTGTATTATGAAGTATTATATGTAATCATAATATCAGTAGTACATTTTTGTGATTACTCCCCTGCGGGGCCGTTACTGAATATTGGCTCTCACTAGTGGCATGTGCTGTCGCACATGAATACTTTACAGTTTTGTGAAGGTTTCTTGTAACCTGTTATTTTTATTTTTTAGGAGGTACTTATTATGGCAACTTATAATAATAATAAAAAATCAAGTGTTACTTTAGATAGTAACAGAAAGAGATATGCTCTTGTAGCAGGCAATGGTATAGCAATACTAATGTCTGACAAACACAGATTCAGAAGATTTTCTAATCATAATAAAAACGCTATTATGAATTCACTTGAAGCGTTAGACTATGTCCTAGAAAAATGTCCTACTAATGATACAATATCTGAATTAGTCATCGATATCGGTATACCTAATTGCATTAAAGGTGTATTCGGTGCAAGTTTTAGACAATACATACGTACTCAAAAATTTGTAGGTTCTGGCGATATTATACCTGTATATATGCTAGATAAAATGAAACATGTAGTTAAAGCATATAATGACAGAAACTTCAATGTAAATATATATAGTTTATCTCTAGCTAGTGTCGATGAAGAAATGGTCAAAATTAAACAAAGAGCTTTAGATGTACTATATAAAGTACAAGTTGAAGATAGTCAGACTCAACCTCAAACTCAATCTCAACCTGTACAAGGCTTTACTCAAGAACAAGTTAATGCTATGATACAAAATGCAGTAGCACAAGCATTAGCAAGTGTTATGGGTAATCCAGCACCAGTACAACAACAACCAGTACAACAACCAATTGTTGAGCCAGTAGTTGAACCAGTAGCACAACAAATTGTTGAACCAGCTGTAGAACCAGTGCAACAACCTGTATCTACTTCAGCTCCTAAATCTCAACCTGTACAATCACAAGTAATAGAATCTGAAGTAGTAGATTTTAATGCAGATGATTTCACAGATGGCTTTAATAATTCTGGCGAAGATCCATTTGCTGGCTTTGACGAAGAAATTCCATTCTAGAAAGAGTGTGTCTTGTCAGACACGAATACAATACAATTTTGTGAGAGATTTGACTATCAATTCGGTAGTCATTCTCTCAATTATATTATATTATTAACCTATAGGAGGTATGTTTATATGAAAATAGTAATGAGTGAAAGAGAAAAAGCAGGTATGTGTGAATTCTTAGATAAAATAGAAGTTCTTTGTGATGAAGAAGACGTTAAAGTTTTAAATGACATTAGAGCTAAACTTGATAATCCAGAATTCAAAGAAACTGATGTAGTAGAATTCTTCATGAGAACTAACTTTATATTAGACGAAACTGAAGACGCAGCTAAATCTTTAAATAGAGCTTATAATAACATGAATGGCGAATGGAATAGCATTAAATTCAAAATATTCGCTAAAGTATCTAAAGTATTCTTATTACATAATACATGGACACGTAACTTCTATAATGCTACTATGTATTATATAGCTAACTTTAAACAAGCAATAGACAAAATGGTATCTAAAGACTTTAGAGTCGAAGATGAACCTACAATGCCTGATGAAGTTAGACCATCATCTGATGGACAATGCATTGGTGGCAACTGTCATCAATGTACAGAATATGAAGACTGTCCTACTGGACAAATGTCTGAATATTAAACAAGGCCATCCTCACATGTGATGGGAATAGCATGTGGGTTCAGGAGTTTACCCTTAAAGCTCCTTACCATTATATACTATAGTCGAGAGACTTTAAATCGGGGAGGAAATGATATGTTAGATTTTAGATTAAATACAAAAGGATTAGAGAGAACTCCTTTAATCAAAGGTGTAAGACATTTTGACAACAGAAAAGACGCAATGTTATATGCAGAAATAAAATATGGAGCAAGATTCAAAAGAATAAATGAACCAAGAGGAATAATACATCCATATTATGTTTCAGAACAATGGAATCCTGAAACTAAGAAAACATTATATATAACAACATCAGCATGTGAATGGGTATACGATCACAGAACACTAGAAGTTAGAGAACAATATGAAGACAAATACGGAAATTATCATGATGATCTAATTGAATTCTGTACTTATGACGATGGATACACTTATGAATACAGATACGATAGAGAATATAATTTTATAGAAACTGTATAGGAGGTATTGTTATGAAACAAGTAATAGTTAGTGTTGATTCCCTTGGTACTAGAGCAGTAGATGTAGATGATAAGTTCATCTGTTTTTATACTGTTAAAGACAATGGTGAGCCATCTATCATTATTCCAGATGAATCAGATAGATATGTATTCTTTGAGTCTATGCAAGACCCAGAGGATTTCAAGACAGAAAAAATATTCTATGTAAGTCATATAACTAATGTATACGACCTTGTAAAAGATTGTATGCATTTTTACAAGGAGTGCATTTAAGCACTCCTTTTTTATTTGAAAGGAGGCTATTACAATGAGTGAAATATTAGATATGTACAATAATATTATAGATTTGGAATCAGATATGATTCTTAATCCTGACGACTATAGTGAAGAGTTTAAAAAGAAATGTAAAGCAGTAATCAAAAGAACTGAAAAACGTCTTCGTGATCTTGGTTACATAATAGATGAAGAAGGCGAATTGAAAGCTTTAAACTAATACGATAAAGGGGGAAATATTATGTATAGTAACTATTTATTTTCAGAATCTTTTGACTCATTAAAAAGAATAGCAATACAATTTAGTAGAAAAGGCGTAAGAAATATAATCAGAAAGACACCAGCAGGTTGGTCTCTTGAAGTGAAGTGTTCTATGGTAGAAATCAATTCTATTCTATTATAGAACCCCGCCCTGTCGGGATCGAATAAATCATTTGAGGACTGCTACTGAGTAGTGGCTCTCACTAGTCCCCTGCGGGGCTTTCTGAATAGTTGCTCTCAAGTAGCCCCTGTCGGGGCCGAATACTGTGTACTGTCGTACACGAAAACTCAACAGTTTTGTGTAATAAATTTTTATATATTTTAGGAGGTAATTTTTATGTTAAGAATTATGATTGGTAATATCAATACAATGCAAGAAATATTAGATAATGTTTTCAAACCTGTATTAGGTGAAGAACTTGAAGGTGTAGAAGTTTTAGATAACGACCCAAATAAATTAATCAAATATGATTTAGAATCTTTAACTTTCAACCAAGCAAGAATAATCGAAGCTTTATTATATAACAGAAAAGCTGATGGTTTACTTGAAAACATTTATGCTGACGAAGCTATGACTCAAGCATTCCAAGTACTTGATGGTAGTAGTGAATTATTACTTGGTAGCTTCGAAATTACTGTAGAAAATGAAGCAAGAGCTAAAGAAATCATAGATGATGTATTTAAATCAGCTGGTGTATATAACGTCCATGTATCTATGAAACCAGTAGCTCCTGGTATGTTCACTTTCTGCAAGATATCATTACTAGCAGTAGGTTTAACAGAAGACCAAATAAAACTTTTAAATAGAACTACTTCTATGAAATCAGTTGGTCTTAAAACTAAAAAGCTAGTTCAATCTGCTACTACTACTGGTTATTCTAGTGCTAAGATAGTAGCTAACGATATCGTAACTCCTTTAGCTGAATGTGCTGGTAAATATGCTGGTTTAACTACTTCTACTGCAGTTAAAGCCACTTATAAAGCTGGTGCTACATTTGCTGATGAAGTATTCTCTAATATAACTCGTGAAGAGTTTACAGAATATGAACCAGCTAAAAGAGCAGTTGCAGGTTTTAAAAGACTAATCCATGGTGACAAAAAACAAACTTCTATCATGTCTAGAAGCTTATAGAAGTAACATATAAATAATAATAAGGACTGGAGCATTGTACATGTACACTCTGGTCCTTGTTAATTTGTATATGCGCTGTCGCGCACAAAGACTTTACATTTTTGTGAGAGGTTAGCCCCTCCATATAATAATTAATTGGTAGCATGTCGTCGAGCATGCAATTGTGCATTATGCACAGAAAGAGGTATAAAAATGGCTAAATATTCAAAAGAAACTATAGTTTGTATGGTTAATAGAAAAGACATAGTTTTAGTATCTAATACTGAAACAGGTAAATGCAAAAAATACTCTAATGTAGAAGATATTAGAGGTTACATGACATATCTATTAGCATCACAATTAGAAAAAGTTGCTGAAGAAGCTGATACAGACAAAAAATATATCTTCATATTAAACAGAAGCATGATAGGTATAGACAAAGCAGAAAATAGACAAATATGGTTAGATACTGGTAAGACTAAAGCAGGCGATAAAGTATTAGAACCTGAATTCTTAGAAAACATCAAAGTTATACATAGTATATGTGAACAACTTGGTGATAGAGTATCTGTACTATCTAGTTATTCTGTAAGACCTAGAGAATATGAAGGTAGAAGATATGGTTCTGAAAGACTTCAAAAGATACTTGCTAGAACTTGGGAAGCTATGGACAAAATATGTCCAGTACAAAGAGCTTCTGCACCTGATAGCTTCGTATTAGAATAGTCAGCACAGAGAGTGGGCTTAGGCCTGCTCTCTTTTTTTAAAAAGCTGTCGCTATGGAATGTGTGCGCTGTCGCGCATCAATACTTTACATTTTTGTGAATAATATTATTTTTACTAGGGGGAATTGATATGAAAAAATTAGAATCATTATTTGTAAAGAAAATGTTCTTAGAAAGCTTAATTAAAGAAGCATATATTAAAGGTGAAGCTAATAGTAGACTAGAAAGACTTGAAGAAGCATTAAAAGACGTAGAATATGAAATTGACATAGAAAACATCAAAGCATTTGCATAATTACATAACAGTACGGGAGGCTTTATGTCTCTCGTGCTTTTAAAAAGCTGTCGCTTACGAATTTACATATGCACGCTCTGAATAGCGCTCAGCTTTACAGTTAATGCTCTCACATATATAGTACATACAACAAACTGTAAATTAAATCATCTGAATAGTATATACATCTGAATAACGCGCGAGCGAGCGAAGCGAGCGAGCATTATTAACGACGAGCGTTAGCGAGGAGTTAATCGGTCGCCTGTCGGCACGGAAGATCATAATGAAGTATCAACAGTACTCATTTGATCTGCAATCATTGGAAACAGTAGAATTCTGAGTAGAAAACTCAGGTTTATGCAAAAAAACGGCGCAAATAAGTAAAAAAGGCGGGGCTAATCGCATATTACAGTGTCGTTTTGGCAAATCCAAGTAAAAATGATAACGATAAACGGCAGGAGGTAGTCTCGTAACGTTTTTGTAGTGTTTTTAATGAACTGAACAACGATTTTAAATGACCTGAAACGATGATTTTAATGACCTGTAATGCGTATGAAACGCATTATTTATCGTGTGCTTTCTACGAACTGTAACGAGTATTTATATACAGCTTCTACACCAAATAACATGCCAAGTAAACTGTACGTAAATCTGTATATATACGCTTAATAACTCCCCTTCGGGGACGCACTGTCGTTACTGAATTCTATTTGTATTTCAATGATATCTATACTATATGAACACTATATTATGTACACATATTTGTGTCTATATTATGCACAAGACTACTGTGTATATATGTACAAGTATACTATACTTACATGTCAAGTAATACCTCTATTGTATATATATGGTAAATATTATCTTTATATATTATCTGTACTATAGTATTATGTAAGTGAGATATAACTAGTATATAAGTATACGATTTTGTGATTTATTGCTTCTTTTATTTAAATATTGAGTTAATAAATATGTTACCTAGTATATTTGCTTTATATTACGTTTTTAGTAAAAATAATTAAGGTAATCCCTTCGGGATGGGGACGTGGCATTCGCGAAATTATGAATAATTTACGCTCATCGCCACAAAAGAAAGGAGAAGAATAAAATGAAGATACTAAATTGTACACCACATGATATAAATATATTGGGCGATAACGGTAGTACTATTACTAGCATTAAGCCTAGTGGAACGATAGTACGAGTGAATCAGGAGAACAAGAGAGTTGGATATTTAAATATAAATGGAGTAGCAATACCAGAATCAGCTGTCACATTTAATGATAATGGACTACCAGATGAATGTGATGATACATTATTAATAGTAAGTAAACTAACAGCTGATGCGTTCCCGTGGCGACAAGATCTGTTACTAGTAAATGAAAGTGTAAGAGATGAGGACGGGAAAGTAATTGGCTGCAAATCATTAGCATTCGCTAATAAATAATTATAATCGCGAGCAAAGCGAGGGAGGTTTTAATATGAAAGCTATAAATTTAATGGGTATGGAATACACAGAAGATATGATTAATGTACTTAGAAGATATGATAAACATATGAAAGATAGCTCTATAAAAACTATTGAAAAAGACGGTAGCATAAGCATACTAGATATATATATAGCAAGAAAAGAATATTTAGAATCACTAAATAATGAAGAAGCAGATATAATCGACAACTTTATAGAAATTGGTAGTTTCCTATCTAGACGTCACCCTGTAATCAATATAATACTTGCTATTAGCATGATAGCATTAACATGCTTAATGGATGTATTCGTAATAAAAATGCTATTTAGTGTATTAGTAGCTGGCATGTTAACAATAGAATTAAGAACATTAGCAGGTAAACGTGCGTATAAAAAGATAATGAAATTAATACATAATAACTAAGGAGATGGTTGTTATGATGTTAAAAAGATTCTATGGTAACAAAAGATATATATTTCGTAAACATCTATTAGAAAAAGACTTAGGACACCAAGGAAGTGCATGGACAGATAAAGTAAACGGCAGAGAGGTTGTGGTAATAAGTAAAACTGGCGCTCTCTGTAAAGATGATGAAGGTGAATCATATGGTGTAGCACCAGAATGGTGCGAAGAAATAATTTATGATGAAAAAGAGGATTCAGACAATTAATGTCTAATTATATAAGTATCCCCGTAAAAAGTAATATTATGAGCTTAGACCTGAGCATGTCTTAAAACTGCTCTTTTATATTATAAGGAGGATGATTATATGACCAGAGAAGAATTACTTCATAGACTCGATGAAATAAGTAATCTAGACGATAATTGGAATCTTGAAGGCGCTAAGCCTATTAACAGAGGAGTAATTATAAATGCTCGCAAAATAATTACTGACTTTAAGAATCCTCCTCAGTTTATATCGCCTGTATCATATGGTACCATTCAATTAGAATGGGAAAACAATAATGGTTACTATATCGAAATAGAGCTAGAACAACCTATCGAGAATAAATATAAAATTACTATATTTATATTGAACAATATAGATGACACTCAGATGTTTAAATCAATAGAGTTTGAAGATTATATGCTTATCGATAATCTAGTAGAATTATTTATTAATAGCTAGGAGGGATATTGTATGGATATTAAAGAAAAAACTGACAAAATATTAAAAGAGTTTGGTGAATATTGCGAACATAAAGATTGTGAAAGAATTTGTCCTAGTGACATATACGAAAGATGCTTCGCAGAATATGTAGCTAAAACATATATGAAAGACGATAATGATGGTCTTGAAATAAACGGCATTATATATGAGAAAGATTTAAAATTAACAGCAGAACAAATTGAAGATTTGTTTTTTGACTGGCTTGAATCATTAGGGTTAGAATTTGGAGGAGGTATAAATTATGTCAACTGCAATGAAGAAGAATAATGATAATAACAAAAAAGTTAACGAAATGAAAGAGATTAACTTTATACCATGGCACTCATATATAGGTCTAGCTATACCATATTTCTGCTTTGGTATATGCTTTGACCGAGCATTAAATCATACAGATATTCTAGCATTAATAGTAGGTACAGCATTTGTATTACAAATGACTATAGTAGTGTATCTATCATTACGAGATCTTAATAAGACATATAATAAACTATTTAGAGGAGAAGATGATAATGACTAAAGAAGAAATAATATTAGAACTTGATAGATTAAAAGGCGAAGCTGCTGGAACTATAAAGCTAGAAGAATGTTATACAAGAAAAATGTTTGGTTGCGATACATGTATAAATGAAATTAATGGATATTGCGAATTAAGTTCAGAAATAGAATGTCTAAATAAAGAATTCGATAAGCTTAAAGAGTTTGTAGATGCTATACTGTAATCAATTTAATGAAGTAAAGGAAAAGTAATATGAAATTTAGATTCACAAAAAGAGACTTAAAAACAACGCTTAAGAACCATTACAAAAGAAAAGATACTACATATGCCATAATCGATACTGCACTTTATATAATATTAATGCTTATAAGTATATATGCACTAGAACTTATGACTAGTGTAGATAAGTTTACCGTATATTTATTAAGTGCAGTTATCGCAGCCATATCTAATTTATATATAGGTTATTTAATTAAAGAGGAGGATTAATTATGATATTTAAAAAAAGAGATAAAGTAAGACCAGTAAATGAAAAGATAAAAAGCTTACATTGCCCAAGTTGGCATCCAGATAGAAAGAGATTAGAAAAACTTTTAACAGAAGAACAAAGAAAAAGATATACTTCAGAGTTTATACATTTCAAAGCTAATCTTAATATATATGAAGTAATTGGATATATAAATCAACAGGAAGTATGTGTTGAAGACATGGTTACAAAAGATATATGTGTATTTAATGAGACAGAATTAACATATCTAGACGATAGAGTAAAAGAATACAATATTCCAGAGTTCGTAGACAGTGAAATAAGTAAAATAATAGTAGCTGGACGATATGTAAAAGTCATATTAAGAAATGGAGCCGAAGGCGTAGCATTATGTAATGATACAGATAATTTCCATGAAGACATAGGAATAAACATAGCGTATCTAAGAGCTCAAGCTAATAGTATAGGAGGTAAAGGTTATTATGAGCAAATTTAAAGTAGGAGACAAGGTTAAGCTTAACCTGTCAAGTCAAGACTTTAAAGAACTATTAAAATATAACAATCAAATAGAACGTGAAATGATGTTATGCCGTAATGCCAGATACATGATAATAACAGAAGCTGAAGATTGGGGCGAACCTTGGGGCATGCAATATTCAGTTGATGTAGATGGAGGCAGAACAATATGGAACGATAATGATTTAAAATTATATAACGATGGCGTGTAATGCGCCATCGTAATTAAAAGGAGAAAGTATTATGACAAGTCCATTAGCAGTAGCCGTTATTATTATATTAGTATTAGCTGTAATAGTAACTATATTGAGAGGAGAATAATTATGGCAAGAAAATATCTTGAAGAAATAGGAATTAAAGCAGAAGATACCCCTTGGGGATATGGTTATGAAGATGACGAAAGAGAAGAGAGATGGCAAAAAGAAAGAGAAGAAATAGGTTTTGATGAAAGAGAAACCTGGTCATTAGATCATACCATGAATCTATTATTATACGAGAGATTGCGTAGATATAAAGAATTGGCAGAAAAGATTATTAACCTAGATTTTCATACGTTTAAATATAATGATGAAGAACTAACAGAAAGACAATGTATAGAAAGAATACTTGAAGGTTTAGAACTAGAACTAACTCTAGATGAATACGATAAAAGAAGACAAGAGGATGAATATATTAAAGAGAGAATAGGCAGTATATGGAAGATATATGACCTAATAAAATATGCATTATGGTGGTGACTAATGTATTTGGTCACGAAAAATAAGGAGGTATATTATGAATAAGAAAGCTTGTTTAGAATTGGTGAAAGAAGAATTCAGATTTTTACTTCAAACTGATGAAGAAGCAGAAATAGTATGCAACAAACTTATAGAAGAATACGAAAGTAGTAATAGATGCGAAGGCTTCGAAGTATTCGTTATAGATTCAGTTTGTATGTTTGATTGCAAAGAAGACGCATTTGAATGGTTTGTTGACAGTGATACAAGCTATCTTGCATTACTATATGAATTAAACATGCAAAACTTAGAAATAACACAAGATATGGTAGGCAAAGATTTTTGCGACGCATTGATAGATTGTTATTTAGATAATCAAGAAAATTATATGAAAATTAACGATCATATATATTTAACATGGTGGATGTAATGAAAATATTAGAATACTTAACAGGAGATTGTGATACTTGCAAACATAAAGACAGTTGTCCTTATATTGAAGAAGGTAAAGGAAGCTGTTTTGAAATAGGAGGCTTCGAACCTCATTACGAAAAGGAGGAATAAAATATGCCAGTAACAGAAAAACAAAGAGCGTACTTAAGAATACTATCATATCTTACAAACGAGCTTTATGATATAGAAGTTAAAACATTTGAAGAAGCAGATAAAATATTAAAAGAACATAAAAAAGAGCTAGAAGAACATATAACAGTAAAATATTACACAGATAAAGACAAAGAGCATTCATTAATAATGGAAATCTATATAGACGAATGCTATGTATTCGTAATAGAATGTTATTGCAAAGAAAAAGTTAAAAGCACAGATACCATATATACTGTAAATGTGACATCATTTGGTTCATATGCATAAAAAGGAGGAGAATATATGAGTGGAGGATATAAACCAACATATAAATTTACATTAGAGGAGTATAACGACGGCAAACAAAAATGGCAAAGCTATGAATGCTCAGTAACAGAAGAAGTAACACAATTTTATGTAACAGGATATGGAGAAAATGCTAAAGAAGCAAAAGAAGACATGCTTAAAGATCTGGACAATTATATAAATGAATTATTAAGATTCAGACAATTATTAGAAGATCCTAAAGATCCATGCGTTGGATGTATATATAATCCTAGTACATGCTGTATAAAAAATGTATGTGGTGACAAAAAGAAATATAACGAAGAATTAGAAAAGAGAAAGGAGCTTAAATAATGGGAGATGAAGTAATTAAAGTTCTTAATCATTTAGGTGACCAATTTGGCGTAGCAATCGATTGGTCATCAACTAATGTAATGCCATATTTAAACGACTTAATGACTCGTATGATTAAATACGGTATATATATAAATATCTATCATATTATATATGCCATATTTATAACGGCATTATTTATTATAGTAACTATAGTACTATACAAAATAGCATATAAAATGATATCAAAATCAGAAGAAAATGAAGGGTATGTTAATTCAGCTAAAATATTATCAACAACATTTGCAATAAGTCTTGTAACAACTGTAATCGTAGCTTTAATAGAGGTAGGCAATATAAAAGACTGTATAGCAGATATAATAGAATTAAATACTGTACCAGAAAAATATGTAGTAGAAATAATACAAGATAAGATAGATGATTATAATGAGAGTAAAACAGATTAGGAGGTATGCTATATGTATCTAAGTGAAATGACAAACACAGAGCTTATAACAGAAATGAAACGTATAAGTAAAGGTTGTGTTCCCGTAGATATTAATCCGTGCTATACATGTAAACATAATCTTACTTCTAATGAATGTAAAGATTGTAGAGCAAATGTTATTGAAGAAATAAAAGATGAGCTCGAAAATAGAAACGTAGACTGGGAGGGAATCATATGCAAGAAAAAATAGAAGATTTCATGCTAGCTATGGATTCACTATTTGCTGACAATAAATACAAAGAAGGCGAAGCAATAATAGATGGACGTTTTAAAGAGGAGTTAAGACATGATACCATCGATATATTATGCGATATGTTTGGTTATAAAGTATTAAATTTAATAGACGTAAAAGTAGAAGAGAGTTATATAGTACGTAAAAATATAACCATATCTTTTATAAATAAAGAAACAGGAGAAGTAATATCAGACACTGATGAATTAGAAACATTACTACGCCGTATTTTATAATTTATCCAAAATAGAGTATATATTAATATGAAGGAGGCTAAACTATGAGATTTGATGATTTTTACGAGGCATTCAACTTTTTAAGAAATCATAGAATGTGTGAATGCGAAATAAATCTTGGTGGCAATGAACGCAAACGTAAATGTATGATCAATTACTTTGACAAATGTTTAGACATAAGTGTAGTTAAAGTTAATCCAAAAACAAATGAGATAGATACTAAAATGGATAACAATACTAAAACTGAAGTATGGTTAGAATTTGGCCGTGCTTTTATAGATTATAGTATAACTGATAATGTTATGTTTGAACATGACTACAGACTAGACTGTGGCGCTGATACATTTGAAGAAGCCATAGTAAAGCTTGCTAATCTAGTAAATGAATTCTACTTCGACAATGGAGAAGAAAAGCATAAAATAACAGAACTCTAAGGAGATGGTAATATGCAATACTCAGAAAAAGATATTAAGCTAGAACAATCTAAATTCAAAGCATATCTAGATGAGGAATTACTAGACATGCTCTATAATTATAAAGGCAATAGAAATCGTATATATTTTAAAGCTTTAGTACAAGAAATAAAAGACAGAAACATAGATTTATAAGGGACGCAGCAATGCGTCTCTTTTATTATGCAGGAGGTATAGTTATGTTAATAAATATAATCATAGGTCTAACAGCTTGTATATGTATAGGTTCATTTTTCGGTATAGCTTTATTTTTAATATCATATAAATTAGACAATAATAACCTATAATGGAATAATTTGTATGATATAATCTAATAGAAAGGAGAAATCGCAGGTGAAACATAAGAGAATAAAGATATTGTTAATGACAGGAGTTTTAACCCTAGGACTATGTACAGGATGCGGAAACAATAGTGAATTAACTGTTCTACAAGAAAAATATGACAATAGTCAAAAGATGGTAGAGCAATATAAAAAAGATAAAGAGAAATTAATAGAACAAAATAAAGAATTACAAAAAGAAAATAAAACATTGAAACAAGATAAGAAAATAGCAGAATTGGAACTAGAAGAATTAAAAAACAAAGAAGAGAATACAACAGATAATAATAATTATGCCACAAAAGATTATAGTAATAATTACAACAGCAATAATAATTCTAATAATAAACCAAATAATTATTCTAACAATGAGTCTAATTCAGATTCATCATTTGATGGAGCTTCCGATGATGTTACTACTGACGAACCTAGCCAAGATTATGTGTATTGGACACCTAATGGCAAGTCTTATCATAGTACTAAAGACTGTCCTACTTTAAGTAGAAGTAAAGTTATATATGAAGGATATAACTGTCCAAAGACAGATCCATGTAATGTATGTAATTAGTTATTAATTGGAGGGAATACAATGAAAAAAATATTAAGTTTATTATTAATATTGTGTGCTATAGCAACATGTGCAATAGGCTGCGAAAGCCAAGAAGAATACGAAGCTCGTGTTATAAACGCAGTAGAGAATAAGGTAGATGTTTTAATGGCAGAAAATGACGCATATAGTCAAGTAACAAATAAAGAATGGTCATATAGTAAAACTGAAGACGGACAAGAAATAGTAACTATGACAGGCACTATAACTTATATAATAAGCGCAACAATAGTATTCAGATTTTATGTAGATACAAATAATGGTTACATAACAAAAATGTCATATACTTTTGGAGACGATACGAAGACTGTAGATGTTCCTAAAAGCGACAATAGTAAACTAGACTTATAAAATAATCCTCCCTTTGGGGAGGATATAAGGAGGTATACAATGTTATTAAAGAAATTAGAGAAAAAGTATCCTAAGCCTTTTAAAGCATTGAGAATAGGAGAAAAAATGCTGGATATATTAGATAGAATATTGCTAATTATAAGTATATTAGGCTTTTTAGGTATTGGAACGTATACAGTAAAAGAAAATATACAACAAGATAAATCGTATTCTAAAGTACAAACCAGTAATGAATTTGATATAAATGACTTAAAAATTGAATTCACTAATAATGGACGTGCTATCATAACTAATAATAGTCCTTATATAATAACTGAAGCCTCATTTAGTTTTAAAGAAGATAGTATGTATATAATAGGCATAGACTCATCTCTTAGACCTGGAGAAAGTCAAAATGTAGATGCGCAAAAATACTATAAAAAAGGAGGCTACACTATTTCAGAAACTTTAGTTTCTTATATTGACAATGATGGAAATTATAAAGATATTATTTATGATAACATAGCGAATATATATGAATAAGGAGGTATACAAATGACTTATGTAGAATTAAACGATAAATATAATAGTATAATTGATACTAGAGGAATAAGAAGTATGTATACTACTACTACATCAATTGATTGTTGCTATCTTAAAATAGGTTACAACAATAAAGATTACTATTCATATGAATATGAAGATCTACTATATCTTTGTAGGGACGTAACCGAAATAAAACGAAAATTAGGTTTTTTATAAAGGAGGCATTTTATGACTGAATTTCAAAAACAAAGAATAGAGCGAAATATCAAAAAAGGAACTAAAAGAAGTTTCAACATGGATGTTCAATACTATAAAGGCATACCTTTGAGATTAATTTGCAGAGATACATATCGAAGCGATAAAGCAAAAAGATTTACTATTAATGAAACCAATCAAAATGTATGGATTCCTAATAAGCATTTAGAAGAAGACGGCACAATAAAACAAGGAGAGAATCTAGACTATATATTTATTAAAGCAGCTAAAATGAAAAAGCTAAAATATGCTGGAGTAAATAGTTGGAGCTGGCAAAGACGCTAAGGAGGTATATTATGACTTGGTATTCAAATGAAACGCAGATAATTGTTATGGCAATTTATTTTCTCGTACTAATTGTTGTAATAGTAGGACGTTTCTTTATAGAAGATAGCAATTTAACTTTTTTTGTAGCATTGTTATTGCTATTAGTTACAACACTTGGGTTATTTAAATATATAACAGAATCTACTGCAAAACAAAATGAGGTATTGACTAGCAAATACAAATATAAGATAGAAATATTTAAAGGCAAAAACTGTGATACATACTATACAAATGAATTCAAAATAAAAAACGGTATAGTATATTTTGATAACAGATGTGCCGATAATTTTTCAATAGAAACGCTTAAATAAAAAGGAGGGAATATTATGGTTAAAACATTTAGAGAAGTACTACAAAACATAAAACCAGGTGAAACCTGGGATTGTATAAATGATTGTAATATAAAAAGCATATCTTATATAGACAAATCAATAAGAATTGAGTATTGCTCAAGTATAATTTGTTATGTTTTAGATGATGCACAATTCAAATTAAGAAAAGAAGAAGTAGAATTTGAGGACGCAATTAAAGCATTAAAAGAAGGAAAAACAATAGAATCATGTGAAACTGAACGTATGTATAAAACAAGAGAACGCGGTGATGAAAAGGTAATCTTTGTAAATACACGAACTAGTTCTACATGGTTAGATTTAGATATCATCTTTAAACAAAAAGAAGTATTTGGTAAATGGTGTATATATAACGAAGGAGAGATATAATGATGTTTCTAATTATAACAGATTCGCTCAGCGATTGTACTAATACGTACGAAGTAAATTTAGAAGGCAAAAAATATACTGTAGAAGAATTTATACAGATGATATTTACAGAGCGCCCTAATGAATGGGGCAATATAGAAGTATACGGTATAGATGTTATTAATTATAGAGGCGGTGAAATAGTGAGCCAACATTTTAATAACGATCTATTAAATAAACCAGTAAAACATGTTATAGCCTATGGAGGTTGGTCCAGAATGGACTATGTTATTTATGTGTAGGTGATTTTATATATGAATATAATTAGAAATTTGAAGTTAAGAATTTTAATAAGAAAAAATATAAAGAACTTAAAAGAAATAAAGAAATATACAATTAAATCAATAGAAGAACTAGAAAGACAGAAGATAGAAACAAAGTACAATGTAATGTATGAATTTAAAGAAGCCGTAGAAAAAGAAATAGACTTTTACAGAAGAAGTATAAAAAAGAGAACATATAAGGACGTTTTTAATATCAGTGAATTAAAGACAAGATTAGAAGACTTTGAGAAAATACGCTCAAAAGTATTTAAAGAGTATTGTTTTATAACGATATTAAATATATTCGAAGATACATCATATACGTCTATTGAATGGATAGATGTATATAATATGCTGATTATCTTAAAAGAATATAATATTGTAGAACATAAACAAGAAAGAAAGAAAATAACAATAGATATAGAATATGCATTTTGTATATTCTTATGTATCTTTGTTATTTTCGTTGCTTTTTATTCTTAAGGAGGGATAGATATGCTTATAGAATTAAAAGATTCAAGCAGAAGTATCGTTAATCTATCGGATATGTCTGTTATAAACTTTACAGCACGTACATTTGGAGATGTATATGCAATAGTTGTAGTGCTTAAAGGCTCAACAGAAGGAATATCATTTACATATCCAGACCTTAATACATTACAAGGAGATAGAGCAAGAATAAAATCAATGTTAGGTTTAAATAAGGAGGAAGAACAATGAGAATATTTAACGATAATAAAATAACTAATAGTACAATAATATCTGGTGATAACAAAGCCATTGTTAACAATGTGGAAATAGATATACCAGAAGGAGCTAGTATATCAATAAAACACAATAAGGTATATATCAATGGTAAAGAATATAAAGACAAAAAGTTAGAAAATAAAGAACCTGTCAATATAATAGTTAATGGCAATGCTGAAAATATCAGCTGCGGTAACTCAGTTGAAGTTAAAGGTAACGTTACAGGTGATATAGACTGTGGCAATAGCGTTAAAATAGGAGGAGATATGCTAGGAGATATTGATTGTGGTAACAGTGTCAATATATCAGGCAATCACACAGGAGATATCGATGCAGGAGGTTCAGTTAGAATAAAATGAAATATATCAAGTATATAATTCTATTAATAATAGTGGCAATAATTATTGCCACTACAACTGTATCATGCAGCATTAAGTTGCCAGATAGAAATAATTATGAGATAAATTATAAAGGAGTGATATCATGAGTCATGCTAGTGGAAAAGTAATATTCAAAGACGGAACTGAAAGATTTGCGGAATATGACGGAAGTGGAGACTATATGTATAATCTTACATATGAAACTACTAATGAAAGAAATGATAAATGGAGACAACCTGGAAGTGAACCTGACTGTAAACATGAACATGTAGAGGATGTAATATTACAAAACAGTTACGGATGTGGTATGACATGGAAAGGCAAATGTTGTAAAGACTGCGGATGGATTGTAGAAGGTGTAGATCCATATGCAAATAATAATGAACTTCGCTATAACGAAAAATATTAGGAGGCAATGGTATGGTTATAGAATTAAGTCCAAGAAGCTTTATAAATCTAAATGATAAAACTATAGATATATTGTACCCTGGAAGAGGTACAATAGCTGTAGCTAAAGGCAAGATAACAAATAAGATAAGCATAGAATATGAACATATAAGATATGCATTAATGAGAAGTGGAGACTTATGCTTAGTTATGAAAAATAACTCTACTATGTTTAGCATTAAACCAGCAGAGACATTTACAATTCAAGGAGATAGAAAAAGACTCGAAGAATTATTACAAAAATTAAATCCATTAATAAAGGAGATATAGCATGACTTTAAATGAGCTCGTTAAAGAATTAAGAAAAGAGAAAATAATACAATATGCAGTTGTATATAAACCAGTAAAGGAAGATAAAGTATTATATCTTGTATTAAAAAACGAAAGTTATGAAAAATCGATAGCATGTATAGATGCTATTAATAAAATTAAAGAAAAAGTCAATGAGCCATTCACATACTATTTAACAGAACTACAAGAAATTGGCATAATAATAAATAATGTAATTGGCTACAAATCTAAATTCGAAATATTATATTAAGGAGGAAGATATATGAGAACATTATTATTATTTAGAGGAGCCCCAGGCTGTGGTAAAAGTACATTTATAAAAGATCACAATCTTGAACAATACTCACTTAGTGCAGATAATATTAGATTAATGTGTCAAGCACCTGTGCAAAAAGCAGACGGTACTTATGGCATATCACAAAGCAATGATACGTACGTTTGGAAGCTATTATTTGATATGCTTGAACAACGTATGAAAAGAGGAGAGTTCGTCATTATAGACGCAACTAATAGTTTAACAGCAGACATGGCAAGATATAAACATCTCGTTGAATTATATAGATACAGAGCTTTAATAGTAGATATGACAGATATACCAAAAGACGTATGCAAACAAAGAAATGCACACAGATTACCAGAGTATAAAAGAGTACCAGAATTCGTTATAGATAGGATGTATGACAGATTTCAAACAGAAAATATACCTAAATGGATAAAAGTAATTAAACCAGAAGAAGTAGACAATGCAATACAACTTAAACCTCTAGACTTTAATAAATGGAATAAAATACATCATATAGGTGATATTCATGGGTCTTTAGATTGTCTTAAAGAATACTTAGGAGAAATTAAAGATGACGAGTATTATATCTTTTGTGGTGATTATTGTGACAGAGGTACACAAAATGTAGAAACTCTATTATATATGATGGAACTTGCTAAACGTAATAATGTACAATTATTAACTGGTAACCACGAAGGACATCTTTGGAGATATGCTAAAGATGAACATCCTACATCAACAGAGTTTGCAACTGTAACATCTAAAGAATTTGATGAAGCAGGCATATCTAAAAAAGATATTAGAGTATTTTACAGAAAATTAGGACAACTAGTGTATTATACTTATGGTGACAAGACTATACTTGTAACTCATGGTGGTATAGCACATATGCCAGACAATCTGATGTTAATGGCTACTGAACAATTTATTAAAGGCGTAGGAGATTATGATGAAGTGGATATGGCAGAGAAAGCATTTGTAGAATCAGTAAAAAGTACTAATATATATCAAATACATGGTCATAGAAATATGCATGGTGCATCTATAAGCAGTAACATAAGATCATTTAATCTTGAAGGCGAAATAGAATTCGGCGGTCATTTAAGATGTGTAACGCTTGACAAAGACGGATTCAAAGAGTATCAAACAAAGAATAATAACTTCAAGACAATAAAATATGAGCCAGACCACTTTAATAATTTATCTGTAGCAGATGCTGTCATTACATTAAGAGCTAATAACCTTATCAGAGAAAAGAAACTAAACAATAATGTATCATCATTCAATTTCAGTCCACAAGCATTCAAAAAGAAAATATGGAACGAAGAAACAATAAGAGCTCGCGGATTATTTATTAATACTAATATAAATCAAATAGTAGCTAGAAGTTACAACAAGTTCTTTAATATAGGAGAGATGCCATTAACTAAAATAGGCAATCTTGAAAAGAACTTTAAATATCCTGTTGTAGCATATGAAAAATACAATGGTTATCTAGGACTTATAGGATATAATCCTGAAACAGATGAGCTTATGTATTGTTCTAAATCTACAGACGAAGGAGAATTTGCATTATGGTTCAAAGAATATATGCAAACTCATTATACTGTAGAAGAATTAGACGCAGTAAAAGACTATATTAAGAGAATGAATGTTACATTTGTATTCGAAGTAATATTAGTCGATAAAGATCCTCATATGATCAAATATGAAGAAGACACAGTCGTATTATTAGATATTATATACAATACTTTAGATTTTAGACATATGAGTTATGAAATGTTACAATTCACAGGCGTTCGCCTTGGTTTTAGTGTGAAAAGAAAAGCTAAAACTCTTAATAACTGGAATGAATTTGTATCTTGGTACGAAATAGAAGTTAATATACCTGAAAACAATATTTTAGAAGGTTTTGTACTAGAAGATGCTGAAGGATTCATGACTAAAATCAAAACAGACTATTATCAATTCTGGAAAAGAATGAGATATGTAGCAAATGAAATAGCGAAAAACGGATTTATCAAAAAACAATCATTAGTATCTGAACCTCTAGCACATGCATTTTATACTTGGTTGTTAACTCAACCTAAAGAAGTACAAGCCTTAGATATAATCTCATTAAGAGATAGATTCTATGGAGGTAAATAAATGATATTAATAAGTAGACAAGCGCTAAAAGATATCTTATATGAAACGGATATAAGTCCTGAAGAAAAAGGCAAGCTGGTAGCTAAAATCGAAAACTGCAATTTATATAAAGAAAACGAAGAGGAGTCTTTGCTAGATGCATTGGACTCCTTGGAGTTTAATATTAAAAGTGATCCAGCAGATATTCATAAGTATCGTATCATGTATCTAGGTATTAAAGGATATATAGAAGGAGAAATGACGCTTGAAACAGCATATGACTATTACCTTAGTAATTATTGTCTACCATTTGGTTATACATGGTGTGAAAGAGGAAAAGACAAAATAAATGATTGCGATAATTGTGATTTAAATCAAAAACAATGGCCTTATGATAGCGCTCGATGTTTAGAATGCTGGAAAAGAACATTAAAAGCAGAAAAGGAGAGATTAAAATAATGGATTTATTTTCACTTGTCGTTAGAAAAATAGTTTCAACAGAAATGAATAGTATAAAATGTAAATGTGGTCATGTAATAGAAGATGATTTTTCTAATACGACTACAGTTATAGAACATACTAATAAACCATGTCCAAAATGTGGTAAAATATATCTAGATAATAATTTTGCAGACGTTATGAAATATGCATGTGTTCTCAAAACAAATGCAGAAAAAGAAGGCTATATAAACGAAATATGGAACGATGATTTAGAAACTAAAATGAAAGATATATTAAAAAGTAAATAAGAAAGGATGGAACGTTATGAAAACTGAAACGCTTACAACGAGAGAAGAATTAGATAACCTTAAATCCGCCTTAACATTAGAAGGATTATCAGAAACATCAATACCTGATTATATAGAATGGGTTAAATCTTATACACCTATGAAACAAGAAAAAGCTTATATAATCAAAGGTGAAACTATGAATCGAATATATAATTTAAAAGGCGATAAAGCATATCCAAATGATTTACTACTCGTTGCTATTAAACTAGAAGACATGGAAGATTCTATGGAAGTTGTATTTCCTAGATTTACAATTGGTGCAAGATGGTTTGACGATATAGTAGCAAATAACAGTAATTAAAGAAAGGATGATGAATTATGGCAGGTTATAGACCTACAGTAGCAATTGATTTCGATGGAGTAATTCATAGCTATACTAGTGGATGGCAAGGAGCAGACCAATGCCCAGATCCATTAGTAGAAGGAATTGACGAAGTTATAAAAGATTTAAGAAAAGATCACAAAGTAGTTATTGTATCTTCAAGAGCAGAGACTGTCGAAGGAAGACTAGCTATAAGAGACTATTTAAAAAAATACAATATAGAAGTAGATGGTATTGATTGTAGAAAACCACCAGCAATAGTTTATATAGATGACAGAGCTATATGTTTCACTGGCGATACAAATAATCTAGCTGAACAAGTTAGAAATTTTAAGCCATGGACTACTAAAAATGAATAAGCTAAAACAAGCAGATCCATTAGTTGTTGGCGCAGCCGTAAGTAATCTATTTTATAGTCTTGCATATCCAATAGTTCATACTATTACTATGCAAGGCATAGATTCTAAATGGTTAAGCTTTGCTAGTCTAGCTAACTGTTTTTTAGCATCAATCATAACAAAGTTATGGTTAAAGAAAAGTAAAGAACTATATTATTTCTATGGCATAATGTTAGGCATAGAAGTAATAGTATACGGTATATTAACTGTAGCATTTTTAGGCGGAGCAGCATCTCCGTCTATGTATTATATGGGAGATGCTATATTAAATGCTATCATTACAAGAAATATTATCTGTGGTGGTACTAGACTTAAAGCATTAAGATATGAAGGTGAAGAAAGAGAAAAGTATGATAATAAAAATAACTATTATAGTTATATAACTAGTATAATAGGTTTTGCAATAAGCTCATTTATAACATTCTCTACACCTATAGGCTTTATATTAATGTTTGTTGGTATTGCCGTCGATAATATATTCTATTATTGTGCGTTCAAAGAAAAAGGAGTTAAATCTAATGAATAATGAGAATAAAGCAAAAGTAGTATATGAAAATCTACCAGATATTTCAAAACAAATAGTAGCTAATTTTCAAACAATATTACAAATATCAAATATTGATGCCCTTAAATTAATATGTTCTAATAATACAGCTACAATGTTCTTGCTCTTTGAGCCTGTATTACAGATATATGGTATAAAAAAAAGTACAGAGCTTTTAATGAAATCTACAATTTTTAGAACAGATAATTATGATCAACCGATAACAGATAAAGAGACAAATAGGATAAAAGAGTACTATAATTTAGATATTAAAAGAATTTAAACTAACAATAAATTTTATTATAAAATAAAAATAAAAGATATTTTTAGGAGGAAAATTATGAAAATAATTGAGAGTAATGGACAATTCAATGTATATGGAGGAAATAGTGTATCGACATATGATATGCTTCCAGCAGGTTATTATGAAGTATACTTCCATAAACAAAAAGGTTTCTGGTTAGAAGAACATCCTCAAATGCAAGTAAAAGAAGAAAAAGTCTATGGAAATCATATAGATAAAGTAAATAAAGTATTAAAAGCATTTAAAATGTTCAATAGAAACTTAGGTATAATGCTTTCTGGCGATAAAGGCATGGGCAAATCTTTATTTGCTAGAATGTTAAGCACAGAAGCAGTAAAAGTTGGTCTACCAGTAATCGTAGTTAACTTTTATGCACCAGGCATAATGAACTTTATAGATTCTATACAACAAGAAGCTTTAATATTATTCGATGAATTTGATAAGACATTTGAAGAAAGAGACGATTGTAATCCTCAATACGAAGTATTAAATGTACTTGACGGATTAAGTATAGGTAAAAAACTATTTGCCTTTATATGTAATGATTTAGAAGAAATAAATGATTGCATGCTAAATCGTCCAGGTAGAATACATTATCATTTTAGATTTAGTTATCCTAATGAAGAAGAAATAAGAGCTTATTTAAAAGATAAATTAAATCCTATATATTATAATCAAATAGATGATGTAGTTAAATTTAGTTATATGACTAATATAAACTATGATTGTTTAAGAGCTATAGCGTTTGAATTAAATTGTGGATATGGATTTAAAGAATCTGTAAACGATTTAAATATATTATGTACAGATGGAGCTGAAAGTTATTGTACTTTAGAATTAGAATATGCTAATAATAAGAAATTTATGCGTAACGTATCATTTGATTTATTTGATAAAGATCGTTATATTAAAGTATGGGCTAAGGATCAAGATGCTAAAGCAATAGGAGAAGTCTATATAGGATTTAGTGTTAGTGATGTTGACATGGTAAAAGAAAAAGAATTTTTCGCAACTATAAGCAATATAGAATTAAATTTGTTAGATATATATAGAGATTATACAAAAGAAGAAAAGCAAGAATTAGAAAAATATTATCTAGATCCTGAAAATGTAGTTATGGCTACATTAAGAAGAGCTAGTGATAAAAATAAAAATAAAAGATACTTTTAGGAGGTAAAAAAATGGGATTTTTTAAAAAAATATTTCAAAAAGGTGAAACAACAGAAACAACACCACAAATGTCAGAAGCATCAAAAACAGAAGTTTCAAAAGGAAAAATAAAAGCTGATGTTATAACAACTGTAAATTTAAAAGAAGAAATAAAAGCTGATTCTATAACAACTATAAACTTAAGAAAAGAGAAACTAAACAAAATATGCTTAGAAAAGAAAGAGTTACAAGACTTAACATCTAAAGTAGTTGTAGTTCTAGACTATTCAGGATCCATGGATCAATTATACAAAGATGGCGTTGTACAAGAAACACTAAATAGACTATTGCCATTAGCATTAAGATTTGATGACGATGGCGAAATGGAACTATATCTATTTAGCAATCATTGCAAACAATTAGCACCACTAAATATAAATAACTTTAGTAATTATATAGCAGATGAAAAAATATTACAAAAATATAGCATGGGAGGAACAAATTATTCACCAGCTATAAATAAAGTAATCGATAATCAAGAAGGTGATATACCTACATTCGTTATATTTATAACTGACGGTGATTGTTTCTCAAGCGATAAAACACCAACTGAAGAAGCAATAAGAAAAGCTTCTAATAAACCTATATTCTGGCAATTCGTTGGCATAGGCAATTCTTCATTTGACTTTTTAGAATCATTAGATGATATGCAAGGTAGATACATAGACAATGCTGATTTCTTAAAAATCTCTAACGTTTGTAATTTAAGTGATGAAGAACTTTACAAAGCATTATTAGGAGAATTCCCAGAATGGTTAAATGCAGCTAAATTAAATAATATAATAAAATAAAGTTATAGCAGGGCTTAGTCCCTGCTATGATTATAAAAGGAGAAAGAAAATATGGCTAGAAGTTATTTTATATGGAAAGTAACATTAGATGACGGCACAGGACTAAAATTCGTTGCTAATAGCATTAGTCAAATATTATACAATGGTATTAATATTGACTGGGACGAAATAATTAAAATTGAGCAAGTCGAACTATATTATAGTAATGTAGAAAATGATTACCCAGATATAATAGACTTACGTAATTAGTAAATAGAGGTGATACTATGAGAAAAAACGTAATAGCTATAATAATTAAAATAATGTCATCATTAATATTATCTGTAATATTCTTATTTGTATGCTTTAATATAAGCTTATTCAATATATATATAAGTTGCGGAATCTTAATACTTCAAGGAGCAGCTATAGTTATTCTTTTGTATGATATTATTAGCGAATTTAAACTATATTATGAAAATAAAAAGGAGAAAATTAAATGAGAGATATATACGTAGTACCATTTAAGGTTAAAGATAGTTTTTATGATGAAGAATATTACAATATATTATTTACTGACAAAGAGTTCTGGGAAGAAAATCATTATATATGTGATGGACCAGCTCATAATTTATTAACTGCATTTAGCGAAATCGGTTTAGAAGAATCTACAACAGCTGTTTTAGAGTGGTGTAATGATGAAGAAATGTCGATGAATAAAATAAAACAAGAAATGAAAGATAAAGGATTCAATTTATTAATAAATGATCCTACGTTTATTGAGGAATACATACAAGAATTCGGAGAAGATCCTCGAAGTACTGTAGAAGAATAAGGAGGAAATTATGAAATATAAATTATGGTCCAAAAAAGAAAATAAATTTATAGACGGATGGATGATATATCCTAATGGTGATTTGTATTGGACAGAATATGGAGAAATATCAGGCGGAGTGTGTATGGAAGACCACGTACTAATTAAAAGTACAGGTATTAAAGACATTGACAATAAAGAAATATACGAAGGTGATATATTAAGATGCAAATTGTATAATGGAAAATACGAAAACTATGAAATAGTTTGGGATGAAGTAGATGCTTCATTTGATGCACTTAATAAAGACAAAAGTAATTTTATGGCACCAAGTATATGGACTGTATCAGAAATAATAGGAAATGTATTTGAAAATCCAGAATTAATGGATGAAGAAAAATATGAATAGGTGATACTAATGGCAAAACAAATAATAGTAAAAAATATAGTAATTGGTAACCCAATATGTGACCCATGGTATATGTTCTGTAATGAACCAGATGAATGGGACACAACTAAAAAAGACATATGGTTTACAGAAGATCGTTATTTACCGAGACTAATGGTAAATTGCGGACTTGTTGATTCTATTTCTGAAGTTAGAAGAAATAAACCAGAATTGATGATTAATCTAGATAAGCCAGACTTCTTAGAAGTTAAATGGGGTAAATCTAGATTGTATATACAAGTAGGAGAGTGATATATTTGAAATTTAACAAAAAAATAATACCAGTATTAGCAATAATTGCAATACTAGGATTTGGCGTCGTAGGATGTCGAGAATCAGATAAAGTCAGTTATAACATAAGTCAAGAAGCCGACAATTTTAATGTAACAAGAAGATTAGTAGTTATAAATGCTAGAACAGACAAACCACTATTCGAGCTCGTAGGAAATTTTGCATTAAGCAATAATGATGAAAATGAGCTAGAAGTTGTTTGTCAAACAGGTAAGAATGAATTTAAGAAACACTATATATATTTAAATGAATATACTATATATACAGTTGAAGATCTTGGCGGAGCTAGCGTAAATAAATATAAATATGAAGTTAATTTCTTACCAGAAGCTATACAACCAATAACTATAACTAATAAAGATTAGGAGAAAAAATAATGAATATAAATATAAATAATAAAACGTCTTATGAATGTGGAGATCTAGTAGAATTAGAAAACTTTGGATTTAGAATGATAATAAAAATAAATGATAAATTCACTTTAATAAGTATGGATGGAGAAGTAACTACAGTAACTGAAGAATCTATAGATGAATTGTTAGCAAATAGGACTGTAATAAGTCATTATAAAAACAAAGACTTAGAATTAAAATTAAGAGAACAAGAATAAGCAGATATTAATTTATCTGCTTTATTTATGCAATAAAAAAGGAGGGAATTATTATGAAAAAGTCGAATATATTAACTGCTACAGCTATCGCTACAGCTACAGTAGGAACTGTAGATATAGTACAGCATATTGATGCATTCTCTGTTCAATATATAACCTACATCCGTAGGTAAAGCCGTTAATCATGGATGTATAAGATTACATGATTATGATATTTTATGGTTATATAACAACGTCCTAATGATACATAGTTGTTATACATTAAACGACAGGAGGAACAAAATGAGAATGACGACAGTAGATATATTAAACACAGATAACGAACAAGTAGTAAATGGTTTATTTGGTCACTCATTTACTATACCTAAAATAGGAGAAAAAGTACTCTATTTAGATAAGGAATATAAAGTAATAGATGTGAAGCATGAGTTAATATGTGTTGGCTCAATAATGCAAACAAATAAAGTGACTTTAATAGTAAATGAAATAAGACACGATTTATATACTTAGGAGGAATATAATGGAAAAGTCAGATTTAAAAAATGGAATGAGCTTTGAAACTAGAGAAGGCGAAGAATATTTTATAATACAAGGAGATTTATATAGAAAAACTATAGAGCTTTCATTGGAGCCTAATGGTAGCTTCAATTATTATATAAGAAATTACGAAAATGACTTAACTCATAAAAATAAATATAATGAAGATATTGTTAAAATTTATGACATGGATAGGAATCAAATATGGAAAAGAATAGATTGGGACAAAATACCAATCGATACTAAAGTATATGTCAAGAATTATGAAGACAGCAACTGGAAGAAAAGACATTTTGCTGGATATGATAAAAATTTCGAAAATTCTCCATTTAGAACATTTGACTATGGTCAAACATCATGGACATCTGAAGGAACAGATATTAGTAACTGGAGATTCTGTAAATTAAATGAGGAGGAATAATTATGATCAATGCTACTAAACATGCACGTGAACGCTATGCAGAAAGAATAAAAGGTATAGAAAAAGATGCTATAAAATCTAATGTTGCTATGTATGGCAACGATTATGAAAAAGATCTAAACAAAATGTATGATAATAGTAGACTAATTTATACTGGTAGATTCCAAACACATAAAGAATGCCAATACAGATTAGCTGACGATATCATATTAGTCATGGATAAGATAGATCAAAACTTAATAACTTTATACAGAGTTGATTTCAACTTTACTAAAAGTATAAATAAAGTTATATTACAAGACTTAGTCGAAGAATTAGATGTAAAAGAGAAAGCATGGTCATTAGAAAAAGAAAAGACAGAAGAAGCTAATAGTGAATTAAATAATGAAAAAGCATTACTTGAAATGGATATAGAAGCTAAAGCAAAAGAATTAGAAAACTTAAAAGATAGACTAGATGCACTTAATAAGTACATGAAGACAACTAATGCAGATGAAATCATAGCAAAAGAAGCTATGGATGAAATAGCTCGTAAAATAGTATACAGCATAGATTATAAGAAAGCTATGCAAGAAATAATGGAGGATTAATATGAAAAATAAAAGATTAACTATTGCGTTAGGAGCTATATTAATTTCCACAGCAGTAATGTCTAGTGGATGTACAAACGAAACAATCGGATTTCATGTAATATCAGAAGAGAAAAGGATTGATGGAATGACAATAAAAGAAATTGTAGATGAGAATACTGGAGTTCATTACTATGTAAATGCAGGCTATCAACAAGGACTTATGTGTCCTGTATATAATAGTGATGGTACAATAAAAGTAGATAAGGAGGATTAACATTATGAGAATGACAAAATATAAATTACAATTAGTAAAAGATTCTAGTACAAATTATGGCGGCAAAGACTTTCAAATAAGTGATCCAGATGATTTATATAATCTATTATGCGACGTTTGTGATTTAGACAAACAAGCAGAAGAGGTATTAATGCTTATATGCCTAGACTCTAAAAATAAAGTAATAGGTATACATGAAGTAAGCCGTGGCATAGTTAACATGTCATTTGCATGTGGTCGTGAAATATTCAAAAGAGCAATATTAAATAATGCAGCTAAAATAATACTAGCTCATAATCATCCATCAGGTAATTCAACTCCAAGCGAAGACGATAAAAAAACTGCTAAATTCGTAAAAGAAGCTGGAGAATTATTAGACATAAATCTTATCGAAAACATGGTAGTAGGAGACGATGAATATTGTTCATTTAAACGTATAGGTGAACTATGATGTTCGTAAGAGAATGTAAAAGACGTAAATTCTGTAATATTCACATAGACGGATATTGCAATGGATTAAGCCCTAATTGTGCATCATGTATTCATTACGATCTTAATGTACAATATAAACCTTGTGATGGTTGTAAAGGCATTTACTTTTTAGCACAAGAATGTGGGTTTATTCCTAATTGCGAATATCTGTTAGAACATAACAAGGAGGCTTACAATAAAAATAATATTGAAAGATAGACTTAAAGTGAATGGTAAATTCTATCAAGCCGTAAGCGATGAATATGAATTAAAAATACCAGAGTAAGGAGATGGAAATATGAAAGATTCTATATTAGGTAATGCAATTAGTGCATTTATGAAGAACTTTAAAGAGAACTATGATAAAAACAAGATCTCTGACAAAGACAAAATAGAATGCAAAAAGACTATACGAGAATCAATAAATAAATTTAATAATAGTTAAAAGCACAGTTGCTGTGCTTTTTTTATTTTAACTATATTAAAGGGATATGAATTCCTATGTGTAATTATATATATGAAGACATATCTATGATATTTTAAAAGGAGTTGAATAAAAATGAGAGTTACTAGAGTTTGTAAAGGCATTATAACAGGATACTATAACAATGATAATTATATAAATCATATGTTTAATCCTAATGTTGATTCGAACGAAATTAAAAATCATTTAAAAAAAGCCCTACCTGTCGGTAAAGTAGTAGATGTAAAAGAATTAGACAGCAGACAATGCTCGGGAGATGCATTAAAACAATGTCCTCATAAAGGTATATGCTATTTTATAGGATATTATGAAGATGGACATTATTCAGACTATACAGCTTGTATGCTTAATTTTAAACAAATAGGAGAGATGGAAGATGCATAGCAGAATATTTCAATTATCAAATGACGAAATAACAGAACCATTAACTGAATCAAGCATTATTATTTCTAATGAATGGTTCGTAGGCCAAATAGCAGATTATGTTAATGACAATACTAATAGAGAAAGCGACATAGATTGGCTATTACAAACATTTAACGAAGAAACTTGTAAGCATATAACCGTATTTAAAATGAACGGTTCTTATGTATCAATAACATTTAAACCTGGCTTTAAAGAAGAATATTTCAGAGAAAAATTTACAAGACTAAAAGAGCTTGTCAAAAATCTTACATTAGAAGATTTTAGTAATTCAAGCTCTCTTACTGTATATTCAATAAAAGACAAAATAGAAAATAAATTTGGATTTTACGTTTACAATAACGAAACAGAATTTATAATACCATTTGATACTTTTGTAAGAGAATTAAATGGTACAGTAGAAGAAACGTACTATTTTGGTAGCACGGTTGATTATCACTGGTAAGAAAGGAGGAAGTATAATGAAATGGCTTATAATTTTATTTGTCATTGGATGGTTATGGTGTACAGCGTGCGAAAAGACTTATGACGCTGCACGAGATAAGATAGAAGACAGTGCAAAGAAAGCAATAAATAATAATAAAGATACTATTAAGAAAGGTACAAGAAAAGCAGTAAGTATTATGGATTATATTGGTCATATGACTGGATGGAACCATAGATTTAAATAATAAATAATATAATACAAGGAGGAATATTATGATAATATATTATGCACATCACATGAGTGTTTACAATACTTTACAAGAAGCGAGAGAATTAAAAGTTATACGCAGAATGTTTAAAAACAGTGTAGTTATTAACCCTAATGGATGGGTTAATAACGAAGGAGTTAATGGTTCAGCTATAATGGAACAATGTTATATATTTGTTCAAAAAAGTGATGTAGTAGTATTTTCAGCTCTAGAAGATGGAGTTATAGGTAGAGGTGTTTATTGCGAATTAGAAAAAGCATTTAAACATAAAAAGAGAGTATATTTCTTATTAAGAAACGCGTTAGTAGAATACTACGAATCAGACTATAAAGAAACTAAATTAATAAATAACGGTGAAAACTGGAAAACATACGCTAAAGTTAAAATAAAATAAAGGAGACGATTATGAAGACATATAGTAAAACGTTATTTGAAAAGCATTTTAATTTCGTAACAGCATATGGATCTTGGGATGATGATCATAGTAAAATAGAAGGTTATATAGAATTTAAAATGCATTTTGATTTTAAAGAAGGATTACGATTCTCTGTAGCTGTACCTGATTATGGATATTGTACCAGAAATCCATTTAAAGCATTGTTTAATGTGCTTGAAACTCAAATAGTCGGCAATGGTAAATATCAACGATTAAAAGCTGATTGTAGAGATAAAGGCTATTGGCAGCATTTAGAATAGGAGGTAATTATGAAATATTATTAGAAATGCCCAGTATGTAGCAGAAAATTAGACGACAAATAGTAAGTAATATACATACTATAAATTTATTTTTTGGAAGGATGGTGAGAGAGGCTGAATAATATTTATATGAAAATAGCATTATGCGTTAATGCTACTCGTTCAGCCGATAAGATTTATGAGAAAAAATTTTAAACGTATTATATTTACATTAACAGTATTAGCAACACTAGGATTTGGTTTAGTTAGCGATGTATATGCATCCAGTTATATGAAAACGACATGTAACTTAAATGTTAGGACTGGAGCTTCTACAAAATATGAAAAATTAGGAACATTAAAGAAAGGAGCTAAAGTCATACCAATAAAAACTAGAAACGGTTGGTGTAAAATAAAATATGGCAACAGATATGGTTGGTGTAAGAGATCATATCTAAGTAAAACAGATAAGACTAATAAGAAGAATGTTAAAAGAACACTCAAAGTTAAAGCGTACGCTTATACTGGTCATAGTATGACTTCTACTGGTAGAGTGCCTAAAGCAGGTAGAACTATAGCTGTAGACCCTAGAATAATACCCTATGGATCTAAAATCTATATACCTGCACTCGGTAGAACTTACATAGCTGAAGACTGTGGTGGTGGAATTAAAGGCAACAAAGTAGATATCTACATGAGTAGTAACAGAGAATGCTATAATTTTGGAGTAAAATATTTAACAATACATATATTAAATTAATATAAGCGCCACTTAATTGTGGCGCTATTTTATTAAAGGAGAGAATTGAGATGGTAAAGAAACATATAACTAAAACTGCTGAACAAGCAAAACTTGAAAGACAAAGAATGACTGATGAGTCTACTTGTCCGAGCTGTGGATATAGAGCCTGTATAGGCTTAAAAGGAGAAGAAGAAATCAAAACAGGATGGTTTTCTAAAAAGACAATAAAATTCAAAGAATACAGCTGTATTAAATGTGGCTGTGAATGGAGAATAGACATAGATTAAGGAGGTATATCATTATGATATTTAAAGAAATAAATGGAGATTTATTCAAATCAAACCCTAATTATACATTAATGCATTGCATTAGTCATGACTGTGCCATGGGCGCAGGAATTGCTAAAACATTTGATGCATTAATGCCAGATATGAAAAAGCAATTAAAACGCACTATTAGAGAAAACGACTTAACTGGCTATTATGCTATGTTATACAAAGGTAAACGTGACGTTATAAATCTAGTAACTAAAGAAAGATATTGGCATAAACCTACATATAGTTCATTAAAAGCTAGTTTAATTAACGCCAAGCAAATTATATTGCGTAACAATATAAAATATATAGCCATGCCTGTTATAGGATGTGGCCTTGATAGACTACAATGGTCAAAAGTCTCAAAAATGGTAAAGGAGATATTCGCTGACACAGATGTAGAAATAGTAGTCTACCATAAATAAAAGGAGGAAATTTAATATGGTTATCGAAAGTATATTAGAACAGATGTTAAATACAATCTCTAGTGATGTAGACATAACTTATCTATGTATAGGAACCGATAGAGCTACAGGTGATGCGTTAGGACCAATTGTTGGAACAATGCTTACGTATCATGGTTTGAAAGTTTGTGGAACAATTGAGAACCCTGTACATGGTTTAAACCTAGACCAATACGAGATTAGGTTTAAACAGAATAAACCTCAACATATCGTAGCAATAGATGCATGCATAGGTTTATATGAAGACATAGGCGTAGTAAAATTCAAAACTCAAGGACTAAGACCAGGCGCTGGAGCTGGTAAGAATTTTCCTAGAATGGGAGATACTAGCATAATAGGTATCGTAGAATCAAACAATATAGCAGTACATGAATGTAGATTATACGAAATATTAGAGATGGCACAAGATATAGTCGATACCATATTAGAATTTGAAAAGATAAGAGCAAGAAACAAGAGAAAAATCAGTCATATATTTAAAAGAATAATAGGTCTACAAAACTCAAATTAAGATAGGAGTGGTATTATGGAAAGCTACACAAAGGAACAAAGAATAAAAATATTTGACGTAAATGCAATAGAGCCAGGTGATGTTATACAATATTACAGATTCTCTGAAACATTATGTACAGCATCTGAAAATGCATTAGTCGCAAAAGTAACCGAAAAAGAAATAACAGCCGTTGAGTACAGAGATAAACAAATTCTATATGTATACTTTCATCCAGAAGACCAAGGCGTTGAAATTAAAAACGTAGTTAAAAAAGGACAACTCTAATGAAAGATTATAAGTCTCTTAATTTAAAAGAACTTAAATCATTAGATAATTTAATATTAACGCAAAACGAATTCCGTGAGCTCATTTTAAATAGAAATATCAAATATTTTAAATATTTAAATGAGAATAGAGTATATATTAAATTAATAGGATTTGATGATGATTATTTAATTATATATATAGAAGGAGGAATATAAATGAAAGCATTTGCATTGATAGTAGCGGTGATATTATTTATAGGAATTAATATAATATCATTCTTGATAACCGCAGGCATAATTTATTTAATATGCTTTTGTTTCAGCTTAGCATTTTCTTGGAAAATAGCATTAGGTATATGGGTGATACTATTACTGATAAATTTGTTTACTGGTAGTCACAAGAAGAGTAGATAAGGAGATGTGATTTATGAATATATTATTAAACATATATACAGTAATTGTATTAATCGCTGTAATAGCAATGGCATTCTTTATATATAAATTAAAAGTGCTGTTGCCTCAAATAAGTATAGATAAATTATTAAGAGCTAGCTCAAATAATCATCTAGAAGCAGCTATAAATATTTTATTATACTTATTTTGCCCTTTACTTCATGTCTTATTCATAGGAATAGTTATGTACTTTTTATATTTAAATGATGATGAGTCTGTTAAATTAATAGATAAATCATTAGACCATGCAATTGAAAGAAAGGAACAAGAGGAATATGAAAAAATGATAATCAATAAAATAACAACAGAATACAATAAAAGAACAATAGGTGGTAGAAAATTAGGATCATATAGATTCGAGGAATTAGTAGGATTTTATACTCAATTAAAAAATGGTAAACAAATAAAATAAAGAGGCTTTATGTCTCTTTATTTTATAGGAGGGAATGCAATGACATTTAATTTTGAAGAAGCGACAATAGAGCTATTTAAAAAATACAATTTAGAGTATGTAAAAGTAACTGAAGATAGAAATAAATACTGGGAAGGTTTCGACTATTTAAGAGCAAACGATTGCTATATAGAATTATACGGCTATGCATGGACAGTTAATTCTAGTAATAGAAGCTTACGTTATAATCGTACACCAGTATTTGGTAGATTCTATATAAATCATTCAGGACATAGAATTTTTGATGAATACGATCCTAAAAGACCAGGTAAAGTCAAAAAGTCTGTAGACGGAGAGATAAGACGTTATGCTACATCATACGTAGAAGCAGCTGAAGGATACAACAAGTTAATAGATAAACACTTAGAATTTATAAAGCAATTAGAAGATTGGGCTAATTCTTATCGTATCTATTAGGAGGTGTTTTATGACTAGACCGAATAATCTTATATTAGATAAAATAAGAGAATTAAAAGAATTTCATCCATATATACACATATCAGAAGAAATATTAATACCTGAAATATGTGATTGTATTGAACATGGTATAGAGCTTATGCCATATCAGAAAGAAGTAGTCAATTATTTTTTATTATTAAATAAAAATAAAGAAGAATTATAGGAGGAATGCAAATGAAAGTAAAATTAATAGCACATACACCAAATCCAGAAGAAGTTGTAGCACAAGCTGCTAAATTATGTTATTCACCTGTTGGTGTTGATGGAATAATGGAGAAATTGACTCCAGAAAAAATAAATAAATTTGTAGATCATTTAGCTACAATAGGACATGAAAGTCCATTAGAACACGTTACATTTACTTTTGCAATAGAAGGAATATCAAGAGTTACTACACATCAGATAGTAAGACATAGATTAGCATCATATTCACAACAATCTCAAAGATATGTTAAGCTAGAACAATTTGAGTATATAATACCACCAGAAATAGCTAAAGACTCATATGCAAGAACTATATTTATAAAACATATGGAAGATTCACAAAAAGCATATGATGAATTAGTAAACGTGCTTATAGAAAACAAATTAGATAAAAAATATCCTACATGGATCGAAGATACTGAAGAAGAATATACAAATTTAAACACAGAAGAACAATTACAATTAAATCAAAATATACGTAATCTATGGGCGAAAAACCATAAAAAAGAATATAGCGCATTAGAAAAAGAAGCTATAGAAGATGCTAGATATGTATTTCCAAATGCATGTGAAACTAAAATAGTTATGACAATGAATGCTAGAAGCTTATTACATTTCTTTAATGTAAGATGTTGTAACAGAGCTCAATGGGAAATACGTGCTATGGCAGATGAAATGCTTAAAGAATGTAAGAAAGTAGCACCTACATTATTTAAAAAAGCTGGACCAGATTGTACATTCGGTAAATGTGGTGAAGGTTCAATGAGCTGTGGCCATCCTAGAAAACCAGAAGATTTTGTAGGAAAAATGTATGAATGGTGTCCAGACTGTGATACAGAAAATAAATTTCCACTAGAATCTAAACCTCATACATGCAAAAAATGCGGTAAAGAATTAAAACCATGTTCTATATGCTACGAAGATAATACAGAATGTAACAAATGCAAATTTGAATAGGTGATATTATATGGGAATTATATATACGAAACATAAGCTAGATGAGCTTTATAAAGAAAGAGAACGTATAGATAAAGAAATACAAGAATGTATAGATGAAATCAATTGGTACAATGAAAAATACAAAGATGACGTGTATTATCAAAAAAATGGCGTTCCATTTGAAGAAGTACATGATTATTCACCTTGATTCTATTCCCCTACTATTTGTAGGGGATTATTTGTACACTAACTATAATTATATTATCTGTATACGATTTTTTGATATTTTTAAAAAGGAGTTGGTTAAATGATTAATTATCAAATAAAAAATGCAGACACCGCTATAATGTCTTTTAGAGGAGAGAATTTATTCTTAAGTAACTTCTATGAAGGTAAAGTATTTACTTATAGAGGATTAAGATTTACTAATTCTGAAGCACCTTTTCATGCAGAAAAGTGTTGGAGCAGAGCTAAAGACTTTGAAATGGAACGTCCTTCTCAATCTAAAAGATTAGGAAGAAAAGTCTTAATGAGAAGCGATTGGGACCAAGTAAAAGACAAAGTAATGTATGATGTATGTTACGCTAAATTTACTCAAGACCCAGCATTAAAAGCTAAATTATTAGCTACTGGTGACAGAGAATTAGTAGAAGGCAATACGCATGGAGATCGTTGCTGGGGCATGACTTATTCTCAAAAATATGACATGTGGATAGGCGAAAATCGCCTTGGTAAAGTATTAATGCAATTAAGAGACGACTTAAGAAAAATGTAATACAGATAAACTAAAGATAATAATATTAGAGAAGTGATTAATAAAGGAGTATATTAAAATGAAAAAAGAAGTTAAAGATTCAACAGCTAATATTATTACAGTAGGAGGTGTAGGTTTAATGCTATTAATAGCAGGCCTACCTCTTGTACCAAGTTTGACAATATTGGGCGGAACAGTTGCAGGTTGCGCCTATTTGACACATAATAAAAGTAGGAGGAATACAGATGGCAATCGTGATTAATTTTTTTGGAGGACCAGGAGCTGGTAAATCAACTACTATGGCCAGATTATTCGCAGATTTAAAATCAAAAGGAATTAACTGTGAAATGGTATCAGAGTTTGCAAAAGACTTAGTATACGAAAATCGTATGGACACCATGAAAGATGAGTTATATATATTCGCTAAACAAAATCATAGACTATTTAGAGTTAAAGATAAAGTAGATGTAATAATCACTGATAGACCATTACTATTAACTTGTGTCTATGATTCATTATACGGAGAAAACGATCAAGCTTTACATGATCTCGTTAGAAAGACATTTAAATCTTATAATAACGTGAATATATTTCTTGACAATAGAAATATTCCTTATAAAGAAAATGAAGGAAGATTACAATCAGAAGAAGAAGCAAATAGTATCGGTTATTTTATAAAAGAAGAATTAGAATCTTCTGACGAATCGTTCATTGAAGTTGAAACAAATGACTATGATTATATTTATAAATATATATCTTTAGTATTAAAGTTAACATAATTTAGTTACTGTAAAGGAGATTCAGAAAAATGGAAGCCCGCAGTACTTATATATTAGCAAAAAGAGTAATTAATATTATATATGTATATGAAAAATCTGTAAGAAGAAATATCAGCAATTTAAGCTTTGAAGAATTAGCACGAGGACTTGCAGATGTATTTTATATATACGATAGAAACAACAAACTATTAAACGGCACATCATTTGATACCGATGTTCAAAAACAAGCAGTTAATAAAACCATAAATGAAACAGCTTCACTTTGTATGGTTAATACAGAATGCGATGCTTGTTGCTTACAGCAAATACGTGAAGCTGTTACATCTATTAACTTGACACATGAAAAGCACATCAGAGGAACAGATATACTGAAAACTTGTAATACAGTATATTTTTTGGTTGCTCACAAATTTAGACCTAAAATTAATACAGACGATTGGGAGAATATTTAATTGGAGGAGATAAATATGTATTTACACGTATATATAACAAAAGATTATGATATATATGAATTAAAAGTAAATAAGGTGTCAAAAAACAGAATACGCTATGATAATGAACACAGAATTAGCTTAGACGATATAGTTTATAAAGATGGAAAATTCTTAATAGCTAAAAGAATAAATATGAAATTCAAGGCAATTTTACCAGAAGATAAAGACAAAGCTACAGAATATGTATTAGAAATGATAAAACATATAACAGACGGTATTGACGAAGCAGAAGAAATGAAACAATTCGATGAAATAACAGAAGCAATAGATTATATCAAAGAGCTTAAAGAAAGTAACGGAGTAAACGAAGATTATGTCAGTCTAAAAGACGTAATAATAAATGATTCTGTAATGAACAAAATCGAACAGACTTTAAAATTCTTAAATAAAGATGAAAAATATAGAGAAATAGGTGCTAAAACACCGAAGAATTTATTATTATATGGACCAGCAGGTACTGGTAAGACTCTTATAGCTAAAGCACTAGGCTGTGAATCTGGACGTAAAGTATATACAGCGTCAGCCGCAGAGTTCGCTGAAAAATATGTAGGCGTAGGCCCTAGAAGAATAAGAGACTTATTTGATGCAGCTAGAGAAAATCGCCCAAGTATAGTATTTATAGATGAAATAGATTGTATAGCAATGAAAAGAACAGGCGATAGAAATGGCGAAGATATCAAGATGTTAAATCAACTATTAACAGAATTAGATGGAATAGCTGATAATAAAGACATAACAGTTATCTGTACTACTAATAGACTAGATATGTTAGATCCAGCGTTTATAAGAGCTGGAAGATTTGATAGAAAAATAAAAATAGAAAAGCCTAATTATGAAAATAGAATCAAGATGTTTGAGTTATATCTTAGTAAAGTAAAACATGATAACAAAATAGACTTAAATATATTAGCAGACATAACATCAGGTTGTAATGGTGCTGATATACAAACTATAGTAAATGAATCCGCTATATTAGCAGTGGATAAAGAATTAAATAAAGTAAGCATGGATGAGCTTACAGAAAAAGCAGAAGAAATAATGCAAAGCAACAGAGATTCAAACCTAGAAGTCAACGCTATAGGATTTTAGAATAAAATAAAACAAAGGAGATGTGTATTTTGTTTATAGTTAAACTTTTTTTATTACAAATGGCTGATACAGCAATAGATTGCGCTACTGAAGCAATCTTATTTGGTATCCCTAAAGATGAAAACGATATAACACAAGAAAGTGTACAAAGACTAACTCAATATATAAAGGAGATGTAATCTTGTGTATCGGTTACAGAAGATGTTTAAGAGCTTTTTAAAGCTCTTAACAACTCCTAGAGTAGGTAATCTAATTAAGTTGTGTGTTCTTAATAAGATGTACTACAAAGGAGAAATAGACTTAGCAACTAAATTTGATAAATTAAAGGAAGGTGAAGTGTATGATTGTCGTAAATTGTACAACTGAAGAATATCACAACTTAATTGAAGCATTTGAAGGTAGTATTTGTTGTCCATTTAAAAATAATCCAAAAATAAAATGCACATTAGACTATACTCAGAAACCCATAGAAGGCGAAACTGAAGCTACATGTATCCCATGTTTAAAGAAAAATATAGTATGGATAATCGAAGATTAGGAGGTATTATCTAATGAAAAATAAAAAAGATATGATGGCAAAATGTGAAAATGAAATACAAAAATGTAATAGCAAAATAAAAGACTTAAGAGATACTGAATCAGAAGAATTAGTAGAAGTAGTTAAGCATAAAGAAAAAGTAAAAGACGATTTACAAAATTTATATAAATAAGAAAGAGGAGAAAGATTATGGTAAGAAAATTAAATATAGGAGACAAAATAAAAATAAGACCTAATATTCATGTAGGTAAATACGGAATAAACTCTGTAGTAGCAAACATGGTTCAATATGCAGGTCAAACTGCTACTATTGAAAATGCCTATGACGTAACCAGGGTGATAAAAGGTGAAAAGATCAACTCTAGAGAGTACATCATAGACTTAGATGACAATTATTATTCATGGACTATGGAAATGTTTAATACTGATTTCGAAGATGATGAAATAATAGAACAAGTAGAAAATATATTAGGCATAACTAAAGAAGAATTAAGACAGGATTATATAACAAACTGTTCAAGTAATAATCCTACAGAACAAGACCTAATTAATTATGCAAAAGATAAGTTTAAAGATTTCTTATAAGGAGTGTAATGATGATGTCAAATGAAACTAGTTTAAAACCTCATACAATCGTAAAAATCAGAGAAGATCTTAAACAAGGTCTACACAATGAACATTACGTAACTAAAAAAATGCTAGACTTTAAAGGAATGCTAGCAACTATAACAGAAGTTGTTCCGCTAGATAACAATAACGAAGATTTTTTATACAGTTTATCTGTAGATAATGGTCGTTATTGGTGGAAACAAGAAAACTTCGAAGAAGGAACATATTCGCCAGTAATGTTTCTAGCTAACGAACTAGGTTTAACATATAATGAAATAGTAAGTGATTATAAAAACAATACTGGTAAAAATGAAGGAGATGTTGTCATCGATGAAGAATTAGAAGAATATATCAAAACTAGATATGGTAAATTCTTATAATAAATAAAATTTAGGAGGAATACAAATATGGAAAAACATGATCAAGAACAAATAATAGAAAAGGCTGTAGATATAGCTTCAGAAGCTATAAGCTCTGCAATGGCAGATGAAAGATTTGAACACTTATCAGACACAGAAAGAGCATTAGCTGTAGTACAATCAGTCGCTATGGGTGGAATGATAGCATTAAATACATTAGCAGACTTATTCGGCGAAGATTTTGTAGAGCAAGTAATGTCTCTGTTAGAAAAAATAGGAGAAGCAGCTGAAGCTGCAGACGAATTACATGGCCATGACATGTTTTCTGACATAGATACTGACATGGATGATGAAAGATAAGTAATATCAACACTTACAACATAATGGCATAAAATAATATGTTTTATGCCATTTAAAGAGATATAAATATAAGAGTTGATTCTTACAATATAGTTAATGAGTAAGGTGATAATATGATAATAGTACTAGTGGGAAGAATGGCATCAGGGAAAGACACTATACTAAATGCTATTCATAACAGAACAAAAATACCTGTACTGGTAAGTCATACAACAAGACCTATGAGACCAGGAGAAACAGACGGTAAAGAATATCATTTTGTAGATAACAATACATTCAAAAGAATGTACGATCAACACGAGTTTATAGAATACAGAGTTTATAGACCAGCCAATGGAGAAATATGGTTTTATGGACTTACTGAAAAAGAAGCAAAATGTAAAAACTTATCCATAGTAATCATGGACCCAACAGGATATGAAGCGTTAGCGAAGCGCTTCGGTAATGAAAACATAATAGGTATACTATTAGAAGCTGACAAAGAGACAATATATAATAGAGCGATATTGCGTCATGGAGATAGTATTGAAGAAATAAATCGTAGAATAAAAGATGACGATAGAAGATTCAATAAGTTTGAACAAGAACATAAAGAATGTCATAAAGTTTATAATAATAACGATAGAGGTATAAACGACGTAGTAGATGAAATTATAGATATAATAGAAAAAAGCCTGTAGGAACACAGGCTTAAATTATATTTTCTAAATGTATATAGAATTCTGAATCTTTATTGTTTTCAACATAACCTATGCATTCTATAGTGTTTACTCTTATCTGATGATCAGAACAATTAAAGTATCTAGCTATAGCATCGTTAATAGGTTTTTGAAGATTATCTGTATCAAATTCTTTAGGACATTTAATATAGATAAACAATGCTAATGGACTATGAAAGTCCAATTTATCTTTCAATGGTTCTAACAATTGGTAAGGGAAATTTTTCTTCCATGTGTTGTATGATTTTGTACAACGCATCTTATTGCCACTAGTTGCACAATTGTAATAAGGATTAGGTTCATACATGTAGTTAACACTAAAAGTAGGATACTCAATATGTATAGCGTTTTCTAATGCTATATTTCTCATCGCTTCCATCATAAGCTGTATCTCAGACTTATTGTTGTAATATGGAACAGTATCCTCACTTTTAAGTTGTTTACACGTATCATCTAACCATTCTAAGAATAAAGGCGATACATTTATACTATTAGTAGAAATTAACTTACGTACACCATCTATAGTTAATAGTTTATACTTTATGGCTTTAAAATCTTCTATTAAATAGTCGTTATTCCATTTAGCAACGCATTTATTAATATCTTTTATGTTTAAAACTTTAGCTACGTCAGATAAAAAAGGTTTAAATCCATTGTTATAGTATCCAAAACGTACGTCTCCATATAATGCATGATTCTTTTTAACTATATTCATCTTATCAATCTCCCTCATATTTTATTTTTTTCTTATAATATAGATTTATTAATAAAAATATATTGATAAGTAATATAAAAATAGAATATAAGTATTGGAGGGATAAGTATGTCTAAAAGAATCGAGCATATATTCGAAGACGGTATCGAAAAGAAAAGATGCTCAAGATGTAAACAATATCTTCCATTAGATCATTATCTTTATAAAGCAGATCGCTGGGATAAGCTTAGCAATGAATGTATACGTTGTATAAGCATACGTAACAAGAGAAGAGCAAATCCAGAGTTTAATATACCAGAAGATATAGAATCTCCAGAGGAAATTAAAGAATATTTAGATAATGTACGTGGTAAAAAAACTAAACCAGACCCTATATATAAAAGATAAGCAATGGAGGTGATATAATGGCTAAAAAAAAGAAAAAGAAAGCAACAACTAAGTCTAAGATGAAAAAAACTAATAAGAAAGCATCTAATATTATGTGTTATGCTCCATTTCAATTACAGCCAGGATGTAGTCATAATATAAAGCCATGTGGAAAACCGTCAGGTAGTGGTAGCGGTAATCCGCCAACAATATCAGGAGGCTTCTGATGAAGAAAGATTTTGTTAATCAACAGATAGAAATATATGGTGAGCCAGATATAGGAAAGACCGAATATGCTTTATCCTTATTAGATAAAGACGATGCAGTCGTATATATAGATTCAGATAGAAAACTAAGACGTGAGCAAGTTCCTGATCTACCTGGATTTTATATTATGTATCCTCGAAATGTATTAGATATTTTTGAAATGGTAACCAAAGTTTCTAAATTTGTAGACGTTATTGTGATTGATAGCCTTCCCACTATTAACAATAAAGGTGAGGCTATGATAAATAATAAAGCATTTGAAAAAGATGTTATCTCGTATATACAAGACATTATAAGTATATGTAAAAAGAATAAATGTACTATCATCATTGTTAACCAAATTAGATTCAATGGAAAGAAAAATGTAACTTATGGAATAAAACGATTGGGGTTATATTATTCCATAAGAATTGAGGTATTACAGGACACAATTAATATTCATTATAGATAAATTTATAATATAAAATGGAGGGAATAGAAAAATGAAACATGAAGCAAGAGAAACAAATATGCTTAACCGCAGACTTAACAAGGTGATGGAAGGTAGATATTTATATGTAATATTTACATATGATTCCAAACAAAAAAGATTAGTATATACAGATACTTGTTCTACTTTAGAATTAGCTAAAAAGAAATTAAATAAATATGCTATCGAAAGAATACCAGCAGTAAAAGCTATAAGAAGCTTAGGAAGTAAATATAATGCAGTATACTTATTAGAACACAATGGAGATGTAACACCAGTTTATACTTTATACAGAGCTACAGAAAAAATAAATGAAATATATAAAGCTGAATATAAGACTAAAGTAAGAAAAGGTGACAAAGAAGTAGATAGCGGCTATATAGGATTTGCATATAATTCTAAGACAGATAGTTATATATGTACACGTTTATATGATGATTCATTAAATGTTAAGAAACATATAAGCAAAAGATATGGAGTAGACAGAAAATCAATAGAAATATTAGACGTAATCAAAATAAGAAGAGGTTTTAGATTTATAGATAAGAAATATGCAGACTTTACTAAATTAAAAGAAGTAAAGAAAGCATTATTAAATAATCAAAAATTATCTACAAAAGAATTACTACAAAATGAATTAGACTCTGGTAATTCTAAAGAAGTAGTAGAAAAAATACTATCTAATTTAACAGAAGAAGAAATGGTTAATCTATTATCTAAAATAAAAGAAGAAAAATAATTAATATTTTTTTAAAACTTTTGTATATTAGTAATTAAATAAAATCAAAAATACAGGTAATACAGAAATACCAGACGCACACAGCAAATATTTAAATTAACTTTACAGGTGAAAAAAGTATAATAGATGCGTCTAGCATAATTTTTCATAATAATTACCTTAACTGTTTTAGACACGCACAGCAAAATATTATTATATTCAAATGGGTGAATGATTAATAACTGTGTCTAGTAAAAATATTTTATAAAAGTTGATAATTAAAAACAGGATGAATATATTATGTAATAGAAAGACACACACAGCAAAATATTCAAATTATACAAAGGATAAAAAACAATTGCATTGGACATATGAATGTGTCTAGAAGAATTCTCTTTCATAATTTTTCTCCCCTTTTATAAATATACAGTAGGTTTCCCCCTTTTAACCTACACTAGGGAATAGAACGGAAAACTATTCCCTATTTTTTTGGAGAGGTACTCAAGCTGGTTAAGAGGACAGTTTGCTAAACTGTTAGGCCGTAAGGCGCGTGGGTTCGAGCCCCACTCTCTCCGCCAAAGGAGAAAATAATAATATGACTCAGTAGTTCAGTTGGTTAGAATGTCGGCCTGTCACGTCGAAGATCGAGGGTTCAAGTCCCTTCTGAGTCGCCAATTTAATATGCTGGTGTAGCTCAATTGGTAGAGCAATTGACAGAATCGAAAACTTAATAATATTTATTTCTTTACACAATATGTAAGTTCGAATCGGTAATACAATATTGGGTGAATAAAAATGACATATGACGAATACATAAAAAATCCTAATATTTGTAAGAACTGTGGTAAACCAATTTTACCAAAAGAAGGACAAAAAATATCTAATGTAAAACAAAAACAATTCTGTAGTTCTTCTTGTGCAGCAACATATAACAATAAAAAATATCCGAAGCGAAAAAAAGAAAAGATCTATTATTGTAAAAACTGTGGAAAAGAACTTAATAATAGACAAAAATCATATTGTAATAGTGAATGTCAATCAATATATCAATATAACGAATATATAAAAAGATGGAAAGATGGTATTGAAAATGGATTAAAAGGAAAATACCAACTATCTAATCGTATAAAAAAATATATTTATGATAAGTTTGATAATAAATGTTGTGTTTGTGGATGGCATGAAACAAATAAATTTACAGGAAAAGTTCCACTAGAAATACATCATATAGATGGTAATTATGAGAACAATTCTGAAGACAACTTACAATTATTGTGTCCTAATTGTCATTCATTAACAGAAACATATAAAGGTGCAAATCATGGAAAAGGTAGACCTAGAAATAAATAATATTAAGTTTTTGATAATCAATAGGTTGTAGGTTCGATTCCTATCACCAGCTCCATGGAGAGATATACCGTAAGTGGTAGCGGGGCAGACTGTAAATCTGTTGCTTTAATGCTCGGAGTGTTCGACTCACTCTCTCTCCACCATATGACCTATTAGTCAAGTTGGTTAAGACACCGTCCTTTCACGGCGGAAGCAGGAGTTCAAATCTCCTATAGGTCACCAATAACGAGGTGTAGCTCAGTGAGTAGAGTGCATGGTTTGGGACCATGATGCCGAGAGTTCGATTCTCTCCACCTCGACCAAAACAAAACATACTGGAGTTTCGTTCAACGGTTAGGACATGGGACTTTGACTCCCAAAATAATAGTTCGAGTCTATTAACTCCAGCCAAATGGATGGTTACTCTAATTGGCTAAGAGACTGGTCTTGAAAACCAGCGTAGCGTAAGCGATCGGGGTTCGAATCCCTGACCATCCGCCATAATATTCTCCTATAGCTCAGTTGGTAGAGCAATCGGCTGTTAACCGATGTGTCGCAAGTTCGAGTCTTGCTGGGAGAGCCAGTTCGGTATTTAATATAAGTTTATATACCTTGAGAACATATTGTTAAATACCATTTAAACTACCAGATCTTTCTAAACTCAGCATAATAAAACCTCTAGTAATTTATTATCTGGTAGTTCTTTTTAGCGAGATGATGCAGTGGTTAGCAATCAAGGCTCATAACCTTGAAGTCGTGAGTTCAAATCTCACTCTCGCTACCATTTTTTTGAAAACTTCATAAGAATTAGTATTGCCATGTTTGACTAAGAGTTGCCCCTCGAACACATGGCTTTTAAATTATAAGAACGTAGTGTAATTGGCAACACAGTGGACTCCAAATCCACTTTTGAGGGTTCAAATCCTTCCGTTCTTGCCATTTAATTCTTTGCTACTGAGAAGAGGTTGAGGATGGGATATAGCAACACTAAAAAAAGTGCATGCCAATCATTGAATAGTTGCTATATATGGGGCAAAGAATATAGCTGCTACATAAGAGCAGACTCTAATGAACTGGTGAATTACGTAATAAATCCAGATATCTACGTTGCTTAGATATAGTTCAGACTTATGATGCTTCTGAACGATAGACGGATAAGGGAAAACCGATACGCAATTGTATCTGCTCGCGATTATTATTGCGAGGATACGATTGCACCCATTAGTGGTAACCCAGCAACTAACCTGTATTGTAGCGAATATAGGTGAAAATGATAGATAAACTTTACTGAGTGATCAACAGTAAAGTAATTAGCTATTAAGGTAGGTAGCACCGTAGCTCAACACGGTAGAGCAGGTTTTAACTAACAAAACCAATGCAGGTTCGAATCCTGTCGGAGCGACCATATTAACTTAATAGCTAATTAATGCTATCAGTATTTTAAATAATTCTATGCGGACATAGCCCAATTTGGTTGAGGCGCAACTAAAAATGTATCTAGTATCACAGATACTAACAGCAAGATTGTTCAGGAAGAGTTGATGATATAAGTTCGAATCTTATTGTCCGCACCATAACATGCTAGCGTAGCTCAGACGGTAGAGCATCTGCCTCAAAATATATCTAGATCAATAGATATTAACAGCAAGAAAATACCAAGCAGGAGGTCGCAAGTTCGAATCTTGTCGCTAGCAACATTTACATGCCAACGTAGCCAAGAGGTAAGGCGTCCGCTGTTCTATTGAATGTATCTAGTACTCAAGATACTAACAGCAAACTTTACAAGAGAGCATCAAAATCCAATCGGATAATCGTAGGTTCGAATCCTATCGTTGGCCAAGTTAAGCACGAACAGCAAATTTATTTTTTACATTTTACATATAAGAAAATAATTAATAAATAGTGCTTAGTATAACTTAAAGACGCATACAGCAAATAATACAAGATAGAAGAAAATAAACAAAAATTATACCTCTGAAAACTCTACAGTTTTTGCATAATGAAACTCCTTTTAATTATTATTTTATTGTTGTTGTGATTAGTACATAACAGTATGACCTCTACGCGTCTTGAAAGAATACGAGCCACCCTATGGTGGCTTAATAAATTTATAGGAGGAATTGTAATGGGAAAATACAATGTAAACAAAGAAAACATGACATTAACAGCTAATGGAGCTAACACACATGTTACTACACACAATGAATGTTTAGATTTCTTCGCATTAGGCGGAGCCATGAGAGAGAAAACAGAACAAGACATATTAAACTTATTTAATGCAGCATATGCATCTGATAAGTTATTAGCAATGAAGCTTTTATTCTATATAAGAGATATACGTGGAGGACAAGGAGAAAGAAGAACATTTAGAATCATATTAAATGATCTTGCTAAATTTGACCCAGCTACAATAAGTAAGAACCTTGAGTTAATACCTGAATATGGTAGATGGGATGACTTATATGCATTAGTTGATACACCATTAGAAAAAGAAATGTTTAGCTTTATTAAGAAACAGTTTAATTTAGATAGAATAAGCAATACACCATCATTACTTGCTAAATGGTTAAAATCAGAAAATGCATCATCAGCCGAAACAAAAAGATTAGCAACTAAAACTCGTAAAGCTCTTAAACTTAGTCCTAAACAATATAGAAAAGAGTTATCAAGATTAAGACAACGTATAGGTGTAATAGAAAGACTTATAAGTGAAAACAAATGGGATGAAATAGAATACGACAAAATACCATCTAATGCTGGTTTTAAATATTCTAATGCATTTGCTAGACATGATTATGAAAGATACAGTGCTTTCTTAGAAAGAGCTAAAAATACTAATCTAAGATCAGTTAATGCAGAAGCTTTATACCCATATGAAATAGTTAAAAGAGCATGTAAATATATCGATTACTGGAGCTATGATAGTATAACTCAAACAGAAAGAGATGCATTAGAAGTTTATTGGCAAAACTTAAAAGATTATTTTGCTGGTCAATCTGAAAACTACAGTGCTATATGTGTAGTAGATACATCTGGTTCTATGGAAGGTACACCATTAGAAGTAGCTTTATCATTAGGATTATATACAGCAGAAAGATGTAAAGGTCCTTTCAAAGACACATTTATAACTTTCTCAAGAAATCCTCAACTACAACAAGTTGTTGGTGAAGATGTATACGCTAAGCTAGAAAACATGAACAGTGCAGACTGGGATATGAACACAGATATTAAAAAAGTATTTGACTTATTATTAAACAAAGCAATAAAAGGCGGATTGTCTCAAGAAACATTGCCACAAAATATCTTTATAATATCTGATATGCAGTTTGATTACTGTGCTAAATATGAAGGAAGTAATGCCAATACTTTATTAGAAAATATAGCTGAAGATTGGAAAGCTGCAGGATATGAAATGCCTCACTTAATATTCTGGAATGTTAACGCTTCATCTCGTAACATACCAGTTCTAGGTAAAGGTAGAATATCATATGTAAGTGGTTTCTCACCATCTATATTTGAAGTAGTACTATCTAATAAAACAGGTTACGATTTAATGCTAGAAATATTAAATAGCGAAAGATATTCTAAAATAACAGTATAATGAAAGCCACCATAAAAGGTGGCTTTTTTAAAATTGCGCAAAACACAGTTTAAAAGATAAGCTTAAGGAGGAATATATATGAAATTAATAGGATTATTAAGTGATTTTAGTGACGAAACAATAATATACTATAATAAAGAAGATGGTAAATATTACCACGATGAATGTGAAAATGCTATCTGCGATAAATTCATGACTGAATTCATTCACTATTTGAATAATCCATGGGAAGAAACAGGATGCATTAATCTTAATATTAAACATGAAGATGAAGAGGCACTAGCTATTCTAGCTGTAATCTGTTATGACACTATAACTGCATTTCTATATGGACATGGTAAAACTGCAAACGATGCTGTAAAAGATTTAGAAGCAACTTATAAAGAATTAAAACAGCGTTTTGATAAGTAAACACAATATTGGAGGGAAACATTATGGACGAAAAATTTAAATACAACCAAAGATTAAGAGTAACGTATAAAGACCTGAAAGGATTTATGGAATCAAAGGGGTATTATATGTACAGACAAAAGAATAGTACACATACTATTTTTAAGAATAAAACAGGAAAGAGTATACCGATACCGTATAAGCACGGTACCATTTGTCAAGGAACTGTATCTAAGATTCTGAAACAGATGGGTGAAGATCGATCTGAATTAGCTAGATATTTATATGAATAGAAACTTATTTATATGAAAACATTCTATGAGATTATATTTATAAAGGAGGAGCTATTTATGAAAGTATCTGTTATTAATAAGAAAAAGCCAGAAATACAAGTAAGAGTACAAGGACAAGTTAAGAAAGAACAAAAAGGTATATATAATATAAAATTATAAGAGATGAGGTGTTATTATGAATGAATTTAGAAACATTATAATTAGTAGTAAAAAGAATATAGCTATTGGTGTGAACTATCCAGACCAAGCTGTATCAAATAAGAAGATTAAAATTAGATGCTTAAAATATTCAGGTGAAGCATTACCATTTACTGATCACAATCAAGCTTCTAAACTTAATAGTCTTTATTTACT